>Ga0209062_1000997_pt1:0-55000 | contig 60046 bp, 53 predicted proteins | sample Coa_R2_2_FD_187158 | JGI IMG/M metagenome (GOLD analysis project Ga0209062, IMG submission 187158) | Surface soil microbial communities from Centralia Pennsylvania, which are recovering from an underground coalmine fire - Coalmine... | ecosystem: Environmental > Terrestrial > Soil >... | reverse complement strand
GCTCATGACCTGCACGCCGCCCACGGTCAGCTCGCCATTCTGGACGCCGATCTCGACGGTCTCGCCGTCGCGGACCTTGCCCTCGAGTATCTGCGTCGCCAGCGGATTCTGCAGGCTGCGCTGGATCACCCGCTTCAGCGGCCGCGCGCCGTACACCGGATCGTAGCCGCGGTTGGCCAGCCACTGCAGCGCCTTGCTGTCGAACTTCAGCTCGATCTTGCGATCGCTCAGGAGCTTGCGCAGGCGATTGAGCTGGATCTCGACGATGTCCGCCATGTTCGCGCGGCTCAACCGGTTGAACAGCAGTATCTCGTCCAGTCGGTTGAGGAACTCCGGCCGAAAGGCACGGCGCACCTCTTCCATCACCGCTTCGCGGACCGTCTCGGCCGATTCGCCTTCCTTGAGCGCCGCGAGATGCGCGCTGCCGAGGTTGGAGGTCAGCACGATCAGGGTGTTCTTGAAATCGACCGTGCGGCCTTGGCCGTCGGTCAGGCGGCCGTCGTCCAGCACCTGCAACAGCACATTGAACACGTCCGGGTGGGCCTTCTCGACCTCGTCGAACAGGATCACCTGGTAGGGACGCCGGCGCACCGCCTCGGTGAGCACGCCGCCCTCGTCGTAGCCGACATAGCCCGGAGGCGCGCCGATCAGGCGGCTGACGGCGTGCTTCTCCATGAACTCGCTCATGTCGATGCGCACCATCGCCTGGTCGTCGTCGAACAGGAATTCGGCGATCGCCTTCGTGAGCTCCGTCTTGCCGACGCCCGTCGGGCCCAGGAACAGGAACGAGCCGATCGGCCGGTTCGGATCCTGCAACCCGGCACGCGCACGGCGCACGGCGTTCGCGACGGCACGGACGGCCTCGTCCTGGCCAACCACGCGCTTCTCGATCTGCTCCTCCATGCGGAGCAGCTTGGCGCGCTCGCCCTCGAGCATCTTGTCGACCGGCACACCGGTCCAGCGCGACACGACGGCCGCGATGTCCTCGGGAGTGACCTCCTCCTTGACGCCCTTGTTGCCCGCCACCTCCTGGCTGTCGGCTTCCTTGAGCTTCTTCTCGAGGTCGGGGATCACGCCGTAGGCGAGTTCGCCCGCACGGCCCAGCTCGCCCTTGCGCTGGGCGATGTCCAGCTCCGAGCGCGCCTTGTCGAGCTGCTCCTTGAGCTTCTGCGAATCGGCGAGCTTGTCCTTGGCCGACTTCCACGAGGCGGTCAGCGACGCCGACTTCTGCTCGAGGTCGCCCAGCTCCTTCTCGAGCCGCTCGAGGCGGTCACGCGACGCCTGGTCGGTCTCCTTCTTCAGCGCCTCGCGCTCGATCTTGAGCATGATGATGCGCCGGTCGAGCTCGTCCAGCTCCTCGGGCTTGCTGTCGACCTGCATGCGGATGCGGCTGGCCGCCTCGTCCATCAAGTCGATCGCCTTGTCGGGCAGGAAGCGGTCCGTGATGTAGCGGTTAGAAAGAGTTGCGGCCGCCACAATAGCCGCGTCGGCGATGCGCACGCCGTGGTGGAGCTCGTACTTCTCCTTCAAGCCGCGCAGGATCGAGATGGTGTCCTCGACAGTCGGCTCGGCGACGAACACCGGCTGGAAGCGACGGGCCAGCGCCGCGTCCTTCTCGATGTGCTTGCGGTACTCGTCGAGCGTCGTGGCGCCCACGCAATGCAGCTCGCCGCGCGCCAGCGCGGGCTTCAGCATGTTGGAGGCGTCCATCGCGCCGTCGGCCTTGCCGGCGCCGATCAGCGTGTGCAGCTCGTCGATGAAGACGATGATGTCGCCTTCCGACGAGGCAATCTCGGAGAGCACAGCCTTCAGCCGCTCCTCGAACTCACCGCGATACTTCGCGCCGGCGACCATCGCGCCAAGGTCGAGCGCCATCAGCTTCTTGCCCTTCAGCGACTCCGGCACGTCGTCGTTGACGATGCGCAGGGCCAGTCCCTCGGCGATGGCGGTCTTGCCGACGCCGGGCTCGCCGATCAGCACGGGGTTGTTCTTGGTGCGGCGGCTCAGCACCTGGATGGTGCGCCGGATCTCCTCGTCCCGGCCGATGACCGGATCGAGCTTGCCGTCGCGCGCCGCCTGGGTGAGGTCGCGGGCGTACTTCTTGAGCGCGTCGTAGCTGCCCTCGGCAGCGGCCGAATCGGCGGTGCGCCCCTTGCGCAGAGCTGCAATCGCCTTCTCGAGCGCCTGCGGCTTCACGCCGGCGTCGGCCAGCGCCTTGGCGGCATCGGTGCCCTTGGCGAGCACCAGCGCCATCAGCATGCGCTCGACGGTCACGAACGAGTCGCCTGCCTTCTCTGCAATGGATTCGGCCTGGTCGAAAATGCGCGCCGTTTCGGGCGCCATGTAGATCTGGCCCGCGCCCTGGCCCTCGACCTTGGGCTGCTTGGCCAGCGTCGCCTCGACCGCGCGGTGCACGGCGCGGGAGTCGCCGCCTGCAGCGGAGATCAGGTTGGCCGCGAGGCCCTCCGGATCGTCGAGCAGGACTTTCAAAAGGTGGTCTGGAATGAAGCGCTGGTGCCCTTCGCGGAGCGCGAGCATTTGCGCGCTCTGCAGGAAGCCGCGCATGCGGTCCGTGTACTTCTCCTGGTTCATCACTCAACCCTTTCTTCGAACGCCCCCGATCAACGGCAGGCGAAAGAGCGGACCCCTATCCGGGCATCCTGCGCTCGATATGGGGAGAAACGGCTCCGGCGCAAGACCCGACAGCGGCTATGGCTTTTCCCTGTAACGACCGCAGGGTATGAAGCGCTGCCAATCGAGGGGAGAGAATTGGGGATGGAAGGGGCGCAGGAGCACATCGAGGGCAGCAACAAGAAGATTGCGCTACTGGTCGCCATCCTGGCGGCGTTCCTGGCAATCTCGGAGACCGGCGGCAAGAGTTCCCAGACCCACGCCCTGGCCGAGCACATCGATGCCTCGAACCTGTGGTCTTTCTTCCAGGCCAAGACCATCCGCCAGACGACCCTGCGGACGGCCGCCGATGCGGTCGAGGCGAATTACAAGGATGGCAGCCAGCCGATGCCGGAAGGGCTGAAGAAGCAGGTCGAGACGTGGCGCCAGATGGCGCAGCGCTACGAGACCGATTCCGAGACCGGTGAAGGCCGGACGGAGCTGGCCGCGCGTGCCAAGGTCAAGGAAAAGGCTCGCGCGAAGGCGATGTCCGCCTATCACATGTTCGAATACGGCTCGGCGGCGCTGCAGCTCGCCATCGTGCTGGCCGGCGCCGCGGCGTTGACCAACGTGATGGCCCTGGCGCTCGTATCCGGCGGCCTCGGCGTGCTGGGGGTCGCGTTCGGTGCGCTCGGCTTCTTCGCACCGACGCTACTTCACCTTTAACGCTTCACCTTTAACGGAACACTGGAGCGGGCCTTCCAGGCCCGCTCATGATCATGGGCGGACCCGGAGGCCTGCGGTCCTGTGAACTTTAGCCCCGGCGGCCGGCGCCGGCGGGGGCGAACTCCGGCACGTCCGGCTGGTCGTCGCCGGCCGGATCGGGGTTCGGCGGCTGACGGCCGCTTTGCAGGAAGGCGACGCCGCCCAGGCCGGGCTCGCCCTCGCCCCGCTGGTCACGGCCGCCACGCTCCTCGCGACTGCCGCGCTCTTCGCGATCGCCACGGTCCTCGCGACCGCCACGGTCCTCGCGACCGCCACGCTCGCCGCGGCCGCCGCGCTCCTCGCGACCGCCCTGGCGGTTGCTCTCCGGCGGCTGCTCCTGCTGGTGCTGTTCGGGCGCATAGCCATTGGCGCTGCCATTCGGCTGCGGGCCGTCCGGCTGACCCTGCTGCTGCGGATTGCCGGGTTGCCCTTCCTCGCCGCCTTCGCCCCAACCCTGGTTGTTGCGATGGGTGAAGCCGCCCATGGTCTGAATGACGCGGTAATAGTGGTCCGCGTACTGCCAGTAGGCCTCGGCCATGATGCGATCACCCGAAGCCGCCGCCTCGCGGGCCAGCGCCTGGTATTTGTCGAACACCTGGTGGGCATTGCCGCGAACGCGAACGTCCGGTCCACTGCTATCGAAAATCTGGTTCCGATTGGGCGGACGGTTGGGGTTGTGGGGATGGTGCTGCTTGTGATGCTGGTGACCGCCGCCACCGCCGCCACTGCGGCCGCCGCGCGACCGCTGCCGATTGTTTGGTCTCATTAACCTGGGCCAGTTACACGCCGGACGGGTTTTGTTTTGACTACCCTCTGCCCTCTCCCGGGCGCCGTCGCAGCTCAATGGTACGAGGGATATTCGTTGGCCCGCGCACACCGCATCCCGGGCCATGCCCCGTCAAAGGGGCCGATGGAAACGTAGTCGCAATCCACTGGATTGCCAATAGTTTAATGCCTGTTAGTTGCCGGCGGTGACGACCCGATCGACGCCGCCCAGGTCCTTCCAGGGGGGCTGCGGGGAAAGGCCGGCAGCGCTGAAAAGCCTCGTGATTTCAGGGACTTGCCCCTCGCCGACTTCGACCGCCATGAAGCCCCCCGCTGTGACCAATCGCGGACCTGCGGCGATGATCGCCCGATATGCGTCAAAGCCTCCCGAGCCGCCGTCGAGGGCCAGCCGTGGCTCGAAGGCGGAGACCTCCGGCATCAGGGTGGGCACAACGGCGCTGGCGATGTACGGCGGATTGGACACCACCAGGTCGAACGGTCCGCCCAAGGTCTCGACCCAGCCCGGCTGGCGCCAATCGCCGACGATCAAGCGTGCCCGGTCGGCCACGCCCAGCGCCTCCGCATTCTCACGGGCGATGGCGAGCGCTTCGGCCGAGACCTCGAGGCCGACGCCGCGCGCCTGCGGATACTCGCGCAGCAGGGTCAGCAGCAGGCAGCCCGAGCCGAGGCCGAGATCGAGCATATGCCAGGCCCGCGCACGATCGGGCATCAGCGACAGCACCGCCTCGATCAGCGTCTCGCTGTCGGGGCGTGGCACCAGCACCGCCGGCGAGACCTTGAACGGCAGGCCCCAGAATTCGCGCTCGCCCAGAATGTAGGCCATCGGCTCGCGCCGCACCCGCCGGGCGGAGAGCGAACGCATCGTCTCGACAACGGCAGCCGGCGCCTCGTCGGTGCCGCGCGCCACGAGCTGCTCGATGGTGAGGCCGCTCGCCCGCGCCAGCAGCAGGCGAGCCTCGAAGCGGGCGTTGTCGATGCCGGCTGCGGTCAGGGCAACCGCCGTGTCGCGCAGCAGCGCGTCGTAGGAGCTCAGGCCGCCAGCTCCGCCAGCCGCGACGCCTCGTCGTCGGCGATCAGCGCGTCGATGATCTCGTCCAGGCCGCGGCCCTCCATCACCTCGGCCAGGTTGTAGAGCGTGAGGTTGATGCGGTGGTCGGTGACGCGGCTCTGCGGGAAATTGTAGGTGCGGATGCGCTCGCTGCGGTCGCCCGAGCCGACCTGGCCCTTGCGGTCGGCGGCGCGCGCATCGTCACGGCGCTGGCGCTCGGCATCGTACAGCCGGGCGCGGAGGATCTTCATCGCCTTGGCCTTGTTCTTGTGCTGGCTCTTCTCGTCCTGCTGGCTGACCACGACGCCGGTCGGGATGTGCGTGATGCGCACCGCCGAGTCCGTCGTGTTGACCGACTGGCCACCCGGGCCTGACGCGCGGAAGACGTCGATGCGCAGATCCTTCTCGTCGATCTTGACGTCGAACTCCTCGGCTTCCGGCAGCACCGCCACCGTGGCTGCCGAGGTGTGGATGCGGCCCGACGCTTCGGTCGCCGGCACGCGCTGCACGCGATGCACGCCCGATTCGAACTTCAGCCGGGCGAACACGCCCTTGCCGCTCACCGTGGCGATCGCCTCCTTGTAACCGCCGATGCCGGTGTCCGAGAGCTCCATGATCTCGAACTTCCAGCGGTGTTCGGCGGCATAGCGCTGGTACATCCGGAACAGGTCGGCGGCGAACAAGGCTGCCTCCTCGCCCCCGGTGCCTGCGCGGATCTCGAGGATGGCGTTCTTCTCGTCGGCCGCATCCTTGGGCAGCAGCATGCGCTTCACGGTCTGCTCGAGCTCGGGCAGCCGCTTCTTGAGGTTTGCGGCCTCCTCCTCGGCCATCGCCCGCATGTCGGGATCGGCCGCCAGCGCCTCGGTGTCCTTCAGCTCCTGCTCGGCCTTGCGCCAGTCGTTGACCGCCTCGACCAGCGGCCCGAGGTCGGCATACTCCTTGGACGCCGCCACGAACTTCTGCGAATCGAGGCCGCCGCCGCTCAACGCCGCCTGCAGCTCGGCGTGGCGCGCCACCACCTGGTCAAGTTTCTGCAACAGGGACATCGGCTAGGACTTAAGCGCTTCCGTGAGCTTGTCCAGCGCCACTTCGCGCTGCTCGCCGCTGTCGAGGTCCTTCAGCTGGACGACGCCCTTGGCGATTTCGTCGTCGCCAATGATCACGGCGGCGCGGGCATTGAGCTTGTTGGCCCGCTGCATGCGCCGCTTCATGTTGCCGCGATAGTCCTGCTCGACCGCGATGCCGGCGCGACGCAGCGACCGGGCAATGCCCAGCGCCTTGGCCTCGGCGGCGGGGCCGAGCGGCGCGATCACCACCGGTCGCGGCAGGGCTGCCGGCTCGTTGGCCAGCATGATGAGACGCTCGATGCCACCCGCCCAGCCGATGCCGGCGGTCGGCGGCCCGCCCAGCTCGGCGATCAGGCCGTCGTAGCGGCCGCCCCCCAGGACGGTGCCCTGGGCGCCGATGTGGGTGGTGACGAACTCGAAGGCGGTGTGGGTGTAGTAGTCGAGGCCGCGCACCAGGGCCGGGTCGATCTCGAACGGCACGCCGGCGGCGGCGAGACCGTCCTGCACCTGCTTGAAGAAGTCGCGGCTCGCCTGGTTGAGGTGGTCGGCGAAGCTCGGCGCATTGGCGTTGATCGCCTTGTCGCCCTCGTCCTTGCTGTCGAGGATGCGCAGCGGATTGCGCTGCAGGCGGTCGCGCGAGTCCTGCGAGAGCTTGTCGGTGTGGCCCGAGTAGTAGTCGACCAGCACCTTGCGGTAGGCCGCGCGGCTTTCCGGGTCGCCGAGCGAATTGAGCTTCAGCACGCAGCGATCGAGGATGCCCAGCCGGTCGAGAATGTCGGCGGCGACCGAGATCACCTCGATGTCGGCACCCGGCTCGGGCGCGCCCAGCACCTCGAGGTCGATCTGGTGGAACTGCCGCTGGCGGCCCTTCTGCGGCCGCTCGTACCGGAACATCGGCCCGGCGGCGAAGAGCTTCAGCGGCAGCTGCTGGGCGAGCTCGCCGTTGGAGACGAAGGCCCGGCAGATGCCGGCGGTGTACTCGGGCCGCAGCGTGAGGCTTTCGCCGCCGCGATCCTGGAAGGTGTACATCTCCTTGGAGACCACGTCGGTGGTCTCGCCGATGCCGCGGGCGAACAGCTCGGTGAATTCGAAGATCGGCGTCGCCATCTCGCGGTAGCCGTACAGGCGCGCGACCTCGCGCGCGGTGTCGACGACATGCGCGAAGCGCCGATACTCGTCGGGGAGAAGGTCGTGCGTTCCACGCACGGGCTGCATCTTGCTCACGGGAAATGGCCTTGAAGAGAGATCGTCGAAAGAGACCGGAAGCCGCTTATTCCGCGGCGACCTTATGTCGTTCGGCCTCGATCTCCGCCGCCTTCTTCTCGATCAGCTCGGCCAGGTGGTCGACGATGCCGGCGTCCTTCAGGCGATGGTGCGGGACGCCCGCCACGTAGACCTGGTGCGTGCCGTTGCCGCCGCCGGTGAAGCCGATGTCGGTCTCGCGCGCCTCGCCCGGGCCGTTCACGACGCAGCCGATCACCGACACCGTCATCGGCGTGGTGATGTGCGCAACGCGCTTCTCCAGCGCCTCGACGGTCTTGATCACGTCGTACTGCTGGCGCGCGCAGGACGGGCAGGAGATGATGTTGACGCCGCGGTGGCGCAGGTTGAGCGCCTTCAGCATCTCGAAGCCGACGCGCACCTCTTCCTCGGGCTCGGCCGAGAGCGAGACGCGGATCGTGTCGCCGATGCCGGCCCATAACAGCGAGCCGATGCCGATCGAGGACTTCACCGTGCCGGTGCGCGTGCTGCCTGCCTCGGTGACGCCGACATGCAGCGGGTAGTCGCAGGCGTCGGCGAGCTGCTGGTAGGCCGCGACCGCGAGGAAGACGTCGGACGCCTTCACGCTGATCTTGAAGTTGTGGAAATCGTGGTCCTGCAGGATGCGGGCGTGGTCGAGCGCGCTCTCCACCATCGCCTCCGGGCAGGGCTCGCCGTATTTCTCGAGCAGGTCCTTCTCGAGCGATCCGGCGTTGACGCCGATGCGCATCGAGACGCCGTGGTCCTTGGCGGCCTTGATGACCTCGCGCACCCGCTCGGCGCTGCCGATGTTGCCGGGATTGATGCGCAGGCAGGCGGCCCCCGCGTCCGCCGCCTCGAGGGCACGCTTATAGTGGAAATGGATGTCCGCCACGATCGGCACGCGGGTCGCCTTGACGATCTTGTGCAGCGCCTTGGTCGAGTCCTCGTCCGGGCAGGACACGCGGATGATGTCGACGCCCGCCTCCTCGCAGCGCTTGATCTGGGCGATCGTTGCGTCGGCGTCGGCGGTCAGCGTGTTGGTCATGGTCTGCACCGTGATCGGCGCTCCGTCGCCGACTGGCACGGACCCGACCATGACCCGCCGCGACTTGCGGCGCACGATATCGCGATAGGGGCGGATGCTCATGGCGCGGCAATCTACTCGGCCCGCGACCGCTTATCCAGCTACCGAAAAATGGCTCCGGAGCGTTTGTGAACCCAATATTACTAGCGTGAGTAGTTCCGCCATTCTGGCGGAAGCCGCTCTATCGGGCGTCGATAAGGCGGTACGAAATACCCGCGGGGACGGTGTAGCTTTCGCCGGCCCGGACATAGGTCTGCGTCAGGACGTCGCCGGCCGGCCCGCGCAACTCGATCCAGCTGTTGGACCGCGCGAACACCTTGGTGTCCGATTGCATCGGCGGTGTCGCCGCAGGCGCGGCGGGCGGCGCCGTCGCTTCCTGCGTCGCCGGAGGCTGGGCCGCCGAGGCGGGGGTCGGGGCCTGCGCGGCCTGGGCCTGGCCGATGCCGGGCATCGGCATCACGACGGGCGGCGGCGGAGGCGGCGTCACGACGACCGCTGGCGGCGCGGAGGGTGCGGCCGGAGTCTCCTGCTTGGGCGCCGGCCACACTTCGTTCGCGGCGGCCGCGGCAGACGTCGCCGGCGCTGCCGTGGGCGCGGGAGGAGAGGCCGAAGCGGCCGGAGCAGAAGCAGCAGATGCCGGTGCTGCCAGGGTGCTCGCTTCTTGGCTCTGTGCGGGGGATGTTCCCGTCTTGTCGATAGCAGGCTGGGCGGCCGGCGCGGGAGTGGCCATCAAACGATCGGGTACAGGCGGCACCTTTTCGCTCACGATCATCTGCTGGCGCGGCAGGTAGTGCCACACCGCATAGCCCGCGGCGATCACCAGCAGAACCGTCAAGACGGCAAGCCCGATAGGCGCGCGCCTCTCGACCAGCGGGAAGTCGGCCGGCAGGGTCACCGGACGCGCGATCGGCACAGGACCCGACAGCTGATAGGCCGTCATCACCTTGTCAGCGTCGAGGCCGATATAATTGGCATAGGCGCGCAGGAACGCCGGAATGTAGGCGGCGCCCGGCAACAGGTCGAAGCGACCCTGCTCGATCGCCTCGAGATAGCGGCTGCGAATGCGAAGGCGCGCGGCGACGTCATCGATTGCGAGCTCACGCGCCAGGCGCTGATCCCGCAGCAAACGACCGACTGCCCGGCCCGGAGATGCCTCTCGCTCCATGCTCCGCCAATCAACTTGGTCCGGCATGAGCCCCCTCTACTGCCTATCGGCGACGTTCTACCAGAGGCCTCATATCAGGGCAAAACTGATTCGGGTTTTGCTGCTAAATTTCGACCGCGTGGTCGGCCGCGAAAAGACGCAGTGTCTCGCGCAACGGCTGATCGGGTTGTGCAAGTACGGAAGTGACGAAGGCGCTCGCTTCCTTCAGGTCGAGAGAACGGACCATGGCCTTGACCGGCCCAATCGATCCGGGTGCCATCGACAAGGTACGAACGCCGAGCGCGAGCAATGCCAGGGCCTCGACCGGACGACCCGCCATCTCGCCACAGACCGACAGATCAACGCCGGCGGGACGCGTCTTCTCGACCACAAAATGTAGCAGTCGAAGCAGCGCTGGGCTCAAGGTGTCGTAGCGTCCGGCCAATCGCGTGTTACCGCGATCGGCCGCATACAAAAATTGCAACAGATCGTTGGTGCCCACGGAGATGAAGTCGACGTGCGGGAGGAGGCTGTCGAGCTGCCAGGCCAGTGCCGGCACTTCGAACATTACGCCAACGCGCAGGCGTTCCGGAACGGCAAGCCCGCGCCGATTCGCCCGGTCGAGCTCGAGTTCGAGCAGCTTGCGGGCGCTCAGCAATTCGGCCACTTCGGCGATCATCGGAAACATCACCGAGAGTGGACGGCCATTCGCCGCCTGGATCAGCGCCCGCAGCTGCCGCCGCAACATGGCCGGTCGATCCAAGCCGATGCGGATCGCGCGCCAGCCCATCGCCGGGTTCTCATCGCCGAACGCGCCGACATAGGGCAGCACCTTGTCGCCGCCGACATCGAGCGTGCGGAAGGTCACCGGCTTGCCGTCGGCGACGTCGAGCACGCGGCTGTAGAGCCAGGCCTGCGCGTCCACGTCGGGAAACTCCGAGCGCACCATGAACGGAATCTCGGTGCGATAGAGGCCGACGCCGTCGGCGCCGGTCTCGTCGAGATGCTGCATGTCGATCAGCAGGCCTGCGTTGATGTGCAGGCCGATGCGCGCCTGGTCGCGCGTCGCCGAGGGGAGCTCGCGCAATGCCGCGTACTTGCGCTGGCGCTCGGCGCGCGCCTCGATCGCGGCATTGATCGTCTGGACGATGTCCTCGGCCGGCCGCACCATCACCTGCGCGTGGTCGCCGTCGATGATTATCGGGTCGCCCGGCTCGATGCGCGCCAGCACGTCGGGTGCGCGCCCGACGACCGGGATATCGAGGGCGCGAGCCACGATCGCGACGTGGCTCAATGCCGAGCCTTCCTCGAGCACCACGCCGCGCAGCCGCGCGCGATCGTAGTCGAGCAGCTCGGCTGGTCCCATGTCGCGCGCGATCACGATCATGTCCTCCGGCAGCGTGCTCGGGTCGAGGCTGGCGCGGCCGGTCAGCCTGAGCTGCAGGCGGTTGGTGAGATCCTGCAGGTCGGAGAGCCGCTCGCGGATGTAGGGATCGGTCGATTGGCCGAGCCGCGTGCGCACGTCGTCGAAGGCACGCTGCACGCCCGCTTCGGCGGTGAGGCCCGAGGCGATCGCCTCGCGCACGCGCTCGATCCAGCCGCGGTCGTCGACGAACATGCGGAAGGTCTCGAGGATCTCGCGCTGCTCGCCCGACTGCATGTCGTGTGCCTCGAGCATACGGTCGACGTCGTCGCGGACGGCGCTCAGCGCCTCGTCGAAGCGGATCTGCTCGGAGGCGATGTCCTCGGCGACCACCTTCTGGATGACGATGCGTGGCTCGTGCAGGACGGCGCGGCCGATTGCGATGCCGGGCGTGAGTTGCACCCCGTCGATGCGCAGCGGCAGGAGGCCGAGGCCGTCGACCTGCTGGACCTCGTTGGGGCTGACGATGTGCTGAGCCGCGACGATCTCGGCCAGGACCATGGCGATGGTCTGCAGCGTCTCGATCTCTTCCTCGTCGTACTGGCGACGGGTGCGGTTCTGCACCACCAGCACGCCGTGCACGCGATTGGCGCGCACGATCGGCACGCCGGCCAGCGAATGGTAGATTTCCTCACCCGTCTCCGGCCGATACGCGAATTGCGGATGGGACTGTGCATCGTCGAGCGCGAGCGGCCGCGCGTGCGCGGCGATGTCGCCGACCAAGCCCTCGCCGACCCGCAGGCGCGTGCGATGCACGGCCGAGGGATTGAGGCCCTGGGTCGCGAACAGCTCGAGCACCTCGCCGGCCCGCAGCAGGTAGATGGAGCACACCTCGGCCACCATCTCGTTGGCGACCAGGCGCACGACTTCGCCCAAGGTTTCCTCGGGCGTGCCACCACGCGCCATCGTGTCCCGGAGCCGCTTGAGGAGCATTCGCGGTCCGGCCAAGGGAGTCCCTCTCTCCATGGTCAGACCGCGGGATGCTTGAGTCGGATGACGACGAAGCTGCGGTCGATAATGCAGGCACAAACGCGCCAAGCCGCGGAGGGGCGGACTTTCTGGGCGGTCATCGGTTGGCGCCGGCCGAGCATGGCCCGCTTATAGCAAGATGCGCGCCGAAATGCCTACCGGCTAATTAGCGGCCCGGATGAGGGAACCTTATGGAAGGAAACCTCATGCAATCTTGCTCGACGGCGGCCTGGAAAAATTATGCAGCATCCAGTTCGTAAGCGGTGTGCAAAGCCCGGACGGCGAGCTCGGTGTACTCGGCGGCCACCAGAACGCTCACCTTGATCTCGGAGGTCGAGATCACCTGGATGTTTATTCCCTTGGCCGCCAGGGTCTCGAACATCTTGAGCGCGACGCCGGCATGGCTGCGCATGCCGACGCCGATCACCGAGATCTTGGCGACGTTGGTGTCGGCCTTGGCCTCGCGGAACTTGAGCTCGGTCTTCGCCTTCTCCAGCCGCTCGACGGCGCGGGCCAGGTCGGCGCGCGGCACGGTGAAGGTGATGTCGGTCGAGCTGCCGTCGAGCGAGACGTTCTGCACGATCATGTCGACGTTGATATTGGCCTCGGCCAGCGGTCCGAAGATGCGCGCGGCGACGCCCGGCTGGTCAGGGACGTGCGTGACCGTAATCTTGGCCTCGTCCTTGGCGAAGGCGATGCCGCTCACGACTGACTTCTCGAGCCCCTGGGCCATGATCTCTTCCTCGTCTACGACCAGCGTGCCGGGCAGATCGCTGCCCAGGGCCTCGTCGAACGACGACAGCACCTGCACGCGCACATGATGGTTCATCGCCAGCTCGACCGACCGCGTCTGCAGGACCTTCGAGCCCTGTGACGCCATCTCGAGCATCTCCTCGTAGGTCACGCGATCGATCTTCTGCGCCTTCTCGACGATCCGCGGATCGGTCGTGTAGACGCCGTCGACGTCGGTGTAGATGTCGCAGCGGTCCGCATCGAGCGCCGCCGCCAGCGCGACCGCCGAAGTGTCCGAGCCGCCGCGGCCCAACGTGGTGATGCGGCCTTCGGGGGACACGCCCTGGAAGCCCGGCACGATCGGCACCTCGCCGGCCGCCATGCGGCGGACCATGTCGACGGTCTCGATGTTCTGGATGCGCGCCTTGGCATAGGCGGAGTCGGTCTTGATCGGGATCTGCCAGGAAACATAGGAGCGTGCGTTCGTGCCGAGCTGCTGCAGCGCCATCGCGAGCAGGCCGATCGTCACCTGCTCGCCGGTCGCGACCACGACGTCGTATTCGCGCGGGTCATGCAGCGGCGCGATCTCGTTGACCCATTTCACCAGCTGGTTGGTGGCGCCCGACATGGCCGAGACCACGACCGCGACCTCGTTGCCGCGATCGACCTCGGCTTTGACCTTGCGCGCCACGTTCTTGATGCGGTCGGTGTCGCCGACCGAAGTGCCGCCGAATTTGAGAACGATGCGCGCCATGGACCTGCTCGAAAGCGGGGTATAGACACCGGGGGTGCATAGTGGGTCAAGGGCGACGATGGTCGATTCGGCGCATATCCAGGCGGGTTCTACCGTCGATCCGGGAGAGATCGAGCGCTTCGCCCGCATTGCGGAGGAGTGGTGGGACCCGCGCGGCAAGTTCGCGCCGCTGCACCGGCTCAACCCGGTCCGCCTGGGCTTCATCCGCGACCATGCAGCCGCCCACTGGCAGCGCGATCCGCTGTCGGGCGCGCCGCTGCACGGCCTGTCGCTGGTCGATATCGGCTGCGGCGGCGGACTGATCTGCGAGCCGATGGCGCGGCTCGGCGCCCAGGTCGTCGGCATAGACGCGACCGTGCGCAACATCGCCACCGCCCGCCTGCACGCCGACGGCCAGGAACTGGCGATCGACTACCGCGAGACCACGGCGGAGGCGCTGGCCGATACGGGCGCGCAATTCGACATCGTGCTGGCGCTCGAGATCGTCGAGCACGTGGCCGACGTCGACCTGTTCCTGCACTCGCTGGGCCGTCTCGCAAAGCCCGGCGGGCTGGTGTTCGTGTCGACGCTCAACCGCACCGCCAAGGCCTGGGCGCTCGCCATTGCCGGCGCGGAGTACGTCATGCGCTGGCTGCCGCGCGGCACGCACGACTGGCGCAAGTTCCTGAAACCGTCCGAGCTGGTGCGCGGGTTGCGCCGGGTTGGCGTCGAGCCGCAGGAGATCGTCGGCGTGGTCTACAGCCCGCTCAGTCGCGAGTGGTCGCTCCATAAGCGCGATCTCGACGTGAATTACATGCTGTACGGCAGCAAGGGCGTTGGCTGAGCCGGGCACGACGTCCTCCATCCCCAAGGCGGCAGCGTGGATGGCGGGTTGGCTCGCCTGCATCGTCGTGATGACGGTCGCGGGCCGCGAGGCGCAGCGCCAGCTCAGCGTCTTCCAGGTGATGGAGCTGCGCTCGCTGATCGGCATCTGCCTGCTCTATCCGCTGATCCACCGGGACGGCGGCTTCCGCGCCATGAAGACCGGCAACATCCGGCGCCAGATCCTGCGCAACATCGTGCACTATGGCGCGCAATGCTGCTGGTTGAGCGCGCTCACCATGATTCCGCTGGCCCAGGTGATCTCGATCGAGTTCACCATGCCGATCTGGACGGCGATCCTGGCGGTCACGTTCCTCGGCGAGCGCATGGGGCCCTGGAAGACCACCGCCGTAGTGCTGGGCCTGGTCGGCGTGGTGATCATCGTGCGGCCGTTCGGCGGCCCCGTCAGCACCGGCCAGCTGATAGCGCTGGTGGCCGCGGTGGGCTACGCGATCTCAGTCATCCTGGTGAAGTCGCTCACCCGCACCGACCGCGTCCTTGTCATCATGTTCTGGATGGTCGTGATCCAGTCGACGCTGGGCCTCGCGCCGGCACTCGTGCTGTGGCAGTGGCCGTCGGCGCCGATCTGGGGCTGGCTGGTCGTGATCGGCATCTGCGGCACCTACTCGCACTACTGCCTCACGCAGGCGCTGCTGAACGCCGACGCAACGATCGTGGTGCCGATGGATTTCCTGCGCGTCCCGCTCGCTGCTCTCACGGGCTGGCTGATCTACATGGAGCGGATCGACCTGCTGACCGCCGCCGGCGCCGCCCTGATCCTGGGCGGCAACCTGCTCAATCTGAAAGCGGCCAAAGCCTAGCGAATCAAAGGTCCTCCCCCCCCTGCGCGAAGCCGGGAAGGAGATTCTAGTTGCCGCGCGGAATCCACGGCAGGCGGCCGAACTCGATGCCCTCCTCGGCCAGCGCCCGGGCTTCCTCGTCGGTGGTCTCGCCGTAGATGCCGCGCTTGTTGCTTTCGCCGTAGTGGATCTTGCGCGCCTCCTCGGCGAACCTGTCGCCGACATGCTCGCAGTTCTTCTCGACCTCGGCGCGCACCTTGATCAGCGCCTCGCGCAGCTCCTTCGGCATCTTGCGGGCCAGCGCCGCCATCTGCTGCTGCGCCGGCGTCGGGACAGGCGCCGGCGCCGCCTCAGCCGGCAGCTCGATCTCGGCCTTGCCCTTCTTGCCGATGTGCGGGGCCATGATGGCGCGCTTGACCTTGCTGTCGCCGCACACGGCGCAGCCGATCACTGACTTCTTTTCCTGGCGTTCGTAGGTCTTGCTGTCCTTGAACCAGCTTTCGAACTCGTGGCCTTGGGAGCAGCGCAGGCGGTATAGGATCATGAAATTGCAGGCGTTTCCGAAGATTGGCACTCCCGGACGGGGAGTGCCAGAGATGATGGGGTGTGATGGCTCAGGATGCAAGAGGGGCGCCGCTGCCCTGGATCGTGCAGTGGGCCGGGCTGGTGACGGCGGGATCGGTCGTCCTCGACCTCGCCGCCGGCCGCGGCCGGCATGCCCTGTTCTTCGCCGAGCGCGGCCATAAGGTCATGGCGGTCGATCGCGACACCAGCCGCCTGCCTCACCATCCCAACATCGAACCGCTGACGGCTGATCTCGAAAACGGCAGCCCGTGGCCGTTCAACCGACGTTTCGGCGCTGTCGTCGTGACCAACTACCTGCACCGACCGCTGATGCCCGCACTCCTCGACGCCGTCGAGCCCGGCGGCGTGCTGCTCTACCAGACCTTCATGGACGGCAATGAGCGCTTCGGGCGCCCAACCAATCCCGCGCATCTGCTGCGCGACGGCGAGCTGCTCGAGCTGGTGCGTGGCCGCTTCTCGGTGACGGCCTACGAAGCGCGGCTGATCAGCGATCCGGCTGGGCGGATGTCGATGGTGCAGCGGCTGGCGGCGCGCCGGCTTTGACCTTCTCGATCGCCGCGACGAAGGCATCGGCCGCCTTCACCTGACCGCGGCCGCCGAAATGGCAACCATCGGGCCGCCGGTCCGCGGTGCCGACCAGCGCATCGGTGTCGGCGCCGAGGAAAAAGCGCTGATTGTCGACCAGCGCGCGCTGGGCGGCGGCGATCGGATTGTCCGGCTTCCAGTTGCTGACGCAACGTGTGGCGATCGCGATGAAGACCGGCGCATGGACACCGCCATCGGCCAGCGTATCGAGCAGCGAGTGGAAGTCGTCGGTGTAGACCTGCGGCGGCGTGCCGATCGCGTAGTCGGCTTCGCCCTGCACCCACAGCACCTGTGTGACGCGGTAGCCAGGCAGCAGGCCCGTGAGCGCATGAAGCATCAGGCCGTTCAGCGTGCCGCCCTTGCGCCATCGCGCGATCTCACTGGCGCCGACCGCCGAGGTGAGGATCACGACATTCTTGTAGGCGCCATCATCGACCAGCCGATCGCCCAGCAGGGTGAGGAACTCGCCCTCCTCGGCGGTCGCGCCGAGCAGGGGCGACTCGGCGCGATAGCATTTGCCTTCGAAGAAGTTCACGACCGCACCCTGATAGTGCGAGGTGATGCGGTTCTCGGCCTGGTTGGCGATGTTGGACTGACCGATCGCCAGCACGACCGCGGTATCCGGACCGGGCGCCGGGCACTTCACTTCGGTCTTGCCCGGATAGGCGATCAGGCGGCCGGCCTCGCCGAACGTGCCGCGAAACTGCTGGGCTTCGTTGTCGCCGAACAAGGCGCCGCGGATCAGCGGCACCGGCCAGATGTTGCGCGGATAGCTGTAGAGGCCGAACAGATAGCCCCCGGCCAGGCCCAGGACGACGCCGAGGGAAACCAGGACCCTGCGCAGAGAAAAGGCCTCTATTCGGCCGCCTTGGCGACCGGCCTGGCCAGCACCGGCGCTGCGTATTTCCGGTCGTGCTGCAGCGACGGCACCATCTTGCGCGCCTCCTCGACCTTGGCGAGGTCGATGTCGGCGATCACGAAGCCCGCGGTCTCGCCCCCGGCATCGGCGATCACCTCGCCCCACGGCGCGACCACGACCGAGTGACCGTAGGTCTTGCGGCCCGAGCCCTTGTGCGTGCCGACCTGCGCCGGCGCGAACACGAAGCAGCCCGTCTCGATCGCCCGCGCGCGCATCAGGGTGTGCCAGTGCGCCTTGCCGGTGGGCACGGTGAACGATGACGGGATCGAGAGCATCGTGGCACCGGCATGCGCGAGATCGCGGTAGAGATAGGGGAAGCGCAGGTCGTAGCAGATCGTCATGCCCAGCACGCCCCAGGGCGTCTCGGCCAGCACCGAGCGCTCGCCCGGCTTGAAGGTCGACGATTCGCGGTAGCTCTGGCCGCCCACGCCGGCCAGCTCGACGTCGAACATGTGAATCTTGTCGTAGCTCGCCACGATGCCGCCATCGGGATCGATCAGGTAGGAGCGGTTGCGGATCTGCTCCTCGCCCGGCACGCGGACATGGATCGAGCCCAGTAGGAACCACGCAGCAGTCTCGCGCGCCGAAGCGCGGGCTGCCGCGAGCATGCCGTGCTCTTCTTCGGTCTGCGCCTTGGCCAGCGTGTCCGCGCGATTGGCGCCGATCAGGCCGGTATTCTCCGGCGTCATGACGAAGTCGGCGCCGGCGTCGCGTGCGGCCTTCGCTTGGGCGCGCACGAAGGCCACGTTCTCGGCCATCTCGTTGCTGACGTTGGTCTGGATCAGGCCGGCCTTGAACGCGGTCATGGATGCCTCATCAACCGGGCTGGGCAAGAAGCGCGTCGAGCTTACCGGCCTGCTCCAACGCCGCGAGTTCGTCGGAGCCGCCGATATGCTGGCCGTTGATGAAGATCTGTGGCACGGTCGTGCGGCGGGAGCGCTCGCGCATCTCGGCGCGCTTGGCCGCGTCTTCCATCACGTCGGTCTCTTCGAAAGGTGCGCCCTTCTTCTCCAGCAGGGCCTTGGCGCGGGCGCAGTAGCCGCACCACGGCGTGGTGTAGATCTCGATCTTGGCCATGCAGAAACTCCTTGCCCGGATTATTACGCCGGCCGGACGACCCGCGCCAGCGTCAGGACGTCAACGTGCCGCGCCCCGGCACGCTGCAGGACGAGAGTGCATGCCTCGACGGTTGCGCCGGTGGTCAGCACGTCATCAACCAGGACCACCGCCTTGCCCCTTACCTTTCCAGCCCAGCGCGCATTGATCTCGAAGGCGCGGCGCACATTCGTCCGCCGCTCGTCCGCCTTCAGTCCGGCCTGCGAGCCCGTCCAGCGCGCGCGATGCAACAGGTCGGGAACCACCGGCCGCCCCCCATGCTGGGCCACCGAACGCGCCAGCAGGAGAGCCTGGTTGTAGCGGCGCGTGAACAGCCGCCGCCAATGCAACGGCACCGGCGCGACCAGGTCGGCCTCGGCCAGCAGCTCGTGGCCGGCGCGCGCCATCCAGCGACCGCAGCTCTTCGCCATGTCAGTCCGATCGCCATGCTTGAAAGGCAGCACCAGGCGCTTGCTGCGATCGTCGTACACCAAAGCGGCTCGTGCCCGGAGATAGCGTGGCGGTCGCCGCAGGCAGGCGCCGCATTGTGCGCCGTCGCCAATATGCTCCGCGAACGGCACGCCGCACCGCATGCACATCGGCGCCGCGATGAAGCTGAAATCCGGCCAGCAGGTCGCGCACAGCGCCCCCGGTTCAGCGACGATTTCGTTGCAGCCGAGGCAGAGCGGCGGCAGCACCGAATCGAGCAGTCGCCGTCCCGCTGCCGTACACCATTCCCGTACCCGCAATTCCCCCAGCCGCATGGTCGGATTGAGGCAGGCAATTGCGTTGCCAAAAGGGCAAGGCCCTCCCTACATACACCCCCGTGACCACCGATCCCCTGCTCGTGTTCGACCGCACGGCCTTGCGCCAGCGCCGTGAGCGCGCCGCCCGACGCTGGGGCGATCAGGCGTTCCTCAAGCGCGAGATTGCCGCGCGCCTGGTCGAGCGGCTCGACGACGTGCGGCGCGACTTCGGCCTGACGCTCGATCTCGGTTGCCACGGCGACGAGGTCGCGGTGGCGCTCGAGGAGCGCACCACGGTGCAGGCTCTCGTGCGCGCCGATCTCGGCCTCGGCTTCGCCCGCACGGCGCGCGGCCCGGCGCTGGTTGCCGACGAGGAGGCACTCCCTTTCGCGCCGCGCGCCTTCGACCTCGTGCTGAGCGCGATGGCGCTGCACTGGGTGAACGACCTGCCCGGCACGCTGATCCAGATCGCGCGCATCCTGAAGCCCGACGGACTGTTCCTCGGCGCGATGCTGGGCGGCGCGACCTTGTGGCAGCTGCGCGCCGCGTTGACCGGGGCCGAGAGCGAGATCGAGGGCGGGCTGAGCCCGCGCGTCTCGCCGTTCGCCGGCTTGGCGGATGCCGCGGGCCTGCTGCAGCGGGCGGGCTTCGCCATGCCGGTCGCCGACAGCGAGACGATCGATGTCGAGTACGAAAGCGCACTTGCCCTGATGCGCGACCTCGGCGCCATGGGTGAGGCCAACCTGGTGGTCGAGCGCCGCCGAGGGTTCAGCCGCCGCGCCACCCTGCTGCGTGCGGCGGAAATCTATGCCGAGCGCTTCGCCAACGCGTCCGGCCGCGTCGCGGCCACCTTCGAGGTGCTGTTCCTGCACGGCTGGGCGCCGGCGCCGTCGCAGCCCAAGCCCCTCAAGCCCGGCAGCGCGGCCCATCGGCTGGCCGAGGCGCTGGGTACGATCGAGCGCAGCGCCGGCGAGAAGGCAGGGCGCTGATGCGACTGAGCTTCGCCGAGGTCGTATCGGAGAGCTTCGCTTTCTTCTTCAGCCGTCTCGGGCTCTTCTTCCATCTCGTCACGATCCCGTGGATCCTGTCGCTCGTGCTGCGCGTCGTCGCCGACTCGATCAGCGACCGCAGCCTTGGCGTGGTGCTGGCCGAGAAGCTGGTCGACGTGATCCCGACGGTGATGTTCATCGTGCCCTGGATGCGGGTCGTGCTGCTGGGTCCCGGGCGCCTCGAGCGGCTGCCGGGGCTCGGCTGGTCGAAGCGCGAAACGGCGTTCCTGGTCCATCTGGTCAAGGTGGCCGGCATTCCGTTCCTGCTGATCGGGGCCTTCACCCTGATCGTCGGCGCGATCGATCCGTCAGCCATCGGCAAGCCGGTGAGCGATCCCGACGCGATCCGGCGCGAGGCGCTGGCGGCGCCGCTCGGCACCGGCTTCATCGTGTCGGCCCTGCTGGCGCTCAGGGTCAGCTTCGGGCTGGCGGCCACCACGGTCGACCTCGGCTGGTCGCCGCGCCGCTCGTGGGCCTATGGCCGAGGCAGCAGCTGGGTGATTATCAGCAGCCAGTTCATGATGCTGTTCGTCGGCGCCGTCGCCACCAGCATCTCCGTCGTGCTGCCGCTGTCGCTGCTGCAGAACGTCGAGGCCGATGCCGCCGCGGCCGTGATCACCTGGACGATCGCCCTGCTCGTTTCCTATGCCGGCGCGGCGCTACTGGCGACGGCGCAGGCGGTGATCTTCCGCCGCCTCACCAACTGGCGCGAAGGCGTGCCGCTGGCATAGTTCTTTTGGTCAGAGAAGATCGCGCAGCAGAGCGACCAGCGGCACGTCGGCGGGCGGCATGGGATAGCGGCTGAGGTCGGCCGGCATCACCCATTTCAGCGCCTGTCCCTCGCGCGGCTGTGGCGTGCCGACCCATTTGCGGCAGGCGAACACCGGCATCAGCAGGTGGAACTTCTCGTAGCCATGGCTGGCAAAGACGATCGGCGCCAGGCAGCTCGTCGCCGTCTCGATGCCGAGCTCCTCGTGCAGCTCGCGCACGAGCGCATGCTCGGGGGTCTCGCCGGGATCGACCTTGCCGCCGGGAAACTCCCACAGGCCGGCCATCGACTTGCCCTCGGGACGCTGCGCGATCAGCACGCGGCCGTCGGGATCGACCAGCGCGACTGCAGCGACCAGCACCATCGGCCGGTCGCCGAGCGGGGGCGGACCGCCGGGACACTCTTCGGCAAAGTTCAAGAGCGGTAGCTGCCGTTGATGTCGATGTAGCCGTGCGTCAGGTCGCAGGTCCACACGGTGGCGCGACCGCGGCCGATGCCGAGATCGATGTCGATCACGATGTCGGTGCCCTTGATGTGCTTGGCGACCGGCGTCTCGTCGTAGTTCGGCACGACCTGGCCGCCGTCGGTGATCTTCACGCCGCCGATCGAGATGCGCAGCTTGTCGCGGTCGGCGCGTTCGCCGGACTTGCCGACCGCCATGACGATGCGGCCCCAGTTCGCGTCCTCGCCGGCGATCGCGGTCTTCACCAGCGGCGAGTTGGCGACCGCCAGGCCGATCTTGCGCGCCGCGCCGTTGGACGAGGCGCCGCCGACATTGATGGTCACGAACTTGGTGGCGCCCTCCCCGTCACGCGCGAGCAGCTGCGCCAGCTCGATCAGCACCTCGTCGAGCGCGCGCTTGAAGTCGACCAGCACCGGATCGTCGGCTTCCTCGATCGGCGCATGGCGCGCAGCGCCGGTCGCGGCGAGCAGCAGCGTATCGCTGGTCGAGGTGTCGCCATCGACGGTGACGCAGTTCAGCGACTTGTCGGCCGCGTCGGCGATCAGCTTCTGCAGCACGCTGCCCGGGATCTTGGCGTCGGTGAAAACGAAGCCCAGCATGGTCGCCATGTCGGGCGCGATCATGCCGGAGCCCTTGAGGAAGCCGTTCAGGGTCACCGTGCGCTCGCCGATCTTGGCCTGGCGCGTCGCGAGCTTCGGAAAGGTATCGGTGGTCATGATGGCGCCGGCGGCGGCGGACCAGTGATCCTCGCGCGCGCCCTTGATCAGGGCCGGCACGATCGCGGCAATCTTCTCCCAGTCGAGCGGCTGGCCGATCACGCCGGTCGAGGCCATGAACACCTCGTTGCGTGGGCAGCCGAGCGCCTGCGCCACCGCGCGGGTGCTCTCCTCGACCGCCTTGTCGCCCAGCTTGCCCGTGAAGGCGTTGGCGTTGCCGGCATTGACCAGGATGGCCCGAGCCTTGCCGCGCGGGAGATTCTTTTTGCACCAGTCGACCGGGGCGGACGAGCACTTGGACTTGGTGAGGACGCCGGCGATCGTCGCCCCGGCCGGCAGCACGGCGAGCATCACATCGTCACGGCCCTCGTACCGCACGCCCGATGCGCCCGCGGCGAGCTTGACCCCCGCGATACGCGGCAGGGTCGGCGTGGTTTTGGGCGCAAGCGGCGATACGGCAGGCTTAACGGCGGCCATCGAGTTCCTTCCCCCCGGCCCACCAATCCATCCGGTGCGGCCGAATGCGGGAGCCTACACCAGAAATCGCGCAAAAAGTGAGTTTTACTTCTTTGCTGGATTCGGCAACGCCGGCGCCGGGGTGGTCGGACCGGGCGCGGATGGCGCCGCGGGGGCAGCACCCCCCGGCGTCTTGGCAGGCGCCGCCTCGGCCTTGGTCCCGTCGATGTTGAACTTCTCGACCTTGGCGTTTGAATGCAGCTGATCGATGTACTGCGTCACGGTCTCGCGCTGCACTTCCTCGCGGATCTGGTCGGCCAGCTCCTCGAAGCTGGGCGGCGGCGCCTGGCGGCGGTCCTCCACCTTGATCAGGTGGTAGCCGAACTGCGTCTTGACCGGAGCCTCGCTCGTCTCGCCCTTCTTGAGCGCGAACGCGGCGTCGGAGAATTCCTTCACCATGTCGGTGCGCTTGAACCAGCCGAGATCGCCGCCCTCGGCGCCCGACGCCTTGTCCGTCGACTTCTCCTTGGCGAGCTTGTCGAATGGCGTGCCCTTCTTGAGCTCGGCCAGCACGTCCTTCGCCTCCTGCTCGGTGGCGACCAGGATATGGCGGGCATGCACCTCGTCCTCGGGCGGCATCGACTTCAGCTTCTCCTGGTAGCGCGCCTGCAGCTTGTCCGGAGTGACGAGCTTGCCGAGCTCCTTCTGCAGCCAGAAGTCCTGGATCACCTGGTCCTCGACGAACACCATGCGCTTCTTGAAGGCGGGATCGGCGTCCACCTTGTTCTTCTTGCCGTCGGCGACCACCAGCTTGCTGTCGATGATGCGGTCGAGCAGCGCCGGATAGACGCTGCTGAGCGGCATGTTGCGATATTGTGGCGGCAGGGCCTGCTGTGCGACCTGCAGCTCCGACAGGTAGATCGGCTGCCCGTTCACCGTGGCGACCACCGGATCCTTGGGCGGCGGGACCGGCAGCCCCTTCTGCGCCGGCGCGGCGGCCGGCGGCTTGGCGGGCTGCTGGGCGTGGGCGAGGCCGGAAACCATGGCGACAACGCAGGCGAGGGAAACGACGCGCACCAAGCGGGAGCACGGCAACATGTTGAACTCCGATGACAAGGAAGAGACGAGGTCGACGGCCGCGACCGGGTTTACACACTCCGCCGGATTGAATGGCAACGAAATGTGCCAATTTTTCGTGAGACCACCGGTTTCGAACGCAGTTCGAAACTTTCCCGGTGGCCGAACGGCGGCTGCTTGCGTTGACACTGCCGGACGCGGTCTCTATCTCTCCTAGGCCGGCGGGCCGCGTGCCCGCCTAAGTCATTAGAATATCGAGGTTTTCATGCTCGGCGCGCTCGCCCGAAGCCTGTTCGGGACGGCCAATGACAGGATCGTCAGAGGCTTCGACAAGGCCGTGGCGAAGATCAACGCGCTGGAGCCGGAGTTCGAGAAGCTCTCCGACGAGGCCCTGCGCGGCAAGACGGTCGAGTTCCGCGAGCGGCTCGCCAAGGGCGAGACCCTGGACGACCTGCTGGTCGAGGCCTTCGCCGTGGTGCGCGAGGCTGCCAAGCGCACGCTCGGCCAGCGCCACTTCGACGTCCAGCTCAAGGGCGGCATGGTGCTGCACGCGGGCAAGATCGCCGAGATGAAGACCGGCGAAGGCAAGACGCTGGTCGCTACGCTGCCGGTCTATCTCAACGCCCTCGAAGGCAAGGGCGTGCATGTCGTCACCGTGAACGACTACCTCGCCCGCCGCGACGCCGAGTGGATGGGCCGCATCTACGGCTTCCTCGGCCTCACCGTCGGCATCATCGTGCACGACCTCTCGGACGAGCAGCGCGCCGCCGCCTATCGCAGCGACGTCACCTACGGCACCAACAACGAGATCGGCTTCGACTATCTGCGCGACAACATGAAGTACCGCCAGGACGCCATGGTCCAGCGGCCCTTCAACTACGCGATCGTCGACGAGGTGGACTCGATCCTGATCGACGAGGCGCGCACGCCGCTGATCATCTCCGGTCCCGCCGAGGATTCGTCGGAACTGTACCGTCGCGCCGATACGGTGATCCCGCGCCTGACCGCCGCGGCCTACGAGAAGGACGAGAAGAACCGCACCGTCGTCTTCACCGAGGCCGGCATCGAGGAGGTCGAGGAGATCCTGCGCAGCGACGGGCTGCTGCCCGAGGGCCAGAGCCTCTACGCGCCGACCCAGGTCACGCTGCTGCACCACGTCACGCAGGCGCTGCGCGCCCACAAGCTGTTCACCCGCGACGTCGACTATATCGTGAAGGACGGCCAGGTCGTCATCATCGACGAGTTCACCGGCCGCATGATGGCAGGGCGCCGCTACTCGGAGGGCCTGCACCAGGCGCTCGAGGCCAAGGAGAAGGTCGAGATCCAGCGCGAGAACCAGACGCTGGCCTCGATCACCTTCCAGAACCTGTTCCGCATGTACCCCAAGCTCGCGGGCATGACCGGCACGGCGATGACCGAGGAATCGGAGTTCGCCGAGATCTACCGGCTCGCCGTGGTCGAGATCCCGACCAACGTGCCGGTCGCCCGCAAGGACTATGACGACGAGATCTACCGGACCCTGGCGGACAAGACGCGCGCCATCGTCAAGCTGATCAAGGAATGCCAGGCCAAGAACCAGCCGATGCTGGTCGGCACGGTGTCGATCGAGAAGTCGGAGGCGCTGTCGGAGGAGCTCAAGAAGGCCGGCATCAAGCACAACGTGCTGAACGCCCGCTTCCACGAGCAGGAGGCCTACATCGTCGCCCAGGCGGGCCGGCCGGGTTCGGTCACCATCGCCACCAACATGGCCGGCCGCGGCACCGACATCCAGCTCGGCGGCAACGTCGAGATGCTGGTGCGCCAGAGCGAGCCGGAGATCGTCGCCAAGTACGCCGACGAGGCCGAGCGCAAGGCCGCGCTGGAGAAGCGCGCGGCCGAGATCCGCGCCGAGGTCGAGCGCGACCGAGAGATCGTGCGCCAGGCCGGCGGCCTCTACGTGGTCGGCACCGAGCGGCACGAGAGCCGCCGCATCGACAACCAGCTGCGCGGCCGCTCGGGCCGCCAGGGCGACCCGGGCGCCTCGAAGTTCTTCCTGTCGCTGGAAGACGACCTGATGCGCATCTTCGGCAACAACAAGGTGCTCGACTGGGTCCAGAAGAAGGGCATGGCCGACGACGAAGCCCTGACCCATCGCTGGCTCAACAAGGCGCTCGAGACGGCGCAGGGCAAGGTCGAGGCGCGCAACTTCGAGATCCGCAAGAACCTGCTGCGCTTCGACGACGTCATGAACAGCCAGCGCAAGGAGATCTACAAGGAGCGCGTCGAGCTGATGGGCACCGAGGATGTGTCCGACGTCATCGCCGGCATGCGGCGCGACGTGGTCGACGGCATGGTGAGCCGCGCCATCCCCGAGGGCCAGTACGCGGAGCAATGGAAGACCGCCGAGCTCAAGGAAGAGGTCAAGCGCGTGTTCGGCCTCGACCTGCCGGTCGACGAGTGGGCCAAGGAAGAGGGCATCGCCGAGGAAGGCATCAAGCAGCGCCTGAACGACGCGGCCGACCGGCTGTTCGCCCAGAAGGTCGCAACCTACGGCCCCGAGGTCTGGCGCCAGGTCGAGAAGAGCATTTTGATGCAGCTGTTCGATCAGGCCTGGAAGGACCACCTGCTGCATCTCGACCATTTGCGCCAGGGCATCGGCCTGCGCGCCTACGGCCAGAAGGATCCGCTGAACGAATACAAGCGCGAGGCCTTCAACCTGTTCAGCGACCTGCTGACCGGTCTGCGCGAGCAGACCGTGAACGTGCTCGCCAACCTGCAGCTGCGCATGGAGCCGCCGCCGGAGATGGCTGTCCCGCCGGCGCCGCCGACGACGACCATCAGCGCTCCGGCGAGCGCGCAGATGCGCGAGATCCACGAGGATCCGGCGATGGCGCTGGCGCAGTCCGACGACCCGGCCTTCGACCCCGCCGACCCGTCGGGCGGCGGCGTGGCGACGCTGCAGCGGCCGCGGACCAACCCGAAGGTCGATCCCAACGATCCCTCGACCTGGGGCAAGGTCTCGCGCAACGCGGCCTGCCCCTGCGGCTCGGGCAAGAAGTTCAAGCACTGCCACGGGCGGGTGTAGCGGAGATCGCCCTCCCCTGTTCTCGGGCCACGGCGATCGCATATCGGCGCGAGAGCCAACCTCATGGCTTCCCTCGTCTGCGGGGGAAGGCAGGGCTCGTATGTGATTGCCCTACCCGCAGCCGGAGAGGCGAGATGCCAGTGCCCCCGGCCGTCTCGCTTTCACGGGCGCGCTTGGTTAGCCTCCCCTCCTCAACCCCGGAGACCCGCATGGCACCGAAGCTCAGGACCACCAACGGCCGCGGCCGGCTGTTCGATTCAGTGCTCGACACGATCGGCGACACGCCCTGCATCCGGGTCAACAATCTCCCGCCCAAGGGCGTGACGATCTACGTCAAGGCCGAGGCCTTCAATCCGGCGTCGTCGGTGAAGGACCGGCTCGCGGTCAACATCATCGAGGCGGCGGAGCGCAACGGCACGCTCAAGCCCGGCCAGACCGTGGTCGAGGCGACCAGCGGCAACACCGGCATCGGCCTCGCCATGGTGTGCGCGCAAAAAGGCTATCCGCTGGTGGTCACGATGGCCGACAGCTTCTCGATCGAGCGGCGCAAGCTGATGCGCATGCTGGGCGCCAAGGTCGTGCTGACGCCGCGCGCGCAGAAGGGCATGGGCATGTACCTGAAGGCGGTCGAGCTGGCGAAGACCCACCGCTGGTTCCTCGCCCACCAGTTCGAGACGCCGGCCAACGCCGAGATCCACGAGGCGACGACGGGCCGCGAGATCGTCAACGACTTCAAGGGCCAGCGCCTCGACTGGTTCGTCACCGGCTACGGCACCGGCGGCACGCTGGCCGGGGTCGGCCGCGTGCTGCGCAAGGAGCGGCCGGAAACCAAGATCGTCGTGTGCGAGCCGGCCAACGCCCAGCTGATCGGCAGCGGCAAGCCGCAGGAGCGCGCGGCAGACGGCTCGCCGGCCGTGGGCCATTCCGCCTTCGAGCCGCATCCGATCCAGGGCTGGACGCCCGACTTCATCCCGCTGGTGCTGCAAGAGGCGATCGACCGGAAGTACTACGACGAGCGTGTGGCGATTCCCGGCCCGGAAGGCATCAAGTGGGCGCGCGCGCTGGCGCAGAAGGAAGGCATCTTCTGCGGCATCTCCGCCGGCTCGACCTTCGCCGTGGCGATGCAGATCGCGGAGAAGGCGCCGGCCGGCTCGGTGATCCTCGCCATGCTGCCCGACACCGGCGAGCGCTATCTCACGACGCCGATGTTCGACGGCGTTGCGGAGGACATGGACGAGGAGGAGCAGAAGATCTCCAGGTCCACGCCCGGATATCAGATGCCGTAGCGAGTATCAGGCCGCCAATCGGAGACGAGAGCTCTCCGGCACGCTCTCTGTCGTCCCGACAGGAAGCGGATCAACCACAACTCGGTCACGAGCGCTGCGCCGTCTCCTTCGCCGCTTCCGGTCGTTGCCAAGGAGACAGCAATGGAGCGGAGGCATGTGGCTCGTCGACCCGGCACTTCCCCTGTTCGCGGCCGGATTGGCCGCGATGGTTGCGTGGCGTCAGGAGACGCGGCGCCTCCATCGGCGCGCGCTCCATGAACCGTGGAACGCCGAGATGTCGGGCGAGGACCATCGCCGCGACGTCTTCAGCCAGCGCAAGCGCCGCCGTTGGCATCGGACCGTACTGAGCGCGGTCGTCGGGCTGGTTCTCTCGGGGGTGCTGCTGCAGCTCCTCCACGTCGCGCACACGCAGGTGATGCGAGGGGGCTGAACGCCGCGCCTCTACCGGCCCGTTGACTGCACAATATGTTACATTATAACATCCCTCACGATCAGGGGAGGTGACGGATGCAGCGTTGGGTTCGGCATGCGGTCGTGCTGTCCGCCGGTCTTGCGCCCTTGCCGGTGCTCGCCCAGACGACGCCCCCTCCCCCACCGGCTCCGACACAGGCGCCCGGCTCCCCAGCCGCCCCGCCTGGCGTCGTCCTGCCCGGCGTCAGCGTGACCGCGACCCAGCTCGACGAGGCGCGCGGCTCGATCCAGCCCAGCCTCGGTGCCTCGCGGTACGACTTCACGCCGAACGCCATCGGCACGATCCCGCAGGGCGACCAGGCGCCCATCAACCAAGTCATCCTGCGCGCACCGGGCGTGGCGCAGGACAGCTTCGGCCAGCTCCATGTGCGCGGCGATCACGGCAATCTGCAGTACCGGCTCGACGGGGTGCAGCTGCCCGAGGGTCTGTCGCTGTTCACCAACGCGCTGACGACGCAGTACGCCCACAAGATGTCGCTGATCACTGGCGCGCTGCCGGCGCAGTACGGTTTCCGCACCGCCGGTGTGCTCGATATCCAGCTCAAGTCGGGCACCACCAATCCCGGCGCCGAGACGGCGATGACCATTGGCTCGTACGACTGGCGGCAGCCCTCGGCCTCCTATGGCGGCCGGAGCGGCAACATCGACTACTTCGTCACCGGCCAATTCCTGCACAACGCGATCGGCATCGAGAATCCGACCTCGTCGGTCTGGCCGCTCCACGACAGCACCGACCAGTGGCACGGGCTGGGCAAGGTCACCGGCATCATCGACGACCAGACCCGTATCAGCTTCATCGCCGGCGGCTCCAACGCGCGCTTCCAGATCCCGAACAACCCCAATCAGACCCCCGGATTCACCGTGGCGGGCGCATCCGACTTCGACAGCGCGCTGCTCGACCAGCGGCAGTGGGAGAGCACCTACTTCGGCATGGTGTCCCTGCAGAAGCACACCGAAGCGCTCGACTTCCAGGTCTCGGGCTTCACGCGCTACTCCAACCTCACCTACCAGCCCGACCCGTACGGCGACCTGATGTTCAACGGCATCGCGCCGTGGTCACGGCGCGAGAGCCTCGCCGTCGGCCTGCAGGGCGACGGCAGCTGGAAGCTGACGCCGAGCCACACGCTGCGCGGCGGCTTGCTGGTGCAGCGCGAGCACGCCCTGCAGAGCACGCTGGCGCAGGTCCTGCCCGTGGACGCCGCCGGCAATCCGACCAGCGACCAGCCGCTTGGCATCACCCAAGGCGGCGACAATATCGGCTGGCTGTACGGCGTCTACCTGCAGGACGAATGGAAGCTCACCGACTCGCTGACGGTGAACTACGGCCTGCGCTTCGATGCGGTCAGCGGCATCACCCAGGAGAACCAGCTCAGCCCGCGCATCAACGTGGTGTGGCAGCCCGACGACATGTGGACCCTGCATGCGGGCTACGCGCGCTATTTCACGCCGCCGCCGCTTGCCCAGGTCAACAATGGCGCGATCGCCTCGACTTTCGGCACCACGGCCGCGCCCGCGCTCGCCACCAACGACCCGGTGCGCGCCGAGCGCTCGAACTATTTCGATGCCGGCGTCGAGATGCGTCCCACCGACAACCTGAAGTTCGGCCTCGACGCCTACTACAAACAGTCCACCAACCTGCTCGACGAGGGCCAGTTCGGCGCGCCGATCATCCTCACCTCGTTCAACTACGCTTATGGCGAGGTGAAGGGCGTCGAGCTCACCGGCAGCTTCGACAAGGGCCCGTGGTCGGTGTACGGCAACGTCGCCTGGTCGGAAGCGAAGGGCACGCAGATCAACTCGGCGCAGTTCAATTTCCAGCCCGACGAACTCGCCTTCATCCAGAACAACTGGATCTACCTCGACCACAACCAGAGCTGGACCGGCTCGGCGGGCGCCGCCTACACGATGAACCGCACGACCGACTACGCGACCCGCTTCTCCGCCGACTTCATCTATGGCAACGGGCTGCGCAAGACGGTCGTCACGCCCAACGACCAGGCGGTGCCACCCTACGCCGTGATCAACCTCTCGGTGGCGCAGAAGGTGCCGATCAAGGGCACCCGCGGCGCCACCGTGCGCTTCGACGCGCTGAACCTGCTCGACAACAGCTACCAATTGCGTGACGGAACGGGCGTCGGCGTCGGCGCGCCCCAATTTGGCCTGCGGCGGACGTTCCTCGTCAGTCTGACGCAAAAATTCTGAGAGACGGTCGTCGCTCGTCGGCCACAAAATTTCCTGCAAGCCGGTCCGCCGCCGTTGTGGCGACGATCGCCTAGACTAGCGGCGGCCGATCTTGCCGGGGGTGACGGTCAGTTTGACGCAAAAATTCCGACCTGGAGGCGTGATAGAATCCGCCAATGGACGGATCCGATTTTCCCTATGTCGTCCCGCTCGAGGGCGGCTCCAATTTCCGCGACCTCGGCGGTCATCGTGGCCCCGGCGGCACCGTGCGCCGCGGCCTGGTGTTCCGCTCGGCTCATCTCGGTGGCCTGACCGACGCCGATCGGGCAGCGCTCGGCGCGCTCGGCGTCAGGACCATCGTCGACCTGCGCGGCGTCAGCGAGGCGGCCGAGACGCCGCACCAGATCGAGGGCCTCGCCTGCAAGGTGGTGGGCGCCCACATCGAGCCGCAGCTCGGCGAGCAGCTTCGCGCCGGTGTCGAGAACGGCACGCTGACGCCGTTCGTGGTGATGGAGCTGCTGACCGACCACTATCGTGACTATCCGCGCCGCTGCGCGCCGGGCTTCCGCACGCTCTTCACGACCCTCAGCGACGGCGCGCATCGCCCGCTGGTGTTCCACTGCACCGCCGGCAAGGATCGCACCGGCTTCGCCTCGGCGCTGCTGCTCACACTCCTGGGTGTGCACTGGGACGACGTGATGGAGGACTATCTCCGCACCAACGAGCTGTGGACCGGCCATATCGGCCGCTATCCCGAGCTCGATATCGACACCCGTGCCGCTATCGTCGAGGCCCGCCGGCCCTATCTCGAGGCCGCCTTCGCCGCCGTACGCGACGACTACGGCTCGGTCGACGCCTTCGCCGAAAAGGCGCTCGGCCTCGATGCAAAGGCCCGCGACCGCCTGAAGGCCGAGTTGCTGGAGTAGTCTCGCCGGACCGGGGGCGTCCGGCCCGCCTCATCCGCACATGTGAATGCGCTTAATCATGAGGGGGCGGGACGCCCCCGGTCCAGTAAGATGGGCGGATGCCCTACGCCACGCCCGAACCCTTCAAGGTCCACATCCCCGAGCGCGCGCTGATCGATCTCGACGAGCGCCTGCGCCGCTGGAAGCCCAGCACGGCGATCGCCGACAACGGCACGTGGGCGGCCGGCACGGACCCCGAGTTCCTCGACGGGCTGGTCGACTACTGGCGCCACGGCTACGACTGGCAGCGCTGCCAAGAGGCGATCAACCGCTGGCCCAACTACCTGGTCGATATCGGCCCGCAGCGCCTGCACTTCATTCGCGAGCCGGGCACCGAGGTCGAGGATGCGCCGCAGCCGATGCCGCTGCTCATCACCCACGGCTGGCCGGGCTCGATCGTCGAGTTCCTCGACATCATCGACTCGCTCGCCCATCCCGAGCGCCATGGCGGCGACCCGCTCGACGCCTTCGACGTGATCGCGCCGTCGCTGCCGGGCTACGGCTTCTCCGGCCCGCCGATCCGCGAGGACGGCACGACCGGGCCGATCGGCCCGCGCGCCATCGCCGGGCTGTGGCACCGGCTGGTGCACGAGACGCTGAACTACCGTCGGCCCTACGGCGCGCAGGGCGGCGACTGGGGCGCCGTGGTCTCGTCGTGGCTGGCCTTCGACCATCCGGTGAAGGACGAGAAGGACGGTTGGAAGTCGGGCGTCGCGGGCCTGCATCTCAACATGGCGGGTGTGCGGCCCGGCATCGATCTCAAGACCACCGCGCTCAGTCCCGCCGAGAAGGACTGGCTCGGCCGGATGGGCGAGCTCGACGACAAGACGGCCTACCAGCGCATCCAGGCGACGCGGCCGCAGACGCTGGGCGTAGCGCTCACCGATTCGCCGGTCGGGCTCGCGGCGTGGATCGTCGAGAAGTTCCGCGACTGGAGCGACTGCGATGGCAATCCGCTCGAGAGCTTCTCGATGGACACGCTGCTCGACAACATCATGGTCTACTGGCTGACCGGCACGGCCGGCACCGCGACCTGGCTCTACCGGGGCGTCGCCCAGCAGAAGCCGCGTGGGCTGCCGCCCGGCGGCAAGGTCGAGGTGCCGACCGGCTTCGCCGCCTTCCCCAAGGACATCGCGCCGGCCCCGCCCAAGGAATGGCTCGAGCGCGCCTACGACCTGCGCCGTCACACCGTGATGCCCAAGGGCGGCCACTTCGCCGCCCTTGAGCAGCCGGCGCTGCTGGTCGAGGACATCCGCGACTTCTTCCGGCCGCTGCGGTTTGGCGCCGCCAACGATTGACAAAGCTCATGCTCGTTCAACGAGGTGTGAGCGGGACGTGGTGACCTGCCAGAACCAGGGCGGCAAGCCGCTCACCCAGTAAGGCCGGTCTTCTGACCAAAAGGTGCGAGCATCCCGGACCTCCGGTGACGCCCGCTTCTTTGAGTTGTGCTGGGGACGCGCCACATCATATTTTTCGACTGTCGTAGGCCCATTGCAGCAGCGCCTGGCGCTGGCGCGGGCGGCAGAAGGGATCGCAGGGCTCGCAGTTCTTCTGGATTTGCACGATGTGACGCCGGAAGGCGCGCCAGCGCTTGATCTGGCGCTGGTCCTCGTCGCCGAGACGCCGACCCATATAGTAGCGGCAATACCACTGGAACCAGCCACGCGGATCCTCGCGGTGGATCCAGCCCTTGCGCCGCCATTCCGACAAGGGCTGGCTGGCGTCGACGTGGAAGTAGTTGAGCTCGGGATCGCGGCCCTGCGGCGAGAGCTTGGCCTTGGCGAACCAGCTCGCCGGGAATTCCTTGCGGCAGTCGGTCATGTACTTGCCGCCGAACACGCCGAGCCGCAGCATCTCGGCCGGCGTGAGCTCAGGCTCGAAGCCCGGATCGAAGTTGCGGCCGATAGGTGCCGACAAGGCATAGCGATAGCCGCGCTGCATCCTGTCATTGACGGTGACGGTCTTCGTCCGGCGGCCCATCCCGCGCCAACGCTCAGGCGAACGTCGCCGTTGCCTGCGCCGCGATCGTGCCCTTGGGCGTCACCGTCCAGAGCTCGGCGCCCTTGCCGTCCGCCGTCGGCCGGCCGATCACGTCGAACGGCGAGGTGTCGAACAACGGTGCGCGGGCGCGCACGGCGATGGTCTTCACCTTTCGGCCCGGCATCGAATCGCGCAGCAGGTCGAAGATGCATTGCTGCGCAAACGGCCCATGCACCACCAGGCCGGGATAGCCCTCGGTCTCCAGGCAATAGGTGCGGTCGTAGTGGATGCGGTGCGGGTTGAAGGTGATCGCCGAGTAGCGGAACAGCATCACCGGATTGGGCGTGATCGTGCGCCGCCACGGCACGTCGGCGGGCGCGGCCTCGCGCACCGGCACGCCGCTCTTCTGGCCCGGCTTGGGATCCTCGCGGAACACCGTGCTCGCCGCCTCGGTCAGGGCGAGGCCGCGCGGGGTGAAGAGGCGGCGGGTCTGGGTGGTGACGACCAGCGTGCCGGTGCTGCCCTCGCGCAGCTGGATGTCGGTGAACTCGGTCTCGCGCCTGAGCTTGTCGCCGACGCGGATGTCGCCCTCGAAGGTGAAGGTCGAGCCGGCATACATGCGCCGCGGCATCGGGATCTCGGGCAGCACGCCGCCGGTGAACGCGGCGCCGTCGCGGCCGAGCTGGTTGGGCCGCGCATAGGAATGCAGGAAGCAGAGATGCCAGCCCGGCGCGATCGGCTCGCCCTCCTCCGGCACCTTATCCTGCCGGTCGAACGTCGCGATCATCGCCTTGAGCGGCGCCTGCGTGACGACATCCTCGTCCTCGATCTTGGTGCCCAGCGTCTTGCGCAGCGGTTCGATGTCGATGGTCATGGCGTTCCTTCTCTTGCGGACGACCAGCTTAGACAGCGCAAACCCTGTGGAAAACTGCCTGCGTGCGAAACTCGGCTTGGGCAATGGAACGCGAATCGAGGCGCGAAAATAGGCCGCGAATCGTACTCCATTGCCCGTAATAGGTGGTTCGCCGCAACGCGCGTATGAAGCTGGTGAAAGGAGCTTCACATGAGCGCGTTGGCGAAGCGAAAACGGTGGATTGGCAATAAACGGCAAAAACGGACGAAAACGGTCGGACGATCACTCCGCCGCCACGGCCAGGCCCATCTGCTCGCAGGTCGGCGCCACGTCGGATACCGTCGCTCGGCGCATGTCACGCTTGAAGCGCTGGTCGTCGAATTCCATGCCGCGATGCATGGTGCAGCGGTCGTCCCACATCACGAGGTCGTTGACGCGCCAGCGATGGCTGTAGACGAACTGCCGCTGCGTGGCGTGCTCGATCAGCTCCTTGAGCAGCGCCTCGGCCTCGGCCTGCGGCATCCCGCTGATCGCGCCGGCGTGGCTTGCGAGGTAGAGGCTCATGCGGCCGGAATCCTGCAGGCGCCGCACCAGCACCTGCGGCACCGGCTCGAACGCCTTCTTCTCGGTCTCGTCGAAGTCGGTGAAGCCGAGCTTGGCGCGCGAGGTCATCAGCGAATGCCAGGCGACCAGGCCCGAGAGCCTGCGTTTCATCGCCTCCGGCAGCGCGTCGTAGGCCGCGCGCAGGTCGGCGAACTCGGTCTGTCCGCCGATCGGCGGAATCGAGCGGCCGTGCAGGATCGAGCAGTAGGCCGGCAGCCGCTTGAACGAGCTGTCGGTGTGCCACAGCCGGTTGCCGAGCTGGTACAGGCGGATGCGGTCGTTCTCGGCCAGGATCCTGTCGTCGGCGTCGAGGTTGCCGACATCGGCCATCTGCGGGGCGAGGCGCATCTTGTGATCCTTGCGCATCGCGAACACGCTGGTCTCGAGCGGACCGAAGTGGCGGGCGAAGTCGAGATGGCTCTCGTCGCTGAAGGTCTGGTCGGGGAAGACCAGCACGGCGTACTTGGTGAAGGCGGCCTTGATGGCGGCGACATCATCGGCGGAGAGCGGCCGGCCGAGGTCGACATCGCCGATCTCGGCGGCGAACGAGGGCGTGACGGCGTGGATGGAGATAGCCATGGGGTTCCTCCAAATCCTCTGTTTTGCGGCAATTGGACCACCGAACGGGCGGGCCTGCCAATCCCTTTGATGACCGGCCGATGATAGAGTCGCGGCCATGATCGAAAAGCAGGAAGTGCAGGAGTTGTTCCCGACGCCGCTCTGGGTCGTCGACCTCCAGCCCGCCGCGGCGGCGCGGCTCAATGCCAAACTCAAGACCGAGATCGAGCGGCTTATTTCGCCGCGCCCCAAGGTGCCGGCCGGCAGCAACTGGCAGACGCCGCAGGACCTGCACAAGCGGCCGGCGTTCGCTGAGTTCGTGAAGCTGGTCGAGACCGCGGCGCGCGGCGTCGCGCGCTTCCTGCAGGTCGACCAGTACCCGATGGTGATCACCGGCTGCTGGGCCAACATCAACCCGCCCGGCGCCTATCACCCGACGCATCATCACCCCAACAACTATTTGAGCGGGGTCTACTACGTCGCCGTGCCGCTGGTCGGCTCGCGCATCCTGTTCCAGGATCCGCGGCCGTCGATGATCATGCCCAGACCGCGGCAGTACACGCGCATGACCGCCAACGGCGCCGACGCGCAGAGCAGGGAGGGCCGGCTGCTGATCTTCCCCGCCTGGATGAAGCACAATGTGCCGGCGAACGACGGCGACAGCGAGCGCATCAGCATCTCCTTCAACTTGATGTTCCCGAACTTCACGGAGACGATGGCCGCGCCGATGTGGGACGCGACGGCGGGCAAGGAGAAGGCGTGATGTTGAAGGATCGCTATGGCAATGAGCTCAGCACCAGCTCGACGGCGGCGCGCGACGCCTATGTCCGCGGCGTCGACAGCCTGATGGCCGCCACCGCCGGCACCGACAGGGAATTCGCCGATGCAGTCGCCGCCGACGAGGGCTTCGCGCTCGGCCACATCTCGCTCGCCCGTGCGAAGCAGCTGCTGGGCCGCGGCCACGAGGCCAAGGCGCCGCGCGCGCGGGCGCTCGAGCTCGCGCCCGGCACGACGCCGCGCGAGCAGAGCCATATCGCGATCTTCGACAAGATCCTGACCGGCCAGGGCGAGGCGGCGCTGGCGGCGATCAAGGAGCATCTCAGGAGCTGGCCGCGCGACGCGATGGCCTTCGCGCCGGCGACCAGCGTGTTCGGCCTGATCGGCTTCTGCGGCCGGGTCGGGCGCGAGAAGGAGCAGCTCGCCATGATCGAGCCGTTCGAGAAGGACTATGGCGACGACTGGTGGTACCGCACCCAGCTCGCCTTCGCCCAGATCGAGCTCGGCCAATTCGGCGTCGGCGAGCACAATATCGAGCGCGCCCTGGCGGCATACCCGAAGAGCGCGCATGCCGCGCACATCCGCGGCCACCTGTTCTACGAGATCGGCGAGCGCGAGGCCGGGCTGGCGTTCCTCGACGACTGGATGAAGGACTATCCGCGTGACTGTCTGATGCACTGCCACAACAGCTGGCACAGGGCGGTATGGTCGCTCGAGACCGGCCGCAGCGCCGATGCCTGGCGCATCTACGACGAGTCGCTGCGGCCCGGCGCGTCCTGGGGACCCCAGGTCAATGTCGCGACCGACTGCCCGGCCTTCCTGCTGCGCGCCGAGATGGCGGGCCACGAACGCAAGCCCGAGCTGTGGCGCGAACTCGCCGCGTATTCGACGCAATGGTTCGGCCGCCCGGGGCTGAGCTTCGTCGACATGCACACCGTGCTCGCCTACGCCATGGCCGCCGACGATGAGAAGCTCGCGCCGTTCACCGACAATCCGCGGGGCAGTGCCGGCGACATGGTCCCGCCCATGGCGCGCGGCTTCAAGGCCTACGCCTCGGGCGACTACAGGACCGCCGCCGCCGAGATCGAGCCGCTGGTCGACACTCACGAGCGCCTTGGGGGCAGCCGCGCCCAGCGCGATCTCCTCGAATACGTCGTCGCCTCCGCCAAGCTGCGCGGCGGCCAGCGCGACGAGGCGCAGTCGTTCCTGTCACGCCGCCGCCCGCACAACGCCAAGGTCGGCGGCTTCCCGCTGGCCGGTCTTTAACGGAGGCCGAACTCGGCGGCGATCAGTTCGTAGGAGCGTTTGCGTTTGGCGAAGTCGAAACAGATCGTCACCAGCATGATCTCGTCGACCTGGTAGCGGGTCGCGTGATCCTCGATGCCGGCGCGCACGGTCTTCGGCGAGCCGCCGACGGCGCGGCGGCGCATCGCCTGCATGAAGGCCCTGTTGCGCGGGTCCTTCTCGGCCTCGAGCGCCTCCTCGATTGGCGGAAAAGGGCCGGGCTCGTTTTGGGTGCGCAGTCGCATCGCCCAGAGCTCGCGGCTCTTGGACAGGAGGTCGGCCTCCTCGTCCGTCTCGGCGCACATCACGCCCATGGCCATCATGGCCCTGGGCTCGGGATAGAGCGCCGAAGGCCGGAAGTGGGCACGGTAGGCACGGGTCACGCCGTCGCCGCCGTCGGGATTGATGAAATGCGCGAAGCAGAAAGGAAGTCCGAAATGCGCGGCCAGCGCCGCACTCTCGTCGCTCGATCCGAGCAGCCAGATGTCCGGCGCGGTGCCGCCGACCGGCTGCGCGGTGATGCCGGTCGCGGCGTGCTTGTCGGGCAGCGCATCGTGCAGCCACGCCAGCAGGTCGCGCACCTGCACCGGATAGTCGGACGGGTCGTTCCAGTTGGGCTTGCCGGCGGCCAGCACGCGCAGGGTGCGCTGATCGCTGCCGGGCGCGCGGCCGATGCCGAGGTCGATGCGGCCGGGGAACAGCGTCTCCAGCATGCGGAAGTTCTCGGCCACCTTGAGCGCGCTGTAGTGCGGCAGCATCACGCCGCCCGAGCCGATCTTCATGCGCTCGGTGAGGCCCGCGACGCGGGTGATCAGCACCTCGGGCGTCGAGCCCGCCAGCGCCTGGCTGCTGTGGTGCTCGGCGAGCCAATAACGGTGATAGCCGAGGCGGTCGCAGAGCTGGGCCAGCTCGAGCGTCTCGCGGACGGCATCCGCCGGCGTCCCGCCCTGGCGGATCGGCGACTGGTCGAGAACGCTGAGACGCAACGCCGCCAAGGAGGGCTAGAGTCCCTTCTTGCCCATGGCGAGGAACTTGTCCTGGCGCTGGCGGCGCAGCGTGTCGGGATCGAGGTTGCCCAGCTGGGCCAGCGCCTCGGAGATGACCTTGCCCACCGTGTCGATCGTCTCGTCGGGCGCGCGGTGGGCGCCGCCCATAGGCTCGGGAATGACGTCATCGATCACCTCGAGCTTCTTGAGATCCTGCGCCGTGACCTTCATCGCCTCGGCCGCCTCCTGCGCCTGCGCATTGGAGCGCCACAGGATCGAGGCACAGCCCTCCGGCGTGATCACGGAGTAAACGGAGTTCTCGAGCATGAACACCTTGTCGGCCGACGCGATCGCCAGCGCGCCGCCCGAGCCGCCCTCGCCGATCACCACGCTGACCAGCGGCACGCCGATCGCGAGGCAGGTGTCGATCGAGGAGGCGATCGCCTCGGCCTGGCCGCGCGCCTCGGCGTCGAGCCCGGGATAGGCGCCCGGCGTGTCGACGAAGGTCACCACCGGCAACCTGAAGCGGTCGGCGAGCTTCATCAGGCGCTGCGCCTTGCGATAGCCCTCCGGGCGCGCCATGCCGAAATTGTGCTTGATGCGCGAATCGGTGTCGTCGCCCTTCTCTTGGCCGATCACCACGACGCTGCGCCCGTCGAGCCGGCCGAGACCGCCCACCACCGCGAAGTCCTCGGCGAAGGCGCGGTCGCCCGCCAGGGGCGTGTAGTGGGTGATCAGCCGGTCGATGTAGCGCTGGGCGTGCGGGCGCTCGACATGGCGCGCCACCAGCACCCGCTGCCACGGCGTCAGCTTGGCATAGGTCTGGCGCAGCAGCTTCTGCACCTTGTCCTGCAGCCGCATCACCTCGTCGGCGATGTCGACATCGGCAGAGTTCGGCAGATGCCGCAACTCGGCAATCTTACTTTCGAGCTCCGCGATCGGCTTCTCGAAATCGAGATACGTCGTCATGGGGGGCTCAGGTCTCGCCCGGCTCCCGGCCCCTGTCAACCGGCCGTCGCCGGCGCTTGGCCAGCGGATGATGGTCCTCGACCAGGGCGCGCAGCTTCTCCGGCACGACGTGCGTGTAGATCTGCGTCGTCGCGATGTCGGCGTGACCCAGCATCAATTGCACGCTGCGCAGGTCCGCGCCGGCCTCGAGCAGATGGCTGGCGAAGGCATGGCGCAGCACGTGCGGCGACACCCGCACCGGATCGATGCCGGCCGCCAGGGCCGCCTCCTTCAGGAGCTGCGCGAAGCGCTGGCGCGTCAGATGCCCCTCTCGGCCGCGCGATGGGAAGAGATAGCGCGACTTCTCCTCGCCGAGCGACGCCGCTCGCGTGCGCAGCCACTTGGCGATCGCCGCACGCGCCGGATCCGAGAGCGGCACCTGGCGCTCCTTGCTGCCCTTGCCGCGCACCAGCAGCATGGTCGGATCGCGCTCGGCCGCGCCGACCGGCAGGCCGACCAGCTCGGAGACGCGCAGACCCGAGCCGTACAGGATCTCGAGCAATGTCTCCATGCGCCCGCCGTCGCTGCCTTTGGCCTGGGCCGCCTCGATCAGGCGATCGACCTCGACGCGCGTCAGCACCTTGGGCAGCGGCCGGCCGAGCTTGGGCGAATCGAGCGTGCTCGCCGGATCGTCCTCGCGCATACGCTCGGCCAGCAGGAAGCGGTAGAACTGCCGCAGCACCGACAGCCGGCGCGCCACCGTGCGCGGCGTCATGCCGACATAGTCGAGCGCCTTCAGGTAGGCACGCAGCGCATCCGTGCCCGCTGCCGCCGGCTTCAGCTTGCGGCGCGCGAGGAAGGTCTGCAGATCGTCGAGGTCTCGGCCATAGGCGTCGAGCGTGTTCTGCGACGCACCGCGCTCGGCCTGCAGCATCTCGAGGAACGCCTCGACCTCGCGCGATCGTTCTATGGGCTGCTTCTTCTTCACAGGCCGTAGGCGATCGCCACTTCGATCGCGAACAGGCGCGCCGCCTCGTCCTCGCCGACGGCGCGCAGGCAGCGCACGATGTAGCCCGCCGACGAGGGCGCGAGATCGCCCAGCGACGACTCGCCGAGCGCGACCGAGGCCAGCAGCGCGGTCTCGGCGCGACGCCGCCCGTTGGCCCCGGACTGCAGCGCCTGCAGGGACTGGTTGGCGACCGGCCGGCCGCCGGAAGCCTCCTCGGGCACCTTGGTCGAGCCAGTTGGCACGTCGATGCCCGTGGCGCGGAACAGCTCCAGCATCAGGTTGCCGCGCATCGCCGCGCGCGCCGGATCGTCCTGCTGCATCACGGCGTACCAGCGATCGATCGCGCCTGCCGGCAGGGTCGTCGGATTCTCGATGCCGGCGATCGCGGCCAACGGCAGCAGATGCTCGAGCGCATTGAGCGTGCTGGGATTGTTCTTCGCCGCGTCGATCGCGAGCTTGATCCAAGCCTCGGTGCGCCGCTTGTCGCCCAGCAGCAGGAACCCGCGGATCGCCTCCTGCGCGATGTTGGAGAACTCCGGCCGCGGGTCGAGTCGCAGCAGGCCCTGCGCGGTCGCGCGCGCGATGGTCGGAAACAACGGGCTGCCGCGCGTTTCGGTATAGACCGCGGTGATCGACTGCATGATCTCGGCGGCATTGGTCGCGTTGCTCACCGCCACCACGAGCTGCGCCCGCCGTCCCACCGGCGCCGGCAGCGCCACGCCGTCGCGGATCGCCTCCTTGTAGAGGTCGCTCAGCCGCGTCGCCTCGATGATCGCCCCGCCCTCGCCGCGCTCGGCGACCTCGATGCGCTGCGCCAGCGGCAGCGTCCGATTGGCGACCAGCGCGCGCATCATCGGCGGCTGGGTCGAAGCCAGCACCGACGGCGGCAGACGGGTGTGCGCCAGATCGAGCGAGACCATCGCCGGGCCGTCCAGCACATTGCCCAGACCCTGGGTCTCGCCGTCGCACGCGGCGAGCGCGCGCTTGCCGAACGGCTCGATCATCGGGTGAGCGTGAGCGATGGCGCAGGCCCCCGTCTTCTCGCCGGCCATCATCAGCGCATTGACCGTGGTCGCGGCGATCGTCGGGTCGTCGTATCCGCCGGCGGCCCGCACCATCTCGTTCAGGTTCTCGCCCTCGCCCATGGCGGCGAGCTTGTCGACCTTGCGCGCGAACAGGGTCGGCGGCGGGCTGTTGTCGGGACTGGGCGTCACCAGCTCGCTGACCATCACCTTGAACTGCAGGTCGCGCAGCGCCCGGCTGCGCGGCGCCGCGGGCAGCGCCGAGACCAGGCGCTTGGCCGTGCCGAGGGCCGTGCCCTTCCACGCGTCGGCCGGCATGCCGCCCGTCGCAGGCGTCAGGTATCCGGTGGGAAAGTCGTCGAACTGCGCCTGACCCGACGCCGGCACGGCGCCTGCAGCAATCGCCAGGACGGCCAAAGCGCCGGCAAGGCTAGCGCGAAAAGCGTTCACTGGGCACCGGCACCTCGAAATGCTTCACCGGCGGACGCGGCTCCAAAACCGCCAGCGCCGCGGCCCCGAGGACCACGACGCAGATCGCCAGGAAGATCAGGAACGGCCCCAATCGGAAGGTCGGAAGCTGGGTTCTGGAGCGGAAGAGGGGCACGCGGCGCAAACTACCCGTCCTCCCCAAAGGCGGCAATCGCGGCGGTGAGCGCCGGCGGCCGCTCGCTTGAATCGGGCGGCGGAATAAGCGACATCCAAGGACACAAGGCCCCCATGGACTCTTCCCCTTCTCTTTCAGTGCCGCGCACGGTGGCCCTTGTCGGCCTGATGGGCGCCGGCAAGAGCGCGATCGGCAAGCGGCTGGCGGTCCGGCTCGGCCTCCCGTTCGTCGATGCCGACGACGAGATCGAGCGCGCGGCCGGCTGCTCGATCTCGGAGTTCTTCGAGCGCTTCGGCGAGGCCGAGTTCCGCGCCGGCGAGCGCCGGGTGATCTCCCGCCTGCTGGCCGGTCCCGCGCACGTCCTGTCGACCGGTGGCGGCGCCTACATGGACACCGAGACGCGGGCACTGATGCGCGCCTACGCCATTACGGTCTGGCTGCGCGCCGATCTCGAGGTGCTGTACGAGCGCGTGAAGAAGCGCACCCATCGGCCGCTGCTGCGCGGGGGCGATCCCAGAGAAATCCTCGAGCGTCTGATGAGCCAGCGTTACCCCGTTTATGCCGAAGCCGACGTCGTGGTGGAATCGACCGCCCAACCTGCCGACATCACGACCGACCAGGTGCTGGAAGCCTTGCGCCGGCATCTCGAGCCGCAAACCCAAGGGCCGCAGCCCGAAGGAGCGACAGCGTGAGCACGGTGGCCGTCAGTCTTGCCGGGCGCAGCTACGACATCGTGATCGGCCCTGCCCTGATCGATCGCGTCGGCGAACTTAGCGCGGGCCTCCTTCCGTCACGGCGAGTCATTGTTGTGACCGACGAGACGGTGGCGCCGCTTTACGGCGCCCGCGTCTACCACTCGTTCAAGAACGCCGGCATCGAGGCATCGCTGGCCGTCATGCCGGCCGGCGAGGGCAGCAAGTCGTTCGACTCGTTCGGCCAGCTGATGAATGCGCTGCTCGACCAGCGGCCCGACCGCAAGACGACGTTGGTCGCGCTGGGCGGGGGCGTCGTGGGCGATCTCACCGGCTTTGCCGCCGCGACGCTGCTGCGCGGCGTCGACTTCCTGCAGATCCCGACCACCTTGCTGGCGCAGGTCGATTCGTCGGTCGGCGGCAAGACCGGCATCAACACGCGCCACGGCAAGAACCTGATCGGCGCCTTCTACCAGCCGCGGCTGGTGCTGGCCGACACCGGGGTGCTCGACACCCTGCCCAGGCGCGAGCTGCTGGCAGGCTATGCCGAGGTCGCCAAGTACGGGCTGATCGACGATCCGGATTTCTGGGCATGGTGCGAGCAGAATGGCAATGCCGTGCTGGCAGGCGATGCGGCCAAGCGCATCTATGCGATCGAGCAGAGTTGCCGCGCCAAGGCCCGCATCGTCGCGGCCGACGAGCGCGAGACGACCGACCTGCGCGCCCTGCTCAATCTCGGCCACACGTTCGGCCATGCGCTCGAGGCCGAGACCGGCTTCGGGTCGGGCCTGCTGCATGGCGAGGCGGTCGGCGCCGGCATGGCGCTGGCCTTCGATCTCTCGGCGCAGCTGGGACTCTGCCCAGCGGAGGACGCCGCGCGCGTGCGCAAGCACCTGGCGACGGTCGGCCTGCCGGTCCGGCTGCGCTCGATCGGCGGCGACAATCGGCGCGCCTGGGACAGCAAGCGGTTGATCGAGCACATGCGCGGCGACAAGAAGGCTGAAGCGGGAAAGCTCACCTTCATCCTCACGCGCGGCATCGGGAAGGCCTTCGTGACCCGCGAGGTCGACGAGGCGGCGCTGCTCGGCCTGCTCGACCGGGCGATCGCCGCCTAGAGTCCCCATCTGATATCCCATGGAACACGACATCGCGCTCCATCTGCCGCTCTGGGTCGCGGCCCCGGCGGTCGTGCTGTGCCTGGCGCTCGGCGCCTACATGTCGGCGGCCGAGACCGCGATCACCGGCGCCTCGCCGCCGCGCATGCACCGGCTGGCGCAGCAGGGCAGCAAGCGCGCGGCGATGGTCAACCGCCTGCTCGCGCGCAAGGACGAGGCGGTGAGTGCGGTGCTGCTCGGCAACAGCGTGATGAACATCCTGTCGGCCTCGCTCACCACCGCCGTCCTGACGGCGGTCTTCGGCGCGGCGGGCGTGGTCTATGCGACGGTGATCGTCGGCGTCCTGGTCGTCGTGTTCGCCGAGGTGATGCCCAAGACCTGGGCGCTGCTGCGCGCCGACCGCATGGCGCTCGCGCTCGCGCCCTCGATCCTGTTCAGCCTCCGCCTGCTCGGCCCGGCGGCGCGGGCTGTCGCCTGGATCAGCCGCCTCTTTCTCGCGGCCATGGGCGTGCGGGTCGATCGCATGCCGAACGCCGAGGAACATGACGAGCTGCTGCGCGGCGCGATCGAGATGCACGGTGCGGACGCCACCGACGAGGACGCGCCGGCCGAGAAGGCGATGCTGCGATCGGTCCTCGATCTCGGCGACCGGACGGTCGGCGACGTCATGACCCATCGCGGCAACGTCGCTTTGATCGACGCCGACGAGCCCAACGATTCCATCGTGGCGCAGATGCTGGAGGCGCCCTACACCCGCATCCCGCTCTATCGCGGCCAGCCCGACAACGTGATCGGGGTGATGCACGCCAAGGACCTGTTCCGCGCCGTGCGCGCGGCGGGCGGGCCGGCCGGGGTCAAGATCGAGGAGGTGATGACGCCGCCCTGGTTCATCCCCGAATCGACGGTGTTGTTCGACCAGCTCGAGGCATTCCGCGAGCGCCACGAGCATTTCGCCATCGTCGTCGACGAGTACGGCGCGCTGCGCGGCATCGTCACCCTCGAAGACATCATCGAGGAGATCGTCGGCGACATCGAGGACGAGCACGACGCGATCCGCCGCGGCGTCATCCGGCGCGAGGACGGCAGTCTGCTCAGCCGCGGCGACGTACCGATCCACGACCTCAATCGCGAGTTCGGTTGGCAGCTGCCCGAGGACGTCGCCATCACCATTGCGGGGCTGGTGCTGCACGAGGCCCGGCGGATTCCCGAAGTGGGCCAAGTCTATGCGTTTTACGGCTTCAGGTTCGAAATTCTGAAGCGCGAGGGCACGCGAATCGCCGAGTTGCGCATCGTTCCGCCGGCCGCCATACAGGCCGCCAAAATCTGACCGCTTTCCGAGAGGGTTCCACAATGCCGCTTTCGCCGCCGGTTGGGCGACAGCATCTGCATACACGCAAGGTCACCTGCCAGGGCTTCTACCGCGACGACGGGCTGTTCGACATCGAGGGCCGCATCACCGACGAGAAGACCTACGAGCACGCCAACGAATGGCGCGGGCCGCTCAAGGCGGGCGACCTCGTGCATGATATGTCGATCCGCCTGACACTCGACCACCGCTTCACCATCGTCGATGTCGAGGCGGTAACCGATGCCTCGCCCTATCGGATGTGCGGCGACATCACGCCGAACTTCAAGAAGCTGATCGGGCTGCGCATCGGTGCGGGCTTCACGCGCGCGGTGCGCGAGCGGCTGGGCGGCGTCCATGGCTGCACGCATCTCGTCGAGCTGCTGGGCCCGGTGGCGACCACGGCGTTCCAAACCGCAGGCTCGAAGAAGGTCCAGGAGCTGCAGACCGCACATCGCATCAGGATCGGCAAGCCGCCCAAGCCGCACGATCCGTCGAAGCCGCAGCGCAAGCCGCATATGATCGACAACTGCCACGCCTGGGCGTCGGACGGCGAGGTCACGAAGCGCTGGGTGCCGCAGTTCTACACCGGCCCGGACGCCGAGGCTGTGCGCGCGGCCGCGAAGAACAAGGAAATCGAGCTCGACGGCTGATCTTCCGGGACCGCGCCACTACGTGGCGTTCTTCTCATGCTCATCGGACCGAGGGCCTCCAGGCCCGCTCATACGCGCATCAGAATGCGCTCAATCATGATGCGGGCCTGGACGCCCGCGGTCCCTTGATCATGAGCGCCACGGAGTGGCGCGGTCCCAACTAAAGTCTTGCCGGACCGCGGGCGTCCCGCCGCCTCAGAATCATGAGCGGGCGGGACGCCCGCGCTCCGGCAAGACTACTTGTCCTCGCTCGGCGTCAGCGTCGTCAGCGCGAGCGCGTGGAGGCCGGCGGCGAACTCGTCCTTCAAGGCATCGTAGATCATGCGCTGGCGCGCCACGCGGGTCTTGCCTTCGAACTGAGCCGACACGATCTCGACACGAAAATGAGACTCGCCGCCTTCACGATGGCCGGCATGCCCGCGATGGCGCGAAGACTCATCCTCGATCGAAAGCCGGGTCGGCTCGAATCGTGTCCGAAGCTTGTTGTCAATCGCGTTTGCGACAGCGCCCATCGCTTCCCTCTCTTGCCCGTGTTGTGCGTTGAACACATATTATTCCGATGCCGCGACGGCGAGCCAAACCTCTGACGACCGAAGGCGTGCAGACCTACGAACGGGTCTGCGAAGCGCCCGGCTGTCGCCTGCATGGCGAGTACAAGGCGCCCTACGCGCGCGACCGGCTCGACCAGCACCGCTGGTTCTGTCTCGAGCACGTCCGCGAGTACAACAAGAAATGGGACTACTTTGCCGGCCTTGACGCCGACGCCATCGAGCAACATATCCGCGCCGACACCACGTGGCGCCGTCCGGTATGGCCGCTCGGCGGCCGGCGCGCCAACGGCCCGCGCCTCCATGACCCGCTCGATCTCAGCAACGAAGCAGGCCTGTTCGAGCGGCCGGCGCCCAAGATGGATGGCAGCGAGCAACTCACGGCCGCAGAACGCAACGCCATGGGGGTGCTTGAACTTTCATGGCCGCTGACGCAGGCGACCGTGAAATCTCGTTACAAGGAGCTCGTGAAAATCCACCATCCCGATGCCAATGGCGGCGCCCGGGAGGCGGAGGAAAAGCTCAAGGAAATCAACGCCGCCTATTCCACACTGCGGGCATCGGAACACCTGCCCGTGGAGTAAACTGCCGAGTGATTAGCCCTATTCAGGGCAGCCACGGCAATTGGTCGCTTGCGGTGCACAAACCGGCCTGCGACTATGGCCATAGGCCCGCAATTTGGCGGGCTTTGTATTGTAGGAAATGTGATGGCTTCCACGACGACCGCGGCCCGGCAGAACGTCTCGGGCATGCCGGATATCAAGGTTTCCGCCCGCCAGCTGTTCGGCATCGACACGGACATGGAGGTCCCGGCCTTCAGCGCCGCGTCGGAGCATGTCCCGGCGGTTGATGACGCGTACCTGTTCGACCACGACACCACGATGGCGATCCTCGCCGGCTTCGCGTTCAACCGACGCGTGATGGTCCAGGGCTACCACGGCACCGGCAAGTCGACCCACATCGAGCAGGTCGCCGCCCGCCTCAACTGGCCCTGCCTGCGCGTCAACCTCGACAGCCACATCAGCCGTATCGACCTGATCGGCAAGGATGCGATCGTGCTGCGCGACGGCAAGCAGGTGACCGAGTTCCGCGAGGGCATCCTGCCGTGGGCGCTGCAGAACCCGACCGCCCTGGTGTTCGACGAGTACGACGCCGGCCGCGCCGACGTCATGTTCGTGATCCAGCGCGTGCTCGAGGTCGACGGCAAGCTCACCCTGCTCGACCAGAACAAGGTGATCCATCCGCATCCGTCCTTCCGCCTGTTCTCGACGGCCAACACCGTCGGCCTGGGCGACACGACCGGCCTCTATCACGGCACGCAGCAGATCAACCAAGGCCAGATGGACCGCTGGTCGATCGTGACGACGCTGAACTACCTGCCGCACGATCAGGAGGTGAACATCGTCGCCGCCAAGACGCCGCACTACGACACCGATGAGGGTCGCAAGATCATCTCCGCGATGGTTGCGCTGGCCGACCTCACCCGCGCGGGCTTCATCGCCGGCGATATCTCGACCGTGATGTCGCCGCGTACGGTGATCACCTGGGCCGAGAACGCCCGCATCTTCGGCGGCGACATCGGCTTCGCCTTCCGCCTGACCTTCCTCAACAAGTGCGACGAGGTCGAGCGCTCGACGCTCGCGGAGTACTACCAGCGCTGCTTCGGCAAGGAATTGCCGGCGTCGAGCGGCAAGGGCGGCAAGCTGCACTAAGAGGACAGGGCCTAATGGCCAAGGACACCACCCCGCTCGAGGAGTTCCGCCGGGTCACGGCGACCACGATGCGGGCAATCGCCCGCAAGGACGTCAATGTCTCCTTCGTACCCGACGGCGGCTCGCTGCTCGGGCAGGAGGCGCGCATCACCGTGCCGGCGCGCGACCTGCCGGTCGAGGATGTCAGCCGCGTGCGCGGCGAGGCGGACTCGATGGCGCTCAAGCTGCGCCACCATGACCGCAAGATGCACCTGCGCCGCGTGCCGCGCGGCGAGACCGCCCGCTCGATCTTCGAGGCGGTCGAGCAGGTCCGCGTCGAGGCGCTGGGCGCCCGCAAGATGGCCGGCGTCGCCGACAACCTGTCGGCGCTGTGGCGCCAGCGCTCCGACCAGCGCGGCCATGCCCGGGTCAAGAACAAGGACGATGCGCCGATCGCCGACGTGATCAGCCTGATCGCCCGCGAGCAGCTGCTGGGCGCGACGCCGCCCGAATCGGCCAGGGCGATGGTCGACATGTGGCGCGCCGACATCGAGGCCGCCGCCGGTCGGGACTTCCAGAAGCTCAAGGAGACGCTCGGCAACCAGGACGCCTTCGCGCGCGCGGCGCGCCAGCTGATCCGCGACCTCAAGCTCGGCGACGAATCGTCGGACCTGCAGGACGAGGACCAGGAAGACAGCCAGGACCAGGAGAACGCCGACGGCCAGTCGAACGAGACCGGCGACGACCAGAGCGATTCGAGCGAGAGCCAGGGCTACGGCGCCCAGGGCGAGGAGACCGAGGACGCCTCCGAGCAGGAGGACGCGTCGGAGACCACGGCGGACCAGGCCCAGACCGAGATGCAGATGGGTTCGGGCGACGAGGAGGAGCCGGGCCGGGCCGAGCGTCCGTGGCTGCCGCCCGGCGCGCTCAGCAACGAGCCGCTCGGCCAGCAGTATCACGCCTACACGCAGAAGTTCGACGAGATCGTCGAGGCCGACCAACTGTGCGACGCCGAGGAGCTCGGCCGCCTGCGCAATCACCTCGACCAGCAGCTCAGCCACCTGTCGGGCGTGATCGGCAAGCTCGCCAACCGCCTGCAGCGCCGCCTGATGGCGCAGCAGAACCGCTCGTGGGAGTTCGACCTCGACGAGGGCATGCTCGATGCGGCGCGTCTCACGCGCATCATCACCAACCCGATGCACTCGCTGTCCTACAAGGTCGAGAAGGACACCAACTTCCGCGACACGGTGGTGTCGCTGCTGATCGACAATTCGGGCTCGATGCGCGGCCGGCCGATCACGGTGGCGGCGATGAGCGCCGACATCCTGGCGCGCACGCTCGAGCGCTGCGGCGTCAAGGTCGAGATCCTGGGCTTCACGACGCGCGCCTGGAAGGGCGGCCAGAGCCGCGAGCAATGGCTCGCCGCCGGCAAGCCCGCCAACCCGGGCCGCCTCAACGACCTGCGCCACATCATCTACAAGCCGGCCGACGCGCCGTGGCGGCGCGCGCGCAAGAGCCTCGGCCTGATGCTGCGCGAGGGCATCCTCAAGGAGAACATCGACGGCGAGGCGCTCCTGTGGGCGCACAACCGGCTCCTGCCCCGCAGCGAAGAGCGCAAGATCCTGATGGTGATCTCCGACGGCGCGCCGGTCGACGATTCCACGCTGTCGGTCAATCCCGGCAACTACCTCGAGCGGCACCTGCGCGACGTGATCGACTGGATCGAGACGCGCTCGCCGGTCGAGCTGATCGCCATCGGCATCGGTCACGACGTCACGCGCTACTATCGCCGCGCCGTCACCATCGTCGACGCCGACCAGCTCGGCGGCACGATGATGGAGCAGCTGGCCTCGCTGTTCGACGAGGAAGACCAGAAGGATGTCCGCGCCGCCCGCGACGGCCGGCGCGCCGCCCGCGCCATGAGCAAGGCAACCAAGGGCGGCGGCGGCAAGCGCGCCGCCTGATCGCAACCGGAATGCGCTAGGACTGTGCTAGAAGGGCGCGCAATGCGCGCCCTTCGCTCCTTCCTTCTCACCTTCCTGCTGATCGCCGCCTGCACGGGCGGGCCGCCGGCCACGCCGGTCGGGGCCCAGCCGGTCGCGCTCGACATCCGCTCGCAGTCGGTGCCGCTGAAGCTCGACCAGCCGGACCTGAAGCGGCTGGGCAAGCTCCTGTGGCGCGGCGGCATCTCGATGACCGCCAACTCGCCGAACTTCGGCGGCTGGTCGGATCTGCAGGTCTCGCCCGATGGCAAGACGCTCGCCTCGATCTCCGACGTCGGCAGCTGGCTCACGGCGACGGTCGAATATGACGGCGAGGGCAACCTGATCGGCCTCAGGGACGGCCGCATCGGCTCGCTGCTCGGCCTCGACGGCAAGCCGCTGGTGCAGAAGGACCGGGCCGACGCCGAGGGCATGGCGCTGCTGCCCGACGGCTCATGGCTGGTTTCATTCGAGCGCTTTCACCGCATCTGGCACTACCCCACGCTCGACGGCACGCCGACCGCGATCAACCTGCCCGACGATTTCAAGCGCCAGCCCTGGAACGGCGGCGTCGAGACCATCACCGCGCTGCCCGACGGCCGCATCATCGCGATCAGCGAGGAGTACGAGGTGTCGCCCGGCCTGCTGGCCGGCTGGATCGGCCAGCCCGTCGGCAAGGACCGCTACACCTGGCAGAGCTTTCGCTACACCAAGACCCCCGACTTCAATCCAACGGCGATCCGGCCGCTGCCCGAGGCTGGTCCCAACGGGGGCGGCTTCGTGCTGCTGGAGCGCGCCTTCGACATGGCGCGCGGCGTGCGCGTCCGCATCATGACCGCCGACGCCGCCGACTTCCGGCCCGGCAACGTCGTCACGGCGCACGAGATCGCCCGGCTGGCCTCGCCGCTGGCGGTCGACAATCTGGAAGGGATTTCGGCCACCAGGGGTCCGGGCGGAGCGACCCTGCTGTGGCTGATCTCGGACGACAACTTCAACACCCTGCAGCGCAACCTGCTGCTGATGTTCGAGATCACCCCGTAAGGTAGCAAAAAGCCCCCGGCTTTCGGCCGAGGGCTCAAAAGGCGAGGTTCTCGCCTTCGGCTCGGGATGGCAGCTACGCTGCCGCCTTGGCGTCCTTCTTGGCCTTGGCCGACGAGACGCGGCGCTTCAGCGCCACCATTTCGGGGCTGAGCTTGCTGTCGTTGGTGCCCAGCAGGTAGGCGTCGATGCCGCCATTGTGCTCGATCGTCTTGATGCCGCGCGGTGTGAGCCGCAGGCGGATGGAATGGCCCAGCGCATCCGACAGGACCGAGGCGACCTGGAGGTTCGACATGAACCGGCGCTTGGTCTTGTTGTTGGCGTGGCTGACATTGTTGCCGTACTGGACGGACTTGCCCGACAGGGCGCAACGACGAGGCATGGCGATTCCGCTGAAAAAACGATCCCGCCGAGCGGCGGGAGAGGCGGCTTTTTAAGGGTCCGACCGGGGGCCGTCAAGCATCGGCCCCTCCCTGGATGGGGAGGGTCGAGCTAGGCGAACCAGTCCACGACCCGCTCGGTGATGTCCTCGACCTGATCCTCGGGAATCACCCGCCCCTTGGCCGAGATTCCTGCAGCGTGCACGGTCTCCGGGTCACCCGAGACCAAGGGATGCCACCAGTACAGGTCCTGCTTGAAGTGGACCAGGCGATAGGCGCAAGTCTTGGGGAGCCACTCCATCTTGGCCACCACAGCTGGGGTGAGCTGGATGCAGTCCGGCACGATCTTCTTGCGGTTCCTGTAGTCCTTGCAGCGCGCGGTCTTGGGGTCGAGCAGCTTGCAGCAGGTGTCGGTCTGGGCGAGCTCGCCGGTGCCCTCGTATTCGAGCTTGTTGACGCAGCACATGCCGCAGCCGTCGCACAGCGATTCCCACTCCTGCTTCGTCATCTGGGCCAGCGTCTTGCGCTTCCAGAACGGCAGGGGCTCCTGGGCGGCGGCGGCTCGCCGGGCGCGGCGGACGAAGGACTTAGCGGCCATGGAAGGCTTCTAGCATACGGCGAGCCGCGGCGGCGGGTGTGGATTTTCCCGCCTCCACCTCGCGCTCCAGCCCGGGGACCAATCGCTTCACCTCGGGGTGTTTACGCAGCTCGGCCAGCAGGGTTTCGCCGACCTCGTTCCACATCCAGTCGCGCGCCTGCTCGGCGCGGCGGCGGGCGATGCCCTGGGCGCCGACCGCCGCGTTAAAGCGCTCGACCGTCGCCCAGACATCGGCCACGCCGTCGCCGGTCAGCGCCGACGCGCTCGTCACCTCGGGCGTCCAGCCGGCGGTGGGTGAGCGCAACATGCGCAAGGCGTGCCGATAGTCGGCGACCGAGCGGCGCGCCGTCGCCTTGAGGTCGCCGTCCGCCTTGTTGACCACGATCAGATCGGCAAGCTCGATCACGCCGCGCTTGATGCCCTGCAGATCGTCGCCGCCGGCGGGCAGCAGCAGGACGATGAACATGTCGACCATGTCCGCGACCGCCGTCTCCGACTGGCCGACGCCGACGGTCTCGACCAGCACCGTGTCGAAGCCTGCGGCCTCCACCAGCAGCATCGCCTCGCGCGTGCGGCGGGCGACGCCGCCCAACGTGGCGCCGGCGGGCGATGGGCGGATGAAGGCCGACTGGTTGCGCGACAGCTCCTCCATGCGGGTCTTGTCGCCCAGGATCGAGCCGCCGCCGCGCTTGGACGAGGGATCGATCGCCAGCACCGCCAGCGAGCGGCCGCGCTCGATCAGGAAGAGTCCGAAACGCTCGATGAAGGTCGACTTGCCGACGCCCGGCACGCCGGTGATGCCGAGCCGCACCGACTTGCCTCCCTTCTGGCCCGTGTGCGGCAGCAGCTCGGCCAGCAGCGCGTCGGCGCGCTCGCGATGATCGGCACGCGTCGATTCGATCAGGGTGATGGCTTGCGCAAGCGCACGGCGGTCGCCGGCGAGCAATGGCTTGAGCAGCGGATCGCTCATTGTCGCCCGACAGATATCAGCCGGATCGGCGCATGGCCAGCAAGGCGGCGAGCGTCGCGGCGCCGTAGAAGACGGCGAGCGTCCAGCCGAGCCCGGGATCGCCGAACATGTCCATCGCCAGCCCGGTGAGCGGCTTTCCCAAGAGACCGCCCACGATGTAGATCATGCTGAAGGCAGTATTGGCGCGGGCGATGTCGCCGCCGCGGAAGCGCTGTCCGACCAGGGCCAGGCTGACCGGATAGATCGAGAAGGAGATTCCGCCCCACAGCATGACGACTCCGACCGTACCCGCCCATTGCGCCGGGATCACCGAGAGGCCGAGCACCAGCAGGCCGCTCGCGCCGGCGCAGCCGGCCAGCACGAGCCGCCGGTCGGCGTGATCGGCGAGCCATCCGATCGGCCATTGCAGGATCACGTTGCCCATGACGAAAGCGGAGAGCCACAGCGCCCCCGTGCCGGGCGGCACGCCGGCGCCGACCGCGTAGACCGGCAGGAAGCTGAACGCGACCTGTTCGCCCAGGCCGCAGGAGAAGGCCGCGAACATGCCGAGCGGCGCCAGCAGCACGACCCTGGCAAAGCCGCTCGACTTGTCGACGCGAATGCGGGGGGCGCTGCGCCAGTAGGGCAGCAGCGGCGCGGCGACCAGCAGCGACAGCGCCGCCCCGGTCAGGAAGGGCAGCGGCCCGTAGACGCCCACCACCTGCAGCACGAGCGGCCCCAGCGCCATGCCGACCGCCACGAGCGCGCCATAGAGGCCCATGACCCGGCCGCGGCGGTTCTCCTCCACCACCACGTTCATCCAGATCTCGCTCACGACCCAGGGTACGCCGCCGACCATGCCGTGCAGGAAGTTCAGGACGCCCCAGGCGATCGGGCCCGACGTGACGGTGTAGGCCACGTTGACCAGCGCGCCGATCACTACCGCACCGATGATCGCCGGCGCCGCGCCCAGGCGCGCGGCGAGCGCGGGGATGCGCGTGCCGAGCGACAGCATGCCGACCGCCCACACCGCCGAGACGATGCCGATGGTGAGCCTGTCGTGGCCCTGCTGCGCCAGCGCCATCGGCACGAGCGGCATGTTGATGCCGGCCTGCAGGCCGATCGCGGCGCAGGCCGCGAACACCGGCAGCAGCGTGCGGCGCTGTCGCCCGATCGCCGGACTAGTCGGAGACACGGAGATGCCCCTCCGCCCGGAAGGACGGCGGCTCCGGCACCTCCTCGACTGTCTTGCGTTCGGCTTCGGCGGCGGCCTCCTGCTGGCGCCGCCACATGTCGGCGTACAGGCCGTTCTTCGCCAGCAGATCGCCATGGCGGCCGCGCTCGACGACCCGGCCGCGGTCGAGCACGACGATCTCGTCGGCATTGACGATGGTCGAGAGTCGGTGGGCGATCACCAGCGTCGTGCGGCCGCGGCTCACCTCCTCCAGCGAGCGCTGGATCTCCTGCTCGGTCCGCGTGTCGAGCGCGCTGGTCGCCTCGTCGAACAGCAGGATGTGCGGGTTCTTCAGGATGGTGCGGGCGATCGCCACGCGCTGCTTCTCGCCGCCCGACAGCTTCAGGCCGCGCTCGCCGACCGTGGTGTCGTAGCCCAGCGGCAGCGCCATGATGAAATCGTGGATGCGCGCGAGCTTGGCCGCCCGCTCGACGTCCTA
>Ga0209062_1000995_pt1 | contig 60164 bp, 53 predicted proteins | sample Coa_R2_2_FD_187158 | JGI IMG/M metagenome (GOLD analysis project Ga0209062, IMG submission 187158) | Surface soil microbial communities from Centralia Pennsylvania, which are recovering from an underground coalmine fire - Coalmine... | ecosystem: Environmental > Terrestrial > Soil > Unclassified... | reverse complement strand
GGTCATTGGCTCGAGGAAATGGACCTCGACGCGATTCTGAAACGTCAACCGAAGCTCGCGCTCGTCGACGAGCTTGCCCATACCAATGCGCCGGGCAGCCGTCATCCGAAACGCTATCTCGACGCCGAAGAATTGCTCAACGCCGGCATCGACGTCTATGCCACCCTGAATATTCAGCACCTCGAAAGCCTCAACGACGTCGTCGCCAGGATCACCCGGATCTTCGTGCGCGAGACGGTGCCCGATTCGATCGTCGATCGCGCCGATGAAGTGGAGCTCGTCGACCTTACGCCGGAGGACCTGATCCAGCGCCTGCACGAGGGCAAGGTCTATGTTCCGCAGCAGGCGGAACGCGCGGTCCGCCATTATTTCCAGCCCGGCAATCTCACCGCCTTGCGCGAACTCGCGCTGCGCCGCACGGCGCAACGCGTCGACGAGCAGATGGTGAGTTATATGCAAGCGCATGCGATCGGCGGGCCCTGGCCCGCCGGCGAGCGCCTGCTCGTCGGTGTTAATGGCGCCTCCGGCGGCGCGGCGCTCGTCAGGCTCGCCCGGCGCATGGCCGACCGTCTGAAATCGCCCTGGACAGCGCTGCATGTCGAGACGCCGCGAGAAGCGCGCGCCGACGAGAGCGAGCGCGCGCAGGTCGCGGAAACCCTGCGGCTCGCCGCAAGGCTCGGCGGAACGCCGGTGGCGCTGCCGGGCGAAGACGTGGCAACGAGCATGATCGATTATGCTCGCTCGCACAATTTCACCCATATCCTCGTTGCTCACCAGAGCCGCATCCACTGGCTCGACCTGCTTCGCGGCTCTGTCAGCCAAAGACTCATCGGGCGTGCCGGCGGCATCAATGTCCATGTCGTCGCCGCCGAAGGAACCGTGCGGCCGAAGAGAGCGCGCCACGCCTTTCCTTTCGAGACGAACTGGGTCGCCTATGCCGCAAGTTTCGCTTTCGTCGCCGCATCCGGTCTCGTCGCGTTTGGCATTCGCCAAGCTTTCGCCGTTTCCAACCTCGCGCTCGTCTTTCTTATCGGCGTTCTGGCGAGCGCCGTAAATTATGGGCTTTTGCCCTCGCTGTTCGCCTGCCTCGTCGCCGTCCTCGCTTTCAATTTCTTCTTCCTGCCGCCGCTCTATACATTCACGATCGCCGATCCCGAGAACGTCGTCGCCCTGGTCTTTTTTGCGATGGTCGCGGTCATTGCCAGCAATCTGACGGCGCGGCTTCGCGCCCAAGCCTATTCGGCCGAACGGCGCGCGCGGATCACCGAGGAGCTCTATCTGTTCAGCCGCAAGCTCGCCGGCGCCGCCGCGCTCGACGATATTTTGTGGGTGACCGTCTATCAGATCGCGCTTCTGCTCAAGGTGGGCGTCGTCTTGCTGCTGCCGGAGGAGGGACGATTGGCGCTGAAGGCGGGATTTCCGCCCGAGGACCAACTCGACGAGGCCGACTTTGCCGCCGCGCAATGGTCCTTCGAGAAGAGCCAGACCGCGGGCCGTGGCGCCGATACTCTGCCCGGCGCGAAACGCCTTTTCATTCCCATGCGCACGGGGCGCGGCACACTCGGCGTGATCGGGATCGAATCCGATAAGCAAGGCGCCTGGCTCACGCCGGAAGAGAACCGGCTCCTCGATTCGCTATCGGATCAGGCGGCGCTCGCCATCGAGCGAGTTTATCTCGCTCGCGACATCGGCAAGGCGCGGGTCGCGGCGGAGGCGGACCGCCTGCGCCAGGCGCTCCTGACCTCGATCTCGCATGACTTGCGCACACCGCTCGCCTCGATCATCGGTTCGGCGAGCAGCCTCGTCGCGCATGGCGAGGAGCTCGACTCGCAAATCCGCGTGAGCCTGCTGCGTACGATCCAGGAGGAAGCCGAACGGCTCAATCGATTCATCGGCAATCTCCTCGATATGACGCGCCTCGAGAGCGGTGCGCTGGCGCCGCAATCGAGCCTCGCCGATCTCTCCGACGTCGTCGGCGCCACGCTGCAGCGCGCGCAAAAGATTCTCAAAGACCATAGAGTTGAGATCGTCTTCGAGCCGGGCCTGCCGATGCTCGCAATCGATTCGGTTCTGATGGAACAAGTCCTTTTCAATCTTGCCGACAATGCCGCCAAATACGCGCCGGCCGGCTCGAATATCGAGATTCGCGCGCGCCGAGAGGGGCAAAGCGTGGTGCTCGAGATCGCCGATGAAGGCGAGGGAATTTCGGAATCCGATTGCGAACGGATCTTCGACAAGTTCTACCGCGTCAATCGTACCGATCGGCAGCGGGTGGGAACAGGACTGGGACTTGCGATCTGCCGCGGCTTTATCGAGGCCATGGGCGGGACGATCACCGCAGCCAACCGCATCGACCGATCGGGCGCGATCTTCACCGTGAAACTGCCCGTGCCGCAAAGTCAGATGGCGGAGGTTCCGGCATGAGCGCGCTCGCAGGCCAGCTTCGCGTGCTCGTGGTAGACGACGAGCCCGCAATTCTACGCTTCCTGCGCCCGAGCCTTGCGACCCAAGGCTATGTCGTCTCCGAAGCCAAGGACGGACGCAGCGCGCTCGAAGCGATCCGCCGCAAATCTGCGGACGTCGTCGTCCTCGATCTCGGCCTGCCCGACATGGAGGGATTGGATATCATCCGGCAAGTGCGGGAGGCCGGCGAAACATTGCCGATCATCGTTTTGTCGAGCCGCGAGGCCGAAGGCGCGAAGGTCAAGGCGCTCGACCTCGGCGCCGACGACTACGTCACCAAGCCATTCGGGATCGACGAGCTGCTTGCCCGAATTCGCGCCGCCCAACGCCATCGGCTTCAGCAGCAAGGCGAGAAGGCGATCTTTCGCAGCGGCGATTTGACGGTCGATCTCGTGCGGCGAATCGTGACCGTCCGCGGACAAGAGGTGAAATTCTCGCCGCGCGAGTACGACGTCCTGCGTCTGCTTGTTGCGCATGCCGGCAAGGTATTGACTCATCGCTTCATTCTGCGCGAAGTCTGGGGCGGAGAAGCCGACATCCAATATCTGCGCATCTATATCCGCGCGCTGCGGCAAAAGATCGAGGTCGAACCGGAGCGCCCGCACCATATCATCACCGAGACCGGCGTCGGATACCGGCTCCGCCTGTCCGATGATGCCGCCCCACAAGAGTCGCCCGATGGAAATAGTCGAGCTGATTAAGCCCGAGCACGTGATCAGTCTGCGCGCCGGAAACAAGGCCCAACTCCTGCAGGAGCTGGCGCGCCGTGCCGCCCACGCGCTTGGCTCCGACCCGCAGGCCATTCTCGACCCGGTGCTCGAGCGCGAAATTTTGGGCTCGACGGGTGTGGGCTCGGGCGTTGCCATTCCGCATGCGCGTGTTCCGGGCCTCAAGGATTATTTTGCGCTGTTCGCCCGGCTGGAGAAGCCGGTCGATTTCGATGCCGTCGACGGAAAGCCGGTCGATCTCGTCGTCCTGCTGCTGGTGCCGGCAAACGCGGATAAGCCGCATTTGACGGCGCTCGCCTGTGTCTCGCGACGCTTGCGCGATCCGGAAATCGCCCGGCGGCTGCGGGCGACATTGGAACCCTCCGTCCTTTATGATCTGCTCACGATACCGAACGGCGCGCCCGCGGTGCGCTAGAGCATCGGACCCAAAAGTGGGAACCGGTTTTGGCAAAGATCCGATGCTCAAAGAAGAACCGGCATCGGACCCAAAAGTGGGAACCGGTTTTGGGAAAGATCCGATGCTCAAAGAAGAATCGGCATCGAACCCAAAAGTGGGAACCGGTTTTGGGAAAATCCGATGCTCAAAGAAGAATCGGCATCGAACCCAAAAGTGGGAACCGGTTTTGGGAAAATCCGATGCTCAAAGAAAGAACGGCATCGGACCCAAAAGTGGGAACCGGTTTTGGGAAAGATCCGATGCTCAAAGAAGAACCGGCATCGGACCAAAGTGGGAACCGGTTTTGGGAAAATCCGATGCTCAAAAGGCAACTCTGGGCATTCTGCGAGGGAGACACACATGGGATGGCATGTTCGCTACTTCGATGAGGATCTGAAGCACGAAATGCTGTCGCGCGAATTCGCAACCGAAGAGGAAGCGCTCGAGGACGCATGGAACCTCGCGCAGCAGCCGGGCAAGGAAATTACCGCCATCGAAGGGCCCGACGAGGAGCCCCTGCCTATGGAGGACATCCAGGCCTGGTTCGACAAGAGAGCGCAGCGCGGCTGATCCCGCCATCGCTTGCGCTCGCTATGACGCTGCATGAACGGTGCTCTATGTCTCGACTATGTCGCGCATTCTGATCATCGTCGGATTGACGATTGCGGGGATCGGCTTTCTCTGGCCGTGGCTTTCGCGGCTCGGTCTCGGCCGGCTCCCGGGCGACATCGTCATCCAGCGTGGCAATTTCAGTTTTTACGCACCGATCGCAACGTGCCTTCTTGCGAGCCTCGTCCTTTCGCTCGTCTTTTGGCTGCTGAACCGTTAAGCCGCAAAGCACGCAAGCTCGCGCGTTGACCTAAGTTGTAAGATGAAGCTGACGCTTAAGCCCTGCTTAGGGGCGTGCCGAGCCCACGACGAAGGTAAGGCAATCAGAGTCCAAACGGATAGGTTTCCGGCGCGCCGCGCGGGCGCTCCGCCGGAAGCGGCACGACCGCCTTCGTCACCTCGAACCAGACATAAGCGTCGAATTGATCGGCGAGCACCGCTTCGAAATAATGACTCGAGAGCTCGCTTTCCGGCCGATAGACGACGCCGATCGCGCGCTCGAGCCTGGGCTTCGACAGAATTTCGCGCAGTTCGCTTTTGCCTGAGCGCCATTCGGTCAGCGACGCCGAGATCCCCGTCCGCCTGAACGCCCGCTCGTAACTGTCGTGCCGCGCCGGAACGACATCCTTGACTTCCATCGGACCGTCCCATTCGCTCGCCGCGGCGACGGTGCCGCGATCCGTGCCGAAGCCGATGAGCACGGCTTGGTCGCCGAATGCCGCCCGGCCAGATTCCCCGATATTGAATTCGCCTTGCCAGCCCATGGATGTCGCCGCGGCATTGCCGATATGAGAATTATGGGCCCAGACGATCGCCTTGGCATTGGGCCCACGGCATTCGAGTAGGCGCACGAGCGTGTCGAACATGTGGCGGTCACGCAAATTCCACGATTCGCGCGAACTGCGATACATCAGCCGATAATAATATTCGGCGGCGCGTATCACGCGTGCGTTTTGCGCCGCGTCGAAGAAAGATTCTTCGTCCCCCTCGAGATAGGCGAGGCGTTTTTCGACGAGGGCCGTGAGTTCGGCGGCGACCGCATCTTCGCACGGCGACTTGCCGCGCTCCGTCGCGGCGAGGCCGTAGAGCGAAGGGTCGTCCTGCCACGGCGTCAAACAGCCGTAGCGCCTGCGTGCCAGCTTCGCCTCTTCAGGATCGACGCGGTCGAGATAGGCGAGCACCGCGGCGATCGAACTGCTGAGACTATAGATGTCGAGACCACGAAACTCGACGCGCGCTTGGGGCGAAAGACTTTCATTATGCGCGCGCAGCCATTCGACGAAATGATGCACATCGCGGTTGCGCCACATCCAGGTCGGAAATCGCGCAAAACCTTCGGGCGAAGCTTGGTGCGCTCTAAAGCGGACATGCCGGTCGATACGCGCGGCATCCGGCCAGTCCGCCTCGGCGGCGACGATGTTGAACCCGTGCCTCTCGATGAGGTGCCGCGTGATCGCGGCACGCGCGCGATAGAACTCGCTCGTCCCATGCGTCGCCTCGCCAAGCAGCACGAGTTTGGCGTCTCCGAACCGATCGAAATGAGCCCCGAAATCTTGCATGGCATCGGGAGTGGCGATGCGCTCGCAATATCCTGCGAGAATCTTGGCGGCTTCGTCCGCATCCCCGATGCGTAAGCGCTGGGAGAGCGCAGGTGCCACGGCGAGCCTCACACCAGATGATGTTTGCCGACCGGCCGCACTGTGCTCGCCTGCGGACCCTTCGCGCCGATTTCTTCGACAAACCGCACTTCCGAGCCGACGTTCAGCCGATCGAACGCGCCGTCGAGTACGCTGTTGCGGTGAAAATAGACTTCACGCCCGTCCGGGGTTTCGATGAATCCATAATCCTGATCGGCGACGAATTTCGACACCCGGCCATGATCCTCAGGCGGATGCGGCTTCACCACTCCGCGCATTTCGCGCACTGCATCCTCGATCTGGCGCCGCGCGGCGGCAAAGGCGCGCTTGATCGCGACCGTCGGATATTCTTGTTCCTTTTTGTCGTCATGAGTGGCGTTGACGATGATGTCCTTGCGATCGGGCATGGCAATACGCAGGCTGATCTTGTAGGGGATGCCGTGTCTGTGATGCCCGTTCGGCGCGGTCACCGTGACCTGGCAGCTCGTGATCCGTCCGTAGAATTTCTCCAGCCAGCGAGCCTCCTCTTCAATCTCGGCCTTGATGGCTTCTGAAGGCCCCGTGTTCCGGAAAGCGATTTCGAGCGGCACTTGCATGAGCATCTCATCTCTCGCGAGTTTAGGTGGGAACTACTGGAGATCGGCGCGCGCCCTCTGATGCGCGCAGGCGGCAAGGAGAGCGGCCACTTCCTCGTCAGAAGTCTGACGGAAGTCGGCATAATAAGTGCCAACCGCGCCGAAAGGTTCGTGATCTTCGATGCAAACGATCTCGTCGGCTTCTTCGCCCAATTCCGCGAGCGTGCTTGTCGGCGCGACCGGAACGGCGAGAATGAGCCGGCTCGGATTCTGCCGGCGCACCGCCCGCAAAGCCGCGCGCGTGGTGGCGCCGGTCGCAATTCCATCGTCGATGACGATGATCACGCGGCCTTCGAGTTCGGGATGGGATCGATCTCCGACATAGCGCGCGCGCCGGCGCTTGATTTCAGCGAGTTCGTGATCGCGCACGGCCGCGAAATCCTCTTCCGATACCCGCGCGAGCCGAATGATCTCCTCATTGCGCACGGTCAGCGGCGCGGATCCGTCAACGACCGCGCCCATCGCGAGCTCGGGATGAAAAGGCACGCCGATCTTGCGCACGAGCAGGAGATCGAGCGGCGCCTCGAGCGCCTTTGTGACCTCCGCGGCGACCGGAAGCCGCCGCGAGGAAGAGCCAGAACGATCGGACGATCCTTCTTATGATCCGCGAGCGCGCGGGCAAGCCGCCGCCCAGCATCCACCCGATTGCGGAATGACATGTTCGTCCTTTCAGCTTCCGGCCTCGACGCCGGCAAGGTGAAGCGAGAACCATTCGACAGCAAAGCGGCTCACCATTTCCAGCGCGCCTGGTTCAGGAAAGAGATGGGTCGCGTTCGGCACGATCCACAGGGCCTTCGGCGTTTTGAGCTTGGCCAGCGCCTTTTCATTGAGATGGATGACCAGGTCGTCGTTGCTTCCGACGATCAGCAAAGTCGCGGCTTCCGCCTGCGCGAGTGCGGCACCGGCAAGGTCCGGGCGGCCGCCGCGCGAGACGATGGCGGAAATTCGCTTGTTGAGACGTGCCGCTCCGCAAAGAGCAGCGGCCGCGCCTGTACTGGCGCCAAAAAGGCCAAGCGGCAAACGCGAGAGCTCGGCGCTCGCATCGATCCAGCGGATCGCATCGATCAGCCTTTCCGTCAAAAGCCCGATATCGAAGATTTTGCTGCGATCACCCTCTTCTTCCGGCCTCAGCAGATCGAAAAGCAGGGTCGCGAATCCGGCCTTGTTCAGTACGTCTGCGACAGCATTATTGCGCGCACTGAAGCGGCTCGAACCGCTGCCGTGCACGAACACGATCAAGCCGGCCGGATGCTGAGGAAGTTTCAAGGTTCCGCCGAGCCCAAGCGGGGGAATTTCGATTTCGCTGCTGCTCATGCCCGGTTCCGGCGAGCCTGCCGCGCTGCGTCTTAGGCCAATCAAAGGGACCTCCTTCAATCGTCCAATCAGAGCTTCGATCTCTTCGCACGGCCTTGACCGGAATCAATGCTTTCGGGGCGGCGCGGTTCTTCGTGGCCCCCCATTATACCGCCCGCTAGCTTAGCCGCCCCGCGCACCCGCAGAGAATCGCCCGGAGGGACCGCCTCGAGCGGCGGCGAAAAGATCGCCCCACCCCAGTGCAAGCTCTATTGCGCGCGAGCCTCGGACGAAATCGCCTCGAGCGCGGCGAAGAGCGCATCGTCCTCCGGCATGCGCGCATTCGGCGTCGTCAGCAAAGTCTCGCCGTAGAAGATTGAATTGGCACCGGCGATCATGCAGAGGATCTGCGCCTCGCGGCTCAAGTTCGAGCGGCCCGCGGAGAGCCGCACGCGCGCTTGCGGCATCACGATCCGCGTCGTCGCGATCATCCGCACGAAGACAACAGAATCGATCTTCTCGCGCTCCCCAAGCGGCGTGCCGGCTACGGCGACAAGCGCATTGATCGGCACGCTTTCGGGATGCGGATCGAAAGAGGCAAGGACTTGCAGCATGGCCGCGCGATCGCGCACGCTCTCGCCCATGCCGATGATCCCGCCGCAGCACATTTCGATGCCGGCGGCGCGGATGGCTTGCAAAGTCTTCAGCCGGTCCTCGTAAGTGCGTGTCGAAATGATCTTCGAATAATATTCGGGGCCGGTATCGAGATTGTGATTATAGGCGGTGAGCCCCGCCTCCTTCAGCCTTTGCGCCTGGCTCTCGTTGAGCATGCCGAGCGTCACGCAGGCTTCCAGGCCGAGGGCGCGCACGCCGCGGACCATGTCGAGCAGCGCATCGAATTCCGCCCCGTCGCGCACTTGCCGCCAGGCCGCGCCCATGCAGAAACGGTCGGCCCCGGCGGCGCGCGCCCGCGCCGCAAGCTCGAGGACCTTTTCGGTCGGCATCAGCGGCGATCTTTCGATATTGACCTCGTAATGCGCCGATTGTGGACAATAGGCGCAATCTTCCGGGCAGCCGCCCGTCTTCACCGAAAGAAGGCTCGCCTTCTGCACGTAATTCGGCGGCTGGTAGACACGATGCAGCCGGTTCGCCTCGCCGATGAGTTCGAGCAAAGGCTGGTCATGCACGGCGACAATTTCGTCGACCGTCCAATCGTGGCGGATCTCTTGCGCGCTTTCGAGCATGAATTAGCTCTCTAGCGCAACATCGCCGGCAACGCCAGAGCCGTTCGAGGACAGTCATGCGCGGACTTGATCCGCGCGCCCAGGCATTCCAGTTTACATGCATATTTTCGTTAGAGCCTAACGGCCGACTCGACCGCGCCATGACGTCCGCCCTTCATCGACAATGCAGCAATTCAAACCCGCACCATGATCCTCGACGCCACATTCGCCGCCGTTCAGCAGATCTTCACCCCGCCCTTCCGCCGCGTGTTCTGGAAGACGCTGGCGCTCACGCTGCTTTTGCTCGTTTTCGTCTTCGTCGGCATGGAACGCCTGCTCGTCCATTTTCTGATGTTGCCAAACTCTCTGCTGACGACGAGCCTCATCGTGCTCGCCGGCATTGCGCTTGCGATCGGTTTCGCCTTCGCGATCACGCCCGTTTCTTTTCTCGTCGGCGGCTTTTTCTTCGACGAGCTTGCGGCGATCGTCGAAGCGGAAATCGACCCGGCGCATATGGGCCGCACGCCGCCCTTCTCGGATCAAGCGCTGGTCGCTGCGAAATTCGCGGCGCTCGCACTCGTCCTCAATCTGGCGGCGCTCTTCCTTCTGCTCGTGCCCTTCGTCAATGCGGTGGCCTTCGTCATCGTCAATGCCTATCTGCTCGGCCGCGGATATTTCGAATTCGCCGCCCTGCGCTACCGAAAGATCGAGGACATGCGGCGCATGCTCTGGGCCTATCCGGCCGAGATCTTCATCGCGGGACTTGCGATAGCGGTGCTCGCCGCCGTGCCGCTCGTCAATCTTCTGACGCCGCTCTTCGGCGCGGCCTTGATGGTGCGCATCCATCACGCGCTGAGCCTCAGGGAGACGAAGGCGCGGTAATCAATGCTGCGAGCCGCACTGCAATAGCGGGTGGATCGCCGAAGATATGGAGGCATTTGATCCGGGCGGTGGCACCGGATTCGAGCTCGATCGCCGAGGCCGGCAGTTTCAAGGCCTTGGCGAGGAGGCGGATCAGCGCTTCATTCGCGGCACCCGCCTCCGGCACGGCGCGGACGCGGATTTTCAACACGGCACTGCCGTCGGCGAGATGTTCGATGCCCTCGACGGCCTCGCGAGCGGATTTAGGCGCCAGACGGACCCGGAGCGCCACCCCGTCCTTGCGCGGGCTCCAGGGCAGGTCTTCGGATCTTGGCGGCTCTGCGCCCAATCATCGAACCTAGATGGCGTAGGGATACATGGTCAAAAGACCGGCGATAAGATATTGGAGAAACATGATAATGAGCAGGACGATGACCGGCGATATGTCGAGACCGCCGAAACTCGGCAGCACATTCCTTATTGGTCGGAGGACCGGCTCGGTCAGCGCGTTCAAGGCATTCCAAATAGATCGGACGACTTCGTTATAGACATTGATGACATGGAAGGCGATCAGCCACGACATGATCGCCATGATGACGATCACCCACCAATATAGGCCGAGGGCAATGTTTATGACGATGAGCAAAGCGCGCATGCAAGCTCCGGGCGAGGGATTGGCTGGCTTGATTTACCGGGCTTGGGCCTGACCGGCAAGGCGGCGCATTGGCAGGGAAATCCGCCGGCTCGGCGCATTGACGCGCCGCTGTGAGAGACGTAAAGAGCGCCCTGCCGGGGCTGTAGCTCAGATGGGAGAGCGCTGCAATCGCACTGCAGAGGTCAGGGGTTCGATTCCCCTCAGCTCCACCAGGCCCCGCAGATTTGCTCCTGCCGCTCGAAGCAGAAATTTGGGAATTGATCAGGGCCGCGCGCCATGCGGTCAGGCCTGCACGCGCTCCAACGCCCTTTGGGCCAGATGGCCGTGAACTGCGGCCGCTCATCGCCGCCGCTCAAACATCCGGAGCGCCAAAGCGCCAGCGTGCTGCGCGAATGCGCAGCTTCACTGGTTTACATAGCGTTCGCGTCCGACCCCGACATAAGTGAACCCGTGGCGCTTGACTTCGTTGGGGTCGTAGATGTTGCGCAAATCGACGAGGACGGGCGCGGCGAGCAGGCTTTTGACCCGCCCGAGATCGAGCGCCCGGAACGCATCCCATTCGGTGATGATCACCAGCGCGGACGCGTCCTTGCAGCAGGCATAGGGATCGCCGCAAAAGGTGAGATTGTCGAGGTGCAGCCGCGCCTGTTCCATCCCCTCCGGATCGAAGGCATTGATTTTGGCGCCGGAGTCCTGCAGCGCCGTGATAATCGAGATCGCCGGCGAATCGCGCATATCGTCCGTGTTCGGCTTGAAGGTTAAGCCCAGAACCGCGATCGTCTTGCCGCGCACCGAGCCGCCGCAGGCGGCAAGCACTTTGCGTCCCATGGCGCGCTTGCGCTGATCGTTGACCGCCGCCACGGTCTCGACGATGCGCATCGGCGAGCCGTGATCCTGCGCCGTCTTGATCAGCGCCTGCGTATCCTTGGGGAAGCAGGAGCCGCCGTAGCCGGGCCCCGCATGCAGGAATTTGGCGCCGATCCGATTGTCGAGCCCGATGCCGCGCGCCACTTCCTGCACGTCGGCCCCGACCTCCTCGCATAGGCTGGCGATCTCGTTGATGAAAGTGATCTTGGTGGCGAGAAAGGCGTTCGCCGCATATTTGATGAGCTCGGACGTGCGCCGCTTGGTGACGAGGATCGGCGCCTGGTTGAGATAGAGGGGGCGGTAGATCTCGCGCATGACGGGTTCGGCCCGCTTGTCCTCGAGGCCGATGATGATCCGGTCCGGCCGTTTGAAATCGGAAATTGCCGCGCCCTCGCGCAAGAATTCCGGATTGGAGACCACCGCGACCTCGACCCCCGGCCGGCTCTCGCGGATGATGCGCTCGACCTCGTCGCCGGTGCCGACCGGCACGGTCGATTTGGTGACGACGACCGTAAACCCCTCGATCGCCGCGGCGATGTCGCGCGCCGCCTGATAGACATAGGAGAGATCGGCATGGCCGTCGCCGCGCCGCGAGGGGGTGCCGACCGCGATGAAAATGGCTTCCGCGCCGCGCACGGCAGAAAGGCCGTCGGCGAAGGAGAGCCGGTTTTGCCGCACATTGTTCATGACGAGCTCGGAGAGGCCCGGCTCGTAAATGGGCATTTTGCCCGCCTTCAGCGCCGCGATGCGATTGGGATCGTTGTCGATGCAACAGACCTTGTGACCGAAATCGGCAAAACAAGCGCCCGAGACAAGACCTACATATCCCGAACCAACCATGGCAATTTGCATATTCCGCTCCCCAACGCTGCTCGCCGCGCGTAAGATTAAGGCGCAGCCCGCCGATGCCATCTTCTACATAGATAGGTCAGCCTCGGTGTCCCGGCACGGTGGGCCGAAAGGGCGCACCCCGATCCGCTGCACTCAGGAGCAAGAGATGGGCTCGCAGGATTATGCAGCGATGGCCGGACCTTGCTGCGGCCGCCACGCGCATAACGGAAGAGTTTCATGACGGAAGTATTACGGCCCGATCTCTGCGTGCTCGGCGGCGGCATAGGCGGGATTGCGGCGGCGACGGAGGCGGCAAAGCTCGGCGCACAAGTCATCCTCGTCGAAAAGCGCGCACTCGGCGGCGCTCATTTGACGCAAGCCATTCCCGTCGAGGCCTTCTGCGGCGCGGCGCTGGCCCGCCGCAATCTTTCGAGCGAGCCGGCCGACCTGCCCGCTCTTCGCGCGCACATCAAGGCGAATATCGCCCATTTCGCCCGGCTCGCGAGACCGGCGCGGCTCGCCGCGCTGAACATTGGAATCATTCGGGCGGCAGGCTCTTTCTCGAGCGCCACACGGCTCGAGGCGGGCGGCTTTGCCATCGATGCGCGCTATTTCATTGTGGCAACCGGATCCCTGCCCGCGCCCGCGCCAATCGCGGGCCTCGAATTCGCGCGCCCGCTCGAGCCCGAGGCGCTCGCCGGGCTCGAAAGCCTGCCGAGCGAACTCGCGGTCATCGGCGCCAGCCGCCGCGAACTTTCGCTGGCCCAGGCCTTCCTGCGGCTGGGCTCGAAGGTCAGCCTCGTCGTGTCGGGCACGATCCTGCCCGAGGAAGATCAGGAGCTCGTCCTCCCGGTTCTCGCGTCGCTGAGACGCGAAGGGCTCACGATCCACGAATATGAGGGCGCGCTCAAATTCGAGCCGTTGCGCGCCGGCGTGCGCATTATTCCGGGCAAAGGACCGGTGGTCGATGCGACGCATGTCATCGTCGGCCCCCGGCTTCTCCCCTGCGTCGAAGGCTTCGGTCTCAAGGCCGCACGCGTCGCCTATGGTCTTGAAGGAATCGAGGCCGATGCCGAGGGGCGCACGAGCAATCCGCGAATCTACGCCGTCGGCGGCGTGCTCGGCGGCTCCGGTTCGGGGGTGCTGACGCAGCACCAGGGTGAATTCGTCGCAGCCGCTCTGTTCGGACAGCGACGACCGGCCCCGCTCGTTGCGCGAATTCTGGCGACCGACCCGGAAATGGCCACGGTCGGTCTGTCCGAACTGGCGGCCCGTGCCCGTCACAAGCAGATTCGGGTGATACGCGCGCCATTTTCCGAAAATGCGCGTGCCTTGGGCACTTTCGGCCGTTCCGGCCACGTCAAGATCGTGACCAATTCGCATGGTTTGATCTTGGGCGCCGGAATTGTGGGACCGCAAGCGCGGGAATTGATCGGGATTTTCACCCTGGCGATCGCCAAGCAGATGAAAGCGAGCGATTTTGACGCAATTGTCGCAAATGCGCCGACGCTCGCCGAGGCTTTGCGCGCCGCAGCGCTTGCATCGGTGCCGCAAGTCGGCAAGACTTGAGCCGCGCTAGGTACGAAGGACGCCCATGCGGGATTTCGTGACCATCGACCCCAACCGCCCCCAGGGCAAGGCAGGCTTCAAGTGCCGCCGCCCGCGTTTCGGGCTCGCGACGCGCACCCTTATTTGCATCGTGGCTTTCATCTTAGTGGCGGAGATCGCCGTCTACGTTCCGATCGTCGCGAATTTTCGCGACAACTGGCTGCGCAATAGGCTGAGCGCCGCCTATACCGCGACGCTCGTTCTTGAAGCGGCACCGCGGCAAATGGTTTCCGACCAATTGTCGCGCGAATTGCTGAACAGTGTCGGCGCCCGCATCATCGTATTGAATGCGCACGGCACGCGGCAGATCCTCGCCGCGACCTCGATGCCGCCGCGGGTCGACGAGTTCTACGATTTGCGTCACACGGGCTTCTTCCAGTCGCTTGCCGCGGCCTATCGGACCTATACGTCGAAGGGCCGAGTCATCACGGTTCTGGGCGATGCGCCCATGGGCGGCGAAGGCATCGAAGTCACGATGGACGAGGCGGACTTGACCCAGGCGGTCCATCGCGTCGCCCATAAGATTTTGTCGATCTCGCTTTCGATTGCAGCGCTCGTCGCCGTCTTCGCCGTGACCGCGTTCAACCTGATGGTCCTGCGCCCGATGCGCCGGCTCACCACGAATATCGGTGAATTCGGCGAGGACCCCGAAAATGCGGCGCGCATTATCGTGCCGTCCGGCAGTTCGCATGAGATCGGCTGCGCCGAGGAGGCACTGGCGACCATGCAGGAAACGCTCGTGCGCGAGCTCAATCAAAAGAAACATCTCGCGGCGCTCGGTCTCGCCGTTGCCAAGATCAATCATGACCTGCGCAATATGCTGGCCTCGGCTCAATTGCTCTCGGACCGGCTCGCCAATGTGACGGACCCCTTGGCGCAGAGGCTTGCGCCGAAGCTCGTCGCAACCCTCGATCGCGCCATCCGCTTCTGCCAGGCGATCCTCACCTATGGACGGGCGGCCGACGAGGCACCCAAGCCGCGGCTTTTCGGCTTGCGCGCAGTCGTCGGCGAGGCGGCAGAATCCGTTGCCCATGCCGGCGCCGGACGGGTCGAGATCGTCAACAAAGTTGCCGACGATTTCGAGATCTGGGCGGATCCGGAGCAAATGTTCCGCGTGCTCATGAACTTGCTCCGCAACGGTGCAGAGGCTCTGGAACGGGCGGGGCCGGCGCGCGGCCGCCGGCCGCTCGTCATGGTCAGCGCCACCTATCAAGGAGCTGACGCGGTGATCGACGTCGTCGATACCGGGCCGGGCGTCCCGCCGAGCGTTCGCGCGCAGCTCTTCACACCTTTTTCCGATTCGGCGCGGCCCGGCGGCTCCGGCCTCGGGCTTGCGATTGCCGCCGATCTGGTGCGGGCGAACGGTGGCACGATCACGCTCGCCGCCGACAGCGAAGATGAGGGCGCGAGGTTCCGGATCGTCCTGCCCCCGCGGCCCCCGAAAGCCTGAGCAGTAGCTGGAAGCTCCGGCTTTAGTGGCCGGCCCTCGTTGGCGGAGAGCTGCCCAAGGCGCGACCGCTGCCGGTTGCCAGATTCGCGGCAAGCCGCTAAAGGGGAGGTCCTTCCGGCCTTCCCCGATCAACTTGGCTTGCGCCGGAATAAACGCGCCCGTAGCTCAGCTGGATAGAGCACTAGACTACGAATCTAGGGGTCGGGAGTTCGAATCTCTCCGGGCGCGCCATTTCGCTAAGGTTCGCCATGGCGGCCTGCAGGCGGCTTTTCTCGCGCCACGCTCTATTCGGTGCTCTCGTTGGAGGCAGATGGGACGTGGCGCCGGAGATCCATTCTGTCGTGGAGGATGCGCACGATTTCGATCGTGCTGTTCGGCGCTGTCCGGTACATCAGGAAATGGTTTCCGCGACGGCCGCGGCGCGCGACGTGGAGCGTGCGAAGACCTGCCATGATCTCGTCCCGGGCCCTGGAGCCCGCTGCATCGGGACCGCCGGCCAGTTCACCTATCGCCTGAACAAGGGTGTCTCGATAGATTCGAGATTGTCGCGCGCCAAAATTCTCCGCGGTCCATTTGAGGATGTTGGCAAAGTCGACTTCTGCGGCTGCGCCGAGACGAACGCGCCATCTCCGCTCGTCCATGAGCGCTCTATTCGGAGGCTCGGGAGATGACCTTCTCCGAGAGGTCATTCAAATACGTTTGCAACTCCTCGATGTTGCCGAATTCCTTGAATTCGCCCCGATCCAACGCGCCGACACCGGCGCGAGCCGCGGCCCGCAGGGCTTTCAGCTTGCCAGCATTCTCTGCCTCGCGTAGCTCCACGAGGCGCAACCCATCACGCAGCACTTCGCTGGCATTCTGATAGCGGCCGGATTTGACGAGAGTCTCGAGGAGTTCTGCCTGACGCTCCGTCAGCACGACATTTCTGGTAGGCATCAGCGTCCTCTCAGATATTCGAAACCGGCCCCATATGGCATATTATGCCATATGGGCCTGATCGTCTCAACCCATTCGTTGGCGCGTACAGTTTGCAACCGCGGCGCGCGATCGCCGTCCTGATCGCAGTTCCGACTACCGCATCATAGCGCCACGGCCGACGAGTAGTGCCCATCTCCATCGGGCGTCGCGCGCCATCTCCTCCTGAGTGATCGGTGTATCGGTGCCGCAGCTCGCGGCTGAATGAGAGTTCTGTCTTGATGGGTTGAGAAACATTGTCCCGCGGCACGCGGTTCTTGCCCTCACGGAGCCGCATCAGCGCTCAACCCGCCGTTCTGATGCGAGGCCAGGTACGAGCGGAACATGATCGTGAGCTGTTTTTGAGCTTCGCGGCCATCGGCAGGACTCAAAACCAGGTGGCAGAAGGCCGGGAGCGTTCCGTAGAGCGCTGCGGTCAGGGTCTGAGCGAGCAAGGCCGGATTGGCGAACCGCCCGTCCACGGCGGTGGATAGCACCGCCCCGATTGCCTTCGCGCTGCGCCGGCTGGCCGCCTCGATCAACTCGCGAGCGTCGAGCTCCAGGGCGATGCGATAGAGCGAGGGGGAGACCTCGGCTTGATCCATCTTCGCCTCGAGGTAGGCCTTCACGACCGTCTCGGCGATCCCCTCCACCTTGGCGCCTAGGTTTTGAGCGCACGCTTCCTCGATGGCTCCGGAGAGCATTGCCAGGTATCGCTCCATCACAGCAAAGAGCAAGGCCTGCTTATTCGGGAAATATTGGTAAAGCGTTCCAACCGAGACACCTGCACGACGCGCGACCCGGGTCGTGGTCAGGCGGATTAGCCCATCGCTCAGCAAAACCTGAATGGTTGCTTCGAAAATGGCGTCTAGGGTGGCGACGGCTCGGTCCTGACGTGGGGATTTCCTTGGGGTTAGCGGCGGCAGAGGGCTGATTCCCATAAGCGAATCCAAAAACTGAAAGATCCTTCACATCTAACATGGGCGCCACCGCTCCACGATCAATCGTGGCTGACGTCGGGAGCGATCAGGATCGATGGGAGACCAATATGTGTATCGCGTGCTTCTCGCAGACGACGCATCAAACAATAGCAGCAGGCCTGGGGAAGCAGACGAGTTCGTCGGCCATGGAGGCTTTGATCGATAAGCCCGGGCCGATTGAAATTGAGACCATTGCGAGCGCGGACTGGGTCGCTAATCTGTCGGGTCTCATCAATCTGAAGGACCCCAAGGCCGTCCAGGCAGGGCTCAAGGATCGCGAGGAGCCGATCCAGATCTACATGCATCTGCTGCGGCACCCGACTGAGGGATTTTATATGATCGACACGGGTGTTTCGAAGCGCTTTGTCCGCGATCCCAAGTCGCTTGGCGTCGGATGGGCGGTCCGGAACTTCGCGAAACTCGACAAAATGCAAGTAAGGGTCGAGCCTTTATCCGCTGTGAGGTCAAAAGGTGTACCGCTCCAAGGCATTTTGATGACGCATCTTCATCTCGATCATATCTCCGGCATGCCAGACATTCAGAGAGATATCCCGTTCTACACGGGCCTTGGCGAGGCCAACGGCAAAAAGTTCGAGAACGTTTTCGTCCAGGGTATGGAAAACCGGTTCTTTGAAGGCAGGCCCGCGATCCGGGAGCTTCAATTTACCAAGGACCCCGATGGGAAATTCGAGGGTGTGATCGATGTTTTCGGCGACGAGTCACTCTTTACGATCCTGACTCCTGGACATACTGCGGGCCATATTTCGTTTGTGGCCCGCACTCCCGAAGGTCCGGTTCTTGTTACTGGCGACGCCTGCCACACGCGCTGGGGGTGGGAGCATGGCGTCGAGCCCGGAACATTCACTTATGACCGGGAAAGCGAAAGAAAGAGCTTATTTGCACTGAAAGCCTTGAGCGAGCGTCACCCCAATATGGTCGTGCGGCTGGGTCATCAGCCGTGACCCCGGATCGGTCTGAAAAATATCGCTCGGTTTACGCCAAACTCGTTTGCGCCGCAGCCAAGCTCGACGATCCTCGCATCGAAGACTCGTTTCGCTCTGTAAGACGCGAGCCGTTCGCCGGACCGGGACCGTGGTGGCTGAGTCTCGGCGCCCACTCTTACATTGAGACGCCCGACGACGATCCGGCCTTCCTCTATCAAGACGTGCTCGTCGCACTGGATCGCGAGCACGGATTCAATATCGGGATGCCCAGCGCTCATGCCCTTTGGCTCGCGGCCTGCCATATCGAAGAGGCCGAAACCGTGGTGCAGGTCGGGGCGGGCAGCGGCTATTATTCTGCGATCCTCGCGCATCTCGTTGGTGCGGGCGGCCGCGTTTACGCCTACGAGATCGACCAGGCATTGGCGGCGCGTGCGCGCGAGAACCTGAGCGACCTGCATCAGGTCGAAGTGCGCGCGCAATCGGGCGTCGCTGGAGGTCTGCCGCCGGCAGACCTCATCTACGTCTGCGCCGGCGCCGCGCAGCCAAGCCGCATATGGCTCGATGCATTGCGGCCCGGAGGGCGTCTCATGTTTCCCTTGGCGCCGAAGGGAGTCTTGGGAGGCATGTTGCTCATTAGACGGCCCGACAGAGGCTCAGTGTGGCCGGCGCGCTTTGTAGGGCGCGCTGCATTTATCGGCTGTGTGGGTCTTCAAAACGAGGAAGCAGGCCGTCGTCTCACCGAGGCCTTTTCGAAGAATTGGCTCGATGTGCGCTCGCTCCGCCTCGACGAAACGCCCGATCGCAGCTGCTGGTTCGCAGGTGAGACCTGGTGGCTTTCAACGGCGGACGCCTGAATTCGCCAAATGCCCGGCCACGATCGGCATTCTTCAGTCTATCAAGTCCATAGATGATCCTCATCCATTGCGGAATATTTTGCTCGCCGCCGCAACAGGCACGCAATTGCCGATACGCGCGACGGGCGAACAAATCTCATACCCGGCAGCGCTGAATATAGAACGTCATATCCCCGTCACGCAGTCGAAACCTTGCGACGCTATCTCAGCATTGCGGGTGAGGCCGCAGTGCTGCGGAACTCGGGTGTTTTTCAAATCGCGTAAGCCAGCCAATCAACTGACATTGTCCAACAACGCCAAAGCGGATCTTCGCTTTGGCACGGTTCCGATGCTTGCACGGTTGTCTCATCTGCAGGGAATCTCGTAAGGCACTCTTTTAAGCCGATGTAACTCTGGTCAGCGCCTGCCCCATTCGGCAGAGCGCATGGCCGCGCTCACCCAAATTCCCTCAGCAGGAGATTATTCGATGTCTTCAGTACTCAAGTATATCTTGACGGGCGCCGCGGCGCTCGGCCTCGTAACAGCCGCGCACGCCAAGAGCTCAGTCGATCATGTGCTGTTGATCAGTGTCGACGGAATGCATGAGGTCGACCTGCGGCTGTGGATTGAAAATCATCCGAACGGCGTGCTGGCGCAGCTCGCCAAGCGCGGCATCACCTATTCGAACGCTTATACCACCGCGCCGTCGGACAGTTTTCCGGGCATGGTTGCGCAGGTGACGGGCGGCACGCCTTATTCGGCAGGCGTGTTCTACGACGACAGCTACGATCGCACGTTCTTTCCGCCCAATTCGAACTGCGCCGGCGCTCCCGGCGCCGAGACCACCTATGCGGAAAACCTCGATTATAATTTGAATGATGTGACCGGTGGCGGGACGCTGGGCAAGCCGCTCTCGCAAATCAATCCGAAAAACCTGCCGATGAGAAGACTCAATGGGCAGTGCGTCACCGTATTGCCGCATCAGTTCATCCGGGTGAACACCCTCTTCGAGGTGCTTCGCGCGCATAACATGCACACCGCCTGGTGCGACAAGCACCCCGCGTATGAAATTCTCAACGGCCCCTCCGGCAAAGGCATCGAGGATCTGTTTACGCCGGAAATCAACTCGCAGCTCCCCGGCGCGCCGGCCGGCGACGACTACACGACGAGTTTCAAGGGCGCGCGAACCAATGATTCGATCAAGGTTCAAGCCGTTCTCAACGAGATCGGCGGGTTGCACAGCACGGGCACCGCGGCCGGCTACGTTCCGGCGATCTTCGGAATGAATTTTCAGGCCGTCAGTGTCGGTCAAAAGCTGGCGCAGTCCGGCTATGGCGATCCGGCCGGTCTGATCGGAGGCTATCTGGACGCTGCCGGAGATCCGGGCAATGCGCTGACGGAGCAGCTCACCTTCGTCGAAGGTGCCATCGGCCAAATGGTCCAGAAGCTCAAGGACAATCGCCTATACGACGACACCGCCATCATCATCAGCGCCAAGCACGGCCAGTCGCCGATCAATCGCGCGCTTCGCCGCGCCATTCCGGATACCTACTCCACCGTGCTCGCGAACGATGGCTATGGCTTCAATATCGCCGACGATGCCTCGCTGGTCTGGCTCAAACCCAATAAGCGGACGCCGGACACGCTGCGCTCGTCCGAGGCCGATCTCAAGGCCGCATCGACCGCGCTCGGCATCAAGACCATCCTCGATCGCGACGAGCTCATCAAATATTATCAGGATCCCGAGACGGACAGCCGGACGCCCGATTTCTTCGTCGTGTCCGACAAGGGCGTGATCTACACAACCGGCACCAAGCTTGCCGAGCACGGCGGCGTCGCAGACGACGACCGTCACATCGGGCTTCTCGTGAGTGCGCCGGGTCTATCGGGCAACACCATCTCTGCGCCGGTCGCGACCACCCAGATCGCTCCTTCCATTCTCGAAGAACTCGGGGTCTCCTGGCACGAGCTGCAGGCGGTCCAGATTGAACATACCCAACCCCTGCCGGGCATCTCGAAGTAAGCCGTATTGGCCGGAGCTTCTACTTTCTGGCAACACGCATGTACCCCAGCCGGCCGGCTGGGGTACATTTTTCTGGCTTCGCAAATTCTTGCCTTCGCAAAGTGTACGGCCATCGGCAATTCCGACATTGCCCCGAGGCGACCGAAGCTGGCACCCACTTTGCCCAATTTGAATTCGATCGCGCCGAAGCTTGTCCTCGGGCTTGCAAAGGATCTATGGAAATCGCCTGATTGAAATTGCAGGTCCCGGCGGCGCGCCGAATCCGCCGATCCGTCCACCTGCGCCTATCGGAAACCCATCGATGGTCATCGGCGCTGCCTATCGAAATGAACGGAACTGCCTATTAGATCGAGGTCATCCGTCCGCCTAATCATGGCGGTGAACACTTAAGCCAGTCGGAGGAAGAAATGGACGCAAAGACCGATAACGGCGCGGGCAAGTGCCCATTTTCGGGCGGCAGCCGCGGCCACACGAATCGCGACTGGTGGCCCGACCACCTCGACATTTCTGTGCTCCATCGGAATTCGGCCTTGTCCGACCCAATGGGCAAGGCATTCGACTATGCAAAAGAGTTCAAGAGCCTCGACCTCGATGCGGTGATCGGGGATTTGCATGCCTTGATGACGGATTCGCAGGAATGGTGGCCGGCCGACTTCGGCCACTACGGCGGCTTGTTCATTCGCATGGCCTGGCATAGTGCAGGTACCTACCGCATTACGGACGGGCGCGGCGGTGCGGGCGCCGGTCAGCAGCGCTTTGCGCCGCTGAATAGCTGGCCGGACAATGCGAACCTCGACAAGGCACGCAGATTATTGTGGCCGATCAAGCAGAAATACGGGCGCAAAATCTCCTGGGCCGATCTCCTGGTTCTCGCGGGCAATGTCGCTTTGGAGTCGATGGGCTTCAAGACGTTCGGTTTCGCGGGCGGGCGCGCAGACACCTGGGAACCGGACGAACTTTATTGGGGTCCTGAAGGCACGTGGCTCGGAGACGAGCGCTACAGTGGCGAGCGGCAGCTCGCCGAGCCACTGGGCGCCGTGCAGATGGGTTTGATCTACGTCAATCCGGAAGGGCCGAACGGCAAGCCGGATCCGGTCGCAGCGGCAAAGGACATTCGCGAGACTTTCTTCCGCATGGCGATGAACGATGAAGAGACGGTCGCGCTCATCGCCGGCGGCCATACTTTCGGCAAGACCCACGGCGCCGGGGATCCGTCATTTCTCGGCCCGGAGCCGGAAGGCGCTTTGATCGAGGATCAAGGCCTCGGCTGGAAGAGCAAATATGGCACGGGCGTTGGCCCCGACGCCATCACCGGCGGTCCGGAAGTCACGTGGTCGCAGACCCCGACGAGGTGGAGCAATCATTTCTTCGATAACCTCTTCAAATATGAATGGGAGCTCGAGAAGAGCCCGGCTGGCGCCTGGCAATGGAAGGCGAAAGGAGCGGAAGCGACGATCCCCGACGCTTTCGATCCGTCGAAGAAGCGCGTTCCGACCATGCTGACCACGGATCTCTCGCTGAAGCTCGACCCGGTTTACGAGAAAATCTCGCGACGCTTCTACGAGCACCCGGACGAATTCGCCGATGCATTCGCGCGCGCATGGTTCAAGCTGACGCATCGCGACATGGGTCCGATCCAGCGCTATCTTGGCCCGCTCGTGCCGAAGGAGACGCTGATCTGGCAAGATCCGATCCCTGCGCTCGACCACGAGGTCGTCAACGAGCAGGACATAGCTGCGCTGAAAGCGAAGATTCTTGCTTCCGGCCTCTCGGTATCGCAGCTCGTCTCGACGGCTTGGGCCTCGGCATCGACCTTCCGCGGCTCCGACAAGCGCGGCGGCGCCAACGGCGCACGGATCCGGCTCGCCCCGCAAAAGGATTGGCAGGTGAACGAGCCGGCCCAGCTGAAGACCGTGCTTGCGAAGCTTGAGGCAATCCAGGACGAGTTCAACGCGTCGCAAAAGGGGAGCAAGAAAATCTCTCTCGCAGATCTGATTGTGCTCGGCGGTTCTGCTGCGATCGAAAAGGCCGCGAAAGACGCCGGGACCGATGTGAAGGTGCCTTTTACGCCGGGACGCATGGATGCTTCGCAAGAACAGACGGATGCCGCCTCTTTCGCCCCGCTCGAGCCGCGCGCCGACGGTTTCCGCAATTATTCGAGCGGCAGGGAATTCATGGCGCCGGAGGAAGCGCTGGTCGATCGCGCGCAATTGCTGACGCTGACGGGACCGGAAATGACGGCGCTGGTCGGCGGGTTGCGGGTGCTCGGCGCCAATGCCGGCGGCTCCAAACATGGCGTTTTCACCGACCGGCCGGGCAAACTGACGAACGACTTCTTCGTCAACCTGCTCGACATGCGCACGCAGTGGCAGCCGGCGCCGGATGCCGAGGGTGTCTACGAGGGTCGAGACCGCAAGACCGGGAAGCCTCGGTGGACCGGCACGCGCGTCGACCTGATTTTCGGATCGCATGCGCAGCTTCGCGCCTTCGCGGAAGTCTACGCCTGCACCGATTCCCAGGAGAAATTCGTGCAGGATTTCGTCGCGGCCTGGGTCAAGGTCATGAACGCCGATCGCTTCGACCTCGCCGGGTCGCGGGCCTGATCGGCTCCCGCCGGAGGTTGTCGGGCTGCCTGCGATGGCAGCCCGCGCCTCGCGCATCCGCTGCTTGTTTTCCGCCGAGATCGGGATGCTTTTGGATCGGATCGATCCAAAAGCCATGAACGTGATTAAGCTTGCCTTTCAGGGCCGCGAATTTCACGCATTGCCGCCGGAACTTATCCCCCTAATCTTGCTGGAGGCGTTCCAGCGACTACATCGCTTGCATTCGCGCGGTCTCGATGCCGCCGGACTGTGGAGGGGCATCACCGCATGGCCACGCGTGACATACAAATCCTGATGTGGTCGGAGGCCTGCGAAATTCTCGCGCGGGCCGAGCGGCTGCACCGGCAATCGTTCCGGCCACGCCCGAGTGGCCCGCCGGCCTGGGAGCCGCCGGCGGACGTGCTCGAGACGGCGCATGAGGTTCTGGTCCTCGTCGCTCTGCCCGGCGTCAACATCGAGGCCGTCGAGATCACGATCGAGCAAGATGAATTGGCGATCCTCGGCGTGCGCACGCTTCCGGCCGCGCTGCGCGACGCGGTAATCCACCGCCTCGAATTGCCGCAGGGTCGATTCGAACGACGCATCCAATTGCCGCCCGGACGTTACAGCCAAGTGCGGCGCGCCGCCGTCGACGGCTGTCTCGTCATCAGCCTCGAAAAGGCCGCTTGAACCCGGGAGCTTTGCGTGAGGGAGAATCAAATTCTGCGCGCTGCGGAGACCGAGACCGGCTCGGCCGCCAGCAAGACCTTGCCTGCCGATGCCCTGATCATCATGCCGGTCCGCAATTTCGTCCTGTTTCCCGGCACGATCTTTCCGATCGCCATCGGCCGGCCACGCTCGATCGCGGCCGCGCAGCAGGCCGTGCGCGATCAGACTCAGCTCGGCGTGGTGATGCAACGCGACCCGGAACTGCCGGAGCCCGAAGCGATCGATCTCCATCGCGTGGGCACGTTGGCCAATATCGTGCGTTACGTGACCGCGCCGGATGGCGCGCATCACCTCGTTTGCCAGGGCGTGCAGAGATTCCGTATCCTCGAGTTTCTCGGCAGCCAGCCTTATTTCGTTGCGCGCGTAAATCGGATCGACGAACCCGATCAGCGCACGCCGGAGATCGAGGCGCGCTTCCTCAATCTACAGCGCCAAGCGATCGAAGCGCTCGAATTGCTGCCGCAGGCGCCGCAGGAGCTCATTCGCGCGATTCAGGCCGTCGGTTCCCCCGGCGCGCTCGCCGATCTCGTCGCCGGCTATATCGACATCACGCCCGATGAAAAGCAGGAAGTGCTGGAGACGATCGACATCGCTGCGCGGATCGAGCGCGTGTCGCGCCTGCTCGCCGGCCGGCTCGAGGTTCTGCGACTTTCGGCTGAGATTGGACGCCAGACCAAGGCGGCGCTCGACGAGCGGCAGCGCGAGGCCTTGCTGCGCGAGCAATTGGCGACCATCCAACGCCAATTGGGTGAGGCCGACAGCAAGGGAGCCGAGATCGCCGAGCTTACTGAAAAGATCGGCGATGCGGGCATGCCGAGAGACGTCGAGGACCAGGCGCGCAAAGAATTGCGCCGGCTGGAGCGAATGCCCGAGGCCGCGGTCGAATATGGAATGGTGCGCACTTACCTCGACTGGCTGATCGAGCTGCCCTGGAAATTGCCCGAGGAAAAGCCGATCGATATCGGGGAAGCGCGCAAGATCCTCGATGAGGATCACTATGGGCTCGAAAAGATCAAGCGGCGCATCCTCGAATATCTCGCCGTGCGCAAGCTCGCGCCGCATGGGAAGGCGCCGATCCTTTGTTTCGTCGGTCCGCCCGGCGTCGGCAAGACCTCGCTCGGCCAGTCGATCGCTCGTGCGCTGGGACGCAAATTCGTGCGGGTGAGCCTTGGAGGCGTGCATGACGAAGCCGAAATCCGCGGGCATAGGCGCACCTATATCGGCGCGCTTCCCGGCAATATCATCCAGGCCATTCGCAAGGCCGGCGCGCGCAATTGCGTGATGATGCTCGACGAGATCGACAAGGTCGGCGCCGGCGTTCAGGGCGATCCTTCCGCGGCGCTGCTCGAAGTGCTCGATCCGGAGCAGAACTCGACTTTCCGCGACAATTATCTCGGCGTCCCGTTCGATCTGAGCCGTATCGTGTTCATCGCCACCGCCAATGTCCTCGACACTATCCCCGGCCCTTTGCGCGACCGCATGGAGATCATCTCGCTCGCCGGCTATACCGAAGAGGAAAAGCTTGAGATCGCCCGGCGCTATCTCGTGCGCCGGCAATTGGAAGCAAACGGGCTCAAGCCCGAGCAGGCCGAAATCACCGAAGCCGCGATCAAGGAGATCATCCGCAACTACACGCGCGAAGCCGGCGTGCGCAGCCTCGAACGGGAGATCGGCCGCGCTTTGCGCAATGCGGCGATGCAAATCACCGAAGGCAGCGCGAGCTTCGTACGTATCGATTCCGAGGACCTGCCCTCGGTGCTCGGACCGCGGCAGTTCGAGAATGAAGTCGCCATGCGCACCAGCGTGCCGGGCGTCGCAACGGGACTCGCCTGGACGCCGGTCGGCGGCGATATTCTGTTCATCGAGGCGACACGCATTCCTGGACATGGAAAACTCATCCTCACCGGCCAGCTCGGCGAGGTCATGCGCGAGAGCGCTCAGGCTGCGCTCAGCATCGTCAAGAATCGCGCCGCGATGCTCGGCATCGATACCGCCCTCTTCGATCAGAGCGACATTCATATCCACATACCGGCCGGCGCCATACCGAAGGACGGGCCAAGCGCCGGGGTCGCCATGTTCTGTGCACTCGTCTCGCTGCTGACCGGCCGCGTCGTGCGCAGCGACACGGCCATGACCGGGGAGATCAGCTTGCGCGGGCTCGTGCTCCCCGTTGGGGGCATCAAGGAAAAGGCCGCAGCCGCCGCGCGCTCGGGGCTCAGCCGGATGCTGCTGCCGGCGCGCAATCGCAAAGATCTCGAAGAGGTCTCCGAGGAAGTGCGCAACAAATTGGAATTCATTTTCCTCGAGCGCGTCGACGATGCGATTGCCGCGGCACTCGAGGAAGAGCCGGACGCGCGCGCCGCTTGAGGCGCTCGAAATCCTGCTATTTGGCGGCTCTCGCCGCCTCGCGCTTGTGCCGGCGCGCTGCCTCGCCGGGCGGGCGAAACTTAGGTTCTCCACGGGCCGCTAGCTTTCCCGCCCAGTTGAGCGCATGAGGCCCGGCGGGCAGCCGGCATGCTTTTGCCTGGATTTCGGCTCGATAGCGCGCGGGCGTCACGCCCATGATGCGGCGGAAATAGTCGCAGAGATGGCTTTGGCTGCTGAACCCGAGCGCCAATGCGATATCGACGAGAGACATATTTGGATCGGAGAGCAGTTTCTTCGCCCGCTCCACCCGCAGCTCGATCTGAAACTGATGCGGCGGCCTTCCCATCACCTTCTTGAAAGCCGCGCAAAAATACCTCGGTGTGAGATCGACGAGGTCCGAAATCTCGGCAAGCGTGATGTTGCGATTGAGATTGCTTTTAAGATATTCGATGACCAATTGGAGCTTTGCGGCGGAAAGCGCGCGCGGCTCGAAGCGCGGCGCCGGGCGATCGAAAAAATACGCGAGCTGCGTCACAAACATCATAGCTGCGCGTTCGAGAAAGCGCGGTCCGCGCGGAAAGCCGTTTGAACATTCTTTCCTGATCTCGGCGACGACGGCGGACAGCAAGCGGTCCTTTGACCACGAGCTATCGACGCGCACCTTCTCGGCGAAGGATTTCACGCTCTCGTCGTCGCTGATTGTCCGCGGATCGAAGAAGAGCCACAAAATCTGCCCGCCGCGGCCCGAAGCGTCGAATTCATGACCGGGCGGTACGACGATCAAATCGGGCGCGGTCGGCGTCTGTAACGAGGCTCTATAGAGCGCGACAGCGCCGCCAATGCGCCAGGTCACTTCGCTTGGTTCTTCCGGCAGCAGGACGCCGATGGCGACATCGTTTCGGACGAACTTTTGCAGGCATGGCTTTTGCGGATCCTGCGCGCCTGCATAAACCGATCCGCTACCCCAGGAGAGATGCGCTTCCCGAGAAGAACCGAGGGCCTCGTCCGAAACAGCAACTCTCTGCACGATATCACCCAATTTACGCAAGATCGGCGCCGAACGCGCGGCGTTGATTCCGGCCCGAAACGAAAGCTTACCACGGTCGCGCTTCAGGCAATCGCGCAAATGGTGCCGATCTCGAATGAGATCGGCACCATATTTCTCAATCCTTATCGGGGACTTATGGGAAGCTGAACAAGTCGAACATGTCGCCGAGCGCCGGAGAATTCGTCGGGATGTACGGATTGGCTCCGGTCTGCGGATCGGGGAGATTGTCGCGGCTGCGGCTGGTAACCGGCGGGATCTTCCAATTCCGCTCGATGAACTTCAGCGTCGACACGTGATCCGTATAGGTATGCGAGATGTGGCCACCCTTGCTGTAGGGCGAGACCACGATCATCGGAATACGGGTGCCGTCGCCGAAGAAGTCGAGCGGCTGGACATAGCCCGAGTCCCAATAACCGCCGCCTTCGTCGAAGGTCACGAAAATTGCAGTCGAAGCCCACAATTTCGGATTGGCCTGGACGGCGTCGACGATCTTTTTGACGAAGCCTTCATAGAGATCGAGCTTCGAAGACGCCGGATGGCCGTCGACGAAACCGCTCGGCTTGACGTAAGAGACCGCGGGCAGCGTTCCGTCCGCGATCGCCTGGTAGAGATTCGCGGTGTCCTGGAGATGGGCAGTGCGCACCGCCGCATTCGTCATGATCGAGGTCGAATACTGCGCCCAATTGCAGATGTTGCAATATTCATCTTTCGAGCTCGTGTCGAACTTGTCGTTGAGATAGCGGTCGAACTGGTCGCCGTAATAGGCCCACGAGATGTTGTGCTCGTTCAGCTCGTCGCCGATCGTGCGCAGGCTCGACGGCGGGATCGTGAACACATAATTCTTCGGGTTCTTGTTGGTGTAGGCGTCGGTGCCGTCACCGAAATAGCCCGGATTGTAATTGTTCACGAGGTAGTAGTGGCCCGCCTCGCAGTTCGCCGAAACCGGACGCTTGAGGGCGTTGAGATAATTGAGGATCGGCGAGATGCCCGGCTGGGTCGGATCGGCGCAATCGACATAGGAGCCGCCGCCGTAATTCGCGTTGGGCGCGGTGGCCGTCGGCGAACCGGAACCGCCGCCGTACCCGTCCTGCGTATAGAAGTTGTTGGTCGAGGGCTGCGGATTGGGATTTTCGATCTCGCTCAGCGCGCTCACGCCGTTGGGCGGCGTTCCCGGCGCATTGGGATTGACGGGATTATGCGGCGGAACTTCCGCATTGCCCTTTCCGTCGCTGAAGTAGACCGCATCGCCGGTGCCGAGCATCACGTGATTGGCGCCGGTGCCGCCGTTCACCGCCTGATGATAATTGTCGCTCATCGAATAGGTGTCGGCGAGATATTTGAGATAAGGCGCGTCGCCCTGCTGGACGTTGTAGAAGCCCATCGAGGTCGAGCCTTCGCCGGTATACCCGGCCGGTTCCGCGGCGCCGTTCGACCCGGCGGCGACCGTGACCTCGACCCAGGGGAAGAGATCCGACAAGCAGCCCCAGCCATTCGAATTGCTCGCTGCCGATGCGTCGCAGTTGAGTTCCTGCCACATCTGGAAGAAGCGATGCACGGGGCTCGCCGCATAGGCGTCGTAGGGATAAGTGGCCGAGGTGAGCTGATAGGGACCGGGCGGCAGATGGCTCGCATCCTGGCCATTGTAGAACAGCCGCTGATCAGGCGTGCCGCTCTTCTGGCCGGTACCGCCGGTCAACAGGTACTTGTAATAATCGTCGGCCAATCCGTTCTCGACGGTCTTGGCAAAGGCGATGTTGGCATTCGACACGCAAGACGTGCCCGACGTATAGCCGAGCGCCGAGCAGATGTTCGGGATCGACGGGCCGCCGGCAAGCGCGGGCGGAAGCATGGTGTAAGGCGTCTTGGGCGGCGTGATCTGATAAGTGGTCTTGTCGGTCGCCTTGTATTGCAGGGCCTTGCCGTAATTGGCGCCCGGCGTGCCGTCGGATTTCACGATGCCTTCCGACAGGAGATTGAGCACCTTGTCGCCGCTGACCGGCTTATAGGTTGCAAAGACGTGATCGAAACTGCGGTTCTCGCCGATGATGATGATCACATGCTTGATTGGCGAAGCCGTGCCGCCGGCCATTGCCGGCATGATCGGCATCGCCAGATTCGCAAGCATGGCCGCAACAGCGACGCATGACAGCGAACGGCGCTTCCTCAGCACATGACTCGGCAAAGACGTATCGCTTGGATGAAACGTTGAACGCATGACCGCCCTCTTGGTGTGAATTGAAGGAAAACATTCCGGGCAGGCACCGCGCTAGTGGAATAAGTTTGCAGTGCTGTGACGAACGAGGTTCGCTCGCCTAGATTCTTTGCGCGATGAAGTCTCGATGATGCGCGCGTCTAATTTTAGAGTCGCGATCATGGAAGCTTCATTGAACTGTCGCGTGAGAAGGATAAGAATTTTTGCGCGCATATAATCGCGATGCCGGCATGCATCGCGAGTTGAAGCGCACGTGCGATGCACGCGCTTCATGCGGCTATTGCCGATCGCGCAAACCTGTCGCCTTGCGCGAAAGCAAAACTCATCGATGAAAGCAAAACTCATCGATGCACGTGCGCTGGGGCCGCGATCTTTCTTGCGCGCTCGCCGCTGATAAGTTTCGCAGCACCGCAGCGAAACCTCATGGGCTTGCGAGTGAGCGTAGCTTCGAAATTCGGCCTCTTGCTGGCTCTCTTGCTTCGACTCGAGCAGCAGTCGGGTGTCTGCGCGCCTTCAGCCTTGTGTCGGCCCGCGCAGCAACTTCAGCGCCGCTTCGATGCGTCTCCAAATCTGCGCCTGCTCCTGATCGTTCTCCTGCTCGAAATTGCTGGCCTGCTGCGCCGCTACCGCTACTGCGCGGCCCCCGTGCGTTTCCAATAATTGCCGCGCATATTCGTAGATCTCGGTTTCATCCATGGCGTCCCTCCTCGGCACCTGCTTTGGCCGGGTCGATAAAAACGCTTAAGGCAGGAGCCAGGTTGAAGCCTGAATTAGGCGCACGAGGCCGCGATGCCAGAGCCGCCCCGATGCGCTCCCTTGCGCCAGCAGCCCTCAACGCGGCTCGACCAATTGGGAGGTGAAGCGCCTCGCCAAGGAGCGAGGCGCCTCGGAAGCCCGGCAAATAGGGCCGATTCAAGCCGCTTCCTTCTCGAGCTGCTATGCTCTTTAGGCTGCTATGCTCTGCGAAACTGCGGCTTGGACCTTGGCAGCGTTCTTGGGGGCAGCCCCCTCGGCCCTGGCCAAAGATGTTCTGGCCACGCGCAGAGTCTCTTTCGTGAGACTCGTGCAGAGATCGCCCATTTTGCTGGCCTCGGTCACCAAGTCTGCATAGGCGGACTGGGCATGTTCCGATTGAATTCGAACCACCTCATCGATCGAACTTGCACCGAGCAATTTCTCCATCCAAAGGGAATTATCCTCAATAGACTTATTTGAATAAGCAGCCGCTTCGGCGGCAATTGCCTGGAGCCCCTTGGCAATCGAGGCAGCGATCCAATTGGAAGCCTCGATCTGCTCTCTTCCGAACTTTTGAAGATTATCGAATACTCGTGTCATCATGACTTTCACTCCCTGGACAAGCAGCGACGCCCGATTTCTGAGGAGGACGTTCAGGAAAACGCGAGCGGGCGGCGCAATTTTCTCGAGCCCGAACGGCTTATTTCCTCCACCACGCACAAGAGGATGGGAGCACAGACCTCTTGGTCCTCGAATGCTCATGAGCATTCCGACCCAGCGAAATCGTCCATTCCGCCGCGGCGGTTTTCAACAGGCCGAAGGAAGCGCGCGCAGGTTATGCACAAATCTTTCTCGCGGCACGGCTTGACGCGTGACGCGAGATTCGTCTCGCGCGGCGAGGGGCAAAGGCTCTTTATTATAATTAACCAATTGAAATAAATGGCGCACCCAACAGGATTCGAACCTGTGACCTCTGCCTTCGGAGGGCAACGCTCTATCCAGCTGAGCTATGGGTGCTGATCCTGGCGTGAACTTGGCCGCGGATACGAATAAGCCGGATATAATAATCCTGGCGGCGTTCTAGCCGATCGGCCAACGCCCGGCAATGCGCGATAGTCATCGCAGGGGCTCGGGCACCGGCCCGAGCCTGCTGCGCATATCAACTTTAATGGATCGTCGTCTCAGCTTGGCATTCGGCTTTAAGCTTGGCGATCTCGTCTTTCAGTTGCAGCTTGCGCCGTTTCAACTCGGCCAATTTGATTTCATCGGCCCCTGGGTGCGCCCATTCCCGGGCAATGTCCCGGTCGAGGGCTTCGTGACGGCGTTCGAGCTCGGCGAGATGGCTTTCCAATGCTGACATGCCGTTCTCCTTCTGAAGGCCTATCCACGACGGAAGTGTGACACGGAATGTTGTCTCCGCAAGCGTTTTGGGAAGTTTGCGCGGTAAATTTTTTCGTGGAAGGATTGCGTCCCGCAAGCCGGCCAAAGGGCCCGTGCACCCTCCGGGCGGCTGCGGGGCGGCATCAATCGCTCACATCAAATTGTCCAGATCTCGTTTTCACTTTTGCCTTCATCGTGTGTTTGGCTTGAGTACTCAAACGGTTCGGCGGGGTCATCCATGTGTCATGACATTAAGTTCGGCGCCCTGACGCTCTCGGCGCTCGCCTGTCTCTTGCTCTTGGCGACGCCCGCGGGGGCGCAATGGAGCTATTACAACGGCTATCAGCAGGCCTATCCGCCGCCGGCCCAGCAGGACTATTCCGGCTATCCGTCCTTCCCGGGCGAAGAAAGCCGCCAGCGCGCCTATCCGCAGCCGGCCTATGCCGCGCCCGGCTATCAGGAGCAGGAGCCGCAGCCGGCCTATGGCTATGGCCAGCAGCCCGCTTATGGGCAGCCCGGCTACGGCCAGCAGCCGCCGGCCGGCTATGGCCAGGAGCCGCAATCGGGCCAGAGCACTTACCCCGAAAGCGTCTATAATCCGCCGCCTGACGATGCCCGGGCCGCATCCGGGCCGAGGACCAAGCAGCTCGTCGATTATCAATCGACCGAGCCGCCGGGCACGATCATCGTCGATACCAATTCCAAGCACCTCTACCTCATCCAGCCGGGCGGCAAGGCGCTCCAGTACGGGATCGGTGTCGGCCGCGAAGGCTTTGCCTGGACGGGGACTGCGACCGTCGGCTCGAAGCAGGAATGGCCTAAATGGTTTCCGCCGGAAGCCATGCTGCAGCGTCTCCCCAATCTGCCGACCGAAATGGACGGCGGACTCGGCAATCCGCTGGGCGCGCGCGCCCTCTACCTCTACCACGGCAAGACGGACACGCAGTATCGCATCCACGGGACCAATGAGCCCGACACGATCGGCAAGGCTGTCTCGTCCGGCTGCATCCGGATGATGAACGCCGACGTGATGGATCTCTACAATCGCGTGCCGATCGGGACAAAGGTCATCGTAGAGTAGAACGCTCGCGACAGACGAGCCGGAGGGGCGGCCTCGCCCCTCCTTGACCTTCGGCCAGCACTCGCATTTAAGGCGACGGTCCGCCCTCCCGCACATTCCGGAGAGAGAAATGCAGAATTGGCCGGTGCACGGCACGATTACGGGTCCTATTGTCATGATCGGCTTCGGCTCGATCGGACGCGGCACGCTCCCCTTGATCGAGCGCCATTTCCATTACGACCGCTCGCGTTTCACCGTCATCGACCCCGTCGACACCGACCGCCATCTCGTCGATGAGCGGGGCTACCGGTTCATCAAACAGCCGGTGACGCACGACAATTTCGCCGATCTCCTGAAACCTTTGCTCACCGAGGGGCCGGGCCAACCCTTCATCGTCAATCTCTCTGTCGAAGTCTCCTCTGCCGCAATCATCCGGCTCGCGCATGAAGTGGGCGCGCTTTATATCGACACGGTCTGCGAGCCGTGGCCCGGCTTTTACTTCGATTCGCAACTCACGCTGTCGCAACGCTCGAATTATGCTTTGCGCGCCGAAGTGCTCGACCAGCGCAAGGCGCTGGGCCCTGGGCCAACCGCCATCTCCTGCTGTGGTGCCAATCCGGGGATGGTCTCTTGGTTCGTGAAACAGGCGCTGCTCGATGTTGCGCGGGACGTCGGCCATAAAAGCTCCGAGCCGCAAAGCCGCGAAGATTGGGCGCGGCTTGCGCGCGATCTCGGCATCAAGGGCATTCACATCGCCGAGCGCGACACGCAGCGTGCCAAGGCGCCGAAGCCGCTCAATTGCTTCGTCAACACTTGGTCGGTCGAAGGCTTCATCTCGGAAGGCCTGCAGCCGGCCGAGCTCGGCTGGGGCACGCATGAGAAGCAACTGCCTCCGGAGGGAAAGAGACACGGATTCGGTCCCGATTGCGCGATCTATCTTCTGCGCCCGGGCGCCGGTACGCGCGTGCGCTCCTGGACGCCGACCGCGCGCGCGCAACATGGCTTTCTCGTCACCCACAACGAATCGATCTCGATCGCCGATTATTTCACGCTGCGCGAGAATGGCGCGGTCGCCTATCGCCCCACCGTGCATTACGCCTATCGGCCGGCCGACGACGCCGTCCTGTCGCTCGATGAAATGGCCGGCGCACAATGGAAATTGCAGCCGACCTCCCATATTCTCGACGAGCGCGAGATCGTCGACGGGATCGACGAACTGGGCGTGCTGCTCTATGGGCACGCGAAGAACGCCTATTGGTACGGCTCGCAACTCTCGATCGAGGAAACGCGGCGCCTTGCGCCTTATCAGAACGCAACCGGCCTGCAGGTGAGTTCCGCCGTTCTCGCCGGGATGGTCTGGGCACTGGAGAATCCGCGTGCCGGAATTGTCGAAGCCGACGAACTTGATTTCCGTCATTGCCTAAACGTGCAAATGCCCTATCTCGGGCCGGTCATCGGCGTCTATACGGATTGGACTCCTTTGACCGATCGCGGCGGCTTGTTCCCGGAGGATCTCGATCTCGAAGATCCCTGGCAATTCAAGAACGTGATCGTCCGCTAGGCGCGCTACGAACTTCGGCTCGGCGGCGCGCCCTTCCCAAGACGGCGCCGCCGCTCATGCGGCGTTTGCATCGGTGGTCAGCGAGCCATGCAACACGACCGAGAAATCGAACTTAAATTCCTGTTCGAGCCGGACGCTCTGCCGGCCTTGCAAGACACGCCACCCTTATCCGAGGCAAGTCTCGAAGCGCGCGAGCAACTGCGCACGACCTATTTCGATACGCCCGGTCACAAGCTCAAGCAGGAGGGCGTCGCCGTGCGCATCAGGCAGGCCGGCAACCGCTTGCTGCAATCGGTCAAGCAAGGAAATGGAATTTCGCGCGGCGAATGGGAGCACGAGATCGACAGGCCCGTTCCCGACGCTTCTTTCGTGCGCGATCGGGGCGTCCAATCTTTGATGTCCAAAAACGCCGAGGCATTGCGGCCGATCTTCGAGACGAACGTCAATCGCACATCGTTGCTCTGGCAGAACGATGGAGCAAAAATCGAATTCGCCCTCGACGCCGGCGAGATCAAGGCCAATGGTCATTGCCTCGCGATCAGCGAGCTCGAGCTTGAATTGAAGGAAGGAAGCCCGGCGCAACTTTTCGGGCTCGCGCAGAGCCTCGTCGCGCGTGCGCCGCTTGCGCTGAGCTTGGTGAGCAAGGCCGAGCGCGGCTTCCTTCTTGCGGAAGGCAAATGGGGCGTCGGCGCCAAGGCTTCGACGCCGGAACTCGAGCGCGGCATGCCGGCAGGCGAAGCCTTCGAGGCGATCTGCCTTACCTGCCTCAGGGCTTTTATGTTGAACTATGCGATGTTCAGCGAAGCCACGCAGGACGTCGAGCTTGTTCACCAGGCGCGGATCGCAATCCGCCGCTTGCGCGCGGCGCTGACCTTCTTCAAACCGATCGCGCGCGATGCCGATTATGACGCCCTGCGCGGAGAGCTCAAATGGATCTCCGATCTTCTCGGCAGCGCGCGCGATCTCGACGTCTGGCAGTCGCAGACGCTGAAGCCGAAGGCGGCGGAACCCGGCGAGACCGGCGTGCAATCGCTCGTCGATCACGTCGAAGAGAAAAGGCGCGAAGCTCATGCGCAGCTCAGAAAAGCCCTTTCGTCTTCGCGGCTGCGCGAGATGCTGCTCAATTTCGCGATCTGGCTCGAAAGCGACAGCCGCCATTTGGCGCTGAAGGACAGCACGCGCCCGATCGAGAGGTTTCTCGACAAGAACCTCGGCAAAAGGCTCGACAAGCTCGTGGAGCGCGGCGGCCGTCTCGACGAGATGAACGAAAAGGATCAGCATCGTCTGCGCATCCGCGCCAAGAAATTGCGCTACACGGCTGAATTCTTCGAATCTCTCGTCGAAGGAGAGAAGGACCGCAAAGCCTTCAAAAATGTCGTCGGCGCGCTCGAGGATATGCAATCCTCGCTCGGAGAGATCCACGACTTCGTCGCGCTCTCCTCCTTCCTCGCGGAAGAATTCGGCCGCCCCGGCCAATTGCGCGAGCGCCCGCAGCAGGTTCCGGCGGCGTTTGCGGCCGGCGCGGTCAGCCAGGCCGACGTTCCGCGCAAGAAATTGCTGAAAGAGGCGCAGGACGCCTACGAGAAGCTCTCTGATTGGCGGAAGTTCTGGCGATGAATCATTCCGCCGCCATTTTCAGCGCCGATGTCGGCGCGCGGAATTGGGCGAGAAGCTTGCTTCTCTCGGCATCGGCCGCCGCGGCGCTCGCCAGTTTCACGTGGCCATAGCCGCGGATCTTCTCGGGAAGAGACGCAAGCGCTACCGCGCAAGCATAATTCTCGGGCGTGAGCCCCGCGTCGATCTCGGCGAGCAGCGTGCGATAATCGGCGAGCAGCCTGCGCTCCAGGCGCCGCTCGCGGCTCAGCGCGAAAGGATCGAAAAGCGTTCCGCGCAAAGGCTTCATCTTCGCAAGCATGCGGAAGATGCGCATCATCCAGGGGCCGAAAGAGATCTTGCGCGCCAGACCTTGCGCGGTGCGCGGTCCGAAAATCGGCGGGGCAAGATGGAATTCGAGCCGCACCTCGCCGTCGAAGGCCGCTTCGAGCTGCCGCGCGAACGTGCCGTCGCTATAAAGGCGGGCGACTTCATATTCGTCCTTGACAGCCATCAGCTTGAAGAGCGCACGCGCGACGGCTTCAGCCAATCGCGTCTGCGCGGTTAGGCGCCGCTCCGCCTCCGCGATGCGCTTGACCTGCGCCACATAGGCCTCGGCATAAGCCTCGTTCTGATAGGCTGTGAGAAAAGCACGGCGCCGCGCGACCGCCTCCTCGAAACTCCGCGAAATATGCCGCGGCGAATCCTCGTTCGGCTCCGGCGCGATGATCGCCCGGACCTTTTCCGGCGCAAAAGCGGCGCGCCGGCCCCATAGGAAGGCGCTTTTGTTGAGATCGACCGATTCTTCCGAGAGCTCGATGGCGCGCAGGATTGCCGCCTCCGACAGCGGAAGCCATCCCTTCTGCCAGGCGAAACCGACGAGAATGATGTTGGCCGCAATGGATGTACCGAAGAGAGAGGTCGAAAGCCCCGTTGCATCGAAGAAGCAGGCCTCGCCTGCCGCGCTGCGAATGGCGCGCTTGATCTCCTCGGCCGGCAGAACGAAATCCGCATCGCGCGTGAAATCGCCGGGATAGATCTCTGCGGTATTGACGACGACGCCGGTCTTGAGCGGGCGAATCGCGGCCAATACTTTTGCGCTGCCCGAGACGACGAGATCGCAGCCGAGCACGAGATCGGCCCCACCCGCCGCAACATTGATTGCGTGGATGTCTTCCGGACGCGGCGCTATCCTGACATGGCTGAATACCGCCCCGCCCTTTTGCGCGAGACCTGCCATATCGACCGACCCGCAGCCCTTGCCTTCGAGATGGGCGGCCATCGACAGAAAGGCGCCGATCGTCACGACGCCTGTGCCGCCGACACCGGTGATGAGGATGCCAAAAGACCGATCGAGGCCAGGGAGCTCCGGCAGCGGCAGCGGAGGAAACTCCTCGTTCCTGGCCTCGACGACTTTGAGCCTTGCGCCATGCACGGTCACGAGCGCCGGGCAGAAACCTTCGAGGCAGGAGAAATCCTTGTTGCAGCTCGATTGATCGATCGCCCGTTTGCGGCCGAATTCCGTCTCGACTGGCTGAACCGCAATGCAATTCGAGGCCGTGCCGCAATCGCCGCAGCCCTCGCAAACGAGTTCGTTGATGACCACGCGCCGGTCTGGATCGGGCAAGAGGCCGCGCTTGCGGCGCCGCCGCTGCTCCGCGGCGCAGGTCTGCTCGTAAATGAGCACGCTCGTCCCGGAAATCTCGGCCAGCTCGCGCTGAACCTCATCGAGATCGGCGCGCGGCTTGACCGCCGCGCCTGCGAGATCCGCGGCTCTATATTTTCCCGGCTCGTCGGTGACGACAACGACTTTGCTCGCCCCTTCGGCCGCGACTTGCCGCGCGATTTTGTCGACCGTGAGATTGCCCTCGAGGCTTTGGCCGCCGGTCATGGCTACGGCATCGTTGAAGAGAATCTTGAAGGTGATGTTGACGCCCGCCGCCACCGCCCAGCGGATCGGCAGAACGCCCGAATGGTCATAAGTGCCGTCGCCGAGGTTCTGGATGACGTGACCGCGGGTCGAGAAAGGCGCCTCGCCGATCCAATTGGCGCCCTCGCCCCCCATTTGCGTATAGCCTTCGGTCGCCCGGTCCATGCGCTGGACCATGTAATGGCAGCCGATGCCCGCATAGGCGCGCATGCCGTCCGGCACTTTGGTCGAAATATTGTGCGGACATCCGGCGCAGAAATAGGGCGTGCGCAGCGCCGCATCCTTCGTTTCGGCGAGCACGCGCTGCGCCGCCTCGAGCCGGACGAGCCGCGCCTCCAGCTCTTCGCTGCGATGCGAATCGAGAATACGGCGGCCGATGGCAATCGCGATCTCGTTCGCATCGAGCGCGCCGGTGACCGGAAAGAGCCACTCGCCCCGCTCGTCCTTCTTGCCGATGACGACGGGCTGATGCGTGCTGCCATAGAGAAGCTCGCGCACCTGCGTCTCGATCAGCGCGCGTTTCTCTTCGACGACGACGATCGTCGCGAGTCCGCGCGCGAATTCGCGCAAGCCCGTCGGCTCGAGCGGCCAGGGACAGGCGATCTTCATGAGCCTGAGGCCGAGCTCATTGGCGCGCAGCTCGTCGATGCCGAGCTCGTCGAGCGCCTGGCGCACGTCGAGATAGGGCTTGCCGGCCGCGATAATGCCGAGCTTCGCGTCACCGCCGCCGGAGAGGACCAGTTTGTTGAGCCGATTGGCCCTGATCCAAGCGAGCGCGGCATCATGTTTGAAGTTCTGCAGGCGCCGCTCCTGCTCGAGCACCGGATCGCGCGCCCGGATATTGAGCCCGCCCGGCGGCAGGACGAAATCGTTCGGGCTGACCGGTCGCACGCGGTCGAGCGCGCCGTCGATCGAGGCGGTCGATTCGACCGTCTCCTTCACGCATTTGATGCCGATCCATGTCCCGGTATAGCGGCTCATCGCATAGCCCATGAGCCCGTAATCGATGAGTTCCTGCACGCCGGCCGGCGACAGGATGGGCATCATCACATCGACGAAGGTGAATTCGGATTGATGCGCGGTGGTCGAAGATTCCGCCGTATGGTCGTCGCCCATGAGGGCGAGCACGCCGCCACGGCGCGAGGTCCCGGCGAGATTGGCGTGGCGCAGCACGTCCCCCGAGCGATCGACGCCCGGGCCTTTGCCGTACCAAAGTCCGAAGACGCCGTCATAGCGGCCTTCGCCGCGCATCTCGGCCTGTTGCGCGCCCCAGATTGCGGTCGCCGCGAGATCTTCGTTGAGTCCGGGCTGAAAGACGATTTGCGCCGGCTCGAGCACGTCCTTGGCGCGCAACAGATTGAGATCGAGACTGCCGAGAGGCGAGCCGCGATAACCGGAGACGAAACCCGCCGTGTTGAGGCCGGCACGCCGATCAAGCTCCTTCTGCATTAAAAGAAGACGCACAATCGCCTGCGGGCCTGAGACGAAGATGCGCCTTTCGTTCAAGTCATATCTGTCAGCAGGAGACCGCAACCTATCCGCCAATACCCTGCCCTCCGGACCTCTCAGCGCCCGCTGCTCCGGCATCCCTCGCCCGATCCCGCCCGCGCCGCAACCGCGCCTCGCGGCATTGTGATAAGCTCATGATTGCGCTGCAGATAGCGGTGCGCCGCGCCGCCTGCCGAGCAACGTTAGCATGCGGCCGGGATCTTGTCAGAGAAAGGCCCGCGTCCGTGCGGCATCGGGCGCGTTCAAAAGCTCCGCCTTGCCTCGCTTTGGCCAGTTTTCGACTGGCAAGTACATCTGTGCGATTCTGGGCAGAGCCGGCCGATATGCGGATATGGATGGGAGGATTGGCGGCGCTTCTCTTCACCATGCCGCAGGCGCATGCCCATCCGCATGTCTGGGTGACCGCGCGCGAACATGTGATCTTCGACACGCAAGGCCGGATTGCAGCGATTCGCGGCGATTGGGTCTTCGACGATATGTATTCGGCGTTCGCAACCCAAGGCCTCGCCCAGAACGGTCAGCTTGCGACAAAGGAACAGCTCGCCCCGCTGGCCAAGACGAATGTCGAATCGCTCGCCGAATTCGACTATTTCACTTTCGCCAAAATGGCCGGCGATAAGATCGAATTCGGTCCGCCGACGGATTATTCGCTCATCGAGCGGCCGGACAAGCTCGTCATGCTGAGCTTCACGCTTCCGTTGAAGGCCCCGACCAATCCGGGCAAGGTCTTCACCTTTCAAGTCTATGATCCGACCTATTTCGTCGCTTTCAGCCTGGACGACAAGCTTCCGGTCGATCTCGTCGGCGCGCCGAAGGGCTGTTCGGCAAGCGTGCTCGGCGCCGACCCGCTCGATGAAGCCGCTTCGAAGAAATTGTCGGAGGCCTTTTTCGCCAATCTGTCGCCCGGCGCCAATTTCGGCATGAAATTGGCGAGCCGAATCTTCGTCGCCTGTCCCTGAAGCGCGATGCGACCACCTCGAACCTTCAGGATTTTGTCCGAGCATGACACCGGAGCCCGGTGCATCGTGCCCGTTCTCTGCCTCGTCGTGCTCGCCACGACGAGCGCCGCGACGGCGCAGGGCATCCATCATCCTTTCGCGGTCGGCGGCGACGAAGGCTCGGTCGGCAGTGCTTCCGGTTTGATGGCCTGGATCGTCGAGCAGGAGAGCTATTTCTCGCGCATGCTCACTGGCTCGCTGCGCGCAATGAAGGAGAGCAATGCCGCATTTCTCGGCCTTGCCGGATTGAGTTTCGCCTATGGCGTCTTCCACGCGGCGGGCCCCGGCCACGGCAAGGCGGTGATCACCTCCTATATGGTGTCGAACGAGCGTGCGCTCCGGCGCGGTCTCGTCATCTCGCTGCTCGCTGCCCTTCTGCAAGGACTGATCGCCATCCTTCTCGTTGGAACGGCCGCCGGCGTTTTCAGGGTGACGGCGCAACGGATGAACGATGCGGCGCGCGCCCTCGAGCTTGCCGCTTACAGCGGCATCATTGTCCTCGGGCTCGTGCTGCTCGCGAATAAGGGCAGAGCGCTCGTCTCAAGTCTGCGGCAGGCGTGGCGCGCGCCCGTCATGCATCTCTTCGCCGAACCGCCGCGTCTTGCTTTTCCGCAGCAGCAGAACGTGTTTCTGGCCGATGCACCCGAACACGTCGACGGGCTGAATTGTCCGCATTGTCATATTCCGGACCCGAAACATCTCGGCGACGGCTTTTCCTGGAAATCTGCGGCTACGACGATTGTGACCGCCGGCGCGCGCCCTTGTTCCGGCGCCATTCTCGTTCTGGTCTTCTCGATCGCCCAAGACATATTTCCAGCCGGCGTCGCGGCGGTTTTCGCCATGTCGCTCGGCACCGCAATCACGACGGGCGCACTCGCGACCATGGCCGTGTTCAGTAAAAAATTAGCGATTCGCTTTTCCGGTAAGGGATCGGCGAGGGCCGAGATCGTCGGTCGCATGATCGAAGTCGCTGCCGCACTTTGCGTTTTTCTTTTCGGCCTCGCTCTGCTGCTGGCGAATTTCGCCGGGATGGATACTCGGGCTTGAGCGTGGCCGCGTAACGCTCTTGCCGTTGGCGGCGAAATGGTCATCATCGGAACTATTCGCGCCGGTTTCGATTACTTAAGCCAACGGCTTCCCGGATCTCATGATCGCCTCAACCGCTCGTCTGCCCGACTCCAGCGATGGCGCCGGCGCAAAAGAAAGCGCCGACCCGCGCTGTTTCTGGCGCGACGCTTTCCATAATGTGCGGAACGAGACGGAGCGCCGCGCCGCTCCGCTGAGCCCCGAAGACCAGGTCATTCAATCCATGCCGGACGCGAGCCCGACAAAATGGCATCGCGCCCACGTGACCTGGTTTTTCGAGCAATTTCTGCTGCGTCCGTTTGCGCGCGACTATCAGATTTTCGACGAGCGCTTCGCCTTTCTCTTTAATTCCTATTATGTCGCAGCAGGCCCGCGCCACGCGCGCCCGCAGCGCGGCCTCATCACGCGGCCCGGTCACGCCGAAGTGAGCGCATATCGCGCTCACGTCGATGCGGCGGTCGTCAAATTGATCGAAGAGGCTGAGGATCTCGATCCGCTGATCCCGATCATCGAGATCGGCCTCAATCACGAACAGCAGCATCAGGAATTGATGCTCACCGATATCCTGGACGCCTTTTCGCTGAACGCCACCGATCCCGCCTATGCTGCCGATTGGGATTGGCCGCAGGCAAAAACCCAATGCACCGCGCCGGGCAATGTCATCGCCGGCATTCACCTGATCGGCCACGATGGCGAGGGCTTTTGTTACGACAACGAACAACCTGCGCACCAGGTGCTCTTGCAGCAGGTGCGCCTCGCGCCGGAAGCCGTTACCAATGGCCAGTGGCTCGAATTCATCGAGGACGGCGGCTACGAGACGCCCAACCTTTGGCTTTCGGACGGTTGGGCCTGTGCGGAGGCCCAGGCCTGGAGTGCGCCCGGCTACTGGCGCAAGATCGACGGCACATGGTTCTCGCTGACGCTCGCCGGCTTGCGGCGCATCGACCCGGCGCGTCCCGTCTGCCACGTCAGCTATTACGAGGCGGACGCTTTCGCGCGCTGGGCCGGCAAGGATCTGCCGAGCGAAGAGGAATGGGAGGTCGCAGCCAAGACCGGCGCCCTCGCCGACGCCTTTGGTCACGTCTGGCAATGGACGCGCAGCGCCTATTCCCCCTACCCCGGCTATCGCGCGAGCGCTGACGCGCTCGGCGAATATAACGGCAAGTTCATGGTCAATCAGATGGTGCTCCGCGGCTCCTCTTTCGCGACGCCTGCCGGGCATTCGCGCGCAACCTATCGCAATTTTTTCCAGCCCGCGGCGCGCTGGCAGTTCTCCGGCCTGCGATTGGCAGATCATGTGTGCTGAGCGGGCGACGGCATGGGCAATGCCATGCGCGGCGGGACGCCGCGATGCGGAGATATTCTGCGCCGACGTGCTTTCCGGACTGGCGGAAAGCCCCAAGCGGCTGTCGCCCAAATATTTTTACGATGCGGCAGGCTCAGCCCTCTTCGACCGTATCGTCGAGCTGCCGGAATATTATCCGACACGCTGCGAGCTCTCGATTTTGCGCGCCCACGCGCCGGCGATCGCCGCGCTCTTTCCCCCCGGCTGCGCGCTGATCGAATTCGGCGCAGGATCGAGCCGCAAGGCGCGCATTCTTCTGGCCGCCGCCGCGCATATCGAGACCTATGTGCCGATCGATATTTCCGGCGATTTTCTGCATGAGGATATCGCGCATTTGCGGCGCGATTTCCCGCGGCTTGCGGTTCATCCGCTCGTCGCCGATTTCACCCGAGATTTCGAACTGCCGCAGATCGGGCCGAAGGTCGGCTTCTTTCCGGGGTCGACCATCGGCAATTTCGAGCCGTACGAAGCCTTGGCATTCCTGCGCCGTGCCGGCGAGATGCTCGGACCCGGCGCCCTTCTCGTGATCGGTTTCGATCTCGTCAAATCGACCCACGTTCTCGAAGCTGCCTATAATGATGCGGCAGGCGTCACCGCCGCATTCAATCTCAATCTTCTCACGCGCATCAATCGCGAACTTTGCGCCGATTTCGATCTCGCCTCCTTCGCCCATCGCGCCTTCTACGACCGGGCGCGGAGCCGGATCGAAATGCATCTCGTCAGCTTGCGCCGGCAGATCGTGAGATTGAACGGCAGAGCGATCGCCTTTCAAGAGGGCGAGACAATCCACACGGAGAACAGCTACAAATATACGCTCGGTTCGTTCGAAGCGTTGGCGCGCGATGCGAACTGGTCGGGGGTCGAGACGTGGAGCGATGGGCTCTTTTGCGTGCAAGCCTTGCGCACGACCCGGGACGGATGATTGAGGAGCCGCTTTCCCGGGCAGCGAGCCTCAACGGCTCAGATCCTGCTGCGGCGCAAGAGATCCCGGAGGCGCTTCTCCGGACGAGCCGCCGAGCCGGCGAAGACCCGGGAGTCCAGGACAGCTTGCGCCGAAGTTGTGATTGCTGGGATCCGCTGGATCCCGGATCGGCGCTCCGCGCGGTCCGGGAAAGCGGGTAATTAACAGAATATTATCAGCTTGTACAAAGCGATAAGTTACCCTCTTAACTTCGCCACCAAAGCGCTGATAATAGGCGCAGTGGAACAGAAGGCGCATACCGGCAGGATTTGGCGCGGGATCCGGCTCCTCGCGGCGATAGCGCTGTGTCTTTCCTTGGGGACCGGATCAGCTCGAGCGCAAGGGCTCAACCCCTTCAACTGGTTCCAGCAGATGTTCCAGCCGCCGAGCTATTCCTATCGCTATTATGAGCCTCCGCCTCGGCCGCATTATCGCGTGCCACGCTCGAAACCGGTCGAACAGACTCAAAAAATCGAGACAAAGCCTTCCGTGCCGCCGACCTTCTTTGTCGCGGTGCTCGGCGATTCGCTCGGTCAATTGCTTGGCCAAGGGCTTACCGAGTCCTTGAGCGACCGCCCGGAGGTCGGCGTGCTGCGCGATGCGCGCGACGATTCGGGCCTCGTCCGCGACGATTTCTACGATTGGACCAAGGCCGCGCATGATCTCGTCACCAGCGGGCAGAAGATCAACGTCGCAGTAATACTCATTGGCAGCAACGACCATCAGCCGCTGCATGACGCGAGTGGCACTTATGATCCGGGAACGCCGAAATGGCAGGAAATCTATGCCGCACGCGTCGAAGCGATCGCCGCGATCTTCCATGACGCCAAGATCCCGCTCATCTGGGTGGGCCTGCCGATCATGAAGAGCGATCGTTTCTCGACCGAGATGGCGGCGCTGAACGACATTTATCGCGAGCGCGCCAGCAAGAACGGCGCGACCTATGTCGATATCTGGCAGGCTTTCGGCGACGATCGCGGCCAATATTCTCCCTATGGGCCGGACGTGAACGGTCAAGTCGTCAGGCTGCGCGCGCTCGACGGCGTTCACTTCACCAAGGCCGGCGCGGTCAAGCTTGCGAGCTTCGTGGCACCCAACATTCGCCAGATCCTCGATGCCGGCAAGCCGCAGGGCGATGCAGCCCTGGCGAAAATCGAGACGACGACGCCGGCCGGCACCAATGCCGCGGTGACCGCGCCTGCGCCCAAGCCGCCTATCGGCCCGGTCCTGCCGCTGACGGGTCCGGTGCTTGCCCCCGGTGCCCAGCTCGCAACACCGGCCGCGAGCCGGACGGGCGAGGCGCAAAGCCTGATCGAGCAGACCTTTGCGAGCGGCAAGCCGCCCGAGCCGAAACCCGGCCGGGCCGACGATTTCAGCTGGCCACGCCAATGATCGCGATGATTTGGATCGGAGGGCGAAACCACGAACCTGATCGAGTCTGAGGATTATCGAGACCCGAAAGTCGGCATCGGTATCGGTTGTCCGATGCTTAAACGAAAGCGGCAACCCCGATCCCAGCGGAACATCGCCGCCCGAGACTTGCGGCCCGTATCGGAAGTGCTCTAATCGGGTGCCGACCTGATGCGCCGGTTCCGGAATGGCGTCGAATGGCTGAAAAATTGAGCGCCGAGGAACGTGCTCTCTTGCACAGCGAACTTGAACGTCTGCGCCAGGAACATCGCGACCTCGATTCGGCCATCGAGGCTCTGGTCCAGCTTTCCGCCTCCGACCAGCTGCAGATCCAAAGGCTCAAGAAGCGCAAATTGGTTCTGCGCGACCGGATCGGCCGTATCGAGGACCAATTGACCCCCGACATCATCGCCTAAAGCGGCCCACGTCGCGACCCGCAGGCCTCGCGCAAGCCCCACCCTGTACTTCGCGCAGGATCGGGCCGTATGCCCGTATCGGGGCTCAGCATGACCCGCAACGAAGCGGCGCTCGCCGCCAGAGACATCGATCCTGCGGCGCTGATGCGCAACGCGCTCGAATTCCACCTGGCCGAGCGCTACGACATGGCACGCGAGCTTTATCAAGAGCTCCTGACGCTCGAGCCCACGAACGCGGTCGCCTGGCACCACCTCGGATTGATCGAACATGCCGCCGGCCATCATGCGCGCGCCGCCGAGTTGATAAGCCGGGCCGTCGCCTTCAGGCCGGACTATGCCGAAGCCTATGCCAATCTGACGGCCGTCTTGCGCACTGCGCGGCAATTGGACCAGGCGCTGGAGGCCGCCCGCAAGGCGATCGCGCTCAATCCCAATTTCGCGCCCGCCCATTCCAATCTCGGCAATATTCTCGAAGACCGGGGCGAGCTCGAATTGGCGCTCGCTGCCTATCTCGAGGCCTGCCGCCTCGATCCTTATTTCGTCGAAGCCCACACGAATGCAGCCGAGATCCTGCGCAAGCTCAAGCGCCATGCGGAAGGCCTCGAACTCTGCGCCGCTATTTCCGCCAAGCGGCCCGAGGCCGCGATGCCGCATTTCTGCGCCGGCAATCTGAGGCGCGACCTCCTGCAGCTCGATGAAGCGGCCGCGGCCTATCGACGGGCGCTCGCGCTGCGACCGGTCTTTGTCGAGGCGCTCTGCAACCTTGGCAATATGCTCCTCCAGCGCGGCGATGCCGACAGCGCCATTGGCGCCTATCGGCAGGCGATCGCGCTGAGGCCCGACATGGCCGAGCTTCATTGCAATCTCGGCGCCGCCTATGAGACGGCGCGTCGCGTCGGCGAGGCGATTGCTTCCTATGCCCGCGCTTTGGAACTCGATCCAGATCTCATCGGCGTGCGCACGCAGCTTGCCTATATGCGCCGCTGCGCCTGCGATTGGAGCCGGATCGAAGAAGAGACCGAGCTCGCGGGGCGTATTCCGCATTATCGCAATCCCATCCCGCCCTTTGCACTCTTGAACATGGACCTGCCTGCCGCCGCGCAGCGCCATGCGGCCCGGCTTTGGGCTCAAAGCCTCCACGCGCGGCCAGCCTTCGATCAAGGGCAGCGCGAATGCGCGCAAAGCAACAAGATCAGGATAGGCTATCTCTCGGCCGACTTCCATCGCCATGCGACCGCGCATCTGATAGCGGAATTGTTCGAGCGTCATGATCGCAGCCGGTTCGAGATCATTGCCTATTCGCATGGCGAAGACGACGGCAGCGAAATCCGTTATCGGCTGGGGCGGGCCGTCGACCGTTTTGTCGATTTGCACGAGCTCGACGATCGCGCTGCGGCGCAGCGCATCTACGACGATCGCATCGATATTCTGGTCGAGCTCAAAGGCTATACGCAAATGGCGCGCAGCGAGATCGCCGCCTTCCGGCCTGCGCCCGTTCAGGTGAACTATCTTGGCTATCCCGGCACGATGGGCGCTGAGTTCATCGACTACATCATCGCCGATCCGATCACTTTGCCGATGGACGCCCAGGAATTCTACGACGAAAAGATCGTCCACCTGCCCGATTGCTATCAGCCGAACGACAGCCGGCGCCGCGTCGCCGATCGTACGCCCCCGCGCGCTGAATGCGGTCTTCCGGACACGGGATTCGTGTTCTGCTGTTTCAACAACAGCTATAAGCTCACGCCGAAATTCTTCGCGATCTGGATGCGCCTGCTCGCCGCCGTGCCCGGCAGTGTGCTCTGGCTCTATGATGCCAACGCGCTCGTCAAAGGCAATCTGCGCAAAGAGGCGGAGAAAGCAGGCATCGATCCCGCACGGCTCGTCTTCGCACCGCGCGCCGGCGTCGCCGAACATCTCGCACGGCAAAGGCTGGCCGATCTTTTTCTCGATACGCTTCCCTATAATGCGCATACGACGACGAGCGACGCGCTCTGGGTCGGCTTGCCGGTCGTCACCATGATCGGCGAGGCTTTTGCCGGACGCGTAGCGGCGAGCCTGCTTTGCGCGGCCGGTCTGCCCGAACTCGTGACGAAGACGCCAGCCGAATATGAGGCGCTAGCCCTAAAGCTCGCGCGCGAGCCCGCGCTGCTTGCGGAAATTCGCGCCAAGCTCAACGCCAACAGGCCGACCTGCCCGCTCTTCGATTGCGCGCGCTATACGCGCCATCTCGAGGCCGCCTTTACGCGCATGTGGGAAATCTGGACGCAAGGCTGCGCACCGCAGGCCTTTGCAGTTGCGCCGATCGAAGCACCGGCGCCAAGCCTCGTGCGCCAGGCCTTAGTCGAGGCGCCGAGCGTACCGGCTAAAATCGAGGTGACACCCGCGATGGTCGAGGCGGGCCGACTCGTGCTGACCGAGCTTGATCTTCCGGACAATCAAGCGACAAGCCATTCCGAACTGGTCGTTCGAATTTACCGCGCGATGCAACAGGCTCGGCCGAAATAGCCGTCGGCTCGGGTCCGCAAACGATCGGACGCCGGCAGCTGAACGTGGCTCACAACGCCAGCGGCTAAAGCACGCTGCGCGCCTGCTGATCGAGCGCGGCGAAAGCTTCATCGGACAGTTGAAGTTCGGCGGCGCGGACGTTCTCGATCAGATGTTCCGGATTGGCGGTTCCGGGGATCGGCAGAATGACTTTCGAGCGCTTGAGCGACCAGGCGATCGCCACCTGGCCGGGCGATGCCTTGAGCTCTTTGGCGACTTCCATCAGCGCCGAGCCGGGCCGCGCGAGCGCACCTGCTGCGAGGGGCGCCCACGGAATGAAGCCGATATTGTTCTTTTCGCAATAGATGAGCACGTCCTCGCTCGCCCGATTGACGAGATTGTAGCGGTTCTGAACCGTAGCGACGGGGAAATATTTGCGCGCCGCTTCGATGTCGTCGACGCCGACCTCGCTCAAGCCCACGTGGCGGATCAAGCCTTCCTTGCGCATCGCGGCAATCACCGCAAATTGCTCGTCGCGCGAAACGGCGGGATCGACCCGATGCAATTGCCAGAGATCGATGCGCTCGACGCCGAGCCGGCGCAGGCTCATGACGACGCATTGGCGCAAATATTCCGGCCGGCCGAGCGGGCGCCAAATATCCGGCCCTGGCCGCACGAGCCCGCCTTTGGTGGCAATCAGGATGCCCTTATAGGGATGGCAAATTTCGCGGATCAGGTTCTCGCTGACGAAGGGGCCGTAACTATCCGCGGTATCGATAAAATTGACGCCGAGTTCGGGGACGAGTTTCAGCGTTGCGCGCGCCTGTTGCGGATCTGCCGGATCGCCCCAGATGCCCTTGCCGGTGAGCCGCATGGCGCCGAAGCCCAAGCGGTTAACGCTAATATCGCCGCCGATTTCGAATTGGCCGGAAGCGGCCGCGGAAGGATAGGAAGCCATGCGCGAATCCGTCGATTGCTTTCAGGAAAGATGCGGGAGCGCTCGTCGTTGCGTCTCGCAGGAAGCGAAGCTGCCTACCAGATAGCGCACAAATGCCGCCGGCCCAATCGAATCGGACCTGCCGCGCTGCGAAATATCGTCCGATGTGCTTCGTAGGTTTTCCGGCAAGATCAGGCTCAAAGCGGCGCTTGCGCGGCTCTTTCCCTTCGTCTATGCCGCTCGCTCCGCTCCTTTGAAGGTGGTCCATGCCTGCGCCCATCGCCATTCTCATGGGCAGCCAATCCGATTGGAACACGATGCGTCACGCGGCCGAGATGCTCGATAAGCTCGGGATCGGCTACGAGGCGCGGATTGTCTCCGCCCATCGCACGCCCGAGCGGCTGGTGAAATTCGCCGAGGGCGCGCGCGAGGCGGGATTCAAGCTGATCATCGCCGGCGCGGGCGGCGCAGCCCATCTGCCGGGCATGACCGCCGCCATGACGGCTTTGCCGGTCTTCGGCGTGCCGATCGAGACGAAAGCGTTGTCAGGCCAAGATTCCCTTTATTCCATCGTCCAGATGCCGGCCGGCGTACCCGTCGGGTGTCTCGCGATCGGCGATGCCGGCGCCGTCAATGCGGCCCTCCTGGCCGCCGCCGTTCTGGCGCTCACGGACGAAAGCCTGGCGAAGCGGCTCACGGATTTTCGGGCGGCGCAGACGGCGGCGGTCGCCGAACGCCCCGAAGGTTAGGCGATGGCCCTTCGGCCGGGGAACACGATCGGAATCCTGGGCGGCGGACAACTCGGCCGGATGCTGGCAATGGCCGCGGCAGAGCTCGGTCTCAAAGTCCATGTCTATGCCCCGCAGGGCGACAATCCGGCCTTCGAGGTTGCGGCGCATCACACGGTCGGCAGTTTTGAAGATGCCGACAAGCTTGCGGAATTCGGCGCAGCCGTCGACGTCGCAACCTATGAGTTCGAGAACATTCCGGCGAGCAGCGTTGCGGCGCTCGCCTGCGTCTGCCCCGTGCGCCCGGCACTGCCGGCGCTCGCGGCAAGTCAGGACCGTCTGGCCGAGAAGGAATTTCTCGGCTCGCTCGGCATAGAGACGGCGACCTATGTGCCGGTTGAGGATGCGGGCGCGCTGGCCCGGGCGGTGGGCAAGCTCGGCCGCCCGACGATCCTGAAGACCCGGCGGCTCGGCTACGACGGCAAGGGTCAGATCACGGTCCGCGAAGGATCGGATCTTGCGGCGAGCTTTCGCAGTCTCGGCGGCGTGCCGGCAATCCTCGAATCGGTGGTGCCATTCGTCAAGGAAGTCTCGGTCATTGCGGCACGCGGATTGGACGGCAGTTTCGCCGCCTATGACGTGACCGAGAATATGCATGTGAATCATATCTTGAGCACCAGCCGCGCGCCGGCTGAGATCGAGTCGTCGACCGCGGAACGTGCCATTACGGCAGCACGCAGGATCGCAGAGGCGCTCGATTACGTCGGCGTGCTGGCGGTCGAATATTTTCTCGTCGAGGAGCCGGGCCCGGACGGGCGGCTCGACCAAAAAATCAAGGTCAACGAGATCGCTCCGCGCGTCCACAATTCCGGGCATTGGACGCTCGACGGCGCCCTTTGTTCGCAGTTCGAGCAGCATATCCGTGCCATTGCCGGCTGGCCGCTGGGCTCGACCGAGCGGCGCGGCACGGTTGTCATGATGCAGAATCTGCTCGGCGACGAGGCCGAGAATTTTGCCGGGATCCTCGCCGAACCCGGCGCCCATCTCCACCTCTATGGCAAGGCGCAAGCGCGTCCGGGGCGCAAAATGGGCCATGTGACGAGGATAACCCGCAAGGCTTGAACGCGCTTCACCTGGACAAAATTTGCGTCTTCTGCTATGCGCAGCGCTTCGAATCGGACACCCGGTGATGTCCGATCGGCGTTTCCGGCAAGTTTATCATTCATCAACGCCGCCGTGCGGCTGGCAGAAGGATCCCTGCGTGCAAGTTCTCGTTCGCGACAATAATGTTGATCAGGCCCTCAAGGCGCTCAAAAAGAAGATGCAGCGCGAGGGTATCTTTCGGGAGATGAAGCTCCGCGGTCATTATGAAAAGCCGTCCGAGAAGCGCGCCCGCGAAAAGGCCGAAGCCATCCGCCGCGCCCGCAAATTGGCCCGCAAGAAGCTGCAGCGCGAAGGCCTGCTGCCGGTCAAGGCGAAGCCGACCGTCGGCGCGCGCTAAGGCGCATTATCTTTCTCGCAATGATCCCGTGCTAGGAACTGGAGCCGAATCTTTCCGCCTGTCGCAATCTTGCCGGATTGCCCAGGCCTAAAGGGGGCCTTCGCGAGCCTCGCGCCGTTTCCGAGATTCCAGCGGGGAAGCTGGGAATGAACGATCTGGGACGGGAGATGATCCTTTCTCGCCATTTCGCACTGAGCGCCGCCTTGGTGGCCGCGCTCGGCCTGTGTGCCTGCGAAAGCGGCACATCCGTCGTCCCGGGGGCCGGTGTCGCCGAAGTGGTGCATGAGTCGCCGCAGGAAGCCGACGCCAATATCGCCTCGCTGACCGAGGTCGTTCAGCGCAATCCCAACAGCGCCGAAGCTTTTAATACGCGCGGCGTCGCCTATGCCCGTATCGGCCGCTACGAAGAGGCGATTGCCGATTTCTCGCAGGCGATCAAGCTCAACCCGAACGACGCCGCCTCGCTCACCAATCGGGCGCTCGCCTACCGGCAGACCGGCCATGACGATCTGGCGCTCGCCGATTTCAATCAGGCGATTTCGGTCAATCCCAATCACGCGCCGGCCTATATCGGCCGCGCCAATCTCCTGCGTTCGCAGGATAAGCTCGACGAGGCGCGCGCCGATCTCGACAAGGCGATCTCGCTGAACCCCGAGAATGCCCAGGCCTATCATGCCCGCGGGCTCATCTATCAGCGCGAAGGCAATCAGCAGCAGGCGATCACCGACTTCGGCAATGCGATCGACCGAAATCCTTTCGTCGGCGCGCCCTACGAAGCGCGTGGCGAGAGCCTGATCGCCATCAACCAGCCGCAAAAGGCGATCGAGGATTTCAACGCGGCGCTCAATGTCGATAACAAGAATGCCGACGCCTGGGCGGGCCTCGGCCTCGCCTATGAGAAGCTCGGCGACCGCAACAAGGCGCTCGAGAATTATCAGCACGCGCTGGCCTTCGATCCGAACAACAAAATCGCCAAAGACGGCGAAGCACGGATGGGCCGGGCATAGGCCCGGCGCGCTTGCGTCGCGGCTACCCCAGCGCCTTCAAAATGCTCTCGACCATTTTCTTGGCATCGCCGAAAAGCATCATTGTGTTCGGCTTGAAGAAGAGCTCGTTCTCGACCCCCGCATAGCCCGAACCCATGCCGCGTTTGACGAAGAGCACGGTCTTGGCTTTCTCGACGTCGAGGATCGGCATGCCGTAGATCGGCGATTTCGGATCGGTCTTGGCGGCGGGATTGGTCACGTCGTTGGCGCCGATGACGAAGGCAACGTCGGCCTGGGCGAATTCGGCATTGATGTCCTCGAGCTCGAAGACTTCGTCGTAGGGCACGTTCGCTTCGGCGAGCAGAACGTTCATATGGCCCGGCATGCGTCCGGCGACCGGATGGATCGCATATTTGATATCGACCCCTTGCTTCTTCAGCCGGTCGGCCATTTCGCGCAGAACATGCTGGGCTTGCGCGACCGCCATGCCGTAGCCGGGTACGATGATCACCTTGCTCGCATTCTCGAGGATGAAGGCGGCGTCCTCCGCCGAGCCGGAGCGCACCGGGCGCGTCTCGACCACGCCTGTCGCCGCCGTCGTCTCGCCGCCGAACCCGCCGAGGATCACCGAGATGAAAGAGCGGTTCATCCCCTTGCACATGATGTAGGAGAGAATCGCGCCGGACGAACCCACAAGCGCGCCGGTGATGATGAGCGCCAGATTGCCGAGCGTGAAGCCGATGCCGGCAGCCGCCCAGCCGGAATAGGAATTCAGCATCGAAATGACGACCGGCATATCGGCGCCGCCGATCGGAACGATGATAAGCACGCCGATCGCGAAGGAGAGAAAGGCGATCAGCCAGAAGAGCACGGGGCTCTGCGTGACGACAAAAAATACGATCAGCACCAGCAGCAAGGCGGCGAGCGCAATATTGATGGTGTGCCTGCGCGGCAGAAGGATCGGCTTGCCGGACATCCGCCCGTCGAGCTTCAAGAAGGCGATGACCGAGCCGGTGAAGGTGACGGCGCCGATCGCCACGCCGATCGACATTTCGATGAGGCTTTGGGCGTGGATCGCCTGCGGCGTGCCGATGCCGAAGGCTTGCGGCGCATAGAGCGCGCCGGCGGCGACGAGAACCGCGGCAAGACCGACGAGCGCGTGAAACGAGGCGACGAGCTGCGGCATCGCAGTCATCGCGACCGTGCGCGCCCGCCAGGCGCCGATCACGCCGCCGATGGCAATCCCGATGAAGACGAGCCCCCAAGCCGAGAAACCCGCCGGCAGCCGATAGGCGAGCGTCGTGACGATCGCCAGGCCCATGCCGATGATGCCGAGGAGGTTGCCGCGCCGCGAGGTCGCCGGCGACGAGAGGCCGCGCAGCGCCAGAATGAACAGAATGCCGGAGACGAGATAGAGAAGCGCCGCGAGATTGTCGCCCATCGGCTCAGCCCTTCTTCTTGTACATGGCGAGCATGCGCTCGGTGACGAGGAAGCCGCCGAATATGTTCACGCAGGCGAGGATGAGGGCGATAAAGCCGAAGATGCGCGCCAGCACCGAGCCGTTGTCGCCCCGAACCGACGTATCGACGCCGACCGAAAGAAGCGCGCCGACCACGATCACCGAGGAGATGGCGTTGGTGACCGACATCAGCGGCGTGTGCAGAGCGGGCGTCACCGACCAGACGACGTAATAGCCGACGAAGACGGCAAGCGCGAAGATGGCGAGGCGAAAGACAAAAGGATCGATTGCGCCGCCGCTTGCCGCATGCGCCGCCGCGCCTCCCGCATGCGCGATCTGATCGGCATAGGATTGTGCGGCATCGGCCGCCCTGTGGGCCGCGGCAGCCGCGGCCTGCGCTTTTTCGAGAAGCGTCTGCGGGGTTTCCATGATTTCCTCCTGGCTCGCCTCTGCCCGGATCAGGCGGATTTTTGAAAATTGGGATGCACCAGCGCGCCGTCCTTGGTGAGCAAGGTGGCTTTGACGATCTCGTCGTCCCAATTGATCGCAAAGGTCTTGTTCGTCTTGTCGATGAGCGTTTCGACAAAGGCGAGGAGATTGCGCGCATAGAGCGAAGAGGCGGTCGCGGCGAGCCGGCCGGGGAGATTGAGATAGCCGAGGACTGTCACGCCATTGTCGGTCACGAATCTTTCACCGGGTTTGGAAAGGGCGCAATTGCCGCCGCGCTCGACGGCGAGATCGACGATCACCGAGCCCGGCCGCATGGAGGCGACCATTGCCTCGGTCACGAGCAGCGGCGCGGGGCGGCCCGGGATCAGCGCCGTGGTAATGACGATATCTTGCTTGGCGATATGCGCGGCGGTCAGCGCCTTCTGCTTTTCTTGATATTCGGCCGACATTTCCTTGGCATAGCCACCCGCCGTCTCGGCCTGTTTGAATTCTTCGTCTTCGACCGCGACGAATTTGGCGCCGAGCGATTCGACCTGTTCCTTGGTCGCCGGACGCACGTCGGTAGCGGTGACGACGGCGCCGAGCCGCCGCGCAGTCGCGATCGCCTGCAGGCCCGCGACACCGACCCCCATGATGAAGGCGCGCGCTGCCGGAACCGTACCGGCCGCCGTCATCATCATAGGCAGCGCGCGGCCATATTCCTCGGCCGCCTCGATGACGGCCCGATAGCCCGCAAGATTGGCCTGACTCGACAGCACATCCATCACCTGCGCACGGGTGATGCGCGGCATCAATTCCATGGCGAACGCATCGACCCCCGTTGCGGCGATCTCGTGCAGAGCATCGACATGGCCGTAAGGGTCCATGATCGCGATGAGGGCGGCGCCGGGCTTGGCGCCGGCAAGTTCTTTGGCGCTCGGGCGGCGCACGCGAAGGATCAGGTCGGCGCCGGCGATGGCGGAGGCCGCATCCGGGGTAATCGTTGCGCCGGCAGCCGCATAATCTTCGTCGCGAATGGCCGACTTGAGCCCGGCGCCCGATTCGATCGCGACCTCGGCCCCGAGATTTAAGAATTTCTTCACCGTCTCCGCAGTTACGGCAACCCTCGCCTCTTCGCGTTCGGCAGGCACGGCTATGCGCATGAAGAGCTCCCGGTCGACAAGGCCTGGCGTCCGCCCGCACGTCCCACAGCACGGCCTTTGCGTTTCGTTTTCAAACGCTTAAGCAGCGTCAAGACGCCGATGGGCGGGCAAGGTTCGGTTCTAGAGAGTGACGACGGCGAGAATGATGAGGAGGATGACGACCCCTACGATGCCGAGCTTGAGGAGCCTGACGAACATTTTGTAGGTTCGCACATGCTCGGCGAAATCGGCGTCGTTTTCGGTATCCATGATCGCGTGTTCGGCCATTGTTCCTCCCCTTGGGTTCTCTCCCAGGTTTGCAAGAATTCGCAGCGTTGGGCCAGCCCCGTCAAGAGGGTTCAGGGAAAGCAGGTGAAAATTAGCTTCTGTCGGTCGGATCGCGCCAAAGGGAACGAGCGTCTTTAATGCTTGCAACTCGCCGGTACATCGGCCCATGTAAGGCCTGTGCGGCATGACGACAGGCCAAACCGGGTCCCGCGCGCCTGAAATACAAATTTCGAATTGGCCTCGCATAATTCCGGGACGAGCGCGTTCGCGATGAAGGGAGGCGGCCATGGCCCTCAGCCAATCGGGAATTGAAGGATTGCGTAGCGATGTCACGGCGGCGATCAATGCGCATTGGAAGTTCTTTCTGGCCGAAGGCATCATTCTGATCGTGCTCGGCTTGGCCGCAGTCGTCGAACCCCTCATCGCCACGTTCGCCTTCAGCTTTTTCGTCGGCTGGCTTTTCATCATCAGCGGGCTCGTCGGCCTCTTCTCCACATTCAAGATGCGGCCGGCGCCCGGCTTCTGGTGGTCGCTCGCCTCGGCAATCCTCGCCATTATCGTCGGCCTTCTGCTCTTCTGGCATCCGATTGCCGGCGTCCTTTGGCTGACCTTCGTGCTCATCGCTTTCTTCATCATCGAAGGCGTCGTCTCGATCTTCTTCGCGCTCGAATACCGGCACGATCTGCCCTCGCGCTGGGGCTGGATGGTCGTCAGCGGCATTGTCGATTTGTTCTTGGCCGCGGTCATTCTTCTCGGATTGCCGGGTTCGGCGCTGTGGGCGATCGGGCTTCTGATCGGCATCAACATGGTCTTCGGCGGCACGACCCTCGTGATGATGGCGCTCGATGCGCGCCGTCTCCTGCCCCCGACATAGGGCTTGCTGCCGATCGGGCTGCGCATTGCGCATGAACGGGATGCGACAAATCGGACCGCCCATTATGGCGCGGTGCCGGGCTGAAACCGGTCATTTCCAAGGCTCGAACGATGGCAGATAGGCGCGCCGTTCTTAAGTAAGGCAAGCGATGTCGTTCACGTAAAGAGGAGATGGGGAATGCCCGATAAAGCCGAAAAGAACTCCGTGCCGTTGCAGCTGACGACTCCCTCCGGATTCGGCGCCAACGCCGTCCGCGACATCGCCGCCGCGCTCAATCTCGTCCTTGCCGACGTTTTCGCGCTCTACTTGAAGACCAAGAATTTCCACTGGCACATGAGCGGTCCGCATTTCCGCGACTACCACCTCTTGCTCGACGAGCAATCGGACCAAATCTTCGCCATGACCGATCCGATCGCCGAACGCGTGCGCAAGGTCGGCGGCACGACGCTGCATTCGATTGGCGAGATTTCCCGGCTGCAGCGCATCCTCGACAATGATGCGCCTTACGTCACCCCGCAGGACATGCTGGCGGAACTGCGCGAGGACAATAGCGAGCTTGCCAAGCGGATGCGCGCGGCCCACGAGGTCTGCGACGAACACGGGGATGTCGCTTCGACGAGCCAACTCGAAATCTATATCGACGAGACCGAGCGGCGGGCCTGGTTCCTGGCCGAAGCCACCCACGTGCCGCCACGATCCGCCTGAGCTCATGCCGCGGCTGGCGCAGACCAGACGCGCAGGCCGCGGCATTCTGCGACATCAAGCTCGGCGAGAGCGCGCGGGCGCGAATTAGCGGGGCTTTCCCTTAAGGAAAGTACAATCGAGGTTGCCGTGCCGCCGGAAGAAGAAAATCCTTGGCCACCGGCAGATATCCTGATGTTCTGGCTCAGATAATCCTTGACATAATATTTGGCGACCGGCCCTTATTCGCATTGGATAGCAGAAAATTCTGATATCGGCTTGATCTTTGCCACGAATAACTAAATTTACTTGCTTATATTTGGCTGGAATCAGCTTATTCTTCCCCCTTGTCCTTTCTTGCTGAACTTTTCATTGGACCTGGCGTTGCGGCTGCGCAGGTCCGATCTGTTGAGGGGCGAGTGTCGCGTTTTAGCCACGCATACAGGCATTCGCAGGCCGGCAGGTCCGGTCGGCCCGAATTCTGCATCTTGCGGATCTGCGTGGATTCGCACAAGATTTTGGGTTCCGGAGTGATGGAAGCCGGGTCGGCGCGGATATAGTCGAGGGAGTGAGAGCACAATCGAGGAGTGTCGAGGTCACAAAAAACGGATTGCGGCGGCTTCATGAGCAAGCGATTTGAACTCTTTTGGCGCAGCCTCCCTAAGACTTGGGTGGGCAGAACTTGGGCAGGCAGAACTTGGGCAGGAATGTCCACAGGCGCAGCCCGGACCGGTCGTGGCACGACCCGCGCCACGGTCCCTTCCTTGGCGATCTTGGTGCTGCTCGCCGCGCCCTTCGTCGTCATTCCCTCCGCCGCCGGCGCGCAATCCTGGTCGGACGAAAAGATCCGCCAAGTCGATGATCTCATCGACCATTTCCGGCAGACCAATAGCGACGGCGCGACGCTGCCGACGCTCAGTATCGCCATTGGCGTCGACGGGCATCTCACGCTTGGCAAGGGCTATGGCGCGAGCGACGGCAAGCCGGTCACCGATCACACATTGTATGAGGTCGGCTCGCTGACGAAGCAGTTCACGGCCGCTGCGGTGCTGGAGTTGATCCGCGATGGGGCAACCACGGTCGACACCCACAAGAAGCTGACCCTCGAGACGCCGCTGTCCGATATTTTCGGCAAAGACAGCTATTGGGCCGAGCAGCCCTGGCTTACGGTCGGGCGCTTGCTCACCATGACCTCCAACCTGCCGAATTTCACCCGCTGGCCGCCGAATGACGCAAATCCCTTTGCGCCGATCAGCGCCGAGCATTTGTTCGCCGACATCGAAAGCTCGGCGCCCTCGCCCGCTTCGAGCGAATTCGACTACAGCAACACCAATTATTTCCTGCTGGCCGAATTGCTGGAACGCACCGTCCTGCCGGGCGAAAAACAGCCCGAAACCTATCATGAGTTTCTGACCGCGCACCTCTTGCAGCCGGCGGGAATGAGGACGACCGAGTTCATCGGCGAGCAGCCGGACGGGCTCGACCCGCCCGATCCTTATGCGCAAAGATCGCAGCAGGTCTCGACCGCCTCCATCGAAGAAGGCGCCGCTATGGCTTCGCCCGACTATCGCGGACGTCGCCGGCCGCCCTTCACCAACCCGGATTGGCTCAAGGGCAGCGGCGATATGGTGAGCAGCGCGGCCGATATGTTCGCCTGGCACAAGGCTTTGATGGGCGGGCAGGTCGTGCCGGCCGAGGTCCGCGACAGGATGTTCGCCGATGCCTCGCGGGTGACGCCCTTCATCTATTACGGAATGGGCTGGTTCTGCGAGCACAAGGATGACCGGGACGTCTTCAGCCATTCCGGCGCCGTGCCCGGCTTCACCTCCTATACCAGCATTATCCGGATGAAGACCGGCGGGCGCTGGATCTCGGTCACGCTTCTGAGCAATAGCGACCAGCTCGACGGGCTCGATGGGCTCGCCGACGACATCGTCAATATCGTGCTGCAATAAGACGGCCGTAAGCCTCGGCTTCACCTTTGTCGACGAATTCGGAAGACCTCCGGCGCCTTAACCTGCTATAAGGCGCTCCGAATTCTGTTGCGCAAGCGGCTCGTTTGCGGGAGCTTGGCGGCTCTTCGAGACGGCCCGCAAGGGTCCGGAATATCGGGGTCAGACTTGTCTCTGCGTCTGCTGCTCGTCCGGTCGATCGCGTTCATCCTTCTCGCGACGCTCACGCTCGGCGCGGTCCTCGTCTATTGGCACGCGCTCCAGAAGGTGCGCGCCGACATGCGCGGCGCCATGATGGTCGGTCTGCGCATTGTCGACAACGCGGTGGACGATGCGGAGGAAGTTGCCCTCCCGCGGCGGCGGCTCGAATTGCTCGTCGCGGATTTCAACGGCGACCGCAATTTGCGCGCCGTTCTCTTCAATCCCGACAATAGTCTCGCGCTTTATTCCTATCTTCAGCCGCCGGAGCGCCCGGCTCCCGAATTCCTGCTCAATCTCCTCTCCGGGCCGCCGCTCGTCGAAGCCGTGCAATTGCCGCCGGCCTTCAAGAATCTCGGCATTTTGATGCTCGAATCGGATGCCCGCAACGAGGTCGCCGACGTCTGGAGCGAAGCCGCCCTGCCGCTTTCGATCCTGGCGGTATTCTTCAGCCTGATCGTCATCGTGCTCTATTTCACGCTCGGCCGGGCCTTGAAGCCGCTCGAAGACCTGACGTTCGCTTTCGCCCGCATCGGCAACGGCGATTAC
>Ga0209062_1000993_pt1 | contig 60268 bp, 55 predicted proteins | sample Coa_R2_2_FD_187158 | JGI IMG/M metagenome (GOLD analysis project Ga0209062, IMG submission 187158) | Surface soil microbial communities from Centralia Pennsylvania, which are recovering from an underground coalmine fire - Coalmine... | ecosystem: Environmental > Terrestrial > Soil > Unclassified... | reverse complement strand
GGGTGTGATCCGATCCCATCGATTTGAAGTTCAATTTTGTAGCGAAAAGAAGGAGAAAATTGATGCCCTAAAAGGGACTATGTAATTGACACGAGACACTCAACTCCGTCCCATTCCCCTGGTAGCCGAATGTCCATGAGTACCACGTCCGGTCGGTCTTGGGTCACATGGCGCAGAGTCTCGATCAGCGAAGCAGCAATGCCGGTGACGACATAGCCTAACGCTTCCAGGATTTCTTGCAGGTTGACGGCCAGAATAAACTCGTCTTCGACAATCAGCACCTTAATTGGCGGTGTGGGAGACGCGGAGTCACAGTCGTGGGGCATACGATTTATGGCTAGTGACCTTCAACCGGCGTGATTGAGGATACAGCCACCATGTGAGGAAGTTGTGAGGCGGACGGTCTGATAGGATTGCCCCTGGAGTCAGACACAACGCCTTAGCCACAATGGTGTCAGCAATTGTCAGCTGCGCTCGACATACCCGACAACGCAGTGAACGGTTCCAGGGGCAACGTCACACAGAACACGGTTGCCGTGTCGTCACTGGTCACACTCAGCGTCCCGCCCAACTGCTGTGCCTGTCGGTAGACGAGGGCCAGTCCCAGTCCCGTCCCACCCTGCTTCCAGGTGTCAGCACCCGGTACCCGGTAGAACTTCTCAAACAGGTAGGGCAGTGCCTCTGGCGGGATGGGCGGGCCGGTATTGCTGACTGAGACCTGGACGCTGGTTTCGGTGGCACTGGCCTGGACACTAATCACACCACCTGGGGGCGTGTACTTACAGGCGTTGGTGAGCAGTTCGCGGAGCACATTGTCGAGCAGTGACACGTCTATGACCACGAGTGGGAGGGACACCGGTAACGCCAGGTGCAGCGCTTGAGACCGCTCCCGGGCGCGTGTCTGGTACGTCGTCACCAGGTCGGCGAGCCAGTCTCCCAGGTGCAGGGTGCCCCACGCCGCTGGCGCTACGCCTGACTCTAAGCGTTGCAGCTCCAGCAGTTCGTTCACAAGGCTCAGTTCCCGGTCACACTCGTGCTGCAAAATCCCTAAGTACTGGGACACCTTGGCGGCCAGTGCCGGACGGAGGACAGTCGTTAAGGGTGGGTCACACTGTTCCAGGGTCAACGTGAGCATGTGGATTGCCAGCTTGAGACTGGCTAACGGCGTGCGGAGTTCGTGGGACACCGTACTCAAGAAGTCGTCTTTGAGGGCGTTGAGCGCCTGTAGCTTGGTCTCAATCTGCTTGCGTTCGGTTATGTCGAGCGCCGTACCCAGCAGTTTGACTACCTGACCCGCCGCGTCCCGCACGGCTTCACCACGGGCCAGCAGCCAGCGTGTCGTGCCGTCCGGTGGCGTACATTGGAGTTCCAGGGCATAGGGTGTCCCGTCCGTGATTGCGGCTTGCACAGCCTGGTCTAATTGCACCTGTGAATCTGGACTATACCACTGCCGTTGCTCCTGGTAAGACGGGGCACGTGCTAGCTCGGCGAACCCAAACAGGTGAAACAGTTCCTCGGACCAGGCCACGGTCTGGGTCAGCACGTCGTAGTCCCAGTGCCCCAGACGAGCAATCCGTTGGGCTTCCAGTAAGCGGGCATTCGCCGTTTCCCACTGCGATGGACTGGGCAAGAGTAGCACTTGGGGCACTAACCAGTAGAGCATCACCGCTGTGGCGACTGATAGCAGTGCGGTCAGTGCCTTGAGTGCCCCGGAGAGCCAATAGGTGGGGTGCCAGAGTGTCCAGACGTCCATGAGGTGTGTCGTCCCGCAGGCCACGATAAAGGCCCCAAAGAGCCAGAACACCCACCGAAAGGGTAAGTCTGCTCGTCGTTTCGCAAAGTAGACGAGCGACACCGGGATTGAGTAGTACGCCAGCGCAATCAGTGTGTCTGAGATGAGGTGGAGCCACACCAGGAGCGGCTGCCAGAGGTAACAGTGTCCGTGCGGGATAAAGTCGCCGCTACTGAAGACCGTGCGAAAGAGCAGGCTGAGATCGGGCATAGGGGCAAAGAGTGAGCAGTGAGGGCTGACTTGATCCTAGTCAAGGAGCCAGGAGTTGTCGGTATTCGGTTGACCACCGGCTGAGGCCACCGAGTGACCGACATTGAGAGTACCCACAACGAGGCACCTACAGCCCATGACAAGCCCCCCACAGACACAAAAAACCCGACTGTGTGTGCAATCGGGTCAGCGCATAGAGTGTGACAAAGTACCCGATTGACCGGAGTACCCAACTAATATAAGACAGCAGTACCACTGTTCTTCCCTGCCCTGTCACCGAGCCATGACCTTTGACCGTAGACCCCTTGAAGCACCTGTCGTTGAGGTGTTCCCCTTTGAGTCGGTTGCACCCGCTACTCCACCGCAGCCATCACGCAGACGGTCTCGCTTACCGACACCCCAGGCTGATGACCCTCGCTTACAGGTGGTAGCGACCTACCTGGCCAGTAACAGCCTGCGTCCCAACACCCGTCGTGCCTATGCCCGTGAACTGCAGCGCTTCCTGGTGTGGACAGACCAGGACTGGGACAGCATCACGACAGCCGACTTGGCCCTCTACAAGGATGACCGCAAGGCCATGCAATCAGAGCAGGGGGAGGCGAGTGTCAATAGTATCAACGTCGCGCTGACGGCCCTCAAGTCCTTCTTTGCCTGGTACTGTGCCCAGCCGTTAGCAGGGGGTCAACCAGCGAGAGTGAACCCTACCACGGGACTCCGCTTTGAACGGGTGCCCCTCCCGCCGCCGCAAGACCTGAGTGCCACGGCCATTGAGTGGCTACACACCGCACTGGCGTATACCGATGAGACGCAACTGCGCGATCGGGCGTTAGTGCAGATCCTGAGTCACGGACTGCGGGCCAGTGAACTCGTCAGTCTGGACGTGGGCCACTACGATGGTCGGCGGTTGCACATTGAGCGCACCAAGACCCACGAACCCAGGACAGTACCGCTCTCAAAGTTGGGTCGAGCGGCGATTGATGTCTATCTGACCTCACGACGAGCAGCGGGAGATCTGACCCCAGAGCAACCACTCGTCCACTCGTACAGCCCTCGTCATGAGCGCTTGAGCTACCAGGGGGTCTACAAGGTGGTGAAGCGGTTGGGGACACTGGCGGCGCAGTTGTGCTTAGAAGACTGGTTGAGTCAGCAGCGTGACGTGAGTCAGGACGTGAGCACGGCTGTACGGACGTTGACCGCTGAGTCGTTGTTGGCACTGTCGGCGTCGCTGCCGTCTGGTGTGTGGACAGTGGCGAGTGAGCTGGTCAATCTCCACCCCCACCAGTTGCGGCACACCTATGCCACGGGGTTGTTCCGGCAGGGGTTAGACCCCACCCATGCCAGACGACTGCTGGGGCACAGTGCGGAGCAGACGACCCGACGCTACACGCAGGCTGTAGAGGCTGAGGCAGCCGAGCGGGCCTTTTACCGCCTGATGGGGGAAGCGGAGTGAGTGGGGGCTGGGCTGAGTGCAGGGACGATCGCAGACTCTCTGAACGCACACACAGAGTGCACATCGGGGGCGACCACCAGCGACACGACCACCAGATGGCCTATACGACCAGGGAACACAACCAGGACGGGCAGCAGAGGACAGCGAAAGGAACAGTCAGTGGGGCTGGGTAATATGGACTGATCTGGGCTGCTTTGAGCAGCAGGGCAATCTCCCAGGGTTGCTCACTCCGCATGCTCAGGCGAAAGGTGGCATCAACCGTAAGCGCGGGAAGTACCATTGGAGCAACGATTGATTGAAAGAGGGTTGACAGGATGACAAAGGGCCGTTTAGAGGCATTCAGCGATGGCGTCATTGCGATCATCATCACGATTATGGTGCTAGAAATGAAAGTGCCGGTGGGCAATGAGTGGGGGGCACTAATTCCTGTGATTCCCGTGTTTTTGAGCTATGTCTTGAGCTTTATCTTTGTGGGCATCTACTGGAACAATCATCATCACCTGCTTCAGGCCACACACCACATGAATGGCCGGGTCTTGTGGGCGAATCTGCATCTATTGTTCTGGCTGTCGTTAATTCCCTATGTCACCGAATGGATGGGGGCGACGCATCTGTCTGCCAGCCCCGTCGCGTTGTATGGGATGGTCATGTTGGGTGCTGCTTTGGCATACTTCATCTTGACCCGGGCACTGGTAGGGCTGCATGAGCGCGATTCGGCACTGGCCAGGGCCGTGGGTCGAGATACCAAAGGCAAGGTCTCCCTCTTCATCCAGGCAGCCGCGATTCCTCTGGCATTTGCGAATGCATGGGTTGCCTGTGGGTTATATCTTGTGAATGCGCTCGTGTGGTTGATCCCTGATTTGCGGATTGAACAGGCATTGCGGTCCTAGAGCCGCTGTGCACTTATAGGACTGGTAGGCGATGGTAGGGATGCTGTGAAGGGATCCCGCGATCGCCGTTTAAGGTAATCCCTCCCGTGCAACCATGGCATAGCGGGGAGTGAGCGATCAAGTCCTGTCCCTAAACGTGCGGCAATGATGGGGCAATCTTGCTGTACATACACGCTGGAAACACATTGAGAACATGACCCACAGCCCACCGAATCAGCGCCCCTCATGGACGACTAAAGCCACCGGTTCATTAGCTCACTGTGGGATGATTGCAGGCGCACGCATCTACCCACCCAAGCCACTGGCGCAATCTGACTCTCTGACCTCAGCATACGGCAAAGTATTGGCTCAAACTGATGGAACTTAAACTTGGGGTTGTTCTACCAGGGACCAAAGTTCGGCCAGGATCTTTTCCAGCTTTCGTTGCTTCTTGGGGTCATCCCACACCCTGGACTTCTTAATCTGCTGGTAGGCATTATCGAATTGCTGCTTAATGGTCTCTGGTTGCTCTTCTTCATTGGCTGCCCTGATCGCTGCAATCCGCTCCTTTATTTGGGACAGAGACAGATCCTTGTTGATCGCGTCCGTCAATAAGGCTTTCTGCTGCCTATTATCCTTGACACGCGCAATAGCCCTAGCCTTGGTATATTCCAGCTTCCCTTGTCTTAATGCCGTTAGAACATCTTTGGGTAGGTTCAGCAGTGGGAGACGGTTGGCTCGAAACGATTCAGCTGTGAATTTACCGATTACGGCTAGGACAGATTCAATCGCTTCTAGTTGAAGGATAACGTTATCCTTCAGTTCTAAATCCCTAGTCTTTGCGTTGTTCAGCTGCCCAAGCAGTGAAACAATCTCATCTCTAGAGACATCCAGAGCAAGAGCTAGCAAGTCCAGCACCCCTTCAGTCTCTTCCACGGGGTTCAGATCTTCTCGCTGCAAGTTCTCCATCAGGGCAATTTGCAGCGCTTGACGGTCGTCTAACTCACGGGTCACAATTGGGACTTCTGTTAGCCCTACCTGCTGCGCTGCTCGAAGCCTTCTCTCCCCAGCAACCAGCTCGTACTTCCCATCTACCAAAGGGCGAACCAATAATGGCTCCAAAATCCCATGCTCTTTAATAGAGTCTCCTAGCTGCGTCAATTTGACTGGGTCAAAGTACCGACGTGGCTGTTTGTTCGCCAACTGAATCTTGCTGATTTCAATTGTAGATGTTGGTGTCGTTTCAGATATTTGGGGCTGGCTGAGAAAGGTTGAGATCGGTGCTTCTGTGTGGCGGAGCTTCTCAACCTGAGGGCGCTTTCTTACGGGCATCTCACACTATCTCCAACTGCTCTGCAATAGTATTGAGCACATCCACTGCCTGATGCTTAGGATCATATACGGCTAAAGGTTGGTGGGACATTGAAGCGTCAGCGAATGCGATCGCACGGGGTAGCGAGGGGAAAATAGGGGCGTAGTTCTCTAATTGCTGTTGTACGGCTTCAAGAATAGTTTTATCTTGGCCCGTATTTGCAAACATGGTAGGGACAATTCCAGCCACCTTCAGATCTGAATTAATCTGGTCCCGAATTTGGCGGACAGTGTCTAGAAGTAAATCGACCCCTTTGTAAGCTTTGTAGTGGGTTTGAAGAGGGATGAGGACGTGAGTTGAGGCAACCAGGCTCAGAATACTTAAAATCCCTAAGGTAGGTGGACAATCAATCAAGATAAAGTCATATGTGCCAGTGGCACCCGCTAAAGCTCTCTTGAGCTTCCATTCACGAGCGATCGCTGATGCGAGTTGGAATTCCGCTCTGCTAAGTGTGATATTGGCTGGAATTAAGTCCATGCCATAGATATCTGAATGGAGCGGTAGCGGTGCATCTTCTAGGAGTGAGTCAGCAATTGTTACCTCCAAGTCGTAAGGCTCTAACCCCATAAAGGTGGTTAACGATGCTTGGGGGTCCATATCTACCAATAAGACACGATTTCCACGTTGGCTTAGATGGTACCCCAGATTCATCGTTAGGGTTGTCTTGGCAACACCCCCAGCTTGGTTAAACAGCGCAATAAGTTTGCTCATTTTATAGGTATTGCAGTGCTGAAACTTACATCGTGCCAGATCCTATCCATTAAATACTGAGTTCTGACAATTGTTCACTGCTCAGGTTCAACTTCTTTCCCTGCGGAAGATATTTTCTACATCTCGGCTACCATGCAAGATTCGGATAATTTCAATACTGCGCCCAGATAGTCGGTAAAAGATCAGGTAATCCTTGAGCAGCAAACTGCGAAGTTTTGGGGCTAAATCCTCCCTTGCCACTCCTATTTCGGGAAACTGGAGAAGCCGTAAGAAACGAGCTTGAATCTCATCGAGTAGCTTGTCTGCTTCATCTGGACTTCGTTCTGCAAGATAGAACCATATATCTTCAAGGTCTTTCTCTGCCTGCTTAGAGATCTTAAATCGACGGCGGCTCATCCGTTATTGCGCTCTGCCAGCCGTTTTCTTCCCCTTGCTTGAACATCCTTAAACAAAGAGGGAAGGTCATCCTCATCGCAATCAGTGTAGTCTCCATTCTCAATTTGAGTGATTCCAGCAGCAATATCATTACGAAGAGCATCTAGCTTAATAGACCGGAGTTCTTCTTCTGCATGCTGTAAACGGTCTAGCAACTGCTGAAAGGCGTAAGCGTCTTGAACAACCACAGCAGCTTCTCCATTAACCGTCAGGATTAATGGCGCTTTCGTCTCCCGTATTTGATCGATGTAATTACTGGCATTACGTCGGAAGTCAGTCAAAGAGTGAATGTTTCCAAGATTAATCATATTCCTAGATTCGGAGCAGAATTAGGCATCGAATTAGATGCTAATCATTTTAGCTCATCTAGTGGGAATCAGTGGAGCAAGATTGCTGCTTGAGCCGTGGCTTGGAGAGGACCACAGACAGTCCACAAAGAAGACGGACTCGCAGATAATGAGAATTAGGGCTTGAGTTAAAATCAGCGGAGCTGTCGTCTACCCCGATGAGTGCAACTCAACCCATATTCGGTTACTTCCAAAGAAAACAATTCAAGCTGCTGATTCCAGCACTTGATCTTGCATGATACCTATCCTGGCAATCCCCCTGTCGTGCCCTTGTACCAAGCCCAAGCTCAATTCTGGTCTGCTTGTTCTCGGATAATACGTTCAACCGTTTCTACGTCGGTTTTCAGCTTTTCAGCAATCTGTTTCACACTCAAGCCCAGTTCCACAAAGCTAGGCACAGCAAGCGATAGCAAGCGATCACGTTCTTCTGCGCGTTCCTCTTCGGCGATTTCCTGATAGAACCGGGTCTGTTTGAGTTCGTCGAGTCCTAGCATCTGCTTGATGGCCTCCCGCTCCAGGGTGGGGAACTTGTAAACCAGGGTGGTTAACACCAATTCTACGATGCGATCCTGCTCAGCGGCATCCGTGAGCACTGATTGTGCCCGCTCAATTAACTGCCGTGCCCGTTCAGGGGCCACATCATCCTTGATTCCAATTAGTTGCAGGACTCCCAACTCCAGGGACCGGTCTGCCACGTCAGCCGGCAACTCATCCAGATAGACGTGCTTCAATCGGGGACTATTGGCATAGTCTTGAAAGTGGTTGGGCAACCGGGGGTCCAGACTCCGCTTGGTAAAGATCAGAATCGCCATCCAATCGTTCGGGGGCTGGTAGTCCCTTAAGTAAAGGAAGATCTCCGCAAAGAAGCTGTGATAGAGCACTTTCAGCTGGTCCCGGTAGCCCTGCACCTCCACGAAGACGATCGGCAGGTCAGAAGCATAAGGGGGAGGGTTCAAGATCCCGTCAATGCGGAAGGCGAGCTGCTTGACCTCCTGGGAACCGAAGGCGTAGGAGCCTGTTCGGGGGGAGCGGTCGCCAATTAACTGGAAGACAAGGTCGGGGTGATTCTGAAAGAGGCGGAAGAACAGACTGTCAGTCTTCATTGCAAGGGTTAAGCGGGGCTTGAAAGCAGTCTGATTGTACGTGTTCTGGGTGTGGCTGCGGTGGGCTTGTTCGATCAACCACATGGGAAACAGACAACCCACCCAGGGGCACAGCACGATCGCACTCCCGACGCCCACCCGCACGATCTCAGACCAGCAACGGAACACGGACACACAGCGGGAACAGAACACGACCAAACAGTCCACAAGATGGGGAATGTTGGGATGGTCTGTGACCTTCCCGCCGTACAAGGGCTGAGCCGTAATGGGTCAATCTCCAACATCGTGAACAAACTGGGGTACAGAGCAAGCCCACCACCGGGAGGGGAGCATGGATATTCGAGGGAACACTCCTCCCTTCTGCGTTCACGACGTGTGTGCGTCAGCACGTATCGGTCCGCTAATCTAGATGGCTCTGCTCGGTCTGAGTAAGTCTTGGGTATGCCCGTCCACTCCCAGAGAAGACCGCCCCGACCACACCCCAAGCCCCAGAAGGTTCCCATTGAATTGCAGCCAACGGTGTCGGGAAGGGCACAGCACTCATTCTGCCGCTCCCTGCTTAAAGTAGTCTACACACGGACAGAGGCAGGAACGATGCTACAGCAGAGAGGCGCATCAAACAGGTTAAGTTACACCCAAGCAGATTTCTGGAATGACCGCAACGGTCAGCCACTCCATCAACTGCGGGCACGTCTCCTCAGGTACCTCTGACAGGCGCTATAAGCGATCAGGATTCTGAGTGCGGGGAGAAGGATAGATCGAGGCGGGAGAGGTCTTCTGGGCGGGTCTATGCGTGTCTTTGTTGTTGTTTGGGGTGATAGTCTCCCACTTGGTGACGGGGTGGCTTAGTTTAACCCCTCTGTCGCTCCATTCCCCGCTTTAGGGTAAAGTGCCCTGCTCCCTGTCGGAGTTTCAGCCTTCGTTCTTACCCCTCAACACCAAACCCCACGAACCAGACGCAACGGCAAGGAACACGACCCAACCACAACAGATAGGAGGGGCGAAATTAACCATCCACCATCATGCCCACACACTACCCCGCCCCAGACCAGTCTCCTTCCCTCCTGGAGCTATCCAGAGCGATCGATGCCGCCATCTGCGACCTGCTCCAGTCCATCACGACCTTCTCCGATCCCGACTTCGATAGTGAGTGGATGAACCTGACGGCGGAAGAAATCGAAGCGATCGCCATCCACCTGCTCCAGCATTGGACAGGCGAACTGAGCGGCAAGCGGCTCGCTGGGATATTGCTGCGCCTACGAGAAGGAGCAGGCTAGGTCTCGTGCTCCGGGGTGCCAGGTAGCGGCAGCGTGAGCTGTGAGGCCCCCACGTCCCTCTGCCGTCGTTGGTGCTTCTCTCCTGCCCGTCGTGCCTTGATTTGATTAATCACCGACTGGATATAGGCAATCCCCTCCGCCTGGGTCATTGATCGGGGCGGCACACCACCCGCTGCCGCACCAGGCAGGGAATTACACCCGGTCAATGCTTCATCCCCTTCACCAGGCAGGCTGAAAGACCCACCACTAGGGTGATTACAGCCCCTTTCTCCCAATAAGTTTGGGAGGCTCTCGGGCCAGGATGCCTGTAATGTGCAATCCTGGCCGAAGACTTCATGATGGTCGCCGCTTTCTGGGATCTGCAAATGCCGGGGATGCCAGAGATCCCGGTACTTGTAGAGGGTGGCCCCACTAATGCTGTAGCCTACCAGGGCGTCGAAACGCTCTGTGATACCAGCAGGGAGGGATTCTCGCTCTAACAGGTCGGCGACGGCCTGACGGATGCGTTCCCTTGCCTGCTCCTGCTGGTGGTGGTTCCAGCCCGGTTCATCCCCCTGGGCTGGGGATGAGATGACCTCTGCGATCAGCTTGCGCTTGCCGTAGTGAAAGTAATGACTGCCTTCTACCGCCTGGGCCCACTCTCTGGCCCGCTGCTCCAACTCGTGTTGGTGCCCGCAGTACTCGGCATAGCCGGGGAGGGACTGTGCTACGGCTACGATGTCGCGCACCAGGGCTGCCCCTTCGAGCGGCGCGTCGGCATAGAGGACGTGGGCAAAGATATACGAGCGGAGGGTAATACGGCCCAGAAGCCGGTTCGTTTGCCCTTCTCCAGCCCAGCCCAGCTCAATCTCCGCGTTCAGGTCATTGAGGAACTTCACGGCCTTATTTGTGATGCGGTACTGTCGTCGCCGGGCCGCCTTAATCGTGCGCTCAAGCAGCGGCGCGTGAATGACGTTGCGGGACTGGGCGAACTGCCAGTAGCCGACGAAGGCGGATTGCGACCCCCACACGGGCTGTAACTCAGTGTTCAGAAGGTAGGAGCCGATTTGCATCGGCAAACGATGACCCTGGTAGAGGCTGAAATCCCCACTGGGGGAGTAGGGCTTGCAGTTGGGGAAGACCTCCAATTGACCGGGGGCGAGTTTGAAGCCCGCATTCTCCAGCAGCGTCGATACCGCCAGCGCAACCATCCAGGTGGGTTGAGCGTCCTGAAACGGGAAGTAGAGGTGCAGTCCTTTACTGGAGCTGGAGGTACACAGCACGAGTTCTACCAGGCCCAGGGGTTCGAGGGCTTCTTTGATGCGTCGCCATGCCAGGTGGTCCTGGACTGGGTGATACGCGCTTTTGCGGTCAATGTCCAACATGCAGTAGTGGGTGGTCGGACCGAAGCGGACACCGTAGAGGCAGGCATTCTGGCGGATGAGCCTGTCTGAGAGGGGATAGCGACTCTCGGTCTTCCACTCCGGGCGCTCACCGGGGTTGGGATAGTCAGCCCACAGATAGTCGTAGCGGTGGGGGAAGAGGGTGAGGAACGTATCGTCCCATTCCTGCACAGAACGGAATTGCGGCTGTGACATGGACTCAGCCGAGCGGGAGGAGGCAAGCTTCATCAGCAGCCCTCCCAGTGGGTAGAAGATCTTCGATGCACGGGAAAACTCCTATTACTGGTTGATCAGCGGATAGGAAGCCATGCAAAAACGAGGGTAATTTGTCAAAGTTCTTGCATCGTTTGACAAAATCCCACTAAAATTGGCATAGCAAAGCTAGGTGACCTAACAGTGCTTTTGCGTGCCGTAGTTAGAGTCCCTTGCTCCTATCCTTCAATTAAATAAAGTCTTCTGCCCCTTCTGTTTGCCGCAGTGGGGGTTTTGACTTTTCAAGGTTCTTTAGTTGTTCAGTTACCTCCTTCGGTTGCAAATGGGAAACTTGTGATTCACCAGTTACTCTTGCCGTGATGAGAGCTTGCCGTGGTGAAGTATCAATGATGTAACCGCAGATCCAAGCAACTGGCAAAGTTTTTCAAAATTTGCTGCTGCTGGCCTTTTGGGAAGCCTAGTGGCATCAGGCCCATCCGCGTCCGTGCGCTAAGCGACTCGCATCAGTTTTTGGCAACCAGATTGTTCACCACTGCAATCAACGCTGCAATATTCTCAGACTGGCTCTGAGCAGTAATTTGCTGGCTGTTGACGACTTGAGAAAGCAAGTCAATCTTATCGCCCAACTTGTTCACGGTTGCGGTTAACTTCGTCTGCTCAGCCACAAGCTCCTTCATCGACTCATCGATCTTCAGTAAGTTCACCTGGTGCTGCGCGGCAAAATCGGTCAAAGTTTCGAGCGTGATCGTTAAGGTGTCTCTTGCCATTAGTTTTTACCTGTCTGTTGCTCTGCTGGAATCCGGCCTTGCTTCCTTGCTTCTTCAACGGCATTTTCAATCAGTACGGCCATCATCTGAGACATGGAACGTCGCTCAACATCAGCAAGCGCTTTAAGCCCTTCCTTGATGTCCTCTTCGACAAAAGCGGTGACTGTGACTTTGGCCATTAAATCATCGTAGGTATCTGCCATCATCATACGCTCCTAATAAGAAAATGATCGTTTCAGATGAATCCTAGCAAATCCTAACAAAAACTATTGTATTTCTAACAAAACTTGTTAGGATGTGAGGCATTGGTGGAACACGACTAGAACTGGACCGAAACACATGTGGTACGAACTCATCGTGTTCCAAGACCGTTCCAGACCGTTTCAAGGTGTGCCAATCCCGTTCCAGAAGGCATTTCAAGACTATGAATATCTCTTTGACCAAGTTTTGCAAGGATTACGCCCTCTCCAAGTCCACCGTCTACCGTCGGTGTCAGGAGCTGGGCATTGAAACCACGCGTGGCCTGTCAACTGAGGATTGTGCCCGTTTGCTCCACGAGTTCGATCTGGTCACTGTTCAGACAGGGGAAGAGTCAGAACAGCCAGTGGTGAGGGTTGAGATGGGAAATCATCAGCTCGTGTTGTCTGCCCCAGACCTACCCCAGACCTACTCCCTGGGTGCTCTGCGTACAGGGGAATCAGTCCAGTTTGAAGACCCCTTAGCGATCGCCGCTCAGTTTCTCGTGATTGCCGATCAGGTGCAAGCAGCGATGGAGAGTGATATCCAACAGCGAGAACAGAAGTTGGCAGCAACCCGCCAAGCCAAAGACACGATCGCGGCCAAAGCGCAGGAACTGAAGTTAGAGCAACGGCTTTACAAAGAACGAACCCACTTGATTGACACGGCGCAGACCCACGAGACGCAGGGTTTACAGCAATCGCTCACGACCCTCCAAAGCCTGGGAAAGCCCCCAGCGGACGCCTGATGCTGTTCTTGTTGTCATGCCTGCTGTTGGCGATCGCCTGGGTCATACTCAGCGCCGCCGCCCATACGTTCTCGAAGCCATTATCAACAGCAGCCAGTGCTCACCGACCAAAGTAACCGCTGGCTGCTGTACCCCCAACCTTTATCAGGAGTCTTCCTATTGTGACAAAAGAGCCATCCCATTCCACCGAAGGGACATTCTTCACCCTGCAACCCGTCCCCCCACCCCAGCCACAGGCCAGAACCCACTGGAGCTTACCCCTGGCATTAGGGGTATTAGCGATTCCATTACTGATGATTGGGTTTGGCCTGGTGCAGCAGCAAAACCCCGTTCCAGCATCGTCAGCCAGCCCTCTGGCCACACCGGCAGTGGAAACATCACCGACACCGACAACCCCACCAATACCTGCTGCGCCACAGCTAAACTTCCTACCACCCCCTGACAGTGCCACATTGCCCACGGCGATCATTCACTGTCCGGGCGTTGCAGCTAACTTCCGCGCCGCGCCCAGCTTGCACAGTCAGGTACTTGGCGTGCTTCAGGACGGGGATCTGGTGGAAGTGACCACCGAGCAGCGAGTACAGCAGGACGGCGTCATGTGGGTTCCCGTGCGTTTTCGGGGGCGAATCGGTTGGCTAGCCAGCAACTTTATTGGAAGACAAACCTATGGCCAACCCTAAAGCCCTGCCACCAGCGACGCAAACTGAGCGCTCAAAACTGGCTGTCTGGGCTGACCAGAGCGGGGCACTCTACCTGGTCAAGCAGCAACCAGACGGCTCCACCACCTTCACCCCACTCGAAACCGTACTGGCGCAACAGCAACCCCAAACCACCACGACACGAATCACGACATACCGTGACCCGCTGAACACGCTGCTACTGGGACTTGTGGTGGGACTGGGGCTTGTGCTGGGCGGCTACGGCCTGGGTTTTCTCGCTGGAGCGGCGGGTCAGCGCGTCGTCCTCGTCCCCCGATCTCCGGTCTGTGACACCCACCGCAGCAGTTTCCTGTTCTGGTCTTCTGAAACTAAGGAGTGCAACTAATGTCCGCCCCACAAGCCAAGGGCTACAACGCCCGTTCTCAAGGGATTCAATCGCACCTACTGCCCCACGCCGGGGCATTGGTCGAGCGAGCCAACCGTTACTTCGGCATCGACCTGGTGCGGCTACCGTCTATGAGTGACCACGAGCTGGCGTTGTTTGCTGACCGTGCCACTGCTATGAGCCGCCTGAAGGACGTGCTGCCGATCCTCGAAAAGCACTTCACCACCCTCATTGAAGGTCAGGTCGAGTACGAAGCCTTCGTGCAACGAGTGCTCAAGCAAGTCTCGAAGGGTTCCAAGCAAATCGACAAGGGCCTGCTGGACGCCTGGCTCCTGAGCAAAGGCTACGACAAGCATTTGCAATTGCTCAATCAAAAGGCAGGCCACGGCATAGCAAAACTGGAAGCAGAGCACCGCTCCGAGTACGACCTGAACCGACTTGACTTCCAGAGTGCGATTAAGTTGATTCATTTACGCCACCAAAACAAAGCGAAGGCGATCGGGGAACGTGTCCCACAGGCCAGACGGCAATTACAGGTGCAGGACACACTCAGACAACAGGCCGAGAGCCGCAAAGAGCTGCTCACCTACGGGACGGCTGGTAAGCCTGGTAAGGGCTTCTGGCACGGCGTGAAAGACTTCTTTGTCGGGTGAGGTGAACTATGTTTGATCACTACGAACCACCGTTACTCCTACCCCCGTCGTCCAATTACTACGATTCCGAAGACGCTCCAGACGCCGACCGGATTGACTATGCACTGGAAGGCGTGAGCCGCTTCACCGCGTTGTTCGCACTCGGCATTACCGTGACCCTGATTGCCCGTTGGGTACCGGCTCTATTGCCCTTCTATTGGATCGGGGCAATTGCGGCGTTGCTGGCATTGGCGTTGCCAGCGTACCTGTCGCGGAGTGCCCGACTACTGGCGATTGCAATTGCCCTGGTCGTCGCCATCTTCACGGGCTGGTTCGATCAACTGGCCCATACCGGCGAACAGGTCAACCACCAGGTGCAGCAGCACGTACGGGAGGTGTTGAAGTGAAAGACGCATACCTACCGCAGATTGTGGGCTTACTGGCCGCCGGTTTGACGAGCACGGCGCTGTCAATCAGCGGCTATCTACACCAGGCAGAGACGTTTCACTTTCTCGGCACCCAACTCACCTACCAGGCAGCCTACCGGAAGATTCCGTTATCGCTACTGGGCACCGGTTTCTGTGTGTCAGCGTGGCTGCTGACTCAAACGCGACGCGACTACCGTAAGCAGTACCAGGAGTGGGAACGTCAGCAGCTCTTGCAACGCAGTCAACTCCACGCGATCCAGCAGCAGTCGGAGCTCCAGGGCTACAGTCAGTTAGCGCAGCTGCAAACCGCCGAGAAGTTTTACCCACAGCTTGCCCCGTACCTGGCGGTGGAAGACGCGGAGTATGAGGAAGTTTCAGACCTACCACCAGCAGGCAATCCACAACCCCAATCCCAACCACCAGCCAGCCAGAACACGCCAGGCGCAGTCGGAGAGCCTGTGCCTCCGGCGTCTGCACCCGGTGTTATTGTCGAACGTGACTTGACGGCTGAAATTGCCCAGTACGACGGTCATATCCTGATCGCCAGTCGGACACGGAGTGGTAAGACGACCAGCGTCCAGTCCGCGATTCGCCACACCTACAGCCGCTATAACGGTGTCGTTGACTTCTGGGTGTTTGACCCGAAAGGCGCTGCCTGGTGCGGTTTGGAACGTACAGAACACTACTTGTTCTGCAACGAACCACCGTACGTGCCTGCGGTACTCCGCCGTCTGGAAAGCCTGATCAAGGTCATGCAGTCCAGGCAACAAGCCCGCATGGGGCAGGGTGGACACTACCGACCGGGGACAGAGCCCAAGACAGTCATTGTCGCGATCGACGAGTTCAACAGTTTGTTGTCATTGGCGCAGGAGTACGACGAGTCGTTCCCACCCAAAGAGAACCCCCGCACCCAGAAGAAGATCCAGCGGTACGTTGAGCGCTTTATCTTCCAGGGTGCTGAGGACAAGGTGTACCTGTGGCTCATGGCGCAGACCACACGAGTCGAGCAGCTAGGGCTGAACACCTCTGTCCAGGACAATATGGCCTACTTTGCCCAGTCCCGTAACGGCGACTACCAGAGCGTGGAGGACGCGGTTTCCAACAACTATGTTGTGAGCAACTCGACGCAACGGAAGGAGCTGAACCAGCTGCTGACTACTTACCGTTACGACCAGACGCAGGACTTGAAAATCCCGCTCGCGTTCACAACGTTGGGTGGGAACCAACTCTGCAAGTTGCCTGACCTGTCGCAGGCGAAGCACTACCAGCTGGACGCTCTGACTCAGCACTTGACAGCACCCAAGACAGACACGCCGGTGGCACCTGTGCGATCAACGCCACCGCCTGATTTTCGGACGCAGGTCAATCAGTGGTTGCAGTCTTGTTGGGAATCAGAACCACCGACAGACGCACCACAGCCTGCCCGTAGCCGCCTTGATTCTTTACCCGCCAGTGACCTCAAAGATTTGGGTGTCTACCTGCGGAAGAAACAGGAGATTGCGGTTAGAACCGTCAAGCAAAACTGGGGACAAAGCAAAGGCTTGAACGCGGAGCAGGTCGAAGAACTTTTGTTGGAACTGCTCAAGCTCAACCTGATCGAAACGTTCTCACCCGTCACTTCCCGCGCCGAGTGGGTGCGGTGGCTGGAAACCTAATCGTAGTGGGCATCCCTACACCCCATAAGTGAAAGGCGTCACTTCACCCGTCACTTGGACAACGCTTTACCCGTCACTTACCCGTCACCGTACCCGTCACTTTTGTCGAGGCGCTCGCTAACACTATGTTTAGTCAATCGAATCCTGTCATCGTCCAAATTCGGCGTGAGTTGAGAGGCCAGATGCCTGACGAGTGGGTAGAGGAAGTGGTCTCAATTCTGGAGTACCAGTTGACGTATCAAACGATCGACGAGTTGGCGACCAACGACCTGCTAAAGCTCAGGCTCGGAGCCGGGTTTAGTGCGACCCTGAACACGGCGCTCACGCAAGCCATTAGCCCGACCGCACCACCAGCAGCGCCACCAGAAAACAGACCGTTTCCGTTACGGCTGCCCTGGCAGTGAAGCGTCAGACCCAAAGCGAATAGGCCCGTCGGTCAGGAGTACTTGCTAACAGTGATTCATAGTACAATTGTCCTGCTTGGACTCTAGGACGAAGCTTCGCTGATACGCATAAACGACCCCTCTTGTTAGAGGATTCAGCGTGATGACCAAACTTGCTACTAATCCCAAACCAGCCACGTCAGCGCTCGTCAAAACACCGACCCGACCAGAAGTGGCCCTTCTGTACCATAAGGACGGTGAGAGCTACTGGGTGAGAGGGTACGAATTCTTTGACCCGGAGTTTCTCCACTCCACGAACGGTGGCAGGCAACCGCTCAAACTTAAAGCTGGACGCACTCGCCCTGGTTGTGTGTGGTTGATAATGCGCGGTCAAGAGGGTAAACCCGTGCAATACGACCAGTCACGCGTAACGCTCGTTCAGCCAGGGAAGCACTACTTCACCTTTCAGGAAGTCTTTGGTAGTGCTTCTGGTACGAGTGTTGTCGTGGTCAACGCTACGATTGATCGGGACGACGATGATGATCTGTCTATGGGCGTGACGACCAAAGTGACTGAGGAAGAGGTTGATTTTTGACGCGTTCTGATTCAGTCCCCTCAGCAGAAGGGATTGCAGCTTCGACTCCAACTAGGGGGAGTTCCACGTATCTGTAGTTTCAATCCGGTCCCTTCAGCAGAAGGGATTGCAGCCGCTCTGTCCTCTGCCGCGTTTTCGCCCTGGTCAGTTTCAATCCAGTCCCTTCAGCAGAAGGGATTGCAGCTTGGCTCAAAATCCTGATTGGCACCGATGACCAGGTTTCAATCCAGTCCCTCCTACTGAAGGGATTGCAGCCATCACCCAACCCGACGCTGTTTGATCCTTGTGATGAACTAATTGTTTCAATCCAGTCCCTCCTACTGAAGGGATTGCAGCCGCTGAGGATATACCAATTCGATCGCTGCTTCTCGTTTCAATCCAGTCCCTCCTACTGAAGGGATTGCAGCGTTAGCTCCAGCCGACGAGGAAGCCAGCATTCAGATGTTTCAATCCAGTCCCTCCTACTGAAGGGATTGCAGCCTGTTGATCCGAATGATCACGCCATGCGCGATGATGTTTCAATCCAGTCCCTCCTACTGAAGGGATTGCAGCTTGCAGACCGGGCAGGCAGGAAACCGTTTGCGTCTGTTTCAATCCAGTCCCTCCTACTGAAGGGATTGCAGCCTGAAGGGATCGCCACAATACCGCGATGGTGTGCTGTTTCAATCCAGTCCCTCCTACTGAAGGGATTGCAGCATCTGTATCGAGTTTTAAGCCCAAAATCAAACCGAAGTTTCAATCCAGTCCCTCCTACTGAAGGGATTGCAGCCGGTGCGGTGGCAGGTTGTGAGTCTGCAGTTCTTTGTTTCAATCCAGTCCCTCCTACTGAAGGGATTGCAGCTGATTTTTCGTTGCCTGATAGCCAGCTTTCCCCGGTTTCAATCCAGTCCCTCCTACTGAAGGGATTGCAGCCCTCAAGGCGACCCGCGATCTGGCGGTAGAATTCCAGCAAGTTTCAATCCAGTCCCTCCTACTGAAGGGATTGCAGCGAAAGTAAGGCGTTACAGCGCCCTTAGAGTTTCTTGTTTCAATCCAGTCCCTCCTACTGAAGGGATTGCAGCACTGGGTTATTTCTCCCGGCATACCCCACTACTTGTTTCAATCCAGTCCCTCCTACTGAAGGGATTGCAGCTGGCTCCAGGTTAGCCGTTGCCCACCGGGTTCTTCGTTTCAATCCAGTCCCTCCTACTGAAGGGATTGCAGCAACTTTTAATGCTTCCTCGCGGTCAGGTTGTCGTGTTTCAATCCAGTCCCTCCTACTGAAGGGATTGCAGCGCGATCGTGCTGTTGTCTGGTGCCGTGTACTCGCTCGTTTCAATCCAGTCCCTCCTACTGAAGGGATTGCAGCCCTGCTGCAAATGGGCGCTCAAAGCAGGATTGATTGTTTCAATCCAGTCCCTCCTACTGAAGGGATTGCAGCAATCACTCGCCCCGTCGCAGGATACGACACCGTAACAGCCAAGTTTCAATCCAGTCCCTCCTACTGAAGGGATTGCAGCTGTGGGAACTTCTAAGCCCCACTGTATTTAGTTTTCCAGGTTCGATTGCGCGGAACCTCATTGCTCGATTCACGAATTGATGAATTCCACACATAGCTCGTATGACGCAACGGCCCAAATCTCTTACTGAGTGAGCGATTCAAGCGTTGCGCGGATCGACAATCAATTAATTTGCTGTAACAGCTAGCAGGTGGTTATTTGGGCTGTTTTCTTGTACAACACCCACCCACTCGCGCGAGGGAAGCATGACGCCTAAACCATAGTGAGCAGCATAACCGAGGATAATCGGACCTATTACGGGCGTCATAAACTTGAGCTTGACCTGATAGCCAATTCGCCCCACCTTTTTCCCCTGACGGCATTCCGCCTCCCATTCCCAAAATCGAGGAAACGGAGTGCAAGCAACCACAGCCGCTTTTTGGTTATCCAGATAGAGGGCTAAGCCCTCTGCATCATCTTGATACGATGGCTGCCCGATCAAATTTAACCAGGGAAGATATTGGAGATACTGCAAAGCCTGATGCTCTGGGCTGTCCTTTTGGTACTGTTCTGTTAGCATGCGTGGCTTGCCCCGCCGGACTGCGGGAAAACGAGACAGAAAGAACGGTGTTGATGATTCCCACTCCTTCGCTGGTTCGTCTTTACGTCCTAAGTCTGCTAACGACAGGAACACGTCATAACCACGAGCAATACCGCGAAGCTGAGAACAGCTTGAGATCGCTGCCAACGCTTCCGCCCCATAGCCCATATTGCTGTAGAGCTGGATCTGTTCAATGTAACGACCCGTACGGTCTGGAATGCATTGAAAAATAGTGTGGTCATGATTCTGGCTCGGATTGCCCATCTCCTGCCCTGTAAACACTGGCGCCGGGCAACGGCTCACCAATGCCTGGTGTAATCGGTTGGTAAGCTTTAATGCCAGGGTGAGTGGTACGCGTGGAGAGGCTGATATAGCCAGTGTCACAGCTTGCTGTCTGGGCCAAGCATCCGGCGATGATTCAGGTTTTGGTCGGTCAATCCGATAGGTCGCCTGTCGGATACCTGGAAATACGGCAGAGCGGTTCTCCCCGTAATTCTCGTGGGCTGAAAGATGCAAAACCTGCCACAGCGTTTCTGCGTCAAGCTCAGGATCGGCGATCGCCACAATACGGCTACCCTGAGGATCGATCTCAGCATTGGGGGCTGGAGCTTGCTCCACAAGGGAGAGCGTGGCAACGGACTCCTTGCGTCCGAGGTAGGTCAGTCCCGATAGACACAGACTCAGCACTAACTCTTCCGTCTCCGATAGTGCTACTGGCCAGTGAATGTAGAGGCTGTTCTGATTCTGTGTGTTGGACATGAGTAGCCCTGCGGAATACAGAATTTTGCCAGGACCGACCTTCGCCGTCTTAAGGTTGACTTGAGGTCGGGGGCTGCGATGTTGAATATAGGTAGTTGGCGGCAGGGTGTAACTGGGCAACACAGCCGCCAGCTTGTGTAATAACGCCTTGAGTGTCGGTTGATATCGGGCTGAAAGGTTGACATGGTAGCTCCCTGCCACCAGTGAACGCAGGATTCGCCAGGGTGCAGGAGGCCAGTCGATAACCCCTTCAGAATGGTGATTGCCCCAAGCGCAGGCCTGGTATTGATGGGTGTGAAATTCAACTTTGATGTGAATCATATGTGATGTGGGCTAAATCTCGCGAATTTAGGGCGTGGGCAAAAGTAGAACGATTAAGCGCTAGTGTTAAGTCAAAAAAAGAATGGCAGGTTGCAGATCCACAAACGTCAGATTCAATAGACGTTTCAAAAAATGTTTACCCGTCAATAATTGATTGACTAACCACTAGCTTCAGCGAGTTCATCCTCTTCAGCAAACTGAATCTGGTCATCAGGGACGGTCACACGCACCTTCTCGAACAAATCAGCGCAGTCCTGAATCGATTGCTGCAATTGCTGTTCGAGTTCCGCCAGCGCTGGCATTGGACGGAGAGACGTTTCCTTTGCAGGAGTCAAGTAGCATTCTGTTCGCAGGGTAACTGGCTCTGATAGAAGACGCCGAACAAGATACTCACTCAATACCTGGATCAGGTGCTTCGCTTTGGGATCTAAGTCTGACTTATCCACTAAGCGCGTATCAATGACGAACCGGCCAATATAACGCTGAGCCTTGAAACTCTCACGCACATAAACGATATTGCCCAGGCCAGCTTCACTCGGTTTGCCGATCGATTTGTCTTTCTCGCCCTTTTTATCTCTGCTAATAGCAAACATGTGCTGAAGATTGACGCCCCGACCACGGGCTGACACCGGATCGTGAACGGCCCCACCCGTAGGCATGGCAACGGCATTCTCCGCCACGAATTCACCGGACAGAACTCGTGGAATTCGATAGACCCCGGCAATGTGGGTGTAGAAACTGCCTAGAACGATGCTCATGGGACAGAGCGCAAAGACCGTGCGATAAACCCCCCGATCCCGGATACGCTGCCGTAAACCTTCACGGAACCGTTGTCCATCTAGTTCGGCGTGTTTGTTCTTGAGCAGGTAGCCAGTTCCCAGGCGGTGGGGCAGATCGAGCGTGCTGGCGATGTACTGACCTGAACGAGTGTAGATGTCCACAAAGGGTAACCCTGCCAATTCAGGGATGAGGGTGTGGTTGACGGCATCCCAGATACTTTCCTCAATCAAATTGGCTGTCGCTTGGGGAGTGTGCAGCAGGACATCCAGGCGCGATTCCCAGGGCAAATAGGCTTGGGAAACGCCCACATCCAGGAACGTTGGGGGTTTGACGGTGGGTAGAGCTGATTCAAATTCAACGGTGATCACGTTAAGCATGGGTTTCTCCAAAGGTGTGGAATGGTTTGCACGGGAACACGAGCGCCAGGGCGCAGCGCTCACCGATCGCGATTGTGGGCGGTAAAACGGCTGGCTTTTGCAACACGACCAGTTGACGCTGGAGGGGAACGGTGGAACCGGCTCGCAATGCATTGATCGTTTGAGCCGTCAGCACAGTGCTACGGGTCCACTGGATGGACGCAGCGTACTTATAGGGTTCCGGTAGCGGTAAGCGGTCGGAGCGATTGCCGAGCTTCTGGGGCAGCTTGCAGAGGGCAAAGCCAAGGGCTAACTCCAAAATGAGCTGATCATTGGTTTGTCCCGCAATGAAGGTCGCGATCGCATCTGGACTGGCCCAGTAAGTCCAACCACAGGATGGGTGCCGCTCGCTCTCCTGATGCCAGAGCTGAAGCAATGACAGACACAAGGCTTTCAGGGAGGTGGTTTTGAGTTGATGGTTATGTTCATCACTCCAGAACCAAACCTCCTTTTTGGGAGAGTATCGTGCTGAAGAGAGCAATCGCCGAAATGAGTGGCCTGAGTGCCCACTTTCCCTGTGAATCAGGGCAGTACTGGCTAACGCAACAGCTAGCTCAACCTCAGCGATTGGGTATGTCTCATACACGGCTTCCACCCAAGTCTCAGCCAACTGGGGACAGGGTGGGATATTGGGCTGAATGCGGCTATGAAGGACCTCCAACTGTCCAAGTAGACGGATGGCTGTCGTTGCTTCTGCATTTCCTTGCTGTAGCCGATAGAGCGTCTTTTGGATCGCTGTTAGCAGGTTGTACTGGGCCTGAGATTGTTTATCAGTAGGCCGCGCTTGAAAGCGCCATTGTCTGAGTTCCGCGCCAAAATCCGAACCGCCTGGTGTGGCAAGTCCAATATAGATGAGGTATTTGCCCTGACCTTTGCGCGTCCACAGACCAAAGCGAGAAAAGCGATCCAGGCTTCGGTATTCATCCACCTGGGTAATGACATCGAGCATATCGATGGTGTCGATGATCTGGTGTTTGAGACGAAATGCAAGGTCGGTTGTGACCATTGCTTGGAACTCTTGCCAGTCCAGAGGCTCATTCCACAAAGGCAACCAGACTTCATAGGAGCGGCCTGTGCGATCGCTGGTATCAGCACTGCCTGAGTTCACTTCCAACAGAAGTGGGTAGGCTGCCAGGGTATACTCCTGTTCCCCTTCAGTTTCAATCTCGTTGCGAGGGATCGCTTTGCCTGTAAAGGTGGCTGCTCCTTCCAGATAGAGAATCAAGTCAATTGGATTTGCCAGCTGGGATGATCGCCCACCGTTGTCGAGATAGTCTGCTTGGGAAGCATTAGAAGGAGCCAGGTCATCAAAATAATCAGCCGCTGGATACGTATGTCCCAATAAGCCTTGGAGCAGTAGAGTGTTTGGTACTGGCTCACCCAAGACGGAGGCGCGGATAAAAGCTTCTGTCTCCGCAGCAGGTTTTCCAGTATTTAGATCCCAAAGGTGGCTACAAACCTGGTAGTAAGCGGTGCAAAAGTCTGTGGTGCCAATATTGCCGCCGGTACCTAAAAGGTCATTACAAAGAAATCGCGCGCCCTTCTGAGTGTTGGTCAGCATTCCGACAGAATTCAGCCATTCTTGAAAATGGGTATCGTCGATGCCTTGTAAGTGGGGAACCAGGGTTCTCTTCTGTTGCTCCGAAGGCTGCCCTGCTACATCAACATCCTGTAGGGCATTCCGAATCTTCTGATAGCCTTCTCGCATGAGTTCATAGCGCTCAGACTTTGATTCCAATACCGCTTCTAAACCATTTGCTTTATTGAACAGGCTGTAGCTGTTCCAGGGACTGACAAATGGCTTCGGCTGGTAGTGGGTCAGGATGTGGTCAACTAGTGCTGCTGCCGAGTCGATTTCTAACCAAAAGCAATCATTTGCCCAGTGCCCCATTGCTCCAGACAATCGCATGAGGCCAATGGCTTTGAGCCAGCTAATAGCGATTGTAGGTGTGAGTTGGGGGAAGGCAACTGCGCTACGGGGTGCTGTTGCGATCATTCCTCGCTTCCTCTTGTCGATAATTGGATGCTTTTACGTCGGCATTGCGGATGAGGGCCTCGAGATAAATTAATTTGAATGGTCCATACGTTGGATCTCGAAGCAATGCCGTGATTTGTTTATCCCAGTTTTGGGCTTTACCTGAAAATAAGAGTTGGACGCCGGGAAGTGTTTCTGAGCGATCAACCTCAACCTTGGGTAAATAGGTTCCTATTTCAACACCCCGCAAGATTTTGGAGTCAAATCGTTCCTTGGGATTGGTCGGCCACAGGCTATCCCTTACCTTGCCGTGGTGGGCTGCAATCAAATACTGGGCCAGAAACGGCGCACCTTGTCCGGCTGCTGCAAATGCACTAGCAAGCTCATGGCGATAACCCTTCAGTTCTGTCCAATGACCGTACTTTGTAGACTTGGCCAGCAACTTGTCTTGGGCTCTGGCGTAGGTCTGCCAGATGGGATGGGCCTTGCCCCAGTCATGCCACCGAGCACAGCGAGCCAGTTCCTCGATTAAAGATTCAGGAATTCCGACCCACTTGAGATGGGAAACGGTGGATCGCAACGCCGTTTCTGTGTCGGATAAATGGGTCCCCAAGGGCAGGTTATGACGGAAGGGCGGATCGTTATATTCGGGTTCCACCTCTAAACTGTATGCCTGGGGTTTGTCCTCTGGGTTCCCCGTCCAACCCCGCACGTGGGAGTACCCGCCAGCCTCTAACGGCAACCACACCACATCGCCGTGGGTCGGTGTCTTGAGTTCCCAACCCTCCTCTTCCCAGATTTGCGGCCCAATCCCTTGAATTTGGCAGAATGTCTTGAGCTCTTCGGTGGGAACTGGACAGACATACCGTTGATGCGGCATGCGTTTTGGTGGATCTGTAGACCACACCACAGCGACCGTGAACGTACTCGGATCGCGGACATATTGGGAAACGGTGTACTGCCCATCCCGCTTTTTATAGTGAGTGCAAAAGAAGGTTTCTACATCTCGAACGGTTAAGGGATAACCCGGCAGCTTAAGGTCGGGCAACGGAATTTGAGTCAGAGCATGGAGACTCGCATCTGGTAGTGCCAGCAACCGAGCCCGAGTCTCCTGGCACTCTCCATCATCGTAAGGAAGGGCCTTCCAGCCACTTTGATCATCTAGCCAATGAATCTCGACACTGTTATCTGTTCGTTTGCGGCCACACCGTCCACACCGCTGCACAAAAGATGACCAGGGACATAGTTCTGTAATCAAGCGATCCGCATCGAGATCAACGCCTGCTTCCACGACTTGAGTGGCAACGATGACGCCGCTGTAATTGTGGATCTGCTGTTGCAGGTTCTCGCGATCGATACCTAAAAATCGGCTGTGAATCACGAGAGGATTGAGCTTGCTTAACAGGTGGCCCACCGCTCGCGCCCGAGCAACCGTATTCAAAACCACTAGAGATAGACTGCCTGGTGTATGTTTTGCATTGACTAACGCAGCGACATCTTCCACACCGTTTACCGATGCTTTGTAGACAGGTTTAGGGCGGGTCACCTTTGCTGCCAAGACGGGATGGTTAAGATCCTCCTGACTTAACTCAAATCGCTCTACGGCCAAACCCTGTAAAGGACTATCATCAAACGTGGCCGACATCAGGCACAACTGGAGCTTGCCAAAGGTGCCAAAGTGATTCCAGTGCTTATACAGTTGAACCAGCGTTTTGTATCCCACCCCCGTCAGCTGAACTTCATCTAGCACCCACCGGCAATCATTCGTCAGAGCAGCACAGTGCAAAGGTTTTTGCTCCCAGGAAACGCCGAAGCCACGATTTAGAGCACGCGATAACAATTGGTCTTGAGTGCCAATTAGAATTGCAGGCTGAGTTAAGTCCTGCTCAAAGCCATGTTCTAATTGGCCGCCCTTGAGACAGTACACCTGAACGTCCAACCCAGAAGCAGCTACTGCGGCGCGGGTATTCTGAGCAACCTGATCGACAAGAGAGCGGGTTGGTAGTGCATAGGCTAGACGGGTTGTTGCAGGAGCTTTGATGCAGTGGGAATACAGCCAGGGAATGATTGCCCCGGATTCCTTACCTGCACCTGTTGGTGCCGACACAACTGCAATTACCTGCCCGTCCCACCCCGAAAAACGCTCTTGCCAGGGATAGGGAGCAAATCCACTAACCTGCTTGAAGAAGTTTTGATAACTCACTGAGTTCTTCAGAGTCCTTTAGGTATTTAAGTCTTTCTATAATGACCCTGACAAATTTTGCTACGAGTATAGCCTGCTTAAATCTGACCGTCCAGAGAGATTGAGAATTTAGTCCCGCAAGCGCAGGATTCGGCCTTACAATTGCTGACTCTTAAGGCTTTTAATAATATTTCAATATAGTCTCAACTTCGATGCCATCTTACTGATGCAAGAACATCGTCTTGGAGATAGTCACCTCATCGTATCATTCCTCTTACGTCAGCATCTCAACCAGTAGCCACAGACAGAGAGAGCGGACGGCAAGAAACACAAATAGGGAAAGCGTACCTAACCAATGCTGGCTAATGCAGCCGCAATTCGCTGCGGTGCTTTCGGTCGCGTATACATTCTCTCCATATACCTCACCAGGTTGGGAAACGCTTCCAGAAGTTGAATCGCGTTTGCCCAATCCAGCGTATACGCCAGCACAAAATCAGCGATCGTCACCGCCTCACCCACCACAAATTGGCGTCCTGACAGGTGGCTCTCCAGAATGGCGGCCATCCGCGTAAAGTCCTGCCGCGCCAGAGGAATCTCAGCCGGGATGCGCAATTCCTGGGGATACAAAGACGTGTGCCGGGCGATTCGCCACAGGGGTTGTTCGAGTTCCGTGACCGTGAAGAAGAGCCAGCGATAGAACTGTGCTCGGAGCCGTAAGTCGGTCGGTATCAGGCCGTACTCCGGGTACTTCTCCGCGAGGTACAAACAGATCGCCACCGACTCTGTCAGGGACGCTTCCCCATCCACCAAGGCCGGAACTTTGCCCGCCGGATTGATGGCCAGGAAGTCAGGTTGGCGATGCTCTCCTGCCCGCAGGTTCACTGGAATCGACTCGAATTCCACGCCTAATTCTTGCAGCACCCAGCGAACTCGAATCGAGCGAGTGGGAGCAAATTCGTAGAACTTCATTAGGCAATCCCTCTGCTATAGACACCATCGATTTGGCCGCGACCCCACTCATCCTACGCGATCGGCTTCAGCTTCCAGTTGCGATTCCGCTTCAGCTCCTCCGGCGGGATCAAGACCGCCCACAGAGCGTAGAGAAACACAAAGAATGAGGACACGACCGGCGCACACAACGAGGAAAGAAGACCGACCACCGGCAGGAGATATCCACCTTCAAGGGAAGTCTTGGCGAGCTTCAGGGGAAGTCTTGGCAAGACCAGGCCGCAAGGGGGAAGCCCACCTGTCAGCCACCACTCGCCCGGCGGAAACGCAGCCCTATCGTCTGGCAATCCTGGCTCATTCTGGGTAAAGTTGGTCCGCTCTGTTGATGCAGGGAACCTTCCGGTTGTGCGTGGCGATCGCCCTGCCGCTGCTGGCAAACTTCCAGCTACAACCGACCCCCAATCAGAGCCAGCCAACCCCAACCGATCACCACAATCGCCCTGATCGCCTACCGCATTCGCCCATTGAAAAGGGGAAACGGAGCAAAGATTTTGTGCCCACCCAGCCCTAACCAAACGACCCATTCGGTCACCCGATTTCAGACCTAACCGACCTCAAACCCTTGCTTTTTACTCGCCGCTGGCGGGAGCGGTTCCAGGTCAAAGAGCTCGCGATCGCCCTTCCGCGTCAGCTCGCGATTCAACATTTGCATCAACCAGTTCTGGTCCAGCTTCCCTGCCTTGATCTGGTTCTGAATTACCGCTCCAATCAGGACATTCTTCCGCGTTGCTTGTTCTTCAAGCAACGCCTTTTCCTTACTCTGCAGGTCCTGAATTGCTCTGAGAAACTCATCGAGCCTTTTCTGCTTCTCGGCAATTTCGGCGCGGAGCGATTGTAAGGTTTCCGCCTTCACTTTCTTGCCTTTCTTGGGTGCTTCAGCATTTGCCTGTTTTGGTTCTGATGCCTCAGGGTCAGCTTCAGTCTGGAACGGATAACTAGCAAAAGAGCTGTACGACGGATGCTCTTCGCGCCTATATCCCCCCATTTCAGGGAGCGTATCGCAGTACGGCGCATCGAATTGAGCGAACTCCATTCCAGGCAAAGCAAACCCAACGTCTTCTAATTGGTCAACTGAATCGTGGCGAGTTTCAGTCGCCGTTTCCTTGCGCTTCGGTTTCGGTTTAGCGGTGTCTTGCGGGTCAATCATAACGGTAGAGAGAAAAGAGACAACTTTAGCGTTCCCCTAAAAACACGGACAATCAAAAGCAACGAGTTACCAATCGAACTGAGAGGCAGACCTGTGATTTGCAGCGGGGGTTCTGGGCACACTGAGGATGTGGGAGGTTTCGCTACCCAGGGAAAAAGCGCACTTATACGTCACAAGTGACTGTGCGTGAGGCGTTCCCCCTCAACCGCTACTGAACCCCGCCCTTCGATGGCTATCTATCACTGTGCCGCTAAAGTCATTTCTCGCAGTCAAGGACGCAGTGCCGTTGCGGCTGCGGCTTATCGCGCTGGTTGCAATTTACACGACGAACGGCTTGGCCTTGACCACGAATACGCACGTAAACAAGGGGTGACCCACAGTGAGATTCTGGCTCCACCGGAGGCACCGGCTTGGGTATTTGAACGGGAGGTGCTCTGGAATCAAGTGGAAGCGGCTGAGAAACGGAAAGACGCTCAGTTAGCACGTGATTTTGACTTAGCTCTGCCCGTAGAACTGACCCACGCTGAACGGCTTGGTTTGATTCGAGGGTTTGTGCAGGAGCAGTTTGTGGAGCGGGGCATGATTGCAGACTTCTCAATCCACGAGGACAAGCCCCAAAACCCACACTTTCACCTCCTGACCACCATGCGGACCATTACCGAAGATGGATTTGGGCCAAAAGAGCGCGATTGGAACCACAAAGCAATCTTGAAAGCACAACGAGAAGCGTGGGCTGATTGCGTTAACCAGGCGTTAGAACAAGCCGAGCACAGTAGCAGGGTTGACCATCGGCGTTTGCTGGATCAGGGGGTTGATGATCGGCTACCGCAAATCCATTTAGGACCCACCGTGGTAGCGATGCAGGAGAAGGCAGCGGCACTCGGAATTCACTTCGATCACCCCCGCTTAGAACGGTATCAAGAGATTGAGGCGTTCAACGGGACGGTGCAGCGATTGAAGCAAGAAATCGCCGCAGACACCCAACGGTTAGACGCGCTTGTCGCGAGTTTGACGGACACACTGGAGGCGTCCACAGCAACGGCACAACACGAAGAAGAGATCGAGAAACCACACGAAAAAGAGCCAGCGGAATCGGAACCACCCGCAAAATTAGCGTCGCTGGAACCGTCCGAACTGACAGACCAGGCAGCGCCGATGGCACCCACAATAGGGGTGTTACAAGATGCCCAACTTGCGAGTTCCACCCCCGATCAGCAAGCGGCATTGGGAGCAGATCCACCGGATGCTGGGGCGACTATTAACGGAGAGCGTGCAGATCTGCGAGCAGCGTTGACGTCTCCAAATCCACCCAAAGTGGAAGCGAGCACAGAACCACACGAAAGCGCAGAACCACTCGCACAGCCAGACCAGGGGGCAGAAATCGCATCCACAAATACAGCCTTATTAGGAGAGCCAGCCACCGATTATGACTTCGCTCAACAGGCTGCATCAGAGACAGATCCACCCCAGTCTTTGGACCCACCACCAGCGAAGAATGCCGTTCCAATCGCTGAGCCAGCAACAGAACCACTAGACGCATCAGAGTCGCAAGAACGGCCCAAATTGGCCGATCAGGAAGTACCGATCGGACAGACAACGACAGCCTTACCAGGAGAGCCAGTCACCGATTCCGACTCCAATCAACAGGCTGAATTCGGCGCAGATCCACAGGCTGCCACGACGACAACTAAAGGAGAGAACCCTCCGCCTGTGGCAGCAATTACTAGCCCACCGAGCCAGCCAGACGCGGCGGTAGAGAACGCAAAGCCGTCCCCAGAAAGTCCGACTTTAGAAGTGAAGGATGTCGAAACCACCCAACCGATTGAGCCAGAGCCCGCTAACGCTCAGCGTTGGCAAGATTTGAGTCGAGCGGTTCAGGAACAGTATCCAGATCGGACCCCAGAAGCGATCGCCGCTACAGTGGCAGCGATTGCCCTTAGGCAGTGGGATGCTGAAATCGCCGCCGCGATTCTGGCTGAGTCAGCGATCGGTAAGGCCAAATTAGAGTTGGGAGGAACAGCCTTTCAGCAGTGGTGTGATCGTTATATCGAAAACGCCAAGCTCCTTATCGAGCAATCCTCCAAATCCTCCACTCGGACAATAAAACTAGAAGCACAAGAGTCATTAGACCAGCCTGCTCCGCTCGCGCCGACCAGTACAACGCCACCTTCCGCCAGCAACCCACCCACAAAGCAGGACCCCAACCGAGCGACGGTGGTCGTATCGCCTGTGACGCCAACTCCAGGTGGAGGAGTGCCGATCCCTCTTACAGGTGGAGGTGCGACTACTACCGCCCCAGATCAAGGACCGAAGATCGCCGCACCATCCCAAGTCGCGACCACTCCAGCGGTGAAGGACGAAAAGACGCTTAAACAGAGGGAGACAGAAGACTGTGCTAAGCAATGGAGGGATCTGAGCCAAGGCATCCAGAAGGCTTGGCCAAATATCCCACCGGAGCGGTTAACGATCGTAGTGGCGGCGGTTGCGATTAATAAGTGGAATCTGGAAAAAGCGGCGGATATTCTCGCTCAATCAGAAATAGGTAAGGACAAACAAGCACAGGGTACAGCCGTCTTTGAGCAGTGGTGCCGCAGCCAGCTTGAGGCAGCACCACTCATGGTAGCGCAGCAGCAGGTCTTACCCGCAAAGAAAGCCTTATCCACAAAGAAAGTTCGATCGCGGGGGGATGAAGGACGCTAAAACAAGTCATCCTACCCTCAAAGTGGCAGCACACGGTCTAGCGATCGCTGACCTGTCGCCTCAAAACAGGTGCGCTGCTCCCCATTCGCTCAAGGCCTACCGGCAAGGCAGCGAGGGGCATCGGGGGGAGTGGATCACGACCGCGCACTTCGCTTCGCCAGGCCACGAGTTCCTGCTTGAGTTCGTGTAGGCGGCGGGAGTGGTTGCTCCGTTCCAAATTCAGCCAGTCGATGACAAAGTTGTCCATGCGGGTCTCCTGGTCTCAACGTTATCAGGGCAATAGTTCGTCTATCGATTCTGCCAAATAGTCTTTGATTTGAATCAATCCAACTGATTGTCGAACCTGCGGTTCGGCTCGATTCCAATCGCTCATCAGCCAAACGAATTGGATCAATTCAACCGGGTAGTTTGTGCATGGAAGTCTTGGTCAGTTGATTTCCAGTGCACTCTGGCAAGGCCCTTCGGGATTGGAGCGGGAATTGAACCGATTTAATTTAAGCGTCTTACTGGGGTTTTGAATCGATTCAAAACGAGCGGACCGGAAAAGACGCCGCTATCGTTTCGAGTCGATTCAATTCGTGAGCAATGGTTTTGGATCGATTCAACTTGAGGTAGGGTTTTGAATCGATTCAAAACCACCTGGAAACAGGCACGTGTCCAAAAAGTGACGTCAAAAGTCCAAAAAGTGACGTCAAAAGTCCAAAAAGTGACGTCAAAAGTCCAAAAAAGTCTGTGACGGATGACATTAGTGGGTGCCGTGTCCAAAAAGTGACGTCAAAAGTCCAAAAAGTGACATCAAAAGTCCAAAAAGCCCAAACGCTCCGTTGGTCTCCCAGTGACGGGCTTCTCGTATCAAGCGGCTTCTACCAGCAACGTGTGTGTTTCGAATCGATTCAATTCAGGGGCGACGGTTTTGGGTCGATTCAACTTGAGGTAGGGTTTTGAATCGATTCAAAACGATCAATGATGGCTCGCTGTCCGAAATTGTCCGCAATTTGCCGCAAAAGTGCCGAAATTTTCCGCAGTCAGGCACCAGCAGGGGGGGGCAGTGAGCACCCCATTCCGATTTGTCCGAAATTGTCCGAAATTGTCCGCAATTTGCCGCAAAAGTGCCGAAATTTTCCGCACGTTTCGTTTGCCCTTCACTCCATCTGGGCGCATCGAATCAAGCGGCTCCCTCGATCACGGTGTGTTTCGGATCGATTTAATTCGTGGGCGAAGGTCTGGACCGATTCAACGTAAGGTGAGGTTTTGAATCGATTCAATTCAAATGGAGGTTTTGAATCGATTCAAAATAACCCCAAACGGGTATGTGTCCACAAAAAGTCCGAAAAATGCCGTACGTTCATTACGGCTGACTCTGACTACCATCGCCCTCGCCTGTAAAACCCGTGCCCCCGCTGCATCATAGAAGACTGCCACCACCAATCAGCCCACGCCATTATCCAGCGGCATCGTTGTGTCTTGTCACCCATCAGGTGCAGCATGTCGATCGACTGCCAGAGCACATTGGGTTCGACCCACTGACCCATCGGCCCGTCCAACAGCAGCAGCCGAGCACTCAAGCACCGCCAAGCATGACAACCGCCCCACCCATCAAGGGCCATGCAGGTTAGGGTAACGAGTGAGGCTGAAACATGCTCAGGGCTGTCAGCCACTTACCCTAAATAAGTGTTGTCACTTACCACCCCGCAACCGACGCCAGAACTCCCGTAGTCGCCAGAACTTGCTGCTCTGCATTGCCGACACGGTCTCCCGCAGGACGGCAGTGCTTTGGCTGAGGCGTCACACGGCCTTGCAGTGCTCACTCTACCGCTGAGACCTGTAACGACGTACCACTATAGAAGGACTCGGCCCAGGCGTGAAAGTCATCAAACTCCCCACCCTCAGCCCGACTCAACTGATAGCCACTGTCCCCCAACAGCAGGGCTAACCACACCTCCACCAACGGCACCTGTAACGACTGCTGTAAGGTTAAGAGGGGCAGCGCTTTGACCTTGCGGCGTTGCTTGCTAGTCAGTGACCGCATCGCCTCTGACACCTGAGCCGACCACAGCGGGATATCCTCACCGTGGGAGAGGGCCTTAATGGAGGCCAGGACTGCCGACTCTGACAGCGGCTCTGGGGGGACTGCCGGGAGTGCCATATCAGCCTCCAATAAACCATCACTCAATCCATCACTCAATCCATCACTCAATCCATCCCCCTCCCCATCATCAAAGGCCGAGTCAGGACTGGTGGGTGACTTGCGTTGCAGCGGATAGAACACGGGCGTCGGGGCCGTGTTGACCAGGTCACTCAACTCTAAACGCTGCGACTGTACCAGCAGGTCGGGGTCATGGCTGAAGTCCAGTACCGGGTCAGTGGGACGGTGCCACGACTCCCAGGACTCAATCAGCAAAGCCGCACGGGTATTGACCACTCCCGCTAACTGGTCAAACACGAGACCCGCTACCGCAAGCTGTTCTGCCAAGGGCAGGGGGGCGATCGCCTGGGCCATGACTGGAAACAGGGCCGTGAGTGCCAGGTCTTCGGGGTGACGTAACACCTGGTCGAGTGCCTGCCACAGTACTGAGAGCGGCAGGGGGGCACTCACCGGGTCAGAGTGTACATCAGTGAGCGTAGCCGTTTGTTCCAGCGCCATGCGTGATTGCTCCACCAGACCACCGTGAACCATACACAGACTTTAACCCAGACAGACCCTCCCGATACGGCCCACCGGATGGGAGATGAGTGAGGACAGGGATGATGGGAGAGACGGTAAGCCTACTGCCATTTAGGGTAAAGTGCCCGGTCTAGAACCCTTACCCAGTAGGGAGTGTGCAAAGTGAAGTTACCCTAAACGAGCTGTGATCAAAGGGGTGAACGCATGACGAACACGACCAGCATGAGGAACAGAACACAGTCAGAGCACAACTAGAGGACAGAGAAGGCCCACCGGGAGGGGTATCAAATGACAATGAGGGTAGGGCACTCACTGGGCTGGCAGGTGAGGGTAGGGCAACTTACTGGGATGGGTATCAAATGACAATGAGCGAGTCGCCCCATTGCCATTTAGGGTAAAACTCACCCTCTGAAACCCTTACCCATCAGGCAGCAGGCAATGCGAAGTTACCCTAAACGCACTGCGATCAAAGGGGATGAACACTGACAGCCAACACGATACGGACACCCAGACCCCCAGCCTCGAAGGGCAGAACTCACCCATTCGAGAACCCTCATGCAACCCAACGAAGAGACCTGTGTTCTGTGCGGCGCCACGATTCCAGAGCCGCCTGATCTGCCTGAGTATGACCCAGAGCATCAGTATGCCCATCGGTGCCTGTGTCCCGTCTGTGCTCAGAAGTGGCCGCCTCCTGTTGCACCAGTTGTACGCCCAGATGAACGCCCACCGGGGGAGGGTAGCGGTGAGGACAGGGGTAAGGACGGGGATGATGGGAATGACGGTGAGCCTACTGCAATTAATGGGCGATTTAGGGTAAACCCATCCTCTGAAAGCCCTGTATAGAGGGCAGTGTGCAACGTGAGATTACCCTAAACCATCTGCAATTAAGGGGCGATCGCACTGGGACCACCAACCACACGACAGACAGACCATCCCATCAACCATACGACCAGAGCACACAACCACGATGGGCAGCAGAGGGGCAGTGAGAGGACAGTGAAGGCCCACCAGCCAGGGTGGATAAAGTAGGCAGGACATTCCTGAGCAGCCCAGGGAATGGGTACTCCCTCAGGGCAGTTCTCGGGGCAGCATCCCTGTGATCAGGGAGTGCGATCATGCAGCGTCATTGATGGAGAGAGGGCGTAGAGAGTCGGGCTACCCTCCCCTCCTTCTGGCGGGCTGCATCCCCACGGGACTCTAATTGTATGGTTTGGGGTGTGGTCATTCGTGGGGGTGTGGACGGGCTCACCCAGGACTTCCCAGACCCAATGGAGCATTCCCAGAAGGCAGACGGCTCATCATTGAATCGGCTATCCCCCGCTGTTATCCCCCTCCGGTGGTTGGTCTGGTCTGTACCGCCGGTTGTTCACGATGATGGCCGCTTACCCTCAGAGGCGCAACGCCTGTATGGGCGGCAAGGTTACGGGTTAAGCCGGCATCCCCCCGATTGGGGTCGGCCAGTGGGTTGTGTTCTCTGCCTGGGTGCTGTTTCCGGTCTTTGTTCGTGTTCTATTCCCGGCTGGCTGTGGGTGGACGGGCTGTCTAGTTCGGCAAGGATAAGCTGGCCACCGAGGGGATGATTCAGCACAATGGACGGCTAAGATCCTCAGGCGGGGCGTTAACAATCAAAACTGACGGATAAGACCCCCATTACAGAGACTTAACCATCAGATCTGACGGTTAACAGATAGTTCTGCTGCTTTGTCTAGTTGCATCGAGGTAGGGTCGTACCTAAATGTCATCTGTTAGTGTTCGGCACAGATCAGAAACCATATGCTTTGGTGGTATTGTTGATAGCAGCTTGCCTTTGTAGAGGTAGGAAAATGACAGGTGAAGAGCTAGAGCAACCAAGTAAGATTTCTGTCCTGCCCAGTCAATCCTCTACCAGTGGGGCGATCTTAAAACGGGAAGCTCGGAATGACATTCAAACTTATAAAGAGGTTCTTGGTGAGAGATTTGCTCTAGCGAAAACAGCCGAAGAGTGTGAGAAGCTGATAGAACTGAGGCAAAAGATTCAGGAATTGGATACGGAATCTAGACGATTGGATTACGCGGAGAAGTCGGCAGAGATTCAACTTCAAGAAGCAAAACAAAAAGCTCTTTATCAACGCAGCCAGCAAGTTGTAGCTAGTGTTATTTCAGTCTGTATTGGACTTTATTTTATACAGGCTGTTCCCTTGGCGGGGTTGTTATTTTTGATTCTGGGATTAGCCAGACCTTTGGGTTATTCTTTGAGTGAAATTAGTGGGCTCTTAGATGGATTAAAAGGATTTCCCAAAAACTCAGATAAGCTTCTATCTAATGGGAAAGAGCAGAAAAGTCAATCTGAGGAAGCTAAAGATGCAAGACCCTAAGCTAGAACTAATAAGTGCTTTCAAATTTGAAAAACGCCTTAAGGTTTTTGTTGCAATATATCTCTCCATAATCCTGCTTGCAGTAGGTGGCGTATTAGTGAAAATTGATATGCCTACGGAACTACAACAGGCTTTGGTTATCATTCTTGGCTTAATTACAATTGCTACTCTTGATGCATTTAGAAAAGCTCTAGACAATACATCGTCATCTTCTTTAGTGGATAAATTTAATCAGATTGTTGTTCAAGAAGGAGGTATTTATGTCGGTGGAGATTATTACATCACTGGGGACATAAATCATGGAGGTGGGAGAAGGCAAACTCTTGCCGAGGCTGCTGCTGAGATTCAACAACTTCTAATGCAGCTAGAGAAGTCAAATCCTACTGCTACTGATGCCGAAAAAGTAGCTTACGTCAATGATGAGACTCCTCCTGCTTTAAAGTCCCGTGTAGCTAGCGCTGTAAAAACTGGTAGTGAAGCTGCTATCGAGACAATCCTAGACAATAGCTCTTATGGCAATATTGTCAGGGCTATTGTCAAGGGTTGGCTATCTTCAGATGAATCTGCCAGCAAACGCAGCATAAATAACCCCGGTGCAGCGGACTGACTCGAGCAACCAGTAAATTGCGAAGGTTACTTACAGCGGCTGCATTGTGGCGTTAGCCCATCATCCAATCACCATTAGCAGGACAAATACTGACTCCAGCCCACTCCAGTCCTACAGCTCTGGGTGCAGGGGGCAGGGCCGTAACGTGCACTGCTCTGGCATCAGTTCCACTTCGTCCCGAAAGTAGGACACTTTGACCCCGGCAATCTCACTAAAGGACTCCAGAACGTGCAGCAGTTGGGCTTTGATCTGGACGGCCCCACCCGCTGACCAAGAGGTGTCAGTGCGAGACATTTGGTCTGTACTAGAGTAAAAAGGGATAGACCGAAACGGTGTTGAGCGTGCAGGTATGGAACCAATTATCCTGGCCGCTGGTGCGATCGCCAAGCTGGCCTTCGATGAGTTCATGAAGTCGGCCTCAGGCGAGGTGGCAAAGAAGTCTGTTGGGGGGGCTATCGACCTGGTGCAAGGACTGCGGGAGCGCATCTGGGCTAAGTTCCAGGGCGACCACAAAGCAGAGACGGCCATGGCGCAGGTGGAACAGGCTGGTGATGCCGCCGCCTTGAACAAGCTAGCGGTCTACCTGGAGGATGCGATGGCCGATGACCCCGCCTTTGCCAGTGACATCCAGCAGGTGGCGCAGCAGATCATCAATATTCAGCACCAGCACACGGAAGGCGACCGCACGTACAACCAGACAGCGGGGCGGGACATCTTCAATATCGAGAAGATTGAGGGTGGTACCAATAAATTGGGCGGCGCGTAAGTATGCCAGACCCCGGTGGACAGCACGCCAACCGCGACCTCTTCAACATTCAAGAGGTGAAGGGCGATGTCACGGTCATCAATCAGGACAGACCGCCCACCCGACTGCGTGATGAACACACCTTACTGATGGCAGTCAGGGATGAGGTGGCGTCCCGCCTGCACCAATCACTGCACCATGCCGTGTTCCTCAACCTGGGTAAAGCGGCACAGCCGGAGCAGGTCAAGCGACCGTGGGACCGGGAGATCAAGGTGGGGGCTGCACCCGTGACAGCGATACCGGATGACACCACGATCGCGCAGGTGTTTGCGTCTCCAGGCATCAGCGGCAAGTTACTCATCCTGGGACAGCCAGGAGCCGGGAAGACCACCACCCTGTTAGACCTGGCAAAAGCGTTAGTAGAGCAGGCAGAGGCGGACGACCGTTACCCCCTCCCGGTGCTGTTCAACCTGTCCAGTTGGCGGGATGAAAAGCAGCCGATTCGGGACTGGCTGGTGGCGGAACTCAAGTCCAAGTATGGGGTCAGCACCAAGCTGGGAAAACGGTGGGTCACAGAGCGGGTCATCCTGCCGCTGTTGGATGGACTGGATGAGGTGGCTTCAGAGCGACAGGAGCAGTGTGTCCAGCAGTTGAATGCCTACCTAACGGGTGAAGCGTCCCCGCTCTATGCGGTGGTGTGTAGCCGCCTTGCCGAGTACGAGCACTATGAGACCGTGCTGCAACTCAATGGGGCAGTGTACTTGAAGGCGTTAAGTGATGCCCAGATCCAGTCTTACCTGAGTGGGGTGGGACGGGCTGAGTTGTGGGGTTTGCTGGCTCAGAGTCCAGCACTGTTGGCGTTTGTACGTGCGCCGCTGTTGCTCAGTATGGCCGTCATTGCCTATCCACAAGGCTCCAGTGAACAGTGGTCAGCCCTGCAAAGTGCCACTGAGCAGCTGCAGTATCTGCTCGATGCGTATGTAGAACGGATGCTGCACCGGGAGTTTGAGAGTCGGGCGTATGTTAGGAGGCAAGCGCCCAGCGCCAGGCAGACCCGTGGTTGGTTGGTCTGGTTGGCGCAGCTGATGGAGCAGTCTGCTCAGACGGAGTTCTTGATTGAGGGGATGCAGCCTTCAATGTTGTCGGGTGGCAAACTGGGAGAGTATCAGTTGCTGGTTAGGCTGCTTTTTGGGCCGGTTGTTGGGCTGCTTTTTGGGCTGCTTGGGGGGCTGCTTGAGGGGCTGGTTGTTGGGCTGGTTGTTGGGCTGGTTGGTGGGCTGTCGATTTGGCTGGTTGGGCGTGGATCGACAATTAAGTCTGTAGAAGTGCTGAGGTGGTCATCGTCAAAGGAACCCTGGCTTTTTGGGCTGCTTGGGGGGCTGCTTTTTGGGCTGCTTGGGGGGCTGTTTGGTGGGCTGGTTATTGGGCTGGTTGTTGGGCTGGTTGTTGGGCTGGTTGTTGGGCTGGTTGTTGAATCAGTAGACCGGAAGACCGCCCCTAACCAAGGTATCAAACGCTCAGCCATAAACTTTCTGCTGGTTTGGCTGGTTGTGGGGCTGGTTATTGGGCTGTTTGGTGGGCTGGTTATTGGGCTGTTTGGTGGGCTGTTTTTTGGGCTACAGTACGGTGGCCTAGCCTGCATTCAGCACTTCACCCTCCGCCTACTCCTCTACCGCAGCAAAGCTATCCCCTGGAACTATGCCCGCTTCTTGAACTACGCCACCGAACGACTCTTCCTGCAGCGGGTGGGCGGACGCTACCGCTTCATGCACAAGCTGCTCTAGGAACACTTCGCCAAGATGCCCGTGGAGCCGTAGAGTCAGTGTCACTGAGGACTGGCCGCTCCTTGCCCCCCAGTTCCAGACCGCAGGGAGTCAATGACCACAGGCCGGGGAGAGTGAACCACCCCTTGACTCTCACCATCCAGACCCAGGCCACAACACCCTAACCACTCCCATACCAGGAGCGCAGACCAGCCCTTCACCATCCAGACCAACCGGGAGTGGTGTCAGGGTTAGGGTAAACCGGGTGACGCCCTACGAGGCCTGACAGTCGCTCCCGTTACCCTAAACTCCAGGGCCACTACTCCGTGACCCGCATCCAGCCATCCCTCCCATCGGGTTGCGGCTCAACCTGGCCACGCCCGCGATCGCTACCGGGTGACGCTCTCTCCATTCAGTCTGGTTCCCTTTTCGGTGGGACTCTGTTACCATAGGCGGCAAATTCCCCGTCTGTCCCCAGCGGCGCTACATGGTTGGCGGCAGCGGGCTACACCAGGAGTTTTGACTATGGAAGCCTTACTGACCCAGGCAACGGTGGCCGTCGAGTGGTTGAGTCTGAGCTACGTGGCGGGGTCGCTCGCCTGGCGCACGCATCTTCACTTCACCCAACCGTTCCAGAGCCGGTTCCCATCTCGGCCCAGGAACACACCCGCCCTGCGGGAGCTGAGTCCCCTGCCATCGGTTCAAGTCGTCCCGTCCCCTACCCGCTCCCCGGTGGAGCAGTTACGGCAACAGTGCCAGCAAGCAGGGATTAAATGGCGGGACGCGCATGGGACGCACAAGCACCTGAGGAAAGCGGCGATGCTCGCGGCCCTCAAAGCCCTCAATATCGTGCCCCTGACCCGCTAAGCCGGGTGGCACTACCCCGTTTGTACCAGCGGCCCCAGACAGAGCACGTTTGGGGCTTTTTTTGGGGGGACGGGGCAAGGGCGTTCAGCCACCGATGGGCACTACTCCCATTCACCGCCTCCCACCCGACTGCCAATGACTCTAACCGGGAGTGGTGTCAGGTTTAGGGTAAACGGGGTGATGCTGGGTTGGGCTACACAGCCAGTCTCAGTACCCTAAACGGCAGGTGTCACGCAATCGGGCGCAAGTAGGGTAATTTAGCGGTGGCAAAAGCAGTGAGACGCAACCCCCATGCCGCAACCCTCCAAGTCCCCCAAACCCCACCCCTTCACCGAAGAGCAGATCCGCGCCAGGGCTAAAGCGCTGTGGGAGCAGCGAGGAGAGGACAGTACCGATGCCGAGAACTGGGATGATGCCATCCGGGAGCTGTACCGGGAACGGGCTATCAAGCGGGTTACCAGGCCGTTGCGTCGGGTGTGGTGGCGCACAGGGTTAGGCACTCCACTGCAGCGGTGGTGGGAGTGGACGGGTATCAGGGAGAAGAAGGGGTGGGACTTCCTGCAACTGCTAGTAGCGCCAGTGCTTCTGGGAGCGATCGCTCTGGGCTTGCAGGAGTATGTGAAGGAGCATGACCAGAAACTTGCAGACGCGAAAGTGCAGCAGGATCAGCAACTCGCTGACGACAAAGCCAAGCAGGACACGCTGGTGAAGTACCTGGATCAAATGGCAGATTCGCTCCAGCATGGTCTCCTGAAGGCTAAGCCCGGTGATGACCAATTTATTGTGGCGCAGTCTCGTACAGTGCTGGCGTTGCAATCCCTTGATAGAAAGCGGCAACACCTGGTCATTCAGTTCTTGAGTGCTTCAGGGTTGAACGATCAGCCTAACGTTAAGTGGCAGCCGTATGACAAGCAGCGTCAAAACAACCCGTTACCCGCTAAGACCAAAGTCTTGTTATATCAGGCGCAACTGACGAAAGCGAATCTGGCCAACAGTGATTTGAGTGGGGCGGTGTTGGTGGGTGCTGATCTAGAAAGCGCCAATTTAGGCTGCAAGACAACAGAGAGCCAGAAGCGTGATCAGTGTAGTGATTTGAGTGGGGCTGATCTGAGGGGTGCTGATCTCATTCGTGCCAACCTCTTTGGTGCCTACCTCAGTGATGCCGACCTCAGGGGTGCCGACCTCAGGGATGCCAACCTCTTTGGTGCCAACCTCTTTGGTGCCGACCTCAGCGATGCCGACCTCAGTGGTGCCATCCTCCGTGATGTCAACCTCATTGGTGCCGACCTCAGCGGTGCTAACCTCAGCGGTGCCAACCTCGGGGATGCCGACCTCAATGGTGCCCGCCTCTTTGGTGCCAAGCTCACCAACGCCAACCTCAGGGGTGCCAAACTCTTCAATGCCAAACTCTTCAATGCCAACCTCACTGGTGCCAACCTCAGTGGTGCCGACCTCAGTGGTGCCGACCTCACGGGTGCCAACCTCAGTGATGCCGACCTCAGGGGTGCCATCCTCAGCGGTGCCATCCTCAGTGATGCCGACCTCAGGGATGCTGCCCTTAAACGTGCCGACCTCCGTAGTGCCGTCCTACTCCATACAGACCTCCGACAAGCGAAAACCCTCACCTCACAACAACAGCTGGAAGGTATTAACCCACCTCTCCTCTGCAACGTCGCTCTCCCTGAAGGGTTCACCATCAACCCGAACCGAGACTGCGATCGCTTGCCCCAGGAATTGCTCAAGCGTGACCCAAAACTCTTCAAAACCTTGAAAGCCGCTGAGGCGTACGTCAACCGGCTGCGTCAACTGAAGTTAACTGACGAACCACCCGACAAGTAACGTCACCACCCACTCCCTACCACCACCCCTCAACCCCACCGACAGGGCGTACTCTCCCTTCCCCCTAACCAGCAAGACGTACCCTCCACCCCCACGCTCCACTCCAGGGGCCAGGGCGCTGCTACACTTGCACTCACGTAAGGCAGACCCGCTGATGACACCCGAAGCACTGACTCAATTGGCCACGGCCCACCAGAGTGCGATCGTGCGGGGTGAGTCTCGCATGGACCGCATTGAAGCCACACTGGAACGAGTGGCGCAGCAGCAAGAAGTCAACCAGCAAGCAATCGCCCAACTCACCGCTGAACAGCAACTCAGCCGACAGGACATCAATCAGCTCACCGCCAGCCATCAGGTCATGCCCCTCCCCTGCTAGAGTGCCGTCAGTCAGCCCATCCTCAGTACCGGACAGACACGCACCCAATCCCAATCTCTCTAACCCCAACCCCAGGCCATCCCATCCCAGGCCATCCAACTCTGACTCCTGCTGGTCAGCGAAGGCATCGCCACGTCCCATCCCGGCCCGGTGGGTGTAGGGTGCCCGCAACGGGGGGGCAAACAGGTCAGCCACCGCTAACGACTGGGACTGGACAAATAGCTCCGTGTCGCCACTCAAGTCCACCACCGGGGACTGGGTGCCATGCCAGGACTCCCAGGACGCGAAGAGCAATTGGGCACGGGCATCCACGACACCGGCGAGCTGGTCAAACACAGACCCGGCAATGGCCAGTTGTTCTGCCAATGGGAGGGGCGCAATGGCCTGTAGCAATAAGGTCAGTAAGGGTTGCAGCTCACACTGGGCGGGCTGCACACGGGAGGCCGTGACCAGCACATCTAACTGGTCAAGCAGAGAGGGGGAGGCCGGGGCAGAGGGAGACATAGGCCACGCTACAGGCAAGACCACACGATGATAAAGCAATGGGCCGGGGAGCGGGCCGTCGCCTAAGCGGCTATGGCTGTCTGGGCGGGTGGCACGGCAAGCTGTACAACAGCAGGAGCGTAGTAGAGCACGAGCACAGCCGTATACTGACCGGCGGGTGACTGATAGACCTCATAACGCGTCAGATGCCAGCGATCGCACGTTGCCGCAATGACCCAGTCTTCCTCTTTTTGATCCGGCTCTCCCTCCTCATAGCGATCACCATGCGCCTCCACAACGTAGTGCGTCCAGGGCGCTTCGTTGCGGGTTTCGATGTCGGTCTGGATCTCTTTGAGCAGCCTTTCTAACGTGTAGTTACCCGCTGTGACGTTACCGAGATCTGCATTCCAATCGTCTGCCTCGGGTTGCCGACAAATTAAAAACTTAGTGTTCATCAGGTTTACCCCTTGATATAACAAATGCGTCTGGTCGCGTCGTAGTAATGGTCACGTCCGGCCGCCATCCGTGTACAGGTTTTACCGTCTTTAGCGCGATACTTGCCCCACAGATGTAACTCTTCTGGGTCATCGATCGCTAAATAGTACTTGCGCCTGGTCTGTTGGTGCTGAAACACATAATAGGTCACGCCAGCAATTACCACGACCCCCACGATTAAGCACCCCACACCCGTGGCACAGGCAGCGGGTAAGAGTAGTTCAGCCTGGGCTCGCGCTGGTCTGACATTTGTAGCGGTGAAGCAACCTACCAGCACCACCGCCAGCAAGCGCTGCCTTAGTTTACAGTCAGACATGGCCACACGACACCCACAAAACACTGATACTAGAGTACCACTGCCAGCCACCAGCGCCGCCGTCAGCCTTCACCCCAGCGAGGAAGAGTGACCACCAGGTAAGTAGTGCCGATCATCGGGGAGAACGACCACAGCCAGGGGGAGGGACGTCAGGGCAGGGAATGACGGAGTGGGAAGGGGAGACGGTGAGCCTACCGCGATCAAGGGCAGTTTAGGGTAAACCCGCTCCCTGAAACCCTGACCGAGCGGGCAGTAAGGCATCAAGTCCTTACCCTAAACACATCGCCATGATGGGGTAAAGGCACTGCGACCACGACCACCCACCAATAGAGCACACAACCAGTACAGCCCCCAACCACTCGCTCACCCCCGACACAACCACTCGCCCACTCAGGGCAACCAGCAGAGGGCAACCAGCAGAGGGCACAGCCAGAGGGAGAGAAGGCCCACCAGCCAGGCTGGGTAAAGTAGAGCATTCCTGGGTAACGCTGGCAGTGGGAGCGCTCATTCAGGGCCGTTCTCGGGGCAGATCAGTCAGCGATACGTGCTGCGCACACACTCCGTGAACGTGCGTCGTCGTTGATGGAGAGAGGACGCATTGAGAAGGCTATCCTCCCCTCCCTCTGTTGGGCTGCATCCCCATGGGGCTCTAATTGTATGGTTGGGGTGTGGGTCTCCTCTGGGTGTGGTCGGGCTTTCCCAGGCTCAATGGAGCATTCCCAGAAGGCAGACGGCTCATCATTGAATCGGCTATCCCCCCCACATGTAAGTATCCCCCTCCGGTGGTTGGCCTGGCCTGTACCGCCGATTGTTCACTTGCTATGCTCTAAACACACTAAATTGAAGCAGTTTTGTAAGAGCCTAATAATTTAATTGAGCACTTCGATCTAACTTCCTTAATTGCTTCTTTAAGTTTCAGTTCACAATCATGGCCTGTAACATCAATAAAGAAGTGATACTGCCCAAACTTCTTACCGCTTGGTCTAGATATCAAAGATGTAATGTTAATTCTCCGAACCGAAAATGAGGACAAAATATCGCCCAATAATCCAGGGTAATCTTGATTGCCATAAATAATTACTGAGGTTTTGTATCCGTCAGAATCCTGCGAGTAACTGGAATTGCGAATAGTGCTAACAGCAATAAATCTTGTTTGATTCTCGGAAAAATCATTTACACATCCTATAACTTTCGGAAAAGTTTTGCCCACTACAACATGCGTTGGAACTACTGCGCCTGCTGGGTCTAGTTCTTGCTGTAGTAATTCCAAAGACTCCGTATTGCTCTGAGTAGAGATGTCTTTGACAGGTCCAAGTGTAGAAAGAAATTCAGAACATTGTCCCTTTGCAACGAATTGACAGAAAACTTTTTTAATATCTTCGATTATTGGACAATTGCTAACAAACGAAAATTGAATAGGAAGTATGACTTCGTGAATTATGAACAGGTCTCTCTTTGCTAATACATCTAGCACCAACGGAATAAACCCTTCAGAAAAGTTTTCGATGGGTATGACTGCCGCCTCACATTCACCGCCAATTGCAGCCAGCGCTAATTTAATAGAACTATAGTACTTAATCTTATTCGCCTTAGATGTCTCTTCTAAATATCTGCGAGTTGCTATTTCAGCAAACGTCCCTGCCGGACCCAAAGTTGCAACATTCATGGAACTTCTCTTGAGCTCGTCTAGCACTTTCCCCGACACACCACACAATCATGCCACACTGAGGCATGGCACCCTTTCAGACAGTTAGATACCACATCGTCGAAACGCCCGTCCTATTAGACGGGTTGTTCACTCCGATGACAGCCCACCAGTTTAGGGATGGCTGGGGCTAGTCTGTGACCTGACAACATGACTGGGCATGCCCTCCCACTCGTAGATGCCTCAGCGATCGTAATCAAACTACGGCACAAGGAAGAGTGCAGAGGCCCACAAGATGTGGATAGCAGTGGGGCCAGGGTAGGAGGGGATGATTGTGAGCCTACCGTGATCAAGGGCAATTTAGGGTAAACCCATCCTCTGAAAGCCCTATGCAGAGGGGAGCGGGCAATCATCCCGTTACCCTAAACCCACTGCAACTATAGGGGTGAACGCCCAGCATCCAACCGACCACCAACTGACCACATGATTAGGGCAACCAGCAGAGGGCAACCAGCAGAGGGCACAGCGAGAGGACAGCGCGCAGCGGGAGGGGACAGTAAGGAGACAGTGAAAGCCCACCAGCCAGGGTGGATAAGTAGAGCATTCCTGGGTAACGCTGGCAGTGGGAGCGCTCATTCAGGGGGCAGTGCAGGCCGCGATCGCTGTAGGGTGTGAAGGTTCCTCCCTTTCCCCTCCGTTCGGTGGACTTACGCTCGTGGGAACAGTGTTGGGCTGAGGGTGTGGGTCTTCTCTGGGTGTGGTCGGGCTTGCTCAGGGCTTCCCCAGACTGGTGGAGTGTTCCCAGCTTGGCGGACGGCTCACTATTGAAGAGGCTATCCCCCGCTGTTATCCCCCCTTGCCCTCGTAACCCCCCTTGCCCTGGTACCCCCCTCCCCTAGACCTGTATCCCCCTCCCCTAGACCTGTATCCCCCTCTCCTAGACCTGTATCCCCTCCAGGTGGTGGGCTTGCTCTTGACTGCAGATGGCTCACAGGGTTGACTGCTCGTCTTAAGGGGCTCAACCCTTAGTTAGAGGGAGGTTCACGGGTTATCCCCGCATCCTTAATCCGGTGGCTGTTGGGCCGTGTTCCTTGGCCGTGTTCTGTTCCCTGCTGTGTGCGTGCTCCGTCCCTGCTGGGTGTCTTCCCAGCTCTTTGTGGGTGGTCAGGTACTTCAGGCAGGCAGGGATCAGTCGCCTACCAGGGGTGTTAGCCAGCATAATTGACGGCTAAGATCCTCAGGAGGGGAGTTAACAATCAAAACTGACGGATAAGACCCCCATTAGAGGGACTTAACCATCAGATCTGACGGTTAATAGATAGTTAGCCAGATCGCCCCTTTTAGTGAAACGCAATCTTCTTCTATCCTAATTTCTCATCTGTTGATCGCCTTGAGTACGATTCTCATTCACATCAACACAATGGCATTAACCCCATTCAGGCAAGGGATTTACCTCTGTGCTTAATCACTAAACTCATGATGTGTTTAAGGGCAGGGCTTAAGACAGCCTGATATGAAACACCAGAAGAGAGCAAGGGAAAAAAGAGGGTAGATGATGAGCATGAAATCACGATACTTCTACCTTAATCTACGGGTTTGGGTAGGCTGTTTGTTCCTAACAATAGCTTGTAAACAAGGGCATGATGTCAATCAACCTGGGTCGTCAAGTCGCTTCCCCGCAGCTCCACGGGTTGAGGTGAGTTCTGCCCCGAGTCCTGTTGAAAATTTAGGGTGGAAGATAATTCAACCTGGAGTGGAATGGCAGTCAAGGCAAGTAGATCACAGTAAGATCATGCTGGTGCGCCTCGATCCCCTACAGGTACGCATCAGAGTTGCCTATGCACCACAAGCTCCTAAAACGTTGAGTGAGTGGATGAATACCGCCCATCCACTCATTGCCATGAACGGGGGGTACTTTGAAGCCGATTATAGAGCGAGTGCGTTGACCATCGCAGATGGAGTCGTTTCTGGTCATTCTTATCAAGGCTTTGGTGGCATGCTAGCAGTGGACTCATCAGGGAAAGTAGAGTTAGTCTCGCTTGTCCATGCATCGAAGCCTTTGAATAAAAGGGTTGTTCAAGCAATACAATCCTTTCCACGACTAGTTTGGGATGGAAAAGCGCTGCCAATTCAAAAGGATCAGCAACGGGCGAGACGAACTGCCCTTGCGCTCGATGATATGGGACATCTGTTGCTGATAGTAAGTGACCAACCAATATGGACTCTATCTGAGTTTAGTCAATGGTTAGTCGCTTGTAATCTGGAAATTGTACGTGCCCTGAATCTGGATGGAGGACCCTCGACAGGATTGGCAATTCGTACCCCTAGCTCTACCATTGTGGTTAACTCAGAGTCCGTACTTCCACAAGTTCTGATGATTGAAGGGCGGTAATATCAGAAGATTGATAGATAAATACTTTAAAACTGAGCAAGTACGATCAACTCATGAAGCCGTTCGCTAACTCTTCGTTGGAGCGGTCATTTGAAAGCCCTCATTTCTGAGTTAGATAGCATTTGCCGCTCAACTTCGCCGTTAACCCACCTTCCAATCACCATTAACAGGACAAACACTGACGCCAGCCCACTCCAATCCCTACAGCTCTGGGTGCAGGGGACAGGTGCTAAGGGTCGTTGGTGCAGCGCAGCGAGAGGCAGGGGGCACTCAACGGGTCAGAGTGTGCGTCAGTGGGGCAGGCTTCAACCACAGGGCAAGGAAGGGTGTGCACCCAGTATAGAAGCAGTACGGCGGTGCAGCACTGGTGTGAGTAGTCTCAGTGCAGCTGTCAACCATATTTCGTGATGCCGCTTAGTCCTTGTTGGAGGCGCAATTAAAGCTTATTTGTCAGTATTGAAATATCGACAAATTACATAGAGCAAATCATGGACCGACCATCTGAAAGCATGCGTGAGATTGAAGAGGCTGTTTCCAGCTTTGTCAGTAGTTTTGAGCTTGTTTTTGACAATGATTGGGAGATGACAAAAAACTGTATAACTGACGATTGTTTTATCAGAAATAATGGAACATTTATCCAACCAGGTGTTGGTGATGAAACTAGTAACTGGTGGAATCGAGGGAGCCTCCTAGCAGCCTATCGTCATCTTGTAGAAGTCTTGGAGAAAAACAATATTCCACACTCTATTGATTGATGTCTAACGAAGATTGATATCAATCGGCTTGGCTCCAGTCCTACAACTCCGGGTGCAGGGGACAGGGCCGTAAGGGGCACTGCTCTGGCATCAGCTCCACTTCATCACGGAAGTAGGGCACCGTCACCCCGGCAATCTGACTGAACTGCTCCAGGACGTTGAGTAACTGGGCCTTGACCTGGACGGCACCGCCACCCGTGACATGGAAGCAGGCCCGTGCTCGTAAGTGGTCACCCACCCACAGTTGCGCCATCAGCGCATGGACGGGAGCATCTTTGCTGCGACGGAAGTAGTAGAGGTACGCGTGCGGGGTCGCGACTTCGAGTTGGGGCACCGTCACCACTTGCGCCCGTTGAGAGCGAGAGGGAGTAGGCTGAGACTCACCTACAGCGGGGGGTGTAGCAGTCTGGCCTCCTGTCGTCTGCGCCACAGACTGAGTTAAGCCCTGCCGTCGTCGTTGCTTACGAACTTCGTTCCGTATGGGGGCCACACGATAGGAGTAGCGCCGGTCGTCACACCGTTTGGGGTTCCAGCAGGCATCACCGTCAGGCCCATGTAACCGCATGGCATCATCACGGGTCAGCTTCGCACACTGGACACACTTGGGGTTCGGGGGACGGGGCATCCGGTCTGTAGCGTTCACAACAGCCCTGAGTATACCCCAATCGGACTACGTTTGAGGCCTGATTACGGGGCTGTAGTCTGCTAAAGCCCTTACAGTGGTGGGTTTACCGTTTGGCCTTACTCTAGTAGCGAACGTAGTCCGATTGAGCATTAAGAAAGATATTAAATACATATCTTATGTGACCCCGCGTCTGAGTTTTGAACACCTCCGTTCGCACCCCACAGAGAGCCACTTTACCGATCAGTTTTGGGTGAGTGGGCGGGATTTAATGCTCTGAAGAGAGATTAAGCACCAGCAATCTTTAAGATTGCGTAAATTTACGGGGCCTTTATCTTTTTCGTTAGAAAATGCTCCTGGCTTGTCTGTAGAACAACGGATTTTCTCGATTTAGATTATTTTCGTGCGGCCCCATGGTTGCGATGGCTGGAGCCAATCTCCCCGCCGTCTGGTTGGTGCTGTGACGATGGCTGAACCTTCATTCACCCTGCGCTGCTGAGCGCCAGTTTTATCAAGTCGTCTTTATCCACTCGCGTTGCCTCGCCATGACTGACGGCAGCGAGCGGTTTTATCGGAGTTATTGTCTTTATGTCCGGTTTCCCAACGGCGGCTGCGTTTGCGCCGCACCTTGGCCACTCACTACCGCTGAGTACCGCCTTCGCCGCACCATCACCCCTCGAACTGCAGCCGCCACTCCCCCAGGCCTTAACGGGTAGCCGTGCGGCGATCGACCAGGTCGCTTTCGTGGATGCGGCCTTGCCCGATTATCAAACCCTTACCGAGGGAATGCGACCCGGTACAGCAGTCTATGTGCTCAATCCCGCGGGGGATGAGTTCAGTCAGATTACCCAGGTGCTAGCGAGTTATCACAACCTGTCGTCGGTGGCCCTGTTTGACCACGGTAGTGATGGCGCGTTGCAATTGGGCAATAGCAGCCTGAACGTGAACAACCTGGTGGACTATACGGGTGCGTTGCAGTCCTGGTCCAAGTCATTAGCAACGGGGGCAGACCTGTTGCTCTATGGCTGTGATGTCGCCCAGGATGCCGTGGGACAGCATTTTGTGCAGCAGGTTGCATCGCTCACAGGGGCAGATGTCGCCGCTTCCACTGACCTAACGGGCAGTGCTGCTCTGGGTGGCAACTGGGATCTGGAGTTTAGTACGGGCAGCATTGAGACTTCAGAGTTTCTGTCCCCTTGGGCACAGGCAGCCTATCAGCATGTGCTGGCAACCTACACAGTGACCAACCTGAGTGACAGTGGGACCGGTTCTTTAAGAGATGCCATCATGCAAGCCAACAGCAATCCGGGAGCGGATACCATCAACTTTGCCCCCAATTTAAGCGGTGGCACGATTACCCTCACCAGTCACGAATTCATCCTCATTGACAATGCCAAAACAACCATTAATGGTGGGAATGCCATCACCATCAGTGGGAATAACACTTATGGCTTATTTCAGGTCGATTCTGAGGCAACTGCAGAACTAAATGGGCTGACTTTGACTAGAGGGGCAACTTTGTCTACGACCCGAGGCGGTGGCGAGGGTGCAATCGTTAGCGACGTAAGCAGTACTTTGACCATCAACAACAGTGTCTTCTCTGGTAATTCCGGGGGACTCGCTACTTTCGAAGGCACCTTGACCGTCAACAATAGCACCTTCTCTGGTAATTCTGGTAGCGAAGCTGGTGCCATCAGTAACCGCGGCACCTTGACCGTCAACAACAGTACCTTCTCTGGTAATTCTGGTAGCGAAGCTGGTGCCATCTATAACATCGGCGAGGCAACCGTCAACAACAGTACCTTCTCTGGTAATACCGCTAATGGCACCAGTAATACCAGTGGTGGAATCTATAACACCGGCGGGGCGACCGTCAACAACAGTACCTTCTCTGGTAATACCGCTAATGGCACCAGTAATACCAGTGGTGGAATCTATAACATCGGCGGCACTTTAAACATCAACAACAGCATCATTGCAGGCAATAGTGCGCTAAATAGTGTGTCAAATCGCAACGAACTTGTTGTAGCCACTGGCGCAGTCGCCGCCAATAACAATCTGTGGGGTGCTAGCAGTGAAACCTTTGCTCAAGCATTCTCTGGCTTTACCCCCAGTAGCACGGATATTCTGGCAACCAGTACAACCAGCACTGGCACTGCCAACAACCGCGCCACAGCCCTCAATAACATCTTTGTGACTCAGACCATCAATGGTGTTGTTGTCCCACTCCTGGCAGATAACGGGGGTCCCACCCAAACGATCGCACTGGCTGTCTATAGTCCGGCGATTGATGCCGGCAACAATGCTCTAATTCCAGCGGGTGTGACCACAGACCAGCGAGGGAAAGGACGCATTCAGGGGGTCCGAGTTGATATCGGTGCCTTTGAATCCTCTATTGTCAATAATCTTCTCTGGCGCAACAGTGCGACTGGCCAGAATACCATCTGGCAGATGAGCAATAACACCATCAGCGCCACAACCGCATTGCCCTCCCTGGATGCCAGTTGGAAGATTGAAACCCAGGGCGACTTCAATGGCGATGGCAAGAGTGACATCCTCTGGCGCAATACCAGCACCGGTGCCCTCTACACCTGGTTATTAGATGGCAATACCCTCAGCACCTTCTACAGCCTGGGCGCACTGGATACCAGTTGGAAGCTGGAAAGTGCCGCCGACTTCGATGGCAATGGCACCACTGACCTGCTGTGGCGCAATGTCAACACTGGTGCCCTTTACATCTGGTTAATGGCGGGTGGCAGCATCAGTAGCTACAAAGCTTTGACCAGTCTAGACAGCAATTGGCGATTGGAAGCGACAGCCGATTTCAATCGTGATGGTAAGGCAGACCTGCTATGGCACAATGTCAACACGGGCGCTATCTATGAATGGCAGATGAATGGGGCCACCATCAGTACGTTTAGCGCTTTGGGTGTCCTTGATGGCAATTGGAAAGTCGAGACTGCGCCGGACTTCAACGGGGATGGCAAGTCTGACCTGCTGTGGCGCAATACAGCCAGTGGGCAGGTTTACTCCTGGCTCATGAATGGCTTAACCCTCAGCAGCTATACCTATCTGGGCACACTGGATACCACCTGGAAGTTAGAGGCAGCAGGAGACTTCTCTGGCAGTGGTAGCGTGGGGCTGGTCTGGCACAACGTGAACAATGGGCAGGTCTATAGCTGGCAGATGAATGGGGCCACCATCGGCAGCATCAATAGTGTGGGCAGCCTGGATGCAGGCTGGCAGGTGCAGGCATATGGGTACTTTAATAGCGATGGTAGGGCAGACCTGCTGTGGCGATCCAACAGCGTGCAGATTAGCCTGTGGCAGATCAATAACACAGCGCTGAGCTTTAATGTCCTCTCCACGCTCGATCCGAACTGGCAAGCTTATGCCCTGCGGTAACGGGCTGTGAGGATGTTGGCGGACGGGATGACGATTGGGCAAGCTTGCAATGTTGGGAACGGTCCGCGCCGCTTGAGAGATACTGGCATGAGGGGGGATATGGCCATACCGGGGAAGGCTGCCATTGGGAACGGTCCGCGCCGCTTGAGGACACGGCAAGGCGCGGGGATACGGCAATGGCAGGGGAACGCTCCGCCAACCTGTCACCAGTCCGCCAAGTGAGGCCAGCGCCACTCCGTCTGGGTCAGTCCTGAGAAAGCCTGACCACACCCAGAGAAGACCAACCCGACCACAACCCAAGTCCCAGAAGGTTCCCACCGGGACGCAGCTTACCAGAGAGGGAGCGGCGAACAGTACCCATTCGGCGACTGACCACCAGCATGACAGAGCCCGTTCACGGCGTGTGTACGTAGCACGGATCGCGCTTCCTCTTGGCCAGGGAGTTGCCCTGGATGACCGTCCCGATGCCCAGGGATGCCCTACCTTATCCTGGATGACCGCCCCGATGCCCAGGGATGCCCAGAGCGACTCTACCTTATCCCGCCCAGTTGTGGGCTTACCCTACCTTATTCACCTCTCTGGTGGGACTCTCTGCCCTCTCGCTGTGCCCTCTTGCAGTGTTCTGGCCGTGTGGGCCGTTGGTTGTTTGGGCTGTCTGCGATCGCCCCTCATTGCTGTGAGGTTAGGGTAACTTCACATGGTACCCTGCTCACTGAGTAAGGCTTTCACGGGACGGGTTTACCCTAAACGGCGATACGTGCGGTGCACACACTCTGTGAACGAGTCGTCTGTTCACAGTTATTCCCCCATCATTCCCTGCCATCCCCCTCCGGTGGGCCTCTTCCCTCTTCCTGCTGGCTGTGTTCTCCCTATCTGTCCGTCCTGGTCGTGTGTCCGTGTGCGTTCATGCCCTCAGTCACAGTGCGTTTAGGGTTAATCTCACATGGCACACTACCCTCTGCATAAGGGTTCTAGACCTGGCACTTTACCCTAAAGCGGCGTTGATCACGGTAGGCTCACCATCATCCCTACCCTGTGAGCTGCCCTCCGGTGGGTTTTGGGAACGCGTCAGGAAACTACTTTTGTACTACCACTGTGAGCTGCCCTCACCGACTCTGCCTACCATCCCCCTCCGGTGGGCCGCTCTTCCGCTGCCCTCTCCTGGTGTGTCCTGGTGTCTGTCCGTCTCTGTTTTAGTGTGTGGTCGGGCTGTGATTGCTCCCAGTGCCCTTGCCACGCCCACAGGCAACGTTTAAGCTGAACGCAGAGCCAAGACGGCTGTGCCCCTGCCTGAGTCAGCATGAAGGACTTCTTTATCAGCTATAACCGACACGACAAGCAGTGGGCGGAGTGGATTGCCTGGACTCTTGAAGAGGCGGGCTACCAGGTGGCGATTGAAGCCTGGGACTTCAAGCCGGGGGGGAACTTCGTGCTCTACATGCAGGCGGCACTCACCCAGAGTCAGACCACGATCGCGGTGTTGTCAGAGCACTTCCTTAGTGCTGTGTATGTCTACCCTGAGTGGGCGACGGCCTTTGCTCAAGATCCACAGGGCACCCAACGGAAGCTGATTCCAGTGAAGGTGGATGAGTGTGCGCCCCCTGGGCTATTGGCGCAAATAGTGTACGTAGACCTGGTGGACTGTGAAGTGGGAGCAGCACAGCAACGGCTCTTGAGTGGGGTCAGTGAAGGGCGCTTAAAGCCCACCAGTAGCCCACCCTATCCCGGTAAAGCGAGTGAACGGAGTGTCCCCAACCCGGTGCCGTTCCCCGGTGTGATCACCCACTCCCTTACTGACACATCCCCTGCCCAACCCCCTCAAACCCTCTCCCTCTCAGCCTATGACGCCCAGACGTGGGTGGGACGGGATGAGCTGATCCAAGACCTGACCCACAAGTTGGAGAGTGGCTACCGTGTCCTGGCTCTCACCGGCATTACGGGGATTGGGAAGACAGCCTTAGCTGAACATCTGGTGGTGAACGTCCAGGGATGGGGGATGCCCTTCCACCGCCTCAACTTTGATGACCGGGGACAGGGGCGTGACTTCCTCAGTGGGGCACTGGCTTTATTACCCAGGTTGGGAGAGGTGGTGACGACGGCTGACCAGCAAGACCCCCAAAATGCGCTGCAGCACTTACTTACCGCGCTTAGAACTAAGCCCTTCCTGATTCAGATTGACTCCCTGGAGTTGCTCTTAGAGGGGAGTGAGGAAGGGGGGTGGAGTGCCTTCAGGGATGGGCTATGGGTAGACTGCTTCCAGCAACTCTTGGCGGGGGAACAGTGTCAGAGTCAGCTCTTGCTCACCACACAAGCCGTGCCAGAGGAATTGGAGGCTGTGGGTGCTCGTTATTCTCGCTGTTGGGATGTGCAGGTGGTAAGTGGTCTCGCTGAAGACGAGCAGTTGGCGTTGTTCAGTAAGAACGGACTGGAGCCTGATCAGGAGGGAGTCGAGACCCTGAGGCGATTGGGCCAGCTCTACGACGGTCATCCGTTGGTGTTGCAGGTGATTGCCAAGGATATCTTGAGTAAGCCCTTCAGTGGGGACGTGCAACGGTACTGGCAGCACTATCAGGTAGAGTTTACGGAGGGAGAGCGCGATCGCAGGCAGGGGAACTCACCCCGGTCGTTACAGCTTAGGGTCAAACAGCGAGTGGAAGCGTCCCTGAAGCGCTTACCAGAGACGGCTTATCAGATAGTGTGTCGGGCTTCGGTGTACCGTCGTCCTGTACCAGAGGGGGTCTGGGTGCAGTTGGTGGGTGAAGTGACTGAGGCAGAGGCGTGGTCAGCCTTAGAAGTACTGCGGGGTCACAACCTGGTAGAGGAAGCGTTTCGAGGGGACGGAGTGCTGTTACTAAGGCAGCACAACCTGGTCAGGGGTGTAGCACGGCAACTGTTGAGAGCAACCGCAGGGGAGTGGAAAGCGGCACACCAAACGGCGGCTCAGGTGTGGTTACAGGACTATCAGCCAGAGGCAGGGGCACCCAATCTGGAGTTGGTGAGAGGGAAACTGGAGGCGTTTCACCACTACGGTGAAGTGGAGGACTGGGAGGCGGCGAAGGGGATTCTGATTGACGAGGGGGTGGGGCTTCAGCTTTTTAATTGGAGCTACTACCGGGAGGTGTTGCCCCTGTTTGAGCGGCTGTTGGGTAAGTTAGGGGCAGCCGTTGACGTGCGTTGTGAGCGAGGGATTGGGAATGCTTACCTTCAGTTGAGTGACTACCCCCAGGCAATTGAGCACTATCAACAGAGTTTAGCGACGGCTCGTGAGATTGGTGACCGCGACGGAGAAGGGAGAGCCTTGGGCAATCTGGGGCTTGTTTACCAGCGGTTGAGTGACTACCCACAGGCAATTGAGTACCACCAGCAATTCTTGACGATTGCCCGTGAGATCGGGTATCGACAAGGAGAAGGGATTGCATTGGGCAATCTGGGACTGGCTTACTACTTTCTGGGTGACTACCCCCAGGCGATTGAGTACCACCAGCAACACTTGACGATTGCCCGTGAGATTGGGAATCGACAAGGGGAAGGGGCTTCTTTGGGCAATCTGGGCATTGCTTACCATCGTCTGGGCGACCATCCCAAAGCGATTGAGTACCACCAGCAGTCTCTGGCTATTGAGCGTGAGATTGGGAATCGACAAGGGGAAGGGGCTTCTTTGGGCAGTCTAGGCATTGCTTACGAGAAACTGGGTGACTATCCCCAGGCGATTGAGTACCACCAGCAACACTTGACTATCGCTCGTGAAATTGGTGATCGGCAAGGAGAAGGGACTGCACTGGTGAATTGGGGTGCAGCTTTGCTCAAACTGAAACAGTATCCCGCAGCCCAACCACACCTCCAATCATCTCTCGCCATCTTCAAAGCACTGGGAGATCGCACCAATGAAGCCGAAGCCCTCCTCCGCCTCGCCGAACTCTATCACCAGACGGGACACCCTGACCGGGCGTTAGACCACGGCACCCAGGCGCTTACCCTCTCCAGGGAGTTGGGCATCCCCCTCCTCAAAGAGTGTGAAGACCTGCTGGCGACTCTACAAGCAGAGACCGGCACGAGCACGGAGCCTGAAGCCCACTGAATGGGTATCCAAAGAGCCGTCCCACCACCGTAGTCAGTCAATCCCAATCCCCAATCAGACCACCAGCCAATGACCCACCCGCAGAGGGCAGCCCTAACAGACCACTCACAAAGCCCCCATCAGACAGCCCACAGCCATGAGTCCATCCCCATTCCCAACGTGCGCTATGTCAGGACGCACCGGCCCCGAATCATCCGCAGCCGACAGAGCGGCTACTCCCCTGGGGCTGGCAGCACGTTGTCATCCACCGCTGCACCACGAAATCGCTGTCACCGGCCTAGCATGGGCATCGGAGCAGTGGGCAGTACCCCAACTCGACCACCAGAGGGGGATACAACGACAACAGGGAGAGAGCACAACGACAACAGGGAGAGAGCACAACGACAACAGGGAGAGAGCACAACGACAACAGGGAGAGAGCACAATGACCACCCATCAGACACGGGCAGGAAGAGCGCAACAAATAGGCGGAGAGAGCACTAGGGCACAACGACCACCGGGTGGGGGGAGGGAGAGCACAACGGCAATCGGGAATGGGCAGCACAACGACCCCCAGGAAGGGAGGGAGAGCACCAGGGCTCAACAACAGACCAGAGCGGGGACAGACCAGGGTGTAAACCCGCACGACCAGGCTCCCACCACTCCAGGTCAACCGACTATACTGACAGCGTGAGGGCTGGTCAAACGCCACACAGGGACGGAAGCAAGTGCCAATCATCAACCCCAACGAGCCGTATACCTTTCGTCGCTACTTCGACCTGAAGATCGACCCGATTGACCTGGCCCAGTACTTTGAGTACGACTACCAGAAGCAACGGCTGACGCTGCCCCAGGCCCACGTGCCCTTTGATGCCGCTCAGATCACCGAGCGCATTGAACGCACACTGCCCCAGATCCTGTCGAGCAACGAGCAGACGAAGCGGGAGATGCTGGTCTCCCCCATTGTCCGCAGCATCCTGGAACACACATCGGTGCAGATCCGCATTGAGTACCCCCTGAAGGTCACAGAGCAGCTGCAAGGGGTGGTGGACTACCTGCTGTCGGTCAATCACCTGAGCCAGTTGGTGGTGATTGAGGCCAAGAACGACGACCTGGACTACGGCTTTACACAACTGTTGGCAGAGATGATTGCCCTCGACCAGTGGGAGCGATCGCCCAGTGTCGATGCGCAACCGACCTTACTGGGAGCCGTGACCACCGGGAGTGTGTGGCAGTTTGCGACCCTGGATCGACGGGCCAAGCGTCTGGTGCAGGGTGTGAACAGCTTTCGGGTGCCAGAAGAACTGGACACGGTGATTGGGGCATTGCTGTACCCACTCACACAGCCCCAACCACAGCAAAGCGCTTGAGGCCTGTAGACCACCCACCAGCACCCGTGAGTCATAACCGTGAGGTGTCAGTCTGAGACTCCCAACGGCAGATTGACTGGTCGTGTTCACGTCGTGTGGGCGAGGCCGTAGCGTGTTCGGCGCACACGTTCACAGTGACCGGTGGACACGTTGGACGGGAAGCAGAGCCAGTAACGACACACGAAAAACCCCCACCAGGTTGACCGTGGGGGCAGAGGATTTAGTTCGGTGTTAGCCGTCCCGTCAATTGGTACGGCACTGTGGCAGTGTGGTTAAGAAGGCCCCACCAGGCTAGTAGTGAGGCACAGTTCATTCACCTGTGGTGTTCCAGAGAGTGCTGGTGAGCAACTGGAGACACCGCTACCAACGGTACAGGCCCCAAATTACTGACAGTTGACCGTGCTGAGACAAGGGTGTGGCAGGCGGATACCCAGGGGCAGCACCCCCGTATCACGACCACCAGGGGGAGAGAGCACCGGAGGGAGGGGAGCACAACGGCAATAGGGAGGGAGAACACCAGGGCACAACGACCACCGGGCGGGGGGAGGGGAGCACAACGACAACAGGGGATGGCAGTACCAGGGACCAACAACAGACCAGGGGAAGGGCACCCCAAGCACCACCCTGGCCAGACCAGAGGGCGATCGCCATGCTGTCAACTGACTAGCATCCCGTGACGTTTGGCAACACGCCCAGGCAATCACCAGTGAGGGCTGATCCGCTAAGCTAACAGCAGAACGACATGCACTAATAAATAAGCTCCAGACAGTGGGTGTCTGGAGCGGCCGGTACAAGCTTGTAAGACTCTGATCCGTCTACTGATCGGTGCGGTCAGTGTTCATCCGGGTCACTTCGGGCTGTTTACTTGAGGCTGAGATTGAGACACGATCACCCGTCCGTCCGGGTACACCAGGAAGACAGTGGGGACAGAGACGGGACGAGTGGGCGCAGGGAGGGGGATCGCGGTGTTTGACAGCATAAGACCAGTACCGGGGCAAAGGAGAACTCCTGGCCTGATCCTAGTCAGAGCCGCAACAGACGGACAGGTGACAAGTACTCAAGTCTGTGTGAAGTTTGGGTGATCGGGGACGACCCCTGTATGTTGACGGTGCGCAACGGGGTAGGGAAGACCAGACCACAGCAAGAGCCCACCCCATCAAGCAGCCATGACACAACCAAGGCTAACCACCACCCGCTAGAGGCACCACCCGCTAGAGGCATCCGGTCATACACACCTCAGACCACAACCACATCAAGCACCCATGACACGACAGGCACAAGCACACGACCAACAGGCCCACAGAGCACAGACCTTTAGACCACTGGGGGTGAGCATCAGGCATGGACGCCGGGAACCCTAGAGCCAGTCGTTGATTGGCACGCGTGGTGGAGAGAGGACACGATCACCAGACTGAGTTCAGTCAGCTGGTAGCAGAACGCCGCTGGCTGTTAGCGGCTCAGACGGCCGCCGGGGGTGAGTCAGCGACCAGTGTTGTCCTACCGGCACTGGACTCCCCCGCAGACAGTCCCCTGACCGGTACCGTCCACTCACAGGTCATCGTCAAACGCCTCCAGAAGCTCAACAGCATACTGCACCACGGGCAGGCGCTGGCTGCAACCTTTGCCGAGCGGCAGGTGCAACTGACGCCCGACCTGCCCGTCCCCGACAACGGCCGCCTGGACTTGTTTGTGCGGTTCCCGCTGTTGCCCCAGAAGGCGGTGTTTGCGATCGCGTTCCGCAGTCAGGGCCAAAGCCGAGTCACGTACCACGAGCAAAAGGGTGCCTTCTACGTCCGCAATCGCAGTGGTGGTCTCAAGCCCTGGCAAATCGACCTGTTTCGGCGCTTTGCCCTGCAAGAATATTGGCTCCGCAAGCAGCGACCGGATCTGTTTGGCACGTCCTCTCGCGACAAGAACCGCTCAGCCGTGAAGCTGCTGGTGCTGACGGGAGAGACCAGACTGGGTCAGCACGGAGACCACCTGTACACCACAGTCGGGGAGCAGAACGTGCTGTCTGTCTGCAACCGGGTCTCCCTCTTTGTCCTGAGGGAAGACCAGCTGATACCGTTCATCCAGGCATGGTTCACGCCCAGGGCGGCACTCCCAACACCTCAGCCCAACGCTGGCGGCAGGGGCAGCGGCACCTGAGCAGTATGGCTCCCACCCCAACGGTTCATGGCTATTTAGGGTTACAGAATTGATAAGCCGCGTTGATTGCCCTGACCAGTTCGCTCTCCTGGACTGGCTTAAGCAGGTAGCCAAAGGGCAGGCTCGCGTAGGCCCGCTCTAAGGTGGCGCGATCAGCCTGGCCAGTCAGGTAAACGGCAGGGACCTGGAACGTGCGCCACAAAAAGGTGGCAATCTCAACTATTGCGCGACGATTACATAGACCGAACGACAATTACATTGCCCACCGCTCATTTTCAAAATTAGAGATCACTAACTCATTTGAAAACCGGATCAGATCGTGTCACTCAATTCACCAATATTGATCA
>Ga0209062_1000992_pt1 | contig 60269 bp, 62 predicted proteins | sample Coa_R2_2_FD_187158 | JGI IMG/M metagenome (GOLD analysis project Ga0209062, IMG submission 187158) | Surface soil microbial communities from Centralia Pennsylvania, which are recovering from an underground coalmine fire - Coalmine... | ecosystem: Environmental > Terrestrial > Soil > Unclassified... | reverse complement strand
ACGGGGCTCACCGGCGCCATCACGACGGCGGCCGGCAAGGGCAATTACGGCAATGCCGAGTGGGCGCTCTTCGACCTGATCAATGCCCACCCGGGCGGCGTGACGCTGATCAATGGCGGCCAGTCGCATCTCGATTACGCGATGGCGCAGGACCATCTCTCGGGCTTGTGCGGGCTCAGCGCGGTCGGCGTGATGCAGGGCTGGAACCCGAACAACGCGATGTATGGCGCCGGCTCGGAATTCAATTCGCAGAACACCGGATCGGAATGGGCCGCTTTCTATTCCGCGCTCGCGGCCTGCGGCACGCCCGTGCCGGTGATCTCCTACGGCGTCGAGAACACGGAGGTGAACGGCTCGGGCAATAACCAATGGGTCTATATGGGCGAGAATCCGAAATCGGTGCTGAACGGCGCCGTGATCTCGGGCTCGACGCTTACCTTGGGCTCCGTCGCGTCGGGCAGCGTCGCGATCGGCGATTATGTCTACGGCATCAGCGTGCCGGGCGGCGTCAAAATCGTCTCGGGCAGCGGCCTTTCGTGGCAGCTGAACCGCACGCTCGGCACGATACCGGGCAGCGGCAGCGAGACCATGTTCACCAATGGCTGGGACAATCCGGCGATCGTCGCTTTTATCAACAACAGCACCGCGACCTCCGCCTGTCAGAGCGCGACGCCGTCCTTCTATTGGTGCCGGCTCTCCTGGACGCCGCTCCTCATGTACGCGATGCAGGCCGGCATCAATCCGAACGGCAGCGGGCGCCAGCTCTGGGCGATGTGGGGCGGCAACAACGGCACCATGACGATGAACACGCCGTCCGCCGGTGACGACAGCTGGTCGCCTACGCCGCAGTCGGGCTTCAACTTCATCACGCGGACCGCCAGCGACGGCGTCATCAACAACCAGAATGCACTGGTCGCGAACGACAACCCGTCCAACTATCTGCCTCTCTTCCGCCGCCGCAGCGAGCCCGGCCTGAGAGCCGGATCGCGGCATTCGAACTGAAGCCTTTCACCACGAAGGCACGAACGGCTCGATCAATTCATCATCCCCGCCTTCGCGGGATGATGGGTGAGATCCTTCGTGCCTTCATGTGAGGAATCCCGGAGACGAATTTCATGCAGCTCATTCTCAATGCCGACACGCGGCCGATTCCGTTCTTGATCGTGCAATCGACGGATCACATCACCGGACTCACCGGTGCCGTGCCGACAGTGACGGTCTCGAAGAACGGGGCCGCCTTTGCAGCGCCGGCGGGAACCGTCGCGGAGATCGGCAATGGCTGGTACAAGCTGACACCGACCGCGGCCGACACCGGGACCAACGGGCCGCTGCTGCTGCATGCGACGGCGACCGGCGGCGATCCGGCCGATGTCGATTGCCAGGTCGTCGCGATGAGTCCCTATGCGGCGCTGCCAGCGAATTTTGCCGGACTCGCGATCGACGGGGCGGGTGGCATCACCGTGGGCGCGTATGAGAGCGGCAAGGATCCGGCCGCCTATGTGCTCGGCAACCCCGCCAACAGGCTCGCGACCGACGCAAGCGGCGCGGTCAGCGCAAACAATCTCGCGTCGCTGCTCGATGTCGCGCTTTCGGGGCACACGACCGGGGGAACGCCGGGGGCCGCTCTGGGCAATCTGGTGAATGCGTTGGCCGAGAGCTACGCCGCGAACGGGACACCGGCGACGCTCGCGCAGCTCCTCTATGCGATCCTGGCGATCCTCGCCAACGTCTCGCAGTCCGGCACGACGATCACCGCGACCAAGCTCGACGGCGCGACGACGGCAATGAGCTTCACGCTGGACAGCGCCACCGCACCGACTAGCCGAAAGCGCGCGGCTTAGCGGCCGGCCATTTCAACCAGGATCTTCGCAAGCAAAGAGCATTGAATATCAAGGAGCTGGACCATGGCGTTGTGGCCGGTCACCGACGCGCTGGGCGCGGGCGGAGCGCAGTCGCTGCTGCTCGCGGGATTGGGCGCCGGCTCGGGCGCGACCAGCCCGCCGCCGCCTCCACCACCTCCACCGCCTTCGGGGTCGCCTGTCATGACGCCGCTTCGCACGCTGATGCCGATCCATCTCTCGGGCTATGCCGGGCGCGATTTCCCGCCGCTTTCGATCGATGCCGACGAGATTCTCGGCATCGATCTCGGCCCCGCGCTCGATCCGGGCGACACGCTGGTCGCCGCGAGCCTCGCGCTCCTCTTCTATCCGGTCGAGGCGGGCCAGACGAACTATGCGAGCGCGATCGACGGTACCGCCGCGCTGATCGGCACGGTCGCGGTGCAGGCGATCGGGCGACCGCCGCCCGGCCGGTACCTTCTGGGCTTTACCTGCCAAACAGCGGCGGGCCGCACGATCGAGATCCATTCCTTCTTCAACGCGACGAGCTTGCCAAATGCCTCCGTCTGACGGACGAATGACACCGCTGGAGCCCGGCTTTTTCGGCCGCCTCGCCGCCGGCATGCGCTACGCAATCCGCGGCGTGGCGCCCGACAATTGGTTCGGCCCGCTGCAGCCGATCGAGCCCGTGACGCCGGCGCTGCCCGAACCGCGTCAGTTCGATTATCTCACCGGGCTCAACATCCAGTTCCGGCCGCGCGGCGAGGAGGGGATCTCCTTCGCGCAGATGCGGGCGCTGGCCGACAGCTGGGATCTGCTGCGGCTCGTCATCGAGACGCGCAAGGACCAGGTCGAGCGGCTGCGCTGGAACATCCGGCCGAAGCCCGCGCAGGGCGAAGTGCCGGCCAGCTTGTCGCCGGGAAATGCGGATCCGCGGATCAAGGCTCTGAAGACTTTCTTCCGCAAGCCGGACGGGGTGCATCGTTGGGGTCCTTGGCTCCGCATGCTGCTCGAGGACCTCTTCGTCATCGATGCGCCGACGCTCTATCGGGCGCGCAATGCCGGCGGCGCGCTCATCGCGCTGGAGCCTGTCGACGGCGCGACGATCAAAGTGCTGATCGACGATCAGGGCCGCGCGCCCGAGCCGCCGGATCCCGCCTATCAACAGATTCTGCACGGCGTGCCCAAGGCGGACTTCTCGCGCGACGAGCTCCTCTACCTGCCGCGCAATCCGCGTACGGCCAAGGTCTACGGCTTCTCGCCGGTCGAGCAGATCGTCACCACCGTCAACATCGCGCTCCGTCGCCAGCAGGTCCAGCTCCAGTATTTCACCGAGGGCAATATGCCGGAGGCGCTGGTCGGCGTGCCCCAGGGCTGGACGATGGAGCAAATCCGCGAGTTCCAGGAATATTGGGACACGATCATGGCGGGCAACATCGCTGAGCGGCGCCATGCGCGCTTCGTGCCGTCCGATTTCCGCTATCAGGCGACGCGCGATGCGCCGCTCAAGGATGATTTCGACGAATGGCTGGCGCGGGTCGTTTGCTATGCCTTCTCCGCCTCGGCCGCGCCCTTCACCCGGCAGATGAACCGCGCGACCGCTGACAATGCGCAGGAGATGGCGCTCTCGGAGGGCCTCGGTCCGATCATGCTTTGGGTCAAGGATTTGATCGATCGGGTCATCGAAGAGGATTTCGGCTGGGACGATCTCGAATTCGAATGGGCCGACGAGGAAGCGGTCGATCCGCTGAAGCAGGCGCAGCTTACGGACATGAAGCTGCGCGCGGGCCTCAAGACGATCAACGAGGCGCGGGCGGAATCCGGGCTCGATCCGATCGAAGGCGGCGACACGCCGCTCATCTACACCGGCGCCGGCGCAGTGACGCTTTCGAGCGTGCTCTCCGGTGCCGCGCAGCAACCATCCCAACAGGAGTGACGCGATGCGGCTCTATGCCGAAATCACCAAGATCGACGAGGCCGAGCAGCTCGTGTTCGGCTATGCCTCCACCGAAGCGCTCGACAGCCAGGGCGAGATCGTGAAGCGCGAGGCTTTGGAGGCGGCGCTGCCGGACTATATGCGCTTCGCCAATATCCGCGAGATGCACCAGCCCTCGGCGGTCGGCGTCGCAACCGAGGCGCAGATCGACGGCAAGGGTCTCTTCCTCGGCGCCAAGATCGTCGACCCGACGGCTTGGGAGAAAGTGATCCAGGGCGTTTACAAAGGCTTCTCGATCGGCGGTCGCGTGACGCAGCGCGACGACACGGAGAAGCACGTCATCACCGGCCTGAGGCTGAGCGAGATCAGCCTGGTCGATCGTCCAGCCAATCCGGAGGCGGTGTTCACCATGTACAAATCCAATGAGTGCAAGGATCTCGAGAAGCTCGGCGCGCGCAACTCGCAAGCCGATCTGGCGCTGATTCAGGAGATCCATGATCGCGCCGCGGCGCTCGGAGCGGCTTGCAGCGACGATGACGATGACGACGACCAGGCCGATGACGGACTGGATGATACGGATAAGACGCATCGCCCGCGCGACCTCGCCAAGCTTGCGGGCGAGCTCGGCGCCGCGAGGTCGCGAATCGCCGAGCTCGAAGCCGAGCGCGACCTTCTGGTGAAGACGCTCGCCGCCAAGCCGGCGGAACGGCGTGCCGCGCTCCGCGTGGCGCCCATCGACAAGGCGGCGGATTCGCGTTCCGCTGCATTTGCCCGCGAAACTCCGACCAACGACCCGATCGAGCTTACCAAACGAGCACTGCGCCGTCCGCTGAGCCTGGCGCAGATCGAGAAGATCGCCAACCGCTGACGCGCGGGGCGCGGGCCGCCCCTTTCGACATCACTGAACGAGAAATCCCGGCGCGGCTCGCCCCTCGCGCCGGCAATGTCCCCTCGCGCCCTTGGGCAAGGACATGATGGAGCTATTCGCATGAATGGAAATGTGACCGACGACACGCTGGCGCTGATCAAGGAGTCGCTGGCCAGCGGCGAGACGCTCGCCAAGACCATCACGACCGCGAGCGGCCTGCTCGCCTACGACCTGCAGCCCTCGGCGAAGAATCTCTATCCCGCCGCGACGCCGATCCGCAACGTGCTGCCCCGCGTCGGCGGAGGCACCGGCACGGCGACAAACTGGCGGCAGGTGAACGCGATCATCGGCTCCGGCTGGGACGCGATCGGATGGGTGCCGGAAGGCCAGCGCTCCGGCCGCATGAGCTACAGCACCTCCACGCGGTCGGCGAGCTACGCCACCATCGGCGAAGAGGATTCGGTGACCTTCGAAGCGGTGTCGTCGGCGCAGGGCTTCGAGGATGTCCAGGCGACCGCCACGATGCGTCTCTTGCAGAAGATGATGTTGAAGGAAGAGAACGCGTTGCTTGGCGGCAATGGATCGCTTCAGCTCGGCACCGCGCCGGCGCCGAGCTTGTCTGCGAGCGGCTCGGGCGCGACGCTGCCGGCCGCGACCTACTCGGTGATCGTCGTGGCGCTCACCTATGAAGGCTATCGCAACTCCAGCGTCTCGGGCGGTATCGCTACTACCAAGTCGGTGACCGGGGCGGACGGCGCGACCTTCACCGTGAATGGCGGCGCGTCCGCGCCATCCGCCAATGCGACCCAGGCCGTCACGCTCGGCCAGACCCTGTTCGCCTCGGTGGCGCCGGTCGCCGGTGCGGTCGGTTATGCCTGGTTCGTGGGCGCCGTCGGATCGGAGAAGCTGCAGGCGATCACCACGATCAGCAGCGCCGCATTCTCCGCGCCGCTCTCGAGCTCGACCCAGGCCGCGTCGGCGATTGCTGCTGATTACTCCGCCAATCCGGGCCTGGCTTTCGACGGTCTCTTGACCTCGGCGCTCAAGGCCGGGTCCGGCGCCTATGTGAACTATCTCGCGACCGGCACGGCAGGAGCCGGCACTGCGCTCTCGGCGTCCGGCCGCGGCTCGGTCAACGAGATCGATCTGATGTTGCAGAAAATGTGGGACCTGTTCGAGGTCAGCCCGACGGTGCTCTATGTCAATAGTCAAGAGCAGCGGAACATCACGTCGAAGGTCCTGTCGAGCGCATCGGCGCCGCTGCTGCGGTTCAACACCGACGGCAAGGATCCGTTCGCGATCGTGGCCAACGGCGTCGTCGAATACTACTACAATCCGTTCGCGCTCGACGGTGGTTACAAGATCCCGGTCAAGATCCATCCGTTCGTGCCACCCGGCACGATCATCGGCTGGTCGGAGAATCTGCCGGCGCAATATCAGTCCTCCAACGTGCCGAATGTCGCCGAAGTCAAGACCCGTCGCGACTATTATCGCACCGATTGGCCGCTCAAGACCCGATCCTACGAGTTTGGCGTTTACGCCGAAGAGGTGCTGGCGGTTTACGCTCCTTTCGCCATGGGCGTGATCAGCAATATCGCGAATGGTTGACGAAGCGCGGGCCGGCCTTCGGGTCGGCCCGTTTGCTGGGAGATTTCCATGGACCGACCGGCCCCTGGTTTCGTGCGCCTGATCGCGCCTTCCGGATCCTGGGAGGGTCCGACCTATGGCGGCGATCAATACCCAATCCAGCCCGACGGCACCGTCGACGTGCCGGAACACGCTGCGCCGCCGCTGCTTCGCCAGGGCGGCTTCACCCTCTGGGTCGACGGAGACGACGAATGAGCGCGGGCGACTTGGTTTCGATCGACGATGTGAAAGCCTATCTCGGCGGCGATCTGCAATCGAACGACGATTCGGTGCTCACCCGGCTCATCACCGCCGCGAGCGCATTCTTCACGACCGCTTGCGGCAATCCGATTTTGATTCAGAACCATGACGAGCTCTATGACGGCAAGGGCAGCACGCGACTTTACCTCCGCAACACTCCGGTCCTCGCCGTCACCTCGGTCGCGATCGACGACATCCCGATCCCGGCCTCGATCGCCGTTGCCGATCCGGGATGGGTCCAAAATGGCAATGTGATCATCCTCTTCGGTTACTGGTTCAAGCGCGGCTATGCGAATGTCGCCGTAACCTACGAAGCCGGCTACGCGATGGTGCCGGCCGACGTCGCCGAGGCGGTGATCGAATTGGTGGGCCTGCGCTATCGCGGCAAGGACCGGTTGGGCAAGGCCTCCGAGAGCATGGGCGGCATCGCTACGACATCCTACACCCAGAAGGATGTGAGCCCGTTCGTGCAGAGCGTGATCACGCGCTACATGCGGGCGAATCTCGCATGATCGCTATCGAACTCGACTCGATCGATGCGGTCCGCGCGAGACTCGCCGCGATCCCTGCCGATACGGCGATCACGCTTCGCGCCGCCGGTGCGGAGCTGGCCTGTCAAATCCGGTCGGCTGCAGAAAACAACGTATCCGGCGGCCTGCTTCAGGCGCGCTCGGGCAAGCTGCGCGACAGCCTTGCCGTCGCGACCTCGACATCAGGCACAGCGATCGGCTTCTCGGTCCAGGCGATCACGCCCTATGCCGCCTTCCAGGAATTCGGCTTCTCGGGCACCGAAAGCGTGCGCGAATTTCTACGGCGCCAGTCGATGGTCTTCGGGCGAACGATAGCGCCGAAGGAAGTGACCGTGCGCGCGCATGATCGGCAAATCGATTATCCGGGCCGGTCCTATCTGCGCTCCGCGCTCGCCCAATTTGCGCCGACGATCCACGATGTGTTGTCCAGCGCAATGGCGGAGGTTCTGAAATCATGAGCCGCGAAGCCATCCAGTCTGCGCTGTTCGCGCTTCTGACCGACGAACGCGCCGGTATCGACGGTCTCGTACTTGCAAGTCGCAGGCTCAAAGCGCCGCAGGACGTCGGACCGGGCAACTGCCCGGCGCTGTTCCAGATCTATCGCGGCGAGACAGTCGAATGGTCGGGCACGCGCCCGCTGAAGCGAATCATGCATCTGGAGATCGTCCTCTTTGTTCATTCCGGCGATAAGAGCTTTCCGACCTCGTCGCTCCTCAATCCGATGCTGGACGCGATCGACCAGGCCTTTGGCGCGGGCGATCCCGCCAATGTGCAAACGCTGGGCGGTCTCGCCAAGCGAGTGACGATCAACGGTCACATAGCCACGGACGAAGGCCTGCTCGGCGAATATGCCTACGCGATCGTGCCGGTCGAAATTCTGATCCCCTGAAAGGACATCGCATGACAGAGACAAGCCATCAGTCAGCGGCGGTCCGCGCCGCGATCGAGCGCTGGTTCCACGACAATTTCGCCAATTCGCCGGTCTCGCGATCGGTCGAGGCGATCAATCATCTGCGCGCCTCCCTCGATGCGCTCGAGGTCGAGATCGCTGCGACACTTACGAAGGAGACCTGATCCATGACTCAATATGCTTTTGGCTTGGGCGCGCTGATCGGCTTGCGCACCGATATTGCGAACGCGACGCCGGCTCAGTTCGGCACGCTGCAGGAGGTGCAGCTCGATATGAGCTTCACCATCAAGGAGCTGACCGGTCAGTTCCAGGCGCCGACCGCGCTCGCGCGCGGTGGGCTGAAGATCACCGGCAAGGCCAAGGCCGCGCGAATCACCGCGGCCAATTTCAACAATCTGTTCTTCGGTCAGACGGTCGGCAACGGAAATACCGTGACGCAGATCGGTGAAGCTCAGGCGGTTCCGGGCAGCGCCGCCTATACCGTGCAAGTCGCAAACCATGCGACGTTCGCCGCCGATCTGGGCGTCGCCTACGCCGCGAGCGGTGTGATGCTGACGACCGTTGCGCCGGGATCCGAAGCGACAGGGAAATATTCAGTCAATTCGGCGACCGGAACCTACACCTTCTCATCCGGCGATGCGAACGCCGCCATTCTCGTGACCTATAGCTACACCACGACGAGCGGCACCGCGATCGCCCTGTCGAACCAGCTCATGGGCTCGCAGCCGAGCTTCAGGCTGGTTTTGAGCGAGCAGTATCAGGGCAAGCTGCTGAACCTGCAGCTCAACTGGGTGATCTCCCCCAAGCTGTCCCTTCAGTTCAAGAACGAGGATTTCCTCATCCCCGAGTTCGACTTCCAAGCCGCGGCCGATGCGGCCGGAAACATCGGCAATGTGTGGCTTTCGGAGTAGGCGCGTATGACGATTTCGATCAGACTTGGCGGCAAGGACTATCCGATCGCCCCACTGAAGTTTCGCGACCTGAAGCGCGTGCTGCCGTTGTTCCTCCAGCTCGGTATGGATAGCGAAGCGAAGGTGGACGCGCAGGGCGAGATACTGACGGCCGCGATCGCGACGGCCGATCCCGCTTTCACGCGCGCCCAGTTCGATGAGTTGACGCCGGATGTGGAGGAGCTTCGCGTCGCGGTGTCGGCGGTCGCGCGCCTCTCGGGATTGAAGCCGGGAGCGCCCCAGCCGGGGGAAGCGCCGGCGGCGAGGCCTTCCCTTGGGGCGACATCTACGGGCTGATCGCGACGGCCTGCGGGTGGCGCCGGGCCGAGATCGACGAGATGACGTTACCCGAATATCTGGAGCTCGCCGCCTATTGGAAAAAGAATCCGCCCTTGCATCTTCTCATCCGCGCTTTTCTTGATTATAAGGGCGGGGACAAAACCAGAACGTCGGACTTGGCCGAGCTGTTGGCTGCTGCCGGACCGGAGGGAATCTTGCGTGGATAGGAGACGGGATGTCTGGCTTGCCGCGGTGCTGATTTCGGCCGGGGCCTGCACGCCGCAGCCCTATCCGGAGGATATCGCGCGGCAGCAGCAGGAGGCCACGGACCGGGCATTGATGGCCGAGTATATCGGGCGCCCGCTCTGGACCGTGGGCATCGCAAACTACTTCGTCTGCCCCAGCAAGGCGATGATGCTGGGTCCGGAGGGATGCTTCACGGGACGCGGCCGGTTCACCTTCGATTCCTTCGAAGGGCTGTACCCGCTGACGGACGGCGAGGTGTTCATGCATGTCACCTTCGCTGACGGGCGGTCAGGGTTCACTCATTTCTACCTTGGCGATCTGAAATTCGACGTCGTCGATCACGACCCGATGAAGGAGCCCGGGATCTATCCCTCCTTCCTCGACAATCTCAAGGCTGGAAAGGCCGTCCTGCAGCGCCGCAAGCTTCCAGGCGCGCTTCTGCACATGACCCAAGCGCAAGTGCTCGCCGGCGCTTGGGGCAAGCCCGACCGCGTCGTCGAGCGGGAGTCGTATCGGCACGGATCGGTCGAATGGTGGATCTATCCCGAGGACAATTTGCTGGTGTTCCAGAACGGCGAGCTGGTCGATATCCAGCGATCCCGGAAATAGGCTCGAGCGACCAGCCATTCGGCTTTTTGAGGAGCGTTGATGCGGATGTATCGCGTAGACGAGGGCGCTAACCCGGAAGGATGGCCGTTCCTTCAGGATGGGCATGCGTATCTCGGGGATGGCACGCCTCTCACCGATGTCGATGAGGACGGCCGAATTGTACCTTCGCGCCAAGCGTTAGTCTCTGACGAGAAAATCTGCTCGGGCGGCGTCCTGAGTCTCGCTGATCGGCAGAGCGGGGTCGAAGCGCTTGCACGCGCGCTCGACAATAACGATCTGGTCCGTGCGCCGATTCTGCTTCTCCAGCTTCAGATCGATCCCGATCCGGCTCTCGCGAAATTCAATCACTTCCATAAGCCGCCCGGCCCAGGGGGTGGGCAATTCGCATCTGGTCCCGAGGCGGGCGCCGCGGCTACGGCTCCATCAGGACTTGAGACTGCCTCGTTTAATATGCATGTCGGGCTCCCCGGCAGTGGAGTCGCCGGCACGCCGGTCGCGCCCCCGCCTGGATTTGAACAGGTTGCTGCGACCCTAGGCGTGAGTATGACCTCCACCTATGTACCCGGCGTCTATGGAAAGGATATCGACATCGCGCATGCGCTGGTCACGGATCTGGTGTGGATGGCGATCCTCACGATAACCAAACCTGGTTTCACGCCCGGAACCAAGGGTTACGGAATAGCTCTTCATAATGCGTTGGCCGTAGAAGTCAGACTGCTCGGTGACCCGGAACTCCATGCGGAACAAGCCTACTTCAAAGGCTTTCCCGTACCGATAAGACTCCCCTTCTCTTCTGTTCCCGACGTTCTCTACGGCTCGATATGGAATCCCAAGATAGTATGGGACCTAAAGACCGGGCGCTCTGCTCGCGATATCAGCGCTGCTGATACCCAAAAGCAGAAAGAGGAAACGCTTGAGAATGTTCGCGGATCGCCATTCTACGAATACATTCAGGTTTACGGGCCCTGACATGAACGACCCCACCTCTGCGAATTCGGATCCCAAATCCTTCGACGATCGCACCGCCAACGAGATCGTCGATCGCGCGACGCTGTTGCTCGCGACGTTACTCGGTAAGTGCACTCCGAGACGATCTGAGTATCTTCTCTTTGGCGTCACTCCGCCTATCCAGATTTGCTTTGCAGGCAGCGGACCAATCGTACCCGTACTCAGTCTGTCTTCGAGCAAATATAATACGCATGCTGTCGCGCATATGTATTATTTGTCCATGCTCGAAGATCAGAGACAATTTCCGGCATTCTGGGTTGACAAAAACATCAGCGTTTTCTCCCGACTTGATTCAGGGCCAGATGCGATAGCGCGCGACGTCCACCAGGCGATCAAAAAGATCGATTTTGCTGGAGTAATTGCTGCAGGTTCGATCGAGCGAATTTTGACGGAGCAACCGAGGCATCCGATACCGTGGCTTATCTTCCATCTTGCTGTGTGCAGTGCGTACCTGGCGCGAGACGAAGAAGCTCAGTCGCTGCTGCAGAAGTCGATCGATTTGGCTAAGAACGAGAATCCGGCCGCGTATGCAAATCTAATCTCCGAGGCGCAGGTGGATCTTTCGAAGCTGACGTCAGATCCCGAAGGATTCCGATCGGATCTAATTGCGACGATGGCGTCCAACTGGTCGCATTTCAAAATCGTCAGCTCATGATCGGCTGAGCACGTAAGAAACGCCAACCTAACTTGTCGGGCGACCGGCTTGTACCGCACATAAGGATCTCCAATGTCCGACGACACGATCTCGATCGGCTTCTCGGTCGATACAGGCGAGCTGCAAGCCGGCATTGGCGCGGCGCTGGATAGCTTGGCGCAGATGCCGCCGATGCTGGAGCAGGATTTCGGGGCGATCGCATCATCGGCCACGGCAGCTTCCGGTCATCTCAAGAGCCTCAGCGACGCGTCGGCCGATGCAACGAAGAAGGCGCAGGAGGACTACGCGGCGGGTACGCAGCGGGTCGCGATGCTGTCCGCGCTCGATCAGATGTCGACCGACCAGGCAATCGCCGAACGGGAGCGGTTGGAGAATGTGCGCTTCGCCGCGACGCGCGCCGAGCTCGAGATGGATGAGGAGTGTGCTGTCGAGGGCAGCAAGCTCGCCCAGCAGATCCAGGACAAGGCCTATGCTCAGGAAGCGCAGCACCATGCCCGTATCCGCCAGCTCGATCTACAGGCCGTGAAAGAATCCGAAGCCTCATGGAAATCGATGGTTCAACCGATCACGCAAAGCTTCGGCAATGCGATCGAGGGCATGATCACCGGTACGCAGAACATGCATCAGGCGCTGGCCAAGATCGGTCAATCGATTCTCTCCGATTTTATCCATATGGGCGTCCAACGCGTCAACAATTGGCTGACGTCCGAACTGACGATGACGGAATCCACGGTTGCCGGGAATGCCGCGCGGACCGCGTCGAATCAGGCCGCGGCGACCGCGAGCTCGGGCTTCAGCTTCGCCCATGCGTTGGAGGAAATCGAATCGAACGCCGCGCGGGTCTACAGCTCCGTCTTCGCTTGGGCCGCGCCGGCGCTCGGTCCCTTCGCGGTCGTGCCGGCGACAGCCGCTGCCGCTCTCGTTGTCGCCAAGGAGGCGTTGATACCGTCCTTCGATCAGGGCGCCTGGAGTTTGCCCGGCGACATGCTGGCCATGGTGCATCAGGGCGAGGCGATCCTGCCCAGAGCCTTCGCCGATGATTTCCGTAGCGCGGTCTCTGGCGGCGGCTCCGGAATCGGTGGCGGCGACACGCACATTCACATCCACGCCACCGACGCGCAAAGCTTCCAGCGCCAGCTGATGAACAACGGCTCAACCCTCGCGCGCTCGCTTCGGCAACAGGCGCGCAATTTTCATCCGGCCTTGAGGTGACATGAGTACAGCGGTTTTTCCCGCGTTGGCCGGGCTCGAATATCCGGTCACGCGCACGCCCGTCTTCAAGACGCTCGTGCAAGAATCCGTTTCGGGCAAAGAGAATCGTGCCGCGCTGCAAGTCTATCCGCGTTGGAAATGGAGTCTCAGCTTCAATTTCCTGCGCGACGATTCCAACAACGAGTTTCGTACGCTGCTCGGATTTTTTCTGGCGCGGCAGGGTGCGTATGACTCGTTCCTCTTTGACGATGTCGACGATGACGGCGTGACCGACCAACCGGTCGGCGTCGGCGATGGCTCCAATCTGAATTTTCCGCTCGTGCGCACCCTCGGCGGCTTCGTCGAGCCGATCCTGGCCGTCAACACGAATGTTGTCGCAACCGTCAAAGTGAACGGCGTGCTCCAGGCCTTCACGTCCCAGTGGGGTTGGCTGTTCGGCGCTTATGGGCCTTACGGAATCGCCTTCACTCCCGGGAATGCGCCAGGGAACGGCGCCTCGGTGACCGCGACCTTCAATTACTACTGGCCGGTCCGCTTCACGGCCGACGACAATGACTTCACGAAGTTCATGAACAAGCTCTGGGAGCAGAAGAAGCTCGAATTCGAGAGCGTGAAGAACTAGCTCCCGTCGCTATTCACTTCCTCGTCATCCCTGACAAGCACCCCACCGGGTTGCACGATCCGGGATCCACATCGTCGCCGGTGCGGATGGACGAATGGATCGCGGATCGCTTCGCGTCCGGAATGACAATCGAGAAGAAAGAGAACTGTATCATGAAGCCTGCATCCCCGGCCCTGCGAGCCATCCTCGCAGGGCCGCAATTCTTTATGGCCGATTGCTATAGCTTCACGCTCGTGGACGGCACGGTCGCGCGTTACACGACGGCCGATCAGGATATCGTCGACGCGGCGACCAGCCATGTCTTCTCGTCAAAGGGACCGTTCTTCGAGCGCTCCAAGGTCAAGTTCCAGGTCGGCGTGCAGGTCGATGAGCTCGACATCACGCTGACCGCCGGTCCGAACGACATGATCGACGGCGTGCCCTGGATGTCGGCCCTGCGCGGCGGCGCGCTCGACGGCGCGGAGATTCAGCTCGATCGAGCCTTTATGGCGAATTTCGGCGACACGTCCGCGGGGTTGCTGACTATCTTTGCCGGCCGTATCGCCGAGGTCGACGCGGGACGGACGCAGGCGACCATCAAGGCCAACACGCATCTCGAGCTGCTGACGCTGCAGATGCCCTGGCGCCTGTTCCAGCCGGGCTGCGCCTTCACGCTCTATGACGGTCGCTGCACGCTAAGCAAAGCATCCTTCGGCGTTGCCGCGATGATCAATGCAGGTTCGACCGACTTTGTCGCAAACACCAATCTGGCACAGACTGTCGGATGGGCATCGCTCGGAACCATGACGTTTACCTCGGGCGCGCTCGCGAACAAATCCTTCACGATTCGGGAGCATGACGTCGGCGGCGTGCTGAAGCCGGTCGTGCCGTTCCCGGTTCCTCCGGCAGCCGGCGACAGCTGCATCGTCTATCCGGGCTGCGACAAGCAGCAATCGACCTGCCAAACCAAGTTCAACAACCTCGCCCATTTCGGCGGCTTCCCGTACGTGCCGGTTCCGGAGACGGCGGTATGAACCGCATTCAAGCGCATCTCGAGATCACGACCGGCATCATCCGCCTCTATTCCGAGGGAAGCCACGAGGAGAGAGCGCCATTCGATATGTCCCTCTGTCTGGTGGGTGACCAAGACAGAGCAATCCTGAAGGGGCTCGCCACGGCCGCGGGATTCCATCATGCGCATCGACGCGCAATCAATGATTGCCTCAAGGCGCATCATTTCAGTCGCGGAGAATGGGAGCGTGGCGAAACCGTGGATGGCCGGCTGGTCATTCGCCGCGTAGGGTTCGTCGTTCGATGACCGAGGCCGAAGGACGGATGGCCGTCGTGCGCGCGGCGCGATCCTGGATCGGCACTCCCTATCATCACGCCGCGCGCGTGAAGGGCGTCGGCGTCGATTGCGCGATGCTGCTGGCTGCTGCCTATGAAGAGGCCGGCCTGGTCTCACCCATAGCGTTCGAGCGCTATTCTCCGGGCTGGATGCTTCATCGCGATGCGGAGCGGCTGCTCGCGGTGATCGAGACGCGCACCTGGCCCGCGCAAGAGCCTGGCGCGCCGGGCGATCTTCTCGTCTATCGCTTCGGTCGCGCTTTCGCCCATGGCGCCATCGTCGTGGAATGGCCCGTCATCATTCATGCCGTGCAGCGCGCGGGCGTGATCCTCGACAAGGTCGACGGCGCTCAGCTGCGCGGCAGGGAGCGGAAGCTGTTCTCGTTGTTCCCTCAATCGCCGGGGCCGCAGTCGCGGCCAGGGTGAAGAGGGAAAGGACTGCGCTTAAGCGCGAGCCAAGCGGGCGGACGCCCGCGCCCGGCGACTGAAGGAAGAATTTGATGAGTCTCTTCGGCTCCAGCACCACGAACGCCCAGGCGAAGACCGTCGCGTCCGGCGTGCCGATCAATAGCTCCTGCTACGGTAATGTCGTTCCGCTCGCCTATGGGACGATCCGCGGCTCCGGAAATCTCATCTGGTATGGCGATTTCCAAGCGACGTCGGCAGGCAGCGCAAGCAAGGGGAAGAACGGCGGGCAGGCCTACACCTACAGCGCCTATTTCGCTTTCGCGCTGTGCGAGGGGCCGGTCGGGGGCGTCGCTAATGTCTGGGCGAATGGCACGATTTATAGCTGGGCCTATTGCTCCGCGCACAATATCGGCTTTGAAAGCGGGGCGTCGGGCCAGGCGCCGTGGGGCTATCTGACCTCGAAGCATCCGGGTCAGGATCTGGGTTACGGCGGCACCGCCTATGTCTATTGGCAGCCGGGCCTGTTCGGGTCATCGCCGCAGATGCAGAACTTCGCCTTCGAGATCCAGGGTGTTGGGAATGGCATCTATGGCACGCCCGATGCCGACCCGGCTTTCGTCGTTACCGACATGCTGACCAACCCATCCTACGGGGTCGGCTTTCCATCCGCACGCCTCGGCAGCCTGTCGGTCTTCTCGCAATACTGCCAGGCGACCGGCATGGTGATCTCGCTGTTCCTGAACACGCAGCAGGACGCGGCGAGCACGCTCAACGATATCGTCCAGCAGTGCAACGCGGAATTCGTCTGGTCGGGCGGTCAGCTCACCATCGTCCCCTATGGCGACCAGAATGTTTCGGCCAACGGCGCAACCTATACCGCACCGACCGCGGCGCTCTACAGCCTGACCGATGACGATTATATCGACATGGGTTCAGGCGATCCGGTGCAGCTGTCGCGCGCCAGGCCATCGGACCGTATGAATTCCGTCAAGCTCGAATGGCTCAACCGGTCCAACCAATATGCCGCGGAGATCGTCGAAGCGAAGGATCAGGCCGCGATCGAGACTTACGGCCTGCGTTCGGATCAGCCGAAGCAATCGCACCAGTTCTGCACGCTTTCCGCCGCCACGATGTCGGCGACGCTGCAGCTGCAGCGTCAGGCCGTGCGCAATCAGTACACATTCACCCTCGGCTGGAAATACTGCCTGCTGGATCCGATGGATATCGTCGAGATCACCGACGCCAATCTCGGGCTCGTCCAGCAATGGGTCCGCATTCTCTCGATCGAGGAAGACGACAACGGCAATCTCAAGATCACCGCCGAGGAATATCTGGGCGGGACGGGCGGCGCGCCGCTCTACGCCTTCCAGTCGGGCGCGCCTTCAGCGGTCGGCAACCTGAACGCTTCGCCCGGCGTGGTGAACACGCCGGTTATCGTCGAGCCGCCGGTCAGCTTCATCGCCGGAACGCCGCAGCTGATGATCGGCGTCTCGGGCAGCTCGCCCTATTGGGGCTCGGCCGACATCTACATGTCGGCGGACGGCGGCAACAATTACGAGCTCATCGGCCGCGCGGTGAAAGGCGCCGCCGTCGGCGTCACGACCACGGCGCTGCCCGCGGGCGTCGACCCCGACAGCACGGATCTGCTGACGATCGACATCAGCCGGAGCTACGGCGCGCAGCTGGCCTCAGCCAGCCACGGCACGGCCGACAATTATCAAACCTCGCTCTGGATCTGTAACAGCGATTACAGCAACGGCGAGCTCATCGGCTACGGCATCGAGACCCTGACCGGCACCGGAACCTACAAACTCTCCGATTCCGGTGGCGGCTCGATCTATCTCAGGCGAGGACAGCTCGCCACGCCGATCTCGGCGCACGCTACGGGCTCCATGGTCCTGGCGATGAGCAAGAGCGTCTTCGTCATGGACCTGCCCGCGAGCCTCAGCGGCATCTCGCTGTCCTTCAAATTCGTCTCTTACAATCTCTGGGGCGGCGCGCCGACCGATCTGGCCTCTGCGACCGCCTATTCGTACACGCCGGTCGTCAGTGGCGGTGGCGGGGCGACGGGATTCGGCGGCTCGGTCGGCGCGCCCTCCGGCCTCAGCGTCACGGCGGCTTATGACGTGCAGATCGACGGAACCGTGCAGCCGGGTATGCAGATTAGCTGGACGCCCACGACCGACCTGAATTGCACGAGCCAGGAGATACAATGGACGCCCCACGGCGTATCCAACTGGACGTCGATCATGGTCTCGGCGCAAGCCGACCTTTATTTCCTGACGGGACTGCAGGCGAACACGCGTTACGATTTTCAGGTCCGCTCGGTGCGCGTTGGCGTCGGCAGCTTTACGACCCAATATTCGACTTGGGTGACGGACACCAACGTGCTGGCCCAATATCCAAGCGCGCCCGCCGCCATGTCGGCGCCGAGCGTCGCGACCGGGGCGTTCTTCCTGACCGTTAGCTGGACCGCGTCGGCCGATCCCTACCTCGCTGGATACGAAGTCGCCTACAACACGGTGAATACGCTCACGGGCGCCATCTTGGCGAATCTGACCTCCAACCCGCTCGCGACAAGCGTCACCATCAGCAACGGCATTCAGGCGAACACGACCTACTACGTGTTCGTTCGCGCTGTTCAGTCGACGTCCCAGGTCGGCACCTGGAGCGCAGCCGGAAGCGGAACGACCCCGGCCGTAGGACCACCGACCTCGCTCAACCTCTCGACCGGTATCAATAAGCAGCAGGACGGCACGATCCAGCCCTACCTGATCGCAGCTTGGACCGCAACGGCGAGCGCTGTGTACAGCTACTACGAGGTGCAGTGGCAGCGACATGCGAACGCATGGGGCGCCAGCCCCAATAGCGCGCAGACGGGGACGATCGATTTCTCGCTGACCAATCTTTACGCCGGAAGCTCGGGCCAGGCCTACGATGTCCGCGTGCGGACGGTCTACGTGACGCCGCAGCAGACATTCTATTCGACCTGGCTCGACTCGATGGCAGCGTATCCGAGCGGCTTCACGGTCAATCCGCAGACCGCTGCCCCAAGCGCGCCAACCGGACTTTCCGCCAGCGGGGGAATCCTTTCCGTCGATATCAGTTGGACCAATCCAACCGATATCGACTTCGATCGTGTGCAGATTTGGGGTGTGGCCGCGCTCGCCATAATCCCCAATGATTCGGCGCAGGCGAATCTGCTTTACGACGGCGTGCCCGGCAAACCCGGCGCAGTCGGGCGCTGGAATATGACCGGCGATGCGATCAACATCCTCGCCAACAACAACACCGGACTCTATTTCTGGGTCAAGGCCGTCAATACGTCCGGCGTCGTGAGCAACTTCAACGCGACCGGCTCCGGAAGCGGCCTGCTTGCCGTCCCCTTGGGTGCCAACACCAACACGCTCGCGGCGAACGCGGCGACCATGCTGGGCCAGGCGCACGTCACCAGCTCATATTCAGGTAACTCTCCGACGAGCTGGCAGCAGATTGCGCAAATCCAGATCACGCCAAACATCGGCACGAATGTCGTTATTGCAGCCACCATCACGCAAAATCTTCGATCAGGAGCTGGATGGTCGCTACGGATCCGCGACGATGGCGGCGTGCTGCAAACCGTCGGCAACCTGTTCGTCGCGGATTCATCGCAAACGGTATCGATTACATGGGCATCAATCAGCGCCTACGCGGCGAGCCTTCATAACTTCTACCTCGATTGGGAATGCGGTGACACTTTGTCGAATCTGACGGGAGCCGTCATGTACGTGTCGGCGCTACAGCGATGAATGTCTATGCGATCTACGTTACGGCGACAGGCCAGATCAAAAGCGTCATGCAAACGCCGATGGCGCTTACCGATCTGTCTGCACCGCCTTCGGGCCAGAGCTATCTCCAGGTCACCGACGGGACCGTGATCGGCTTTCTGACGCACCAGATCGCCAATCCCGGCACTCCCGACGCGGCGTTGGTCCCCTATATTCAAACTCTGCAGGACGCGCAGACGGCGGCGCTGCAGCGGGCGGCCGATTACTTCCAAGGTCTATTCCTCGTTCCGTCCGTATTCACCTATCGGACCAATCCGTATCAGATTGATCCGGCGAGCCAACAGAACATCGCTGCAATGGGCTCGCTGGCGAGCGCCTCGGTCGCCAATCCGGCGACGATCCCGTGGCCGGGCGCCTTCTACTGGCGCGACGCCAAAAACAATCACCAGCCGATGACGGCGGCGCAGATGCTGACCTTTGCCGTCACGATCGCCAACTATGTGAGCGCGTGCATCCTGCGCTGCGCGTCGATCAAAGACGGCATCCGTGCCGCGACGAGCATAGCGGCGATCCAGGCGATCGACGTGACCGCCGGCTATCCGGCCGCCAGCGCCTAGGCACTTCCAGTACCATTATCACCCGGAGGCTCTTCCATGAGCGATCCGTCCCTCGCGCCTGCCCAGGCGAGCGCCGTCGCGGAGACTGTCGTCGGCGGCGTTCTGATCGCAGCGCCCTGGTGGGTGCAGCTCTTGGGCGAGCTCAATGCGATCCTTGCCTTCGTCACCGCGCTCTGCGGTGCGATCGTCGGCGTCGCCGGCGTGATGCGGCTCTTCCGCACGCGCCGCTCGACGCATTCCTCCAAACCATAGGAGCCTCGTCATGAAGCGTTTTGACGCCGGCCGGCTTTCGCTGGCCGGTCTGATCCTTTGCGTCTCCGCTCCGGCATGGGCCGCGCCGCCGGAGCTTTCGCAGATCCCGCCGATCGCCGATGTCGTGTGCGGCGACGTCGCCATGCTGAAATGGGCGCTGAGCGCAGTGGCCGTTCCCGTCATCGCCTCCATCCTTGCCAATCTGCGCAACCGCCTGCCGCCGGCCGTCGTCGCCATCATCGACGCCGTGGCGCTCAATTTCGTCAAGGCGGGGAGGACCACGCCGCCCGCCATAGCGGCTGCGGCGCTGCTGTTCCTCACAGGCTGCACGGCATCGCAGCAGGCAACCGTCTCGGGCTTCGAGGCGAGCGCGCTCAAAGGAGCGCAGTCGGCGGAGGACAACAACATCCTCATCTGGAAGACCGACGCCTGCGGCACGCCTTTTTCGGCGGTGGTGCGGAATGCGCAGACGGTGCCGGGCCTCGTGCCGGCGCTGTCCGCGCTCTGCGTGCCGAACGCCGACAAGGGCAATCCGGCCGACTTGCTGAACTCGGCGCCGAGCGCGGCACCGTGATCTGCGCCGCAGGCGCGAGCCGGCGGGACGCTTAAGCGAGGGTCGGCGAACCCCACGGATCCGGGCGCCCGGCAAACGGAACCGGCATCGCGCCGCCTGAGCGCGCCGTCTTTTCTCTCCACCGGAGTCTTTCCATGACCGACATTCAGCCGACGGCGGACGCTGTCGACATACTCGCGCGCACGATTTGGGGCGAGGCCGCAGCGAAGGCGAAGCTGGCATGATCGCAGTCGCCTGCGTGGTGCTGAACCGCGTGCGTGAGAGTCGGGAGATCGACGGAAGGCACTGGTGGGGGCACGACATCGTCTCGGTGTGCCGCGCCCGCGCGCAATTTTCTTGCTGGAATCCCGGCGATCCGAATCGTGCGAAGCTGCTTTCGGTCGACCTCTCCGATGCCGAGTTCCGCCTCGCGCGGAAGGTTGCGGAAGACGCGATCGCGGGCAATCTCGACGATCCGACCTTCGGCGCCACCAGCTACAAGCTGGCCTCGCTCCCCTGGCCCTACAGCTGGGGCCATTTCCGCACCCCGCTCGTCACCATCGGCAAGCACGCCTTCTACAATCTCGCGGTGGAGTGAGGGGGTAAGAAATGACTTGCAAAAAGCGCTGCCGCTGTCTAGAACATAAACAGAACAAAGGTGGGCGGATGATCCCTCGCCCGTTTTGGGAAACGCGTTGGCAAAAACTCGCGTCTGCGGGTGATCGGTATGGGGTCAGTTGCGACGAGGAGGGTCCTAGCATCGGACCGGTACGTCTGTTTGAGATGACGGCCGATGGACTCGCGCCTCGGCCGGTTGACGAACTCGATTTCATATTCGGCGAGGTCTTCGGCTGCCCGATAAATTTCGCAGCGAAGATGACGGGCCTGACGGTGGTTGCGCGAGCGCTCGATGCAGGTGACCTCGCTAAGGCGATGATCGCGACGCAACTGACTCATCTGCCGACCTTGCCGGACGAGGCTGCCTTCCATCGCGCAGTCCATGCAGATATGCTCGCGAAAGCCGGCTTCAATCCCGCTGAGCCGCGTGACGAGCGCGGTAGGTGGACGGCGGATAGCGCGTCGCAAGTGCGTGTCCGCGGACAGCCCACGCGTCCTTTATCCGTGCGCGTCGACAACACCGACGACGGCTTCAATCCCGCGTATGTGCGACCGGCGCAGGAAATCGCGATTCCTCCGCTCGAGGTGTTTCCAGAATTTCCGCCGCTTCCCGCCACGCCGCCTTTTTCGGGGGACATTGTGCCTCCTCTTACAGATACTCCCGGCAATGCACTTCCGCGGACCTTGGAAAACCCATTTCCCCGAGATCCGAAGTGCAGAAAGGAATGGGAGGATGCTTTCGCCTATTGTGATGGCTTGAAACGTCGGGGGCTGATCGGAAGGGGAGACCAAAGAAACATTGCTCCGAGTTACGAGCAATGTGTTCGGGGCCAAGTGTCGGAACGGTGTGGAGGAAGCCCCCTCGGTAGACGTGGGCCACCACGTTCAAGGTACGACATAATGGCGAACGCATAGGAGTGATAATGACCCGTCGCACTGCCGATTTGGATAAGGCAATGAAATGTCGTTCGGATGATCCACAGCGAGCACTTGAGATCGCTAATCGATATATTACCAAGAACCCTCACGATCCGCTCGGTTATTTCTCTCGGCATCTGACCTTGAGGCACCTCGGCGAATACAAGAGAGCTCTTGCAGATTGTGATCGCTCGATGGAACTTGGGCCGCATCACGGCACATACATGTGTCGAGGTGTACTACATCGCGCGCTGGGCGATCATGCCCGCGCGCTTGCTGATTTCAATCATGCACGTGATTTGAATTACCAAGATTGGCTGACCTCCTTCGGTCCCCATTTTCGTGCCGACACGCTCGCGAGGTTGGGGCGCCTTAATGAAGCGCTCGCCGACTGTGAGTTGATCCGAGAAGATCATTGGATGCCCGAACACAGCGGCTTGCCCGGAGGCAACAAGCAGCAATTCATCGCCGAGATTAAGCGGCGTGCTGCAGCAACACGGGGATGAGTTCGCAGCTCGAACGAAACTTACCGATAAGACGGAGGCCCATTTGAGAGCCTCCGGGAATATGAATCCGGCGCGCTCGTGGGACGGAATGCGGAAATGGTCCTAGGTTGACCGACGACAATCAGAATAGACAATTTATACGTGTATGTTTATTGCTACGCCGGACGGACGAGAAAGTATGAATGGAATTCATGGGAACCGACGAGGGAGCGCTGAACGGCGGGCTGGCAGCGCCGGTCGCATCACAGGTGCACGCGGCGTCCGGGCAATCTCAACCTGTTAAGAGCTGGCATATGCCCTCGATTACTGAGATGCTCGATGAGCTTCCCGACATGTGGTGGTATCTCTCATGTCGCGTCGAAACCGTTGGTCTTCGCATGATCTTTTGGGCGTTGGCTCTGGCGTTCGCATCCTTTCCCGCTCTTGCGGCGAGCGATGGCGCACAGTCATTCCATATTTCAGATCTGACGGAGAAAATTACCGAACACGGTGCTTTCCCTGACCTTTTTTACGTCGCGATAACCGCTGCCGCCATATCTGTGACGAGTCTTTTGGATTCGAAGCTCCGGCGGCTGAAGAAACTAGGACCTCTAGAAACGGTCGGGGTGTTCGGTTCCCTCGCGTACTATCTGGTGCTCTTCGTGTACGGAACGCATGAATTTGAGAAACTGCTGAAATTGCATGACAATATCCCACCCCCGACGCAAGCGGCCGCGATGAGCGTCGTGCTGACTACAATCTACTTTGGCACAGTCGTTGAAGTGTGGATCGGTGTTACATGTCCAATCGAACGAGAGCGGCAAGGTCTGAACAATGGGCCAGGCGGCGGCGTTGTCTAGGGGTGTGGTAACACGCGACACAACAGACCATATCCTCTTAGGCAGTTGACCATTAGGGTCTAATCCTCCATGGATATGTCACTGTACGGGGTGCGCCGGTGAGGCATTTCACGTAGCAGGCAAGGGACTTTAGCTCATGAACCTCCTAACGAGCGACATTGTGGTGCTCCTCGGCAGGGGCATGATTTTACTCCTGACCGGTGGGATTGTGGTTAGCTTGTTTAATGGGTTTCGCCGTGTCCATGAATCTCATCGGAAAGAGGAGCATGCAGGAAAGAGCTACGGTCGCGCCGCCTAAAGACTAGCATCGTCGGGTCTAAATTGCACCACAGCTCGTGGGCGCTGATTTGCGCACCGGAAGAGTAGAGCCGGCGTTCTCAATTGGGATGGTTGGGATGCCGCGGGCGATCTCGGCATGCCTCGCGCTGAAAACTGACGGTCGCGTCTGTTTTCTTGCATTCCGATCCCCTGGCGCGATTCGGTCGTGCACAAGGGGGCAATCGTGGCAAAATCGTGACCTTGATATTTGTTCCATGGAATTTTACCAAACTTCAGAATTATATTTCCCTCTATATCAATAAGTTAACGAGTCTGCACAAATTTTGTGCAGGGGGCGATTCGCCTGGGACTCCGCCGGTCACGCCGAGTCATCAACCGAGTTATCCACAGGCGCTGTGGAGCGCATTCCGAAAGCCCCGGCGCGCCTCGGTTTACGGGAGAGTCAAGCTGAATCTTCTGGGATTTTCCCCTCGGCTACGCGACCGCGATCGGGAAATAATGAGAGCCGGCGCGACAGCTTAATCCAAATCCGCGAAAGGTGGCGGATAGACAAGTTGGCCTTCGCGCGCGACCATGCTGTCTCCGAGAGTCCGCATCATGAAGTGTTCGCCTGCATAGGGACATGCATAATTCTTCGCAGCGTCGACGCTGAAGCCGAAGCGTACATAATAGGCCGGCGCGCCGAGAACGAACACCGCCTCCCATCCTCCCTCCGTCGCGCGCTTCAATCCTTCTCGGATGAGCGCCGAGCCGATCCCGGAATTCCGGCACGCCGGAACCACGCCGACGGGCGCAAGCGCGAGCGCTCGAATCGGCGCTTCGAGCGCGCTGAAGAGAACATGGCCCACGACGCGGTTGTCTCGTTCCGCGACGAGCGAGATCACCGCCACGCCGGTCTGACGAAGCGCGTCGACGAGGCGGACTTCGGCATCTCCGTCGAAGGCGGATCGATGCGCTGCGCGGATCGCATCATGATCCGCTCGGCATTCCGCGCGAATGCGCAGCGCCATGCGCTATCCCGCCAAGGCCTGCGCGAGGTCGGCGCGCAGATCCTCGACATCCTCGATTCCGACCGACAGCCGCACGAAGCCGTCGACGATGCCGCGCGCGATGCGCTCGGCGACCGGAATGGTGGCGTGAGTCATGATCGGCGGATATTCGATCAGGCTTTCCACGCCGCCCAGGCTTTCGGCCAGCGCGAACAGACGCGTGCGCTCGAGCATGCGCTTTGCGGCTTCCTCTCCTTCCTTCACAACGATTGATATCATGCCGCCGAAAGCCGACATTTGCCGGCGAGCGAGCGCATGCTGCGCATGCGATTTCAGCCCGGGATAGCGGACGTTTTCGACCCTCGGGTGGACTTCGAGCCACTGTGCGAGCTCCAGCGCATTCGCCGAATGGCGCTCCATGCGGAGCGCCAAAGTCTTCAGGCCGCGCAGCGCAAGGAAGCTGTCGAACGGCCCTTGGATGCCGCCGATCGCGTTCTGCAGGAATCCCAGGCGCTCGGCCAGCTCCGCGTTCTCTCCCACGATCGCGATTCCGCCCACCATGTCGGAATGGCCGTTCAGATATTTTGTCGCCGAATGGAAGACGATGTCGAAGCCCAATTCGATCGGCCGCTGAATCCAAGGGCTCGCGAATGTGTTGTCGGCAACGGTGATGATGCCGCGCTTTTTCGCGATCTCGGCGACAGCGGCGAGATCGACCAGTTTCAGAAGCGGGTTTGTCGGAGTCTCCACCCAGATCATCTTCGTCTCGGGCCGGATCGCCTCTTCGAGCGCGCGTGCGTCGCTCATATCGACATAGGTGACGTCGAGCCCCATGGAGCGCTTGCGTACACGCTCGAACAGACGATAGCAGCCGCCATAGAGGTCGTCGGTCGCGACCACATGCGCACCGACATCGAGCAGCTCGAGGATCGTCGAAGCCGCGGCAAGCCCCGACGCAAATGCAAAGGCCTGCGTGCCGCTCTCCAGATCGGCGACGCAACGCTCATAGGCGATCCGCGTCGGATTCTTTGTCCGCGCATAATCATAGCCCTTATGCACGCCGGGGCTCGACTGCACGAAGGTCGACGTCGCGTAGATCGGCGTCATGATCGCACCGGTCGACGGATCCGGCTCCTGCCCCGCGTGAATGGTCCGCGTCGCGAAGGCGAGGCGATTGGGACGGGCGGGCGGCTTTGCTGATTTCGGCATCGGACTGGGCTCATTTTGCGGCGGATGGGCGCCAGCCTGCCAGCAACGCGGACAGAGCGCCACTGCGCGGCGACATGCAGATTCCAATTGCACATATTCCTGATATGTTCTATATAATTTCCATAGGAGTTTCTGATGCAGAGTTTCCTGGCACTGCGCCGTCTGCACGCGCGCGGAGCTCTATCGCGCGGCCTTACGGTTGACCCGGACGGCGTGATGCTGGGCCCGGATTGCGTCCTCATCCGACGCACCGACGCCGGTTATCGTGTCGCCAACCCGGTCGAGACGGAGGCGGTGCTGCGCTATGCATTACGGAATCGCGACGATTTCGCCGATCTGCCGCTGCGCCTCGACCGCATCGCCCGCGCCCTCGAGGCCGGCGATCTCGCCAAGGCCCAAATCCTCGGCTTGCAACTTGGTTTCGACGATCTGGATGATGATAAGCTTCGCCGCCTCGATGTGGGCGCGACGCTTGTGAAGGAGGGGTACGACCCGAATCAGCCGCGCGATGAGGATGGAAGGTGGACGAGTGATGGCGGGACGACATCTGCGTCAGTGAGTTCGTCGACCGATATGCCCACGGCACCGCCTACTACCATGAATGCCGCTGCGGTTACGCCTGATGCGCCCGCGCAGACAGGAGATATTGAGGCCGGGAGTGAGAGCCAGCTCCCTCCAATGCCGGTTGGCTTCAATGATGAGTATCATAACGCTGTGCGAGATGACTTGGCGGCCGCGATCAATTCCCTTGGCGGTCGAGCAATTACCGAAGTGTCCTTGACTGCATTCAATGGCGTTAAAAGTCGGATCGATTTGATGGTCTTGGATCCTAAAGTCCTACCGACTCCATTTGGGATCGAAGTAAAAACGGGACTCGACCCGATACTCACACGACAGCAAAGCATTGTTTACGCAATTCTCATGGCTGGCGGAAACGTTTGGTCGTCCAGTCCAAGACTGCCGAAGGTTGGTCTGAGTCCTGGAGCGCGCATGCCGCCGGTGCCCGTTGCCGTTTACTGGAAGATCGCACCGGACGTACCTGGCAAGTGGATCTTTCTATCTCCCGAATTCGTCAAGATGGATCAGTTCCGGAGATACCAGGAGACGTATAGCTCTTCTACCCACAAAGGTGAGGACGCATTATGACAGACGATAAGTCATCTGCTGAGCATATGCTGACGGCCCTTTACTCCGGGGGATTTGTTACAAAGCCACAAACGGCCGAACGAATCGCGCAAGCCGTAATCGAGGAGATGGTCGGCCAGGAGCTTGCGCAGAGTCAGGGACCCTTACGTATCATCGATCAAGGGGAGAATTGGCGGGTCGCCGCTGCTAACGGCCGTGAGTGGAGGGATCCTGTAACCGGGCAAGTGACGATGGTCGAGGATCCGATCGCGTTTTCCATCAGCAAAAAAGACGGCCGGATCGTCGACTACCAATCCACCGCACGCCTTAAACTCGACTCTGAAGCGCAGGCCATCGTGCGCGCAAGTTTGGAGTCAAAGAACGAATAGACTACTAGCGGGCAAGATATCATCGACGCGATCGAGCGGGGGCCGTAACCGTTCGGTTTGCCTCCTTGTCACTCTCGCGAAAGCGGGAATCCACCGGCTCCTTACTTCATCCGCCGGCGCAGGTGATTCAGCAGATCGATGCGCGTGACGATCCCGAGGAAGCGATCGCCGTCCATGACGACGGCGACATGGCCCTGATCGAAGGTGTCGAGAAGTGCCTGGATGGGGGCGGAGCAGGGGACCGTCTGCACGCGCGCGGTCATTGCGGTTAAGGCTTTGTCGGTGAAGCGGCGTTCGTCTTCGACCACGCGCATCAGGAGATCGGATTCGTCGATGAGCCCGACGACGCGGCCGCGGTCCATGACTGGCAGCTGCGAGACTTCGTTGACGCGCATGCGCTTGTAGGCGGTGAGCAGCGTGTCCTCCGGCGTGACGAACACAGTGCCGCCTTCGTCGTGCGGACGACCGATCATATCGCGCAAGTCTCCGACGTCGCCGCGCGCGAGGAACCCCTGCTCCTCCATCCAGAAATTGTTGTATTGCTTCGAGAGATATTTGTTTCCACTATCGGGAACCAAAGTCACAACACGCTTCGATTCCTTCTGCTCGCGGCAATAACGGAGCGCGCCGGCGAGCAGCGTGCCGGTCGAGGAACCGCCCAATATACCTTCGCGGCGCAGCAGCTCGCGCGCTGTGAGCAGGCTCTCGCGGTCGTCGATCGTGTAAGCCGCGGCGACCAGATCCAGGTCGCAATTCGGCGGCACGAAATCCTCGCCGATCCCCTCCACCACCCATGATCCCGGCTCGCCGGCGTCGCCGGTCTTCACCAGATCGGCGAGCACCGATCCCTTGGGGTCGGCCAGAACCATCTTCGTCTTGGGCGAGACGCGTGCGAAGAATCGGCCGAGGCCGGTCAGCGTGCCGCCCGATCCGACGCCGACCACGACCGCGTCCACGTCGTGGTTCATCTGCCGCCAGATCTCGGGGCCGGTCGTATGTTCGTGCGCCGCGGGGTTGGCCGGGTTCGCGAACTGGTTCACATAGAAGCCGCCAACCTCGCGCGCGATCCGCTCCGCCATGTCCTGATAGTAGTCGGGATGCCCCTTGCCGACGTCGGAACGCGTGATGCGGATCTCCGCGCCCAGTGAGCGAAGATGGTTGATCTTTTCGACGGCCATCTTGTCGGGAATGACGAGGATCAACCGGTAACCCTTGGCGGCAGCCGCGAGCGCCAGGCCGAGGCCCGTATTGCCGGCGGTCGCTTCGACCAGCGTGCCGCCGGGCGCGACCTTTCCCTCGCGCTCGGCGGTCTCGACCATCGCGAGTCCGATCCGGTCCTTGATCGATCCGGCGGGATTCTGATTCTCGAGCTTCAGGAAGAGATGGCAGCGGCCCGTATCGAAGCGGGTAAGCTCGATCAGCGGCGTATTGCCAATCAGCCCCAGGACCGCGGGCGGCTTTGTGTCGGCGACAGGTTTGGAGCGCTTGGCCATCGCATCCTTACATGTAGGAAGGCGATCGGCTGGAGCGAGCCCTATTCGGCGTCCGGCAGGCGTCTCAGCAGAAAATAATGCCCGTCGAGCGGCCTGCCGCCCTCGCGGCGCAGCATCGTATCGATGCGCTCGACGATCTCGAACCGGCCTTGCGCCAGCCGCGCGATATAGGTCGGGCTGTGGGCATGACGGCCGCTGCCTCGCAGCACGAACCCGTCGCCTTCGGCGGATTCCGTCGAGATTGCGAACCATCCGCCGGGCTTCAACGCGACTGTCGCCGCTGTAAACATCGGCTCGAGTGATCCGAAATAGGGCAGGGCGTCGGCCGCGACGATCAAATCCCACCGCGCGCGGTCGCGGCCCAGCACATTCATAAGGTCCACCGTTCCAACGCGATCATAGAGACCGCGGCCGCGCGCCTTCACGATCATCTTGTGGGCAAGATCGATCCCTTCGAGATGGCGCGCATAGGGCCGCAGGGTCTGAGCGCAAAGGCCGGTGCCGCAGCCCGCATCGAGCACCGACCAGCTTTCGGTGGGCGTGCAATGCCGAGACAGCAACCGAGAGATCTGCTCGGGTCCGCTATATTCGAGGCGACCGACGAGCTGCTCGTCGAACCGGTCGGCGAGCTCGTCGAAATGCCGCGCCACCAGTTCGGCCGGCATGCGGTCGACCGGTTTCGCCTGGGCGGCGTCGCGCAGATGCTTCGCCTCCATATTGTCGGGGCTTGCCGCGACCCAGGCCTCGGCGACGGTGACGGCGGCGTTGCGTTGGCCGGCGCGGTCGAGATAGAGCAACGCCGTCTTGAACACCGTGTCCGTCTGCGGTCCAGGCTCCGATAGCCGGCCGCCATAGAGCGCGAGACCGCGTTCGGCGTCACCCTCCAGAACGGCGACCACGAAACGCGCCAGCTGATCCATCTCGATCGTTGCCGGCGCCGTCGGATCGAGCGTTACGGCGACGGCGAAATTGTCGGCCGCCTCGTGAAAGCGGCCGCATTGGAACAGCATCGTTCCCAAGTTGGCGCAGAGCGTGGCGCTGGGTCCCGCTATGTCGACCGTGCGGGCGAAAGCCGCGGCGGCACCGGCGAAATCCTCGCGCCCAGCCCGTGCGAGCGCGCGTATCTGCCAAGGGGCGGCATCGTTGGCGTCCAGCGCGATCGCCTGCACGGCGGCGGCCTCCGCCTCCTCGGTCTTGCCCGCGTTGAGGAACGCGCCCGCAAGACTAGTCCAGATCGGCTGCTGACGCGGATCGATCTCGAGCGAAGCGCGCCAGGCGGCGGCAGCTTCGGCAACGCTCCCGAGCGCGGACGCGGCGAGCGCCAGATTGTTCCAGGCCAGGGCCTCGCCGGGCGCGGCCTTCGCAACAGCTCGGAACATATCGTGCGCGCGCTTGAAGTCGCCGGCGCCATAGCAGGCGAGCCCATGGCGGGTAAGCGCCACGATCGGCGACGAGGAATTGGCCGCCATATCCGCAAGCGCGGGGTCGGCGGCGGAAAGGTCGGCAATAAGGGACCTGAGGTCCCCGGCCTGTATTTCGGCACGGGCTTGAGAGTGGGCGGACAGGGCTGGCTCCTGGGCTCGCTCGGATAGGTGGCCCAAACCTCGACCGGAAACGCTAAATCGTGGTTAACGTCGCGTCGAAGCCCTTTCGGCGGGTGGGCGTCGAAATTTACAGAAGAAACTTTAAGATTTCGGCAAGTTTACTAAAATACGATCGATCTCGAGCCCATTGGACCGGCTGCAGAGGCCTTTGAGTAACGGAGTTGATGCAGTGCCCACCGAAATGCGCGAGATCGCCTTTCGAGAGACCGAGTTCTTCAGCGCGGTCCGCGACTACCGTATGCGCCGGGGCGAGCCCCTGCCGATGGGCAGCGTCCTCGGCATCGATTTCGATGAGGATGAATCCGACGTCAAAGCTCGCATCAGGATCGGCAAGGATGACGGCCGGGACGTCCTGTCGATCGATCTGCCGACCGAGAGCATCGCGGCGGCGCTCATCTTCTTCTGCATCAATCATAAGATTCCGCTGCCCGCCCACGCCGCCAAGAGCGTCAAGAAGCTGGGCGGCAACATCGTTCTCGTCATCACCATCAACATGCTGAACTACAACGCGAAGAGTTTTGCCGCGAAGCTGCCCTCGCTCCCGAACCCGCGCGATTTCAACTAGCATATCTTTCGGCCTGTGCCGGGGTTTCATCCCATTTGATCTCCGTTTCCCGTCATGTCAGGCTAGTGTCGGCCCGGTGGATCCACAGCCCGGGCGAGGGGAGCGAAACGGGGTATGGAGCTCAATCGGATCGGATCCTATCTGGCGGTCGCGATCGTCGCGGGCCTGATCGGATACGTCGCCGCCAAATCGACGGCTGTGCAGACCGGCGGCAAGTGCGACATCCATTTGAGCCTGTCGGACCGCGAGCTTCAGGCGATCAAGACCAATCTCGCCCGCGCGCGCGCCCAGGCGTTCGACGCGGCAAGCGCCGACGGGCAAAATCGGGACGGCGCCAACAGAGCCGCCGAAGACGCGGCCTTCGACACGTTCGTGCACAATCTCCGCAGCCCACTCGGCAACGAATATGCCCGCCACCGCACCGCTCTGGATGGCTGTTTCTGAGCGATGCAAGATTATTCGCCCAGCCATCCTTGCCGGTTGTCTCAGGTTCCGCGCCGGGACTTCGAATGCGATGTGATCGTGGTCGGATTCGGCGCGGCGGGGGCCTGCGCCGCAATCGAAGCCGCGGCGGCCGGCGCGCGGGTCACGCTATTCGAGCGCGCCTCCGGAAGCGGCGGCACGACCGCGCTCTCCGGCGCCGATATCTATATGGGCGGCAATGGGGGAACGCCGGTCCAACGGCACGCCGGCTTTTCGGATTCGACCGAGGATATGATCCGCTATCTTGCGATGGCGGGGGGCGCTGCGCCGGACACCGACAAGATCCGCCTCTATGCCGAAAGCAGCCTCGGTCATTTCGAATGGCTCAAGGCACAGGGCGTGCCGTACAAGCTATCCTACCTCCCGGGCAAACGCATCGAGCCCGAGACCGACGATTGCCTCATCTGGTCCGGCAGTGAGGAAGCCTGGCCCTTCGCCGACAGCGCCAAACCTTGCCCGCGCGGGCACCTGCCGCAGAATATGGGCCGCAGCAACGGCCGCTTCCTGATGGACATACTGACCCGCCGGGTCGAAAGCCTCGGCGTCGATATCCGCTATGACAGCCGGGCGCTCGCGCTGATCGCCGACGAGGAGAATCGGGTCCATGGAATCGTCGTGCGGATCGACAACCAGCCGCGCTTCGCCCACGCGCGGCGCGGCGTGATCCTTTGCATGGGCGGCTTCGCGATGAATCGCGAGATGATCGCCCGACACGCCCCGCGCCTTCTGCGCACCAACGACCCGATCGGCAATCCGGGCGATGACGGCACGGGGATCCGCCTGGGCATGAGCGTCGGCGCGGCAGCGATCCATATGGATGAAGGCTTCTGCACACTGCCGTTCTGCCCGCCCGAAACGCATGCGAAGGGCATTCTGATCAACCAGGCCTGCCAGCGCTTCATCAACGAGGATTGCTATCATGGCCGGATCGGCAGCGAGGCGCTGAAACAGATCGGCGACAGGATCTATCTCCTGGCGGACAACGAGATCTTCCAGCGTCCGCTCGAATATTCGCGGATCGAGATCGCCGCGGTGGGCGAAAGCTGGGAGGAGGTCGAGCGTGAGCTTGCCTTGCCGGGAGGCGCCCTCACGACTCCTGTCGCGACCTATAACCGCCACGCCGCGCGCGGTGAGGATCCGTTTTTTCACAAACAGGCGAAATATCTGAAGCCGCTCGACGCGCCGCCCTTCGCGGCGCTCGATTGCAGCATCGGCAAGGCGTTCTACGCCTATTTCACGTTGGGCGGCCTCGACACACTGCCGACGGGCGAGGTGCTGACCGAAGATCGCCGGATCATTCCAGGTCTGTTCGCGGCCGGCCGAACCGTGTGCGGACTGCCACGCTGGGGTTCGGGCTACAGCTCCGGCATGTCGGTCGGCGACTCCAGCTTCTTCGGCCGTCAGGCCGGCAAGCAAGCGGCAAGGCCGGCGGTGGAGCCACGCTAGACCAATAGAGTTTTCGAGGGATCGGCTGCGGCGCCCGCCAGCGCAGGGATTTGCCGTTATGGGCGTCTCAGACAGAGGGCAGTCCATATAATATGAATTACTTATGAAAGCCTGAATGGCTTTCACTCGTGCCCAAAGCTGCTTGGGAGCATCGGATGGTAAGCCGGCGCGTCGTCGGATCGGTGTTGATTTTGGGCGTCGCAGGGTTCTTGGGTTGGCGCCTGCTGCACCATTCGGGTGACGGCAAGCAAGCGCCGCCGGCGGTACCGGTCGTTGCGGGCAAGGCTTCCGCCAAGGACATGCCGGTCCTGATTCGCGGGCTTGGCACGGTCCAGGCCTACAACACGGTCATGGTGAAAAGCCGCGTCGACGGGCAGATCACGCAGGTCCTGTTCAATGAAGGCCAGGAAGTGCAAGCCGATCAGCCGCTCTTCCAGATCGATCCGCGTCCATTTCAGGCGGCGCTCGACCAGGCCCAAGCCAACCTCCAGAAAGATCAGGCGCAGCTCGATGGCGCGCGGCTGGACCTCGCTCGTTACGGCAAGCTCGTAGGACCCGGGTTCCAGACGCGACAGAGCTATGACGATCAGAAGGCCTTGGTCGGTCAGCTGGAGGGGGCGACCAAAGCGGATCAGGCGGCGATCGAGACCAGCAGGCTCAATCTTGATTATGCCGTCGTCAAATCGCCCATTACGGGCCGCACCGGGGCGAGGCTCGTGGATATCGGCAATTTCGTGCAGGCGAGCCAGGGCACGAATCTGGTAACAGTGACGCAGATGAAGCCGATCTTCGTGACCTTCACGGTGCCGCAGGAGAATCTCGACTCGATCCGGCAAGCCGAAGCCGCGGGGCCTTTGACGGTGGAGGCCTATGCGGGTGACGACAAGACGTTGCTTGGGACCGGCAAGCTGACGCTCATCAATAATCAGGTCGACACGACGACCGGCACGATCCAGCTCAAGGCGACCTTCGCCAATGACGACGAGAGGCTCTGGCCCGGATCCTTCATCAACGCGCACCTGATAATGTCGATCCGCAAGAACGCAGTCACCGTGCCGGCGCAAGCGGTCATGCAAGGGCCGAATGGCACGTTCGCCTATGTGATCAAGCCCGATGACACGGTACAGCAGACCGACGTGAAGGTGGCGGCCACGCAGGATGGCCTTGCCGTCATCGACAGCGGCCTGAAGGCTGGCGACGCGGTGGTGGTCGACGGTCAATACCGACTCACCAACGGCAGCAAGATCAAGATCGACAGCGCGCCGGCGCAGCAAAAGCAGGCGAGCGCCGTCGGCCCATGAACATCTCCGAAATCTTCATCCGCCGTCCGATCGCGACATCACTCTTGATGGCGGGGATTCTGATCTTCGGCGCCGCCAGCTATCCTCTGCTGCCCGTATCCGCGCTGCCGAGCGTCGACTTCCCGACCATCATGGTCACGGCTCAGCTTCCCGGCGCGAGTCCCGACACGATGGCTTCCTCGGTCGCGACGCCGCTCGAGCAGCAATTCGCCGCGATCCCGGGCCTGGCGCAGATGACCTCGACCAGCGGGCTGGGCCAGACCACGATCAACCTACAGTTCGAGCTGTCGCGGAACATCGACGGGGCGGCTCAGGACGTGCAGACGGCGATCAACGCCGCCGGCGGCCTGTTGCCCAAAGATCTTCCCAACCCGCCGACCTACAAGAAGACCAACCCTGCCGAGCGGTCGATCCTGATCTACGCCGTCTATTCGGACTCGGTTCCGATCTACAAGGTCGACGACTACGCCTTCACGATTCTCGCACAGAAGATCTCGTCGGTTCCAGGCGTGGCGGAAGTGGATGTCGCCGGGCAGCAGCATTATGCGGCCCATATCCAAGTCAATCCCGGTGCGCTTGCGTCGCGCGGCATCGCGCTCGAGGATGTTCGAAACGCGCTGAATGCCGCAACGCTCGACGAGCCCAAGGGGAATCTAGAGGGACCGCATCAGGCCTTCACGATCGACACCAACGATCAGCTCTTCGACGCGCAGGGATTTCGCAATGTCATTGTGGCCTACCGCAACGGCGCCCCGGTGCGCCTGGGGGATGTGGGCCGGGTGATCGATTCCTCGCAGCTGCCGCGGACCGGCGCCTGGTACGGAAAGACTCAGGCCGAGCTGCTGCTGATCCGCAGGCAGGCCGGCGCCAATACGATCGAGACGGTCGATCGCATCAAGGCGATGATGCCGCTGCTGCGCGCCTCGATACCGCCTTCGATCAATGTCGAGCTGGTGTCGGACCGGTCGCAGTCGATCAGCGCATCGGTGGCGGATGTCCAATTCACGCTCGTGATCACGATCTCCCTGGTCGTGATGGTCATCTTCCTCTTCTTGAGAACTCTGTGGGCGACGGTCATTCCGTCGATCACGGTCCCGCTGTCGCTCGTCGCGACGTTCGGCATCATGTATGGGCTAGGCTACAGCCTGGATAATCTGTCGCTGATGGGAATGACGATCGCCGTCGGTTTCGTCGTCGACGATGCGATCGTGATGATCGAGAACATCGTCCGCCACATCGAGGATGGCGAGAAGCCTTTCGAAGCGGCGATCAAAGGCGCCGGACAGATCGGTTTCACGATCATCTCGATCACGCTCTCCCTGGTGGCGGTATTCATACCGTTGCTCTTTATGGCGGGCATCGTAGGGCGCCTCTTTCGCGAATTCGCCATGACGGTCACGGCGGCCGTAATCGTGTCCGGATTCGTGGCGCTCACGCTCACGCCTGTCATGTGCTCGCTATTCCTAAAGCCGGAGAAGGGCAGGAAACACAGCCGCTTCTATATGGCGGCGGAGAATTTCTTCGATCGCGTCCTCGCCGCATATGACCGCGGCCTTAAATGGGTCTTTCGGCACCAGCTGCCGACGTTGCTCTTCACGCTCGCCCTCATCGTCGTTACGGGCATCCTTTACGTGACGATCCCGAAGGGCTTCTTCCCCGAGCAGGACACCGGCTTCATCTTCGGCCAGGCCGAAGCGCGCGAGGACATCTCATTCACGGCAATGGCGGCGCTGGAGCAGCGATTCGCGGAGGTCATTCAGACCGATCCCGCGGTCGCGGCGGTGGTGGGTTTCGTCGGCGCGACGGGCGGCAACTCCGCGGAAAACTCCGCGCGCATGTTCATCCAGCTCAAGGATTTCGCCCATAGGCACGAGACAGCGCAGGAGATCATCCAGCGGCTGAGGCCCAAAGTGGCCGAGATCCCGGGCGCAAAATACTTTCTGCAGGCGGCCCAGGACGTCACCGTCGGCGCGCGGATGACACAGACCGAATATCAGTACACGCTCACAGACACCGATACCGAGGAGCTGAATCACTGGGCGCCGATCATCCAGCAAGGCATGCAGAAGATGCCCGAGCTACAGGATGTCGCGACCGACCAGCAGATCGCGGCGCCGCATATCGCGGTCGACATCGACCGCGATGCCGCCTACCGGATGGGGCTGTCGCTGGCGTCGATCGACCAGACTCTCTACGACGCCTTTGGTCAGCGTGAGGTCGCGACCATTTACAGCTCGGCCAGCCAGTACAAAGTGATTCTCGAGGTCGAGCCGCAATTCCAGAACGACCCTGCCGCGCTGGAGAGGATTTATGTGCCGAATGGCGGCGGCGGGCAGGTCCCGTTGAGCGCCGTCGCGCACTTCACGAACAAGATCGAGCCGCTGACGGTGAATCACCAGGGACAGTTCCCCGCCGTCACCTTGTCCTTCAACGTCAGCCCCGGCGCCTCGCTCGGGCAGGCCGTCGACGACATCCAGGCGTTACAGGCTCGGCTCCACACGCCGGTGACTTTGCAGGGTTCATTTCAAGGCAACGCGCAGGCCTTCCAGTCGTCGCTTGCGTCGACACCGATGCTGATCGCGGCCGCGATTCTCGTCGTCTATATCATCCTCGGCATGCTCTATGAGAGCTATATCCACCCGATCACGATCCTGTCGGCGCTGCCCTCGGCCGGGGTGGGCGCGCTCATCATGCTGATATTGTTCGGTTATGACCTCAGCGTTATCGCCATCATCGGCATCATTCTTCTGATCGGCATCGTCAAAAAGAACGCGATCATGATGATCGATTTCGCGCTGGAGGCCGAACGCAACGACGGCAAAAGTCCGCTCGACGCGATCCACGAGGCCTGCCTTCTCCGCTTCCGTCCGATCATGATGACGACGATGTCGGCGTTGTTCGGCGGATTGCCGCTTGCGCTCGGCGCCGGCGCAGGATCGGAGCTTCGGCGGCCGATGGGGATCGCGATCGTGGGCGGCTTGCTCGTCTCGCAGGTCCTGACGCTCTACACCACTCCGGTCGTTTATCTCTATCTCGATCGGGTGAGCCATTGGCTGTCGCGGCACGGTCTGAAGACCGGACTCAGTCGCGCCCCAGCCGAAGCGCGCGAGGCTGCGGAATGATCGGGCGTCGAACGGGCCAGGGCGCGAGAGCGGGCCTTGCGACGGCGCCAGGAGCGGAAGTGCGGCGCACGCTGGGATTCCTTCTGCAGGATTCGGCGCGTCTGATCCGTCGCCGCTTCATCGCGCGTGCTCGAGAGGCCGACCTTCCATTGAATCATTCCGAGACGTCGGTCCTGCAGCACGTCGCGCACGACCAGGGTGTCACGCAGGCAAAACTCGCCGCTCAGCTCGATATCGAGCCCATAACGCTGGTCCGGCTCCTCGACCGGCTTGAGGAGTTGGGGTTAATCGAGCGGCGCTCGCATCCCAATGATCGGCGTTCCTGGACGATTTGGCTGACCAAGGTCGCACGCCCGATGCTGGATCGCATCGAGGTTATTCGCCTCGCAGTGCGCGCCGAGGCCTTGGACGGATTCTCCAGGGCTGAGCAAGAGGCTCTTACGGACGCGCTCGTTCGCCTGCGTGCGAACCTCGCATCGAAAACGGAGGTTTAGGACGCGAGGAGCCTTTTGGCTTCCTGCGCGCGGTCGCCGTGCCCGCGCTCCTCCTTGCCGTTCTGGCGGAGCAGCCTCGCCGCTTCCTCATCACCGATCGAAGAAGCCCAACCCTCATAGAGGGCTTCGCCGCCGATCTCGCCCTGGATGATGCCGTCCAGCATCTCCTGCGATAGCACGAGGCCCTGCGGCATCATGTAGTAAGGGTTATCGCTCGGCTCCGGCGGCGGAAATTCCTCGCCGAAGAGCAGCTTGATCACCCGGCTCACGCGATGCGCGTGACCCAACTCCTCCTGGCCGCTTTTGCCGAGAAGGGTCTTGATCGCATCGGTGGGCGCCGCATCCGAGAGCGCCCGATAGAAGCCCTGGCCGGCTGCTTCGAGCAGCACCATGACCTTGAAATCCTCGAGCGTCGGGCTCTTGACGGTATAGATGTAAGTTGAAGCTTCGGTCGCGTTCTTGGGCATGGTCGCTGACAGCTCGATCATGGGCGGCCTCGATGTCGGGGTGGCACAAGCACCTCCTATACGCTTCGCCCACCTGATTCCTTCCCTGGATGAACATTCGGCCAGAATCGGCTATTGAAAGGCGGCGGAGGGTGCGATGGCGAAGACTGCGGACTATGGTTTGGGCAAGTTCACCTTCCCACGCGGCTGGTTCATGGTCGCGGAGGCGAGCGAGCTGGACAAGGGCCCGATCGGGGTGAGGTTCTTCGGGCGCGATTTCGCGCTCTATCGGGGCAAGAGCGGCCGGGTGGTCATGCTCGACGCCTATTGCCCGCACATGGGCACGCACCTGGCCAAGAACACCTCGTCCTATGTGGTTCGGGACGGCGGGCATGTGGAGGGGGATTCGATCCGCTGCCCCTACCATGCTTGGCGGTTCGGGCCGGACGGCAAGTGCGACGACATCCCTTACTCGAGCAAGATTCCGAAGGCTGCCTGCGTGAAGTCCTGGCCTGTCGAGGAGCGGGCCGGGGCCATCTTCATGTGGCATGACGAGGAGGGGCTGGAGCCGGATTTCCCGCTGCCGGACATGTGGGAATGGGACGATCCCTCCTATGTCCGCTGGAAATTCGACCATATGGGCCAGTTGGCGATCCACCCGCAGGAGGTGCTCGACAACATGGCGGACATCGCCCACTTCATCCCGGTGCACGGCTCGACCCAGGCGACCTATTTCGAGAACGAATATCGCGGGCCCGTCAATGTGCAGCGGTTCGGCGCCGGCCATCGCACGCTGGTGACCGACGGCAACATTCTCGAGACCGATACCTGGTACACCGGTCCGGCGATCCTGCTGTCGCGGGTGAAGGGGTCCTACCCGTCGCTGATGATCATCACGCACACGCCGATTGAGGACGGCGTGACGAAGGTCTGGCACGCGCTGATGGTCAAATCGCAGAAAGAGGTTGCGACCGAGGAAGACGTGCCGGCCGCGCGCGCCTATCAGGAGGCGAGCCGGCTCGCCTTCGCTCAGGATTTCGAGATCTGGTCGTACAAGAGGCCTGCCCTCCAAATCCTCCAGATCCCGGAAGACGGACCGTTCAACAAAAACCGGATCTGGTACAGCCAGTTTTACAATCCGCGAGCCAAGGCGGCGGCAATCCAGGAGCGCATCAACGGCATCGCGCCGACCAAGAATGCGGGGGCGGCGCCGGAGAAGGGTCAACGGCCCTTCAATGTGCTGGCGCAGGCCGCAGAGTAGTCAGCTCGGAGCCTGCGCCTCGGCCGTCTTGCGGACGATCGCCTTCCGGAGGGCGAACGCGCCCTCATGGAAGGGATCGAGCGTCGATAGCATCAGCGGCACGTAGCTTCGGCGCGACAGCGGCAGATAGGTCGAGAAGCGGAGCCATCGATAGCGCCGGCGCAACGTGTCGTTGCCGACCTCGCGCCGCGCCCATTTTTCCGCCCGACCCGCGGCGACCCGCAGCGCCTCCCGGCCATATTTGCGCTCGAGCGCCGGATGGTCGGCGAGGAAGAGCGCCAGCGTCAGCGTGTAATCATGCAGCGCCTGATGGCGCAATCCGACCATGAGCCGGCTCGGATCCTCCGCCGGCCCGTAAGCCGTCACGAGCGGCAGCAGCGCGATGGGCCCGGCGAGCGCAAGCCGAAGGGTCAGCGAGTAATCCTCGACGAAGACGCGCTCGTCGCATCCGCCGACCGCGCGGACCGTCTGGGCGCGAAACAGCGTCTGGCTGGTGCCGGCGAGGCCCGGACGAACCGCGTAACCGATGGCGTCCTCGAGCACTTGCGGCTCGAGGCGCTCGGGCACCGGGCTGAAGACGATGTCCTGGGCCTTGTCGTAATAGGATTGACGGCTATAGACCGCGACTGCGCCGGCGATCTCGATGGCCTGCAGCAGTATGTCCGTCGCGTGCGGCGCCAGTATGTCGTCGCTGCCCAACAGCTTGATGAAATCGCCCTCCGCCAATGCGAATCCCGCATTGGTGGCGCGGGCCGGTCCCTGATTCTCCTGATATCTATACTCGCAATTCGGCCAGCCCCGCGTGAGGTCGCGCACGATCTCGAGCGATCCGTCGCTCGATCCATCGTCGATAAAGATGAATTGCCGCTCGTGGCTGGGCGCTTGCCGTCCCAGCGCCGCGATCACGCCCGGTAGATAGGCCGCCTTGTTGTAAATCGGGCAGACGAAGGAGATTCTGGCCACTCGGCAACTCGCATTATGAAACGACTCTATTAGACGGCGACACGGCCTTGCGAAAGATCTCCCGCTATAGTCCGTTCAATGACGGCAGATAAGGAATTCCGGCGCGACCCTGCGGAGCAGTCTTCTTTGGATCCTCGATATTTCGGCCATGAACGGCGTGAAGTGGCGCCATTCCTACCTGGGCGGGATCTACGCATCCTCGAAATCGGCTGCGGCGCGGCTGCGACGATGGCTTGGCTGCGCGGCGAAGGTTATTGCCGTTGGGCTGGCGGCGTCGAGCGCGACGCGTCCGCCGCGGCGGTGGCGAAGGGGCGGCTGGACAGGCTGTGGGTCGGCGATATCGAGACTCTCGATTTCGATCTGGCGCCGCGTTCAGTCGACGTGATCCTATGTCTGGATGTCCTGGAGCATCTGATCGACCCTTGGGCGGTCGTCGCCCGCCTCGGCGGGCTTCTGGCCGACGGCGGGGCGATCATCGCCAGCATCCCGAACATCCGCTATCGCAAGGTCGTGCTGCCGTTGCTGCTGCGCGGCCGGTTCGATTATGCAGACGATGGCATTCTCGATCGAACCCATCTGCGTTTCTTCGTCCGGGAGACGGCGATTGCGCTGATGCAGAGCGGCAGCCTTGCAGTCGATCGAATTGAACCGTTGGTCAAATTGAAGCCATGGCGCCTGCCGTGGATCGTCGACAAGATGACCGCTGGTCGGCTCATCGACCTGATGGCGATGCAATATCTGATCAGAGCGCGTCCTGCGGGTGAGCTCAGATCGCCTTCGTCGTGAGATCCTGGAAGGGAAATTCGAGCAGCTCGAGGATCAGCGGATCGTCCTTGCGCTCGTAGTAGCCATAGGCGATCTCGGGCGACATGCGATCGTACCAGAAGCGGTCATAGCCGGCCGCCTTCAGCCTGTCGGTCCAGGCGTCGACATTGTCGACCCGCACTTGCACATGATGCATGCCCTCGCGGCCGGCATCGAGGAATTCGCGATGCGGGGTCTTGCCCGACACCCATTCGATCAGCTCGATTTCCAACGAGCCGCTATGGCCGAAAGCGATTTTGAGCTCGTAGGGCTCGCGCTTGCCGCGATAGTCCGCCGACAGCTCGCCGTCGGAGCGCGCCTTGAAAGGACCGAACATCGGTTCGTAGAGCTTCATCGCGGCCTCGATGTCGCGGACGACGAAGCCGATTTGACGGACCGGCGGTAGGCCGAGACTGGCCAGCTCCGCATTCTTGGCGCTCGTCGCACTCATGGCCGCTCTCCTCAGTCGAGACTCAGTTCCGACAGCTTCACGACTTTGCAGGTCGGCACGGGATGCGATTTGGCGGAGATCCAGCGCCACAGCATCGTGCCGCAGCTATGCCCCGCCATGCCGATGAAATTGTGAACGCCCGGATTTCGATGCGCCACGACGACCCTGACGGACCCGTCGGGCCGATAGCGCGCCGACGTCTTGTTCACATGCACCGGCAGATACCGATAATCGAGCGATTCCCACCACCAATTGTCGAGCTGGATATTCCAGAAATAGCATTCGGGGATCGGACTCTCGAGCACGAGCGCCTCGTCCTCCTTCAGTTCGACATAGAGATGGTAGTAGGCGATGTTGGGGTCGCCGCCGATTTTCCACCAAGTGTCCTGCTCGGTGGTGATCCATTGGTTCGGCTTGGTTTTGAACCATTTCGAAAAATCCGCGAAGCTGCGGGCCGTGCCATGCACGAAGGCCGCAGCTTCCCTTAGCCCGGCGTCGAGCCGCTCGGCGGATAGCGGGACCGGCTCCTTGGGCGCGCTGATCCGCTCGATCCTCATCGTCGCGGGCTTTTCTTTCGTGCGGTCGAGGAAAGTCTGGCGCACGAGCACCATCGACGAGTCCGACGTGATCGGCAACCAGTTCTTGCCCTGCTTCTTCTGCGACAGGATGATCTCGAATGTGCCCTCCGGCTCGACGACAAGGGTGTTGCTGTCGATCTCGCCGGTCGATTCCATCGTCCCGACGGTCGTATAGCGGTTCGCTTTGGTGCCCCAGCTGAGATACGGAACCGTGCCGCGCGTGCCGTAGATCCGGTAGTCGTTTTTCCCGTCGATCGTCGTGTTCATATAGATGTTGTCGGGATTGTCGGCTCCGATCTTCGCCGTCTCGTGCGACAGGCTGTAGAAACCGGGAAAATCGGTATCGGCGAATTCGAGCTTGCTCTCGAGCGCCAGCCGCGTGAGACGGCTGAGATAGCGCCATCCTTCCGCCCGGTCGATCTCGGTGGCCGGGGCCTCCGGCCGGAGGATGATCTTACCGGCCTCCTTCAGGGAGTCGCAGAAATCCTCCCAGCTCTTGCCGCTCAAGACCCTCTGTCGGGCATCCGTATCGCTCATGTGATCCTCTATCGTGCGTATTACTTGAGGAACCGGGCCTTGTAGGCCGCGAAATCCTTTTCGAGCTCGTCCTTGTCGAGGCCGAACTGCTCGAGCGTGTAGTGGTGGGCGGCCCGCTTCTCGCGGGCGTTCTCCACGAGCCATTCCTGCATCGCGGCCTCGATCTCCGGCGTCATCTGCACGCCGAGCCGCTCCAGCACTCGACGGGCCTCGCCGAGCGGAGCGCGGGTCAGATTCTCGTACTGAACGTCGATGAAGCGACTCTCCGCATACTTGCTGCGTGCGTCCGTGAATTGCTTCAGGAAGCCGGCCCAACGCTTTTCGGTGAAGCGCCCCATCGTCACGGAATCGATCTCGTTCGTCGACATCTTCACGATCGTGTCGACCATGCTGCAGTAAGACGGCACCGTCGAGACCGGATCGCGATGGGTCATGATGAGCACCGCGTTCGGAAATGCCTTCAGCATCTGGTTGACCATCGACAGATGACCGGGCGTCTTCAGCACCCAGCGCTTGCCTTTTCGCGTGACGTCCTGCCATTGCAGGAATTTCAGCACGGTGATCAGGTCGCCATAGGCTTTCGACGTGTCGTAGGTGCTCAGCCACGCGGCATAGCTCGGCACATACATCGCCGATTCCGGCATCGTCCCGACATAGAACTGATCCATGATGATGATTTCTTCATCGGGCTCGTCGATCGCGAAAGGATGGATCGACATCAGGCCAGCCTGGACATAGCCCGCCATGATCTTCTCGCCGGCCTTGCGGCGCTCGATGGGCTTGCCGCGCTCCTCGCCGGGGAAGGACGCATAGTTCTGGGTCTCCCACCAGCGAATCGCGGTGAAGCCCGAGGCGCGCGACAGCATGCGGTGGAACATGGTGCTGCCGGTCCGCGGCAGCCCGGCGATCACCGCCGCGACATCGACCTTCTCCTCGGCGATCTCGGGATGGCGCTTGATCGCGTCGAACATGCGCAGCCGGCCGACCAGGCCGTTAACCATACGGCCGCGCTGGAGCGCGATGCCGGCCTCGTGGAGACGCGCATCCTTCCGGATGGAGTCGAGCAGCTTCGCCATCGGCTCGAGGAAATAATCCGGGCCGAAATCGTCTAAGCCGGCCTGGCGGCGGGCATCCTCCAGAATTCCCTTCTGGTCCAGCGGATCGCCGCCGGTTTGCGCACCATTCATTGTCGAAAGCTCCCCCAAGGCCGGCGGCTGCAGGGTGTTGCCTGCCCATAGGATGGGGCGACCGGCTGTCTGCAGGCAGATAACCACCGGGAAGACCTGCGATCAAGGGCGCTTTCAAAGCGAAAACAGCATCTTTGTCGCGCTTTGCCTTGCATGACTCGTAAAGTTCTGCCGAAGACGCTACGTATTCGATTCGACCGACGGTCGCTATTTTCAGGGAGGCAAGCGGTGGCATCAGAGGCCGACATCGCCCGCTATGGCGAGGAACTCTACCAGGCGCTCCGCGCGCGGACCACCTTGGTGCCGCTTTCGACGCGCGACCCCAGCCTGACCATCGACGACGCCTATAAGATTTCCCTCGGTTTTCTCGAGCGGCGATTGGCTGACGGCGAGAAGGTGATCGGCAAGAAGATCGGCGTCACGTCAAAGCCCGTGCAGGACATGCTGGACGTTCGCCAGCCCGATTTCGGATTCCTGACCGATGCGATGGAGGTGCCGAACGGCGGGACGGTCGAGATCGCAAAGGGCTTGATCCAGCCGCGCGCCGAGGCCGAGATCGCCTTTATGCTGAAGAAGGATTTGAAAGGCCCGGGCGTCACCACGTCCGATGTCGAGGCAGCGACCGACTATGTGTCGCCCTGCTTCGAGATCGTCGATTCACGAATCGCGGATTGGAAAATTCGGATCGCTGACACCGTGGCGGACAATGCCTCATGCGGCGTCTTCGTGATCGGCAAGGAAAGGGTCGATCCGCGCGGCAAGGACCTCGCCAACATGAAGGCGCGGGTGACGAAGAACGGAAAGTTCCTGAGCGAGGGGTTGGGATCGGCCGTCCAGGGCTCCCCTCTGGCCTCGGTCGCCTGGCTCGCCAACACGCTGGGCGCCTATGGGGTGACGCTCGCGGCCGGGGACATTGTGCTGTCGGGCTCCCTGGTGCCGTTGGAACCTGCGCGGGCCGGGGATATATTTGAGATGGACCTGTCGGGCGTCGGCACTGCCTCGATCCGTTTCAGCTGACAAATCAATCTCGTGCCGGAGAAGGTGACTATGACGCGTAAAGTGAAGGCGGCGATTATCGGGTCGGGGAATATCGGCACCGACCTGATGATGAAGATTCTGCGCCGCTCCGAGGTGCTGGAACTGGCCGCGATGGTCGGCATCGATCCCGATTCCGAGGGGTTGGCCAAGGCCAGGGGTCTCGGCGTAGAGGCGACCGACAAGGGGATCGAGGGCCTGCTCGCGATGCCCGCCTTCAAGGACGTCAAGATCGTCTTCGACGCGACCTCGGCCTACGCCCATTACAAGCATAACGAGATCCTGCAGCAGCACGGTAAGCGCGTGATCGACCTGACGCCGGCTGCCGTCGGGCCTTTCACGGTCCCGCCCGTCAACATGGACGCGCATCTCAATGCGCCGAACGTCAACATGGTGACCTGCGGCGGGCAAGCGACCATCCCCATGGTAGCGGCCGTGTCGCGCGTTGCGCGGGTGCCTTATGCCGAGATCGTGGCCTCGGTCTCCTCGCGCTCGGCCGGTCCCGGCACGCGGGCCAATATCGACGAGTTCACCCGCACGACCGCGCGCGGCGTGGAGGTGGTCGGCGGCGCGCAGAAGGGCAAGGCGATCATCATCCTCAACCCCGCCGAGCCGCCGATGATCATGCGCGACACGATTTTCACGCTGTCCGAGGACGTGGAGTTCTCGGTCATCGATGAGTCGGTCAAGAAGATGGTCGCAGCCGTGCAGAAATACGTTCCCGGCTATCGGCTGAAGCAGGACGTCCAGTTCGAGCGCTTCGGCTCGAACCGGCCGGTGCATATTCCGGGCTATGGCGACTTCACCGGCGTCAAGACCTCGATCTTCCTCGAGGTCGAAGGCGCCGGCGACTACCTGCCGCCCTATGCGGGCAATCTCGACATCATGACCTCGGCCGCGCGCGGCACCGCCGAGATGATCGCGACGCGCCTGATGGAGACTGCGTGATGCGGTACGATCCGACCCAGACGAAAATCTATGTCCAGGACGTCACGCTGCGCGACGGCATGCATGCCATCCGGCACATGTACGGCATCGATCACGTGCGCAACATCGCGAAGGCGTTGGACGACGCCGGCGTCGACGCGATCGAGGTCGCCCACGGCGACGGGCTCAACGGCGCCAGCTTCAACTACGGCTTCGGCGCGCACACGGATTGGGAATGGCTAGAGGCGGTCGCGGATGTCTGCAAGAAATCGAAGCTGACGACGCTGCTGCTGCCCGGCATCGGCACCGTCGACGAGCTGAAGCGCGCCTACGACATCGGCGTGCGCTCGGTGCGCATCGCCACGCACTGCACCGAGGCCGACGTCTCCAAGCAGCACATCAAAGCGGCGCGCGATCTCGGCATGGATGTTTCGGGCTTCCTGATGATGTCCCACATGGTGGGACCCGAGAAGCTCGCTGAGCAGGCATTGCTGATGGAGAGCTACGGCGTCCACTGCGTCTATGTCGTCGATTCCGGCGGCGCTCTCGACATGGACGGCGTCGTCGAGCGTCTGGAAGCCTATGACCGGGTGCTGAAACCTGAGACCGAGCGTGGTATCCACGCGCACCACAATCTGTCGCTCGGCGTCGCGAACTCGATGGCGGCGGTCACCACCGGCGCGATCCGCGTCGATGCATCGCTCGCCGGCATGGGCGCCGGCGCGGGCAACGCGCCGCTCGAAGTCTTCGTTGCCGCCGCCGAGCGCAAGGGATGGAAGACCGGCTGCGACGTGTTCAAGCTGATGGACGCCGCCGAGGATCTCGTGCGTCCGCTGCAGGACCGCCCGGTCCGCGTCGATCGCGAGACGTTGTCGCTCGGCTATGCCGGCGTCTATTCGAGCTTCCTGCGCCATGCCGAGACCGCGGCCAAGAATTATGGCCTCGACACCCGGGAGATCCTCGTCGAGCTCGGCCGCCGCCGCATGATCGGCGGCCAGGAAGACATGATCGTCGACGTCGCCCTCGATATCCTCAAGAAGCGCGGTCAGAAGACGAAGGCGACGGTCGAGTAGGTCATAGAACCCTCTCCCGCCCGGGGAGGTAGCCGGAGGGGGAGTCAGGCAAAGGCCTTCCGCAGCTCACCCACGGCGAAATCGACCGCCTCGTCGCCCTGGTCGATCACGCCGGCCATGCTGAAGAAACCATGGAAGACGCCGTTATAGCGCTTCACTTGCGTCGGCACGCCGGCCTCCGACAGGCGGCGTCCATAGTCTTCGCCCTCGTCGCGCAGCGGATCGTACTCGGCGGTGATCACGGTCGCCGGCGGTAGGCCTTTCAGGCTGTCAGCATAGAGCGGGGAGGCGTGCGGGTGGTCGAGCGCTATGTCCGCCGGCATGTATTGGCGTCGGAACCAGCCCATCATGTCGCGCGTCAGGAAATAGCCTTCGCCATTGTCGACATAGGATTGGCTTGAGAATTTGAGGTCGGTGACCGGATAGACGAGTAGCTGATGGCAGATGGCCGGGCCGCCCTTGTCGCGCGCGAGCAGCGCCACCACGGCCGCCAGATTGCCGCCGGCGCTGTCGCCGGCGACCGCGATCCGCTTCGGGTCGATCTTCAGCGCCGCGGCGTGGTCCGCGATCCATTTTGTCGCCGCGAAAGCATCCTCCACCGCCGCTGGGAAAGGGTGCTCGGGAGCCAGCCGGTAATCGATCGAGACGACCGTGCAGGCGGCGCCTTTGGAAAGCCTGCGGCAGCCGCCCTCATGCGAATCAAGGCTGCCGATCACGAAGCCGCCGCCGTGGAAATAGACGATTCCCGGTTGGTTGGGCTCCAGCGAGCTTCGATAGATCCGGACGCGCATCAGGCCCGCCGGCCCCGGAATCGCGTCGTTGCGGATCTCGGCCAGCTCGATCGGCGGAGGCGGGAAGCGCGCTGCGTCGAGGATCGAGCGGTAGGTCACGGCGTCCAGCTCCTCCCAGGCGGGGACGGGGAGGGACGCCATTTGGTCGATTACGGCTTTGGCTTTTGGGTCCAACGGCATGATCACATTCCTGGGGTGTTTGCCCGTGGCTTGCGGGGCACCGACGGGATCGATAGCTCTATGGTCGGATCAAATATGCGGAAATCGCCGTAACGTGGCTAGCCGATTGGAGGCTCAGGGCTGATGGGGCGGTCGAAAGGGGAAGCGGGGGAGGTCGTCGCGTTCAGCCGCCTGGTGGAACTCGTCTATCTGGGCCCACTCGAGGAATCGCCCTGGTCGACGTTCCTGGAGGCGATCCGGGTTCATATGGACGCCATGGCCACGACGCTGATTGTCGAGCCGCCGTCCTCCGAAGGGCCGGGCTATATGCTCAATGCCCGCGGCAGCCGAACGTCGCGCTGGCGATCGAGCTATCAGGAGCGCTTTTTCGCGTCCGACCCATTCGTCAATCTGCCCGACGGCAAGCCCGTCACCCTTTCCGAGTTCGTGCCTCAGGACCAGTACCGCTCGAGCGAGTTCTATCTGCTGTATATGAAGCCGATCGGCGTTCGCGACGTGCTGGGAGCCGACGTTCTGGCAGAGGGCGGCATTCGCGCCCGGTTCAGGGTGACGAGGGCCGAGAGCGAGGCCGATTTCGGCGCTGGGGACCGCAGGCTTTGCGCGCTGCTGATCCCGCATCTGAGGCAATCGGTCGAGATTTTCGCCCGTTTGTCGCGAATCGCGTCGGAGCGGCTGCTCTATGCCGGCACCCTGCACCAGCTCGCGGTGGGGACTGTGATCCTCGACAGCAACGGACGGATCCTCGACAAGGACCAGATCGCCGAGGATTTGCTGAAGCAGTCGGACGGGCTGGTCGCGGTGGGCGGCATGCTGGCGCTGACCGACCGCGCGGCGTCGGCGCGGTTGCACGAAACCGTCCGCAAGATCGCCGAACGGGAACGCAAGGGCGAGCGATCGCTGATCGAACCGATCCGAGTGGAGCGGCCGTCGGGCAAGCGAGATCTTGGGCTGATCGTCAAGCCCGCCCCTAAGCCGCGCTACCTGGACGGGCAGCGCGTGCCGGCGGTCGTCGTCTTCATCAACGACCCCGACCGGCACACGGTCATGGCTCCCTCAGCCTTGGGCAAGCTATTCGGGCTCACCCCGGCCGAGGCGTCGCTGTGCGTGTTGCTGGGAGACGGGCTTACGTTGGACGAAGCGGCCGAGGCGCTGTCGATCAGCCGCAATACCGCCCGCGCCCATCTCCGCTCGATCTTCGCCAAAACGGGCGTGACGCGGCAGACGCAGCTGGTCAGGTTGATCGTGACCAGCCTGGCGCAGCTCGGCTCGGAAGAGACCCCGGCGGCGGCTCGTCCGTTCGGATGATGCGGCGTTGCGTCCCCATCACAAAGTCTTTAGCTGAAAGGGCCCGGCGGGCGGACCGTGGCCCGGCGGCAAGGAAGGATGAATATGCAATCTGCTGAAGCGTCGCTCCAAGAGCTGACCCAGGGTATGAAACAGGCGATGCGCCGGCTGGCGGCATCCGTAGTGATCATTTCGGCCCGAGACGGCGACGTCCGCTATGCGATGGCGGCCTCGGCGGTGACCTCGCTCTCGATGGAGCCGCCGTCACTGCTCTTCTGCGTCAACCGGACAGCCTCGCTCTATCCGATGCTCGCTCACGGCAAGCATGTCTGCATCAACGTGCTTGCGGGCTCGCATGAGGCGATCTCGATTGCTTGCAGCGGCGCGCAGAAAGGCGAGAGCCGCTTCGAGATCGGCGATTGGCGCGAGGATCCGGACACCAAAACACCGTTTCTAGGCGATTCCCAGGCTAGCCTCATCTGCGCGATCGACGGCATCCATCACTATGGGACGCATGCGATCGTGATCGGCAAGGTGAAACGGGTACACCTCCATGGGGAGGTGTACCCGCTGATCTATCTCGACGGCCGCTATACCTCGATCGTCGAGAAACCCAAGGTTCAGGCGTAGGCCTTTTCCCGCTTGCGGACCTTGGTCCCCCGGAAATGGGGGATCAGGTGCTCGCCGATGTTGCGGATCGTCTCCATGCTGGCCCAATGGGGCACGGTGCCCATTTGGAGCAAGAACAGGATCTCGTCGGCGCCGGCGGCTTGCAGCCGCTCCACATAGGCGATCGCATCGTCGACCGTGCCGTAAGCATGATTGACATTGTAGAGCTCGGTCGAGCTGGGCCGGACGGGGATATTGTCGTCGCCCAGCCGGGCCACGAACTTCTCCTTCTCCCGCTCCACTGCTTGGGCCTGCAGCTCCGCGTCCAAATCCTCGACCTCGGGCTTGGGCGCGCCGCCATACCAATAATGGATCGACTTGGCGAAGAAGAGCTGACCCCGAAAGCCGATGCGCTGGGCTTCTTCACGGTCGTCGAGGATGATGGCGGGGCAGAGCGCGGCCAGATGCTCGGTCGGACGGAAGCCTACCTGCTGGGCCGGGTCGCGCTCGGCGAAGGCCTTGCGATAGATGTCGTTCTTTTTCTTGATTTCGTCGGGACCGGCGAACCCGAGCACCAGGGCGCCGAGGCCGCGGCCGCCCGCCACGTAAAGGGCCTCCTCGCGGGTGCAGGCCATGTACATCGGCGGGTGCGGCCTCTGGTAGGGCTTGGGATGGATGGGCCTGGGCGGGATCGTGATGAGATCGCTCTTGTGGGAGAATTCGCCGTCCAGCCACATCTTCGGGATCATATACATGGACTCGTCGACCTGCGGCGTGACGAGCTCCATGGGCGTATCGAAGGCGCCGGTCTCCTGACGCGTGCCGCCCTTGCCGACGCCGAAATGCAGCCGGCCCTTGGATAGAATGTCCAGCGTGGCAACGCGCTCGGCCACCTTGATCGGGTGATTCATCTTGAAAGGCAGGCAGATCACGCCGTGTCCGACATGAATCCGGCTGGTCCGGCCCGCGATGAAGGCAAGAAAGCTCTCCGGCGCCGATAGGTGGGCATATTGGGTGAGCGAATGGTGCTCGACCGACCAGATGACGTCGAAGCCCATTTCCTCGGCGAACAAGCTCTGCTCGACAATGTCCTGGAACACCTGGAACTCGTTCTCGCGCGAGGTATCCACCATCTGCGCTTCGTAGATGATCGAGAATTTCATAGAAGTCTTTCCCCTCTGTGCCCGGTTCCGCCCCGGGCTTGGCCCACGGCGCGTGTTTCCATTCGGCCGGACATTGGCTGAGACGGGTAGGCTTCGCATCGTCCGACCGGACGAGGCCGGTCGGACTTCCGAGCGACGGCATTGAAGATGCTGCGCCAAGCTGCCATTTTCCGCCGACATGCCGCCCCGGGGGCGGGAGGAAAGCGGGGAGATTCCGAGATTTCAGCCAAACCGACGACCATTCCAGGCGTTCTCGTCGCCGCGGCCAGCCGCTACCCGAACAAGATCGCAATCGAGAACGAAGACGGCAGCAAGCTCACCTTTACCGAGCTGCTAGCGGCCTGCCGCAAGGCCGCGGCGGCCTTTCTCGCCTATGGCCTCAAGCCTGGCGAACGGATCGCGATCTGGGCCCCCAACTCCACCGAGTGGATCGTGGCGACCGTGGGCGCGCAGATGGTGGGCGGGGTGCTCGTCCCGCTCAATACGCGCCTCAAGGGCCGCGAGGCCGCCTACATCCTCAATCGCTGCGGCGCCCGGCTGCTCTTCACGGTACGGGGGTTTCTCGGCACCGATTATCCGGCGCTACTCGCCGGCGAGAGCTTGCCAAGGCTCGAGCGGACTGTGCTGTTCGCCGGCGCCAAGGCTCCTGCCGAGAGCTGGGCGAGCTTTCTAGAGCTTGGCAACGACATCTCCGACGGCGCGGTCGATCGGGCGCTGGCTACGATCAAGGGCGGCGATATTTGCGACATCCTCTTTACGTCCGGCACGACAGGCAGGCCCAAAGGGGCGATGTGCAGCCACGACCAGACGGTCGAGTGCTTCCGGATCTGGACCAGCTCGGTCGGGATCACCGACGCCGACCGCTATCTGATCGTCAACCCGTTCTTTCATTCCTTCGGCTACAAAGCCGGATGGCTGGGCTGTCTGATCACCGGCTGTACGATGCTGCCGCACGCCGTGTTCGACGCAGAGGCTGTGATCGCCCGCATACCGCGGGACCGGATCTCGGTTATTCCCGGGCCGCCGACGCTTTATCAGTCGATGCTGACAAGCGAGGCCCGCAAGACCGCGGATTTCTCCTCGCTCAGGCTTGCGGTGACCGGGGCGGCGGCCGTTCCGCGCATTTTGGTCGAGCGCATGCATGACGAGCTGGGCTTCGACGCGGTTCTCACCGCTTACGGCCTGACCGAGAGCTGCGGCGTCGTCAGCGTCTGTTCCCGCGGCGACAGCCCCGAGCGGGTGTCGCAGACTTCCGGCAGGCCCATGCCGGGCGTCGAGGTGCGTTGCGTCGACAAGGATGGGCATGAGGTCCCGACCGGCGAGCCGGGCGAGCTTCTGGTGCGCGGCTTCAACGTCATGAAGGGCTATCTCGACGATCCCGAAGCGACTGCCGAAGCGATCGACAAGGATGGGTGGCTCCGGACCGGCGACATCGCGATCCTGGATGCGGAGGGCTATATCCGCATCACCGACCGCGCCAAGGACATGTTCATCGTCGGCGGCTTCAATTGCTATCCGGCCGAAATCGAGGGACTCCTGGTCGAGCACCCGGCGGTTGCGCAGGTGGCGGTCGTGGGCATTCCCGACGAGCGGATGGGGGAGGTCGGCAAAGCCTTCGTCGTGCTACGCCCCGGCGCGTCGGCGACGGAAAACGAGCTCATCCGATGGGCGCGGGAGAACATGGCGAATTACAAAGTTCCGCGCTTCGTCGAGTTCGTGAAGGAGCTGCCGACCACCGCCTCCGGTAAGGTGCAGCGCTTCGCGCTCAAGACCTGACGCGATAGCAACTACGATCCCGGGTATCCGCCGCCGCCATGCGCCTTGTCGAGCGCATCATAGTCCGGCGTGAAGCCGCGCTTGGGGATGGCGTCGACGAATTCGACCAGCCGCGGCTTCTTGTAGGATGCGATGTGCTTGCGGCAATGCTCGATGATGTCCTCGGCGCCGCATGCGGCACCCGGCTTCAGCGCTACGATCGCCTTGACCGACTGTGCCCAGCGCGGATCGGGCACGCCGATCACCGCGCAGGCGGCGACGGCAGGGTGTCCGGCGATGCAGCGCTCGACCTCGGCCGGATAGATGTTCTCGCCGCCTGATTTGATCATCCGCAGCTTGGGTCCGATGAAGGTGATCGTGCCGTCCGCCTCGCGCCGGCCGAGATCGCCCGTATGGTGCCAGGCGCCCACCTGCCGTTTGGCGTTGAGCTCAGGGCGATTGTGGTAGCCGACCATCATCTGCGCGCCGCGCGCGGCGATCTCGCCGACCTCGCCCGGCGACACCTCCGTCTCGTCCGGCCCCAGGATACGGATCTGCGCCAGCGGCGAGGGACGTCCATGGCTTCCCGCGCCGCCCGCGCTCAGCGCCAGAAAAGTCAGCATGCCCGCGACTTCCGTCTGGCCGTAGCCGCCTAGAGCCCGATCCCAGGGACTCTTGGCTTCACGCACCATCGCGTTCCAGTCCTGCGACCAGCGCATTGCCTCCAGGCTCGACAGATCGAATTTCCCGCCGGCGTTTGCGGCGACCATCTCGTCGATCATCGCCGGAACCAGAAACATCGAGGTGCAGCGTTCCTGCTCGATCAGCCGACAGGCTTCGGCCGCGTCGAATTTCGGCATGAATACGTTCTTGCCGCCGAGATGCGCGGTCGCGAGGCAGAAGAACATTGTGCCGACATGGAACAGCGGACCCGAATTCAGATAGGTGAAGCCGGGCTCGATCTGGCGCACCAGCGCGATGCCCATATTGTGCGCGATAATGCCCGTTTGGCTCAGCAAGGCGGCATTGGGCCGGCCATCGAAGGCGGCGGTGTAGAGCGCCAGCACGGGCGTCGCGGGATCGATCGCGATCTCAGGATCGTGGGCGCTACCGCCATTCAGGAATGCTTGGTACGAATCAGCGCCGTCACCGTCGATCTGGAGCCAGAGGGCATTGCCTTCTGTCTTGGCGCGCGCCTGGTCCAGCAGGCCGCCGATGTCGCGCGCTTGCCACAGCACGACGCTGGGCGCGAGGTCGTCGACGATAAAACCGAATTCATCAGCCGATTGGCGCCAGTTGGCCGGACACAGAATGGCACCGATCTTGGCCGCCGCAATCAGCGTCTCGAGGATGCCGACGGCATTCTGTCCGAGCCACAGGACCCGGTCTCCCGGCTCGACGCCGCGCGCGCGAAACGCATTGGCCAGCCGGTTGGCGCGGTCATCGAGCTCGGGATAGGTCAAACGGGTCGCGCCGTCGACCGCGGCCACGGCCTCAGGCCAGGAGCGGCGATTCTCGCGGAAAACGTCGCCGAGCGTCAGATCGTGCAAATCAGGGCTGGTCACCTTGGCGTCTCCCCGCGGATTTCGACTGCTGGAACCGCATCTGCTTGCGATTCCGCCTGCAATCTAGCGGGATCAGCTCATCGGGGAATAGCTTCGGTCGGGAACGTCCCTTCAGGCAAGAAGTCCATCGGCCGGATGTGAGCCATGAGTGCTGCGCCCGTCGGGCAGCTTCAGTCGAGCCCGTACGGTTGCGAGTGGCAACGGCAGAAGCTCTTCATAGCTTTGCAGGATGAGCGGCATTGTCCGTTTCCCACGTTGGTAGGCCTGCCAAAGCTCGCGGATCCGGGCGACACGCATGATGACGCTCAGCGCGAGGAAGATCGGCATCGGACGATAGTCCAGCCCCTGCGCGTAGCTGAACGCGACGATCGCCGCCTCGCCGCGCGGCGCCGCCGCGTAGCCGGTCAGGATATGCCAAAGATCATGCAGCACCGTCAGCCGGTCGCTGAACCATTGGCGCGCGGGGTCGAGTTTGGCGTAATCGCGGGACATGTTGCGCTGGCTCTCCACCAGTGCCGCCGAGTTGATGCCGCGCTGCCGGCAGAGATCGGCATAGGCGCGGCCGAAACTGCCTTCCGGCAGAGATGCCAACGCCGCATGGTCGCTCAGCAGGCGGGGCAGATCGGGACGCGCGGCGAGAATCCGCTGCCCCTCGGGATCGCCGCGGAACCTCTGGAAGAGGCGCTCCTCGCACATTCCGCCCAGCGCGTCGACGAGCGCGTAGGTTACGTTGAGCACGTCGTCGCCTTGGCGAGAGATCGCGCGAATCATCGCGGCGGCGCGGCGCCATTGCACCGGCCTGGGCGGAACGGAATTCAGATCCCCGTACAAGACTTGATCGACGTCCGAGCTGACAGCATGCGTGATCATGGCGTTTTCTTCCTCCGCTTGGCCTTCGGCCTCGATGCTTCTTCAGGCGGTCTGCCGAGGACGCCGTAGAACAGCACGGTCGTCATCGTGCGGATGTGGCGCTCGATACCTTCCTCCGAAAATGGATCCGGCCCGCCGATCTTCCGCGCCAGAGCCGCCTGCGTGAAAAAGGCGGTGGCGCCAGTCTGGATCAGCAGTGCGAGGCTGGGCAGATGGAGGTCGCGTTTCTCGATCTCGGTCGTCTCTTCGAACCGCGCGAGTCCGGGACGAAGAAACGGGACGACGTAGCGCTCCGCGATATAGTCGAGACGCGGTCCGCCTACGGCAGCCTCGTATTCGAGGATCCGTTGAACCGCGGGCGCGCGCGCCGTCACTTCGAGAAAGCGGCGCAGACCGAGCTTCATCTTCTCGACCGGATCGGCGAGCGGCCCCAGATCCTCGAGGCGCCAAGTGTCATTGACTCGGTTGAGGCCGTAATCGATCGCAGCTCGCCACAACGCATCCTTCGATCCGAAGTAATGGTGCACGAGATTGTGGCTGACACCGACCTGTCGGTTCAGTTCGCGTACCGAAACGCCATCGTAACCGCGCTGCGCGAATGCCTCGAGCGCCGCCTCCAGGATCGTCTCCTGGGCGTCGGCGGCATTATTGCCCGATAACTTCGTGGCGACCGTTACCTCGCCGCTTTTTCCAGCGCCCATTCCCGTCCCTGCTTGACAGTCGTCAAGAACCCGCTTGACACCTGACAAGAACGTACCTTTACTGCTTGTCAAGTGTCAAGCAAACGGCTCTGGGCCGCCGAATCGATTCACTAGGGAGGCTTCATTGGCGTCGTCGGATCCATGCAAGCTGTCGGGTGCCGTCGCTTTGGTAACCGGCGCCAGCCGCGGCATTGGCAGAGGAATCGCTGTCGAGCTCGCCGCCGCCGGCGCCGCCACTTACATCACCGGGCGCACCGTCACGCCGCAGCCCGGCCTGTTCGGCACGCTGGGCGAGGCGGTGGCGGAAGCCGCCGCGCTTGGCGGCACGATAACCGCGCTCCCCTGCGACCACGCGGACGACGCGGCCGTGAGAAGGGTGTTCGACCGGATCGAGGCCGAACATGGCCGCCTCGACCTGTTGGTCAACAACGCCACGGCGATGGAGGACTATCACGACTCCATCGGCAAGCCGTTCTGGGAGCTGTCGCCCGCGGTCTGGGACAGCACGATGAATGTCGGGCTGCGCTCCGCCTTCATCGCATCGCAGATGGCGGCGCCGCTGATGGTGCGGCAGGGCAAGGGCATGATCGTCAATGTCTCGTCGATCGGCTGTGAGGAATATCTGCTGTCGGTGCCCTACGGCGCCTGCAAAGGCGCATTGAACAAGCTGACCCACGACACGGCGATCGAGCTGACGCCGCATAATGTGGTCGTGACCTCGATCTGGCCAGGCCTCGTCAAGAGCGAGCCGATGCTGGCCGTGTCCGAGACCAAGCCTGATGGCCGCATGGAGCTGATGGGCGTCGATCTGTGCGTCGCGGAGACGCCGCGCTTCTCGGGGCGCGCCGTCGTCGCAATCGCGACGGATCCCGACCGGATGCGCTACGCCGGGCAGGCGCTGATCTGTGCCCAGCTCGCGCATGATTACGGTTTCACCGACCTGGACGGCAACATGCCGCCGGTCGTGCGGACCAATGCCGACGTATTTACCGGCCTCGACGAGATTCCGCCGCTCTATGCCGGCCTGTACAAGGCGACGCTGAGGGCGGGCGAGGTGCCCGGATCGAAGCTCGGCATCCGCCTGGAACGGGACGCGGCCGGAAAACTGCGCACGGCGGCCGTCGGGTAAAGCGCGATTCACGAGATCGATGGGCGGCAATCGGCGCCCGGACGACTAGGCCTCTGGCGACGATAGGACGGCTGCCATACCGGGGCGTCCAGCAAGGAGAAGTCTGCTTTCCGCGGACCGTTCATGGGGGAAATGATGTCAGTACGTTTGACGACGGCGCTATGCGCCACGGCCGCAATGATCGCCTTGACTGCGGGCCGCCCGGCCGCGGCGCAATCAAACCAGCCCGCCGTTTCGGCCGGATCGGGCCTGGAAGAAATCGTCGTTACCGCACGACGCCGAGAAGAAAGGCTGCAGACAGTTCCGCTCGCGATCACCGCCTTCACGCAAGCTGATATCGAGAAGAAGCATGTCGATCAGTTGCGCGACCTGTCGAAGGTGGTGCCGTCGCTGGCGGTCAGCCAGACGATGTCCGACCCCAACGGTTTCTTCTCTGGCCAGGTCAGGCTACGCGGCCTCGCCGGCACTGAAATCTATTTCGCTGACGTGCCGCTCAGCAGCACCGACTCCAACACAGCGACCGGTCTGACGCACGGACTGTCTCCAGGCTTCTATTACGATCTCGAAACGGTCGAGGTCGACAAGGGTGCCCAGGGCACGCTATTCGGGCGGCCCTCGATCGGCGGCCTCATCTCGATTCAACCGAAGCGCCCGACGAACGCCTTCGAGGGTTATATTCAGACGACGTTCGGCGACTACGGCGACAAAGAGAACGAGCTCGCGGTCAACATTCCTATTGTTGACGACAAGGTGCTGGTTCGCGTCGCCGGGCAGATGCAGCAACGCGACGGCTATACGCTCAATCTACAAGACGGCTCCTATCTCGATGATCGAAACTATTATGCGTGGCGCGCCGGCGTAACGATTCGACCGACCGACGATTTCGAGAATTACCTGCTCTATGACGGCTATTGGCAGGACTCGCATGGCGGGTCGAACGAGCTCGCCCTGATCAATCCGAAGTTTCCACTCACTGGTCTGAGCGCGAGTTTCAGTCCGGTGGCGCTGAACTCGCCGTCCTGCCTGTTCACGGTGACGCTCGCCGCCTCGGGCGCCGGCGCGCCGCCGGGAGGATGCGGCATCGGCTATTTCGGCGTCTTCCCGACCCTGCCGGCCCTGTTAGCCCAGCAGCAGGCGCTCGGCCCGCGGACGATCCTGGGGCGGCCGTCAAGCGAGATCGGCAAGGATTATTTCTACGGCTTCACCGACATCGCGACCTGGGACATTACCGACAACCTGTCGCTCAAGAACATCGCTGCGGCGCGGGTCTTCAAGCAGCTGGGCGTCGTCGATTACGGCTCGATCGGCCTGCCGGTCGCCATCTTCGGCTTTCCCGGAAACAATCACGGCTGGAACAACAACGAGGTCCAGTACACCGAGGAGCTGCAGCTTTCAGGCAAAGCGCTGAGCGACCGGCTGGACTGGCGGGTCGGCGGTTTCCTGCTGTTCGATCATCCGCTGGGTGACACGACCATCGTGCTGGACGGGCTGGGTTCGACCATATTCAACCATTACAATGAGAGCTCGCGCAGCCAGGCGGTCTTCGCCCACGGCATTTATGACCTGTCGGACTGGGTCCCGAACCTGCGCTTCACGGCCGGCTATCGCTATACGTGGGATTACGATTCTCTGAGCGAGAAATCGACGACGCCCGGAGATGGCGTCACGCGCGACGCGACGGGCGTGGCCAACGACTGCAACGTTCCGATTCACGACAATAATTGCCGGAGCCAAGTCGACGGCAATTTCAGCTCGTTCGGCTGGAATCTGGGGCTCGATTATCAGTTGACGCAGCAGACCCTGCTCTATGTCCGTGCCGGCAACGCCTACCGGCCGGGCGGCTCGGTCCTCGCGGTGCAGGCGCCCTACAATAAGTACCAGCCTGAGCACGTGACCGATGTCGAGTTGGGGGTAAAGACCGACTATGAGCTGATCGGCGTCCACGGCCGAACCAACGCTGCCATCTATCACACCGACTACAAGGCCATTCAGGCTCAGATCGTGGTCACTATCCCGAGCCAGGTTCCGGGCGGTGTGCCGTCAGTCGCAACGGTCACGGCGAATGCCGCCAGTGCCTATCTGGAAGGCGCCGAGATCGAGCAGACTTTCAATCTGCCCTACGGCATCGATCTGGCTGCGCAGGGGTCGTATATCTACACGCACTACGACAGCTATCCCCAGTTGTTCGGCCAAGTGGGATCACCGCCGTTCCAATATATACCGCTGTTCCAGTTCGCCGTGACGCCGACCTACCACGTGCCGATCGACCCCTCCTGGGGCGAGATCACGGCGTCGATCTCCTGGTCCTGGTACGGCCATCAATCAACCAGCCCGCTGGCGAACGAGCCGCTCAACTATCAGCCGCATTATCAGAACTTCGACATTCGCGCCGATTGGACGAACATCTTCGGACGGCCGGTCGACCTCGGCTTCTTCATGACGAATGTGACGGACAATGTTCATATCGCCGGCGAGATTCCGCTCATGACGACAGCGGGATTCAGCTCGGTTTCCTTCAATCCGCCGCGCATGTTCGGCTTCTCGCTCCGATACCGCTTCGAGCCGTCGAACAGCGGACTCTTTTAGTTCGGAGAGTGCGGGATGCGCGGGCTGAAAGGCAAAGTCGCGGTGATCGTCGGCGCGGCGACCGGCATCGGCAGGGCGACGGCGCTCAGGCTGGGTGAAGAAGGCGTCGCGCTGGCGCTGGGCGATGTCAATGTCGGCGGCATTGAAGCGGTGGCGAAGCAGGTGGACGGCGCCGGTGGTCGGGCGGTCGCACGCGGGTGCGACATCAGCGACGACGCTTCCGTGAAGGCGCTCGTTGACTTAGCGGTGAAGAGTTATGGCGGCGTCGATTTCATGCACGCCAACGCGGCCGACCTGTCGCTCTGCATGCGCGATACCGATGCAGTCGAGGTCCCGCTCGACCTGTTCGACCGCACGATCGCGGTCAATCTGCGCGGACATCTGCTGTGCACGCGCCACGCAGTCCCGGAGATGCTGAAGCGTGGCGGCGGCGCGATCGTCTACACTTCGTCGGGCGCCGCCTATGCCGGTGAACCGGAACGCGTGGCCTATGCGGTTTCCAAATCGGGCATCAACGCGCT
>Ga0209062_1000991_pt1 | contig 60322 bp, 83 predicted proteins | sample Coa_R2_2_FD_187158 | JGI IMG/M metagenome (GOLD analysis project Ga0209062, IMG submission 187158) | Surface soil microbial communities from Centralia Pennsylvania, which are recovering from an underground coalmine fire - Coalmine... | ecosystem: Environmental > Terrestrial > Soil > Unclassified... | reverse complement strand
GCCGGTCATGGGGTTGACGAACTCGTCGACGATTGTTTTGAGGAAGTCGGTGCAATCGGAACAGAGGCCGGTCATGGGGTTGACGAACTCGTCGACGATTGTTTTGAGGAAGTCGGTGCAATCGGAACAGAGGCCGGTCATGGGGTTGACGAACTCGTCGACGATGAAGCCTCGGTTGTGGCAGATGCGGCATTCGGAGTCTCCGGTTTTGAGATTCTCAATGTGATTGTTACCTGCATTCGCGGCGGAGCCTTCGTCTGTGGTGTGGGATTGCCAACCACAAACACATCGGGCGATGAAGCCCCCACTACCGGAGTAGATACTGATTTGGTGTTCCATTATCGCGGTTTCCTCATGTTCTCGATCTGGCGGGAGTTGGGGGCGATGTCGTCATAGAGGAGGGGGATGGAGGATTGGAACTGGGCGAGGAGGGGGATGGTGACCTCGCGCATCTGGGGGTGAGATTCTTTGGTGGTCCGCATGAGGAGGAAGTGTCGCCAGTTGCGGAGGTTGCCGGTTACGACGATACGGGAGGCGAGGGCGTTGGGGAAGACGGAGCGGGCCAACTGGGGGGCGACACCGAGACCAAGAAGTTGACGGTAGGCTTCCTCGCAATGGGAGATGAGAGAGGCCCAGATCGGGATGGCGGGGTCGGCCTCGATGTGCGGTCCAATGAAGGACGGGGGCATTTTCTTCTCGTAGTTGACGAAGCGGGTGGACTCCTGGGTGAAGGCGAAGAGGCGGTGGCGGACGAGTTCGTGGGTGATGCCACGATCTACGAGGAAGCCCACGGTGGCGGAGACGTGTTCGGTGATGGACCAGTCGCCGTGATCGAGGACGACGGCCTGGATGAAACGTTCCCAGGAGGTGTCGGTGACGGCGTCCTCGGAGCGGTGGGAGATGCGACCGCACCATTCGATTATGCGGAGAGCGTGGATTCCCTGGAGGCGGAAGCTACGACCCAAAGGTTCACCGACTGCTACGGCCGGTGTGAAAGATGGGGGATTCCCGTTTATTCTTTCGATGTTGGCGTAGGGTTTGACGAGGTTCATTGTTATAGGATTCCTTGATGGCGGAGTTGGCGGTCGTAGTCGGCGCGTTTCACGGGATCGGAGAGGATGTCGTGGGCGCGATTGATGAGTTGACTCTTGGCGAGGTCTCCGCCGCGGTCGGGGTGATGAAGTTTGCAGAGGGCTTTCCAGGAGGCGGTGATGACCTCGATGGGGGCGGAGGGGGAGACCCCCAGGACGTCGTAGTGGGTGGCGGGGCGGCGATGGGGACGGGGAGGGGGAGGAGGCGGCGGGGTGTGAGGGGAGCCGGACGGCGGGCGAGGGGGGATCGGATTGGCGATTGGGGTGGGGTTGAGGAGGCGGTCCAGGAGCCGGTCGGCGAAGTCGTCAATGACGGAGGCCCCGTGATCGAGGAGGGCATTGACGGCTTTGTTGAAAGCGGCGGCCGGGTCGATGGGGCGGGGGCGGCGAGGACGGCGTGGGCGTGATGGGGTACGGGGGCGGGTGGGTTTATTGGTCGGCATATTTCACCATGGTTTGGGTGAACATATCATTATCAAAAATGCTTACACCACCCATGGGTTCCCACCCTTGTGACATCGCACCACGGACAGATTGTTCCAGAGTAATTATTGCTAATTCTTCGTCTCCTCCTCCGTTTTCTGAGACATATGCAGTCACGATCATGTATTCAACAATCTTCCTCATAGTTCCTCTTTCTCGTCTTTATACTTTCCTCGTAACTGATCGAACGCTTTTTGGGCCAACACCTTCCCGATCCCCGGCATCTTCCACTCGTTCGGCCCCGCCAACACCATCTCCTCGACGGTGTGGAATTTGAGGGCGACCGCGGCCGACTTCTCCCACCCGATCCCGTTAAGACATGCCGCCACTCGCCGCACCAGACCGGCCTTCCCGATTGTGGCGACGTTCTGGGGGGTGTGGAGGGCTTGGTGGGCGTGGTGGGATTCGGGAGGGCGTTGGTGGTGGGTGTAGATGGAGAGGATTTCGGCGGCGGTCTGGAAGTCGGTGGTGGTGCGGCGGACCTTGACCGGGGTGTGGGTCTCGATGGTGGCGATGAAGTGGTCGAGTTCAAAATAGCGGAAGGTCCGGTTACCGGCCATGACGGGATACCAGCGTCCGCCCAGGGTGGTGGACTGGGGGTTGGCGGTCGTGACCAGGGTTTCCAGATCGCCGCCGGGGCCGCATCTGACGTATCCCTCGATGATGAGGTAGGAGTGGTCGTAGAAGTCGAGCATCTCCGGCAATTGCTTCCCCGAATACCGCCCCGACCGGATGGAGTTCATCATGTCGCGGATGCGTTTACGCTCGATCCCGACGTGAGTGTGTTTGTTGTCGCGGCCCAGGCCGTCGAAACAGGCGTCCCCGCAAAGGAGCCGAGTCGAGGAGACCGCGGGGATGGGGATGCCAGAGGATGGTTTGATGAGGATCGGGGCAAGGGATTGGAGAGTGGGGATGAGTTCGATGCTACCGATCCGGTCGTCGATGGAGATCATGAGGTTAGATGGTGAATAGTCCGAATGGTAGAGGGGCCATCGGTCTTTCCGGATGGAGTTGTTGAGAACAATTGATAACGGCCACACTATTCTTCTGGATACGGCCACACCCACCACACTTATAGGTGAATCCGCGCCTGAATGTGGTGACGTCGGCGACGTAGATGGTCCCGATTGGGATGGAATCGTCGAGAACACCAAAACCACACGGGCAGATGGAAAGCCTTTCGAGATGAAGTCTGAAGAGAGTGTTCATAGTTTTTTCCTCGACTCCCATAGGAACCACGGGACGAGGTAGGCGTGGATAAGGATGGTGACGATTAACGGCCACCCGATGGACCACGCCCAATTCACGGGGAGATGGTGGAATCCTCCGTAGATGTCCAAACAATCGGAGAGAAGGACGAAGATGGCGATAAAGGTATAGAATCTCATGACGACGGTGGCCTGTACCCTTTTGGAATCGATGCGACGTCGAGGTCCTCGACGGGAGCCTCGACGACTTTGTAGGTCCGGACGAAGGCGGGGCTATTTTCGGGCTCCGCGGAGAGCATTGCATACGCCCACGACCTCGCCCCCTCGATGGAGTTGGCCATCGACACCCGCCTCTTCCCGCCTTCCCCGGCGGGTACGCCCAGGAGGACCGACTTGAACCACAAGACACGTTCCTTGTTCTGTTCCTGACTCATCTACATCGCACCTTTCCCGAACTTCTCGAAGGACCTCTTCAACTCCCAGTCGCGTCCGACCCGCCGATACTTCAACCCCGCGGTCTCGTCCCTGACCTCGACGATCTCGACCGCGTAATACTGGGCGTCTTTGCGGCGAGGGTGCGAGATGTCGGAGCGGGTCGAGGCGATGATCTCGTCGATGTGGAAGTCCGCGGTGGAGCACGCACACGCGAAGTTGGAGAACCGGGCGACGATCTCGCCGTTGACGAATACCGCGAACGGGTTGGCGATCACGCTGATCGAGGAGGTCGCGTCCTGACCGAACCGGTCGAGGAGTTCTCGGATGAGGAAGATGTTTTGTTTGCCGTGACGGTTCATAAGCATTGTTGGGTTAGATTCCTGGGAAGCGGGCTTCGATGGCCTCGATGGAGGCGTCGGCGATCTTGACGGCGGAGGCGACTAAGGAGGCGGCCTCGTCGTCGGTGAGTTCTTTGATGCGTTCGGTGTCGGTGTTGAGGAGTCCGTTGAGGGCGTCCCGGAAGAAGTCAAGCCAATCGGCGCGGGTCTGGTGGAGACGGCGTCGGGAGGCGATGTCGGAGGTGCGGGTTTTGGAGGGGGGCATAAAGGTCCTCATTACTGCCAGTAGAACGGGTCGGCCCCGACCGGGTCATACCCCACCAACCCGTTCGCCGGGTTGAAGATGTGGAGGGCGAGGTCGAGGAAACTGTTCTCCTCCGCGTAAAACTCCAGGCCGGAGAACTGGGCTCCGAATCTGGTGGCCTCGGTCGCCAGTGTTCTAAATCCGAAGTTCTTCTCCCTGAAGAAGTGCTCGATGCTCATGTCCACCAGATAATCGAGCGACGAGAACCCGGCGGGCTTGAACGTCTTCCCGTCCCATTTGTCGTCGATATAGGACTTCTTCACCTTCTGGATGTAGATGGTGTTGAGGTCCTCGCGGCCGAAGTAGACCTCGTCGATCAACCCGCCAAACTCCGCATTGACGCCGCCGTAGGCAAATTTATTATTCTGTTTCAGCTTCCCGAACTCCGCTAACTGGATGATCTCCCAACACTCGTCAATCGTATCGACCACCAGGGTCCGGATCGACTTGGTCGCCATGATCGCGCGGATCGACGCCCTGTACTCCGCCCACACCTTCTTCGCCGTCTCCTGGTTATCCTTCTTCGAGTGGTCGATAAACTTGGAGACGATTTTTTTCCCCATCGCCGCGGCCTTGGTCGCGATCTCTCTACTTCCTGGATCGAGCATGATATAGGCGACCGGCTCCGGCGACGTCATCACCGCCCAATGACTCTTCCCGTTCTTCGTCCTTCCGCATGTCGCCATCGAGATCCGGGGGGTCTTCAACTTCGCGGACGGTTGGGAGAACCCCGCGGTCTTGAGGAGGTTTAAGTCAGATGCCAGTATAGGTTGGTCGGGCATGGTCGTAATTGGTTTCCTTTTCTTTTTCTTTGATCGAACTGAAGACGTCGATGATGATCTTGGCCCCGGCTTCGATATGAGCGGAGCGTCGGGCACCGGGGCACGCCAACTCTGGACGTGATAAATCAGTCGTCAGTATCCGGTGCATGGCGATGTGAGCGGCACTATCCAGAGTTTTGGCGTCCACGTCGTTACCCCCTACTTCCCTTTGTTCTCCGCGGCGGCCGTCATCTGTCTCTCCCGCCCCATGTAGAACTTCACCGCATCCGCCAGCGACTTAAACGCTGCATGTTGACCCAACTCGATCTCTTTGGCGTAATGCGTCCGGATGAACACCGCGATCTCGTCAATCCACGCCTTCATCTCGATCACGGCGTCCTGATTCCGCTTGTTCTCTGCCTTCTCCACGTCCGTCAATGCCCCGTTCTTCCTCAACTGGGCGATGTCGGCGTCGAGGGCCTTTTTCGCCCCCAACAATTCGTCGTAGGCGATCTTACTAACCCATTCGCGGCCCTCGTGGTTGAGGACATCCAATTCCACTCTGAGGCCGCCCGTAATTACCGTCTCGTTAGACATCGTTTTCGATCTCCTTTTCCTTTCCAATCTCTTGTCCAATCCCAACCGCTCTCCCCATTGCCTGGGAGTATTCAAACATCGCCCGGTTATAGGCGTCCCGGACTTTCGCCGCTAACTCAAAATCCCCTTCCAACTCCCGTCTGGGCCGGTTCCAATTCTCCCCGTCGATCAACTCCATCAACCTCACCGCCACCCTCTTCGGCATCCCCTTCCCAATCGCGACCCCGGTCCCCAAATGCGTCACCGCGTACCCCTTCTCGTTCAGGCACTCATTGACGCATAACATTCCAGACTCCGACTTCCTGATCCCCACGACGATCTGGGTCCCGGTCATCGACCCCCGCCTTCTCCCCGCATCCGTACTGATCTCGACATGGAACGTCTTCGGCTCCGGCATCTTACTTTTTATCCTCCCAGGGTCCTCCGCCTCGATCCCAAAACGGGTATATATTCACGTCCCAACCGGCCCGCAATAGTTTAAGAGCCTTATCCATCACCCATTGCATGGGTACCGGATCAATCGTCGAGAACACATATCTCTTTTCCGGATCGTTCATTATCTCTACCGACATCTCTACGACCTCTTCCTCGCCCAATTCGTCACCACCGCCATCGCCACAAAAAACAAGAAGAACGACACGAGTGCCTGATCGTTCTCATCACCCCAATCCCACTGACCCGCGGACCCCACCCCGATCATCACCACCGTCATCACCACCGCGGCGACCAGGAATATCCACGCCACAATCGTCAACAACACGTCCTCATCCTCCAATTTCATTTAACGTTACAATCTCCCATTCTCATGACGATCCCACCGATTCACCCGCAAAAATTTGGAGAGGAGGGGAGATCGTTAGATGGTAATGATCTTCTCCGCCTCCTCTCCTGAGGAGGAAAGGAAAGGGTGGACTAGGCGGTCGCGGTCACGACGCCGTTATCGAACACCCAGGCGGAGGTCTCCATGCCTTGCTCGATGAGGAAGTCCTCGGTGGCGGCCTTCTTGCCGGATTCCGAAGAATCGCGGGCGGAGAGACCGGCGGCCTTGGCCTGTTGGAAGACGGCTTTGGCCACGTCGGCGAGGGCGAGGGTGCCGCCGGAAGCGGCGAGGGCGGAGATGACGAACTGGGCGATCTGGGCGTCACCCGTGGCGTTGGAGGCCGCGGCGGCAGGGGCGGGGGCAGAGGTGGGAGCCGGAGCGGCAGGGGCGGCGGCCGGTTTGGCCGGGGCGCGGCGGGCCGCGGCGGGCTTCTTTTCGCCGGGGAGGGCGATGATTTTGAGGCAGGTGTAGTACTTCTGTTCGCGGGCGGAGGGGTCCTGATTGGCGATTCCGTCACGCTTGGGTTGCGGGATGCGGCGGACGGTCCACTCGATCCCTTCGAGGGCGCGGATGCCGCGGTCGCCGTTGAGGAGGGCGAGATTGAAGGAGGCGTCCTTCAGGGAACGCTGCAACAACGCCCAGTTGGAGGTGTTGGTGAGGGAGGATTTGGCACCGGTCGGGGTGAGGTATCCGCCGTCGTCGACAATGGCGTAATCGGACGCCTTCGCGCCGGTCGTCCATTCGATGTCGAAGTCCTTGCCTTCGTTGGAGCCGTCGAGAGGTTCGCAAGTGGCTTTGACGGCGATGAACGGGTCGTCCTTGTACTTGCCCGCGTAGTCGAAGGAGACGTAGGAGATGACTTTGACGCGGCAGTCGGATTGGTCGGGGCCAATTCCGGGAGCGTGCATGTCATCGAGGGAGTTGGAGATGCGGTTGATGGCTCCCGGAACGGCAGAGGTGTTGGACACGTCTGTTGGCATGGTGATCTAAAGTCCTTTCGGAAGGTTTGAGATGGAGGTGAGTGTTGTGTCGTCGGCCTCCAGGCTGAGGGTGGATAAGTCCGGGACCCGGTTGAGAGGGGCCGGTGGTTCTGGCATTGAGGTCGGCTTCTGGAGAAGGCGGCTAAACCAGAACGGGAAGAGGTGTTTGTATTTGCGGAAGAACCAGGAAAAGTTGGCGTCGAGGATGAAGACCTCGGAGCGGTCGTCGGCGGCACGTGTGGAGCGGCCCGCGGCCTGGACGATGGTTTGGGCGGTGACGTAGGGGGCGTATTCGTCGTCGGAGGCTTGGCGGGCGGAGAGGACCGCCCCGCGGGTGTCGAGGAACGGGACTTTGGCGATGATGTTGTACTCGCAGAGGGAGTATTTGAAGTCCAGGCCGGTGGTGATGGAGGGGGAGACGAGGATGGTGCCGGGGGGAGCGAGAACGAAGCGGCGGATGGCGGCGGCGGTCTCGGAGCCCTTCTCGGGGACGATCATGTGGCGGCCGAACTCGGAGTTGTCGCGAATGAAGCGGGAACGGTCGTAGGAGACCGAGTGGATGATGCCCTTACGGTCCAGGCGGCGGCGGATGATGTTGTCCATGAACGACGTCCAGATGACGAGGTCGTCGTTGGTGGAGCGGTGGTTGAGTTGGAGGGGGCGTCCGGAGATCCCGAGAGGGCAGTAGTTGTAAATGGGGGAGTTCTGGGGTGGGAACGAGGACGGGTACTCGAAGAATTGATTGCGGTCCTCGGGGATGCCTAAGAGATCGATGGTCTTTTGGACCATGGTCGCGGAGACCAGGATGATGTGGGGGATGTTGCGGAATAGGATGGCGTCGGCGTAGTCGGAGGCCCAGATGGGCTCCAGGCGGTAGCCGTTGCCGATACGTTCGATGGCCCACTCGCCGGAGGCTTCGAGGATGGAATTGACTTTGGTCAGGACCGCGGACCAGAAGCGGTATTCCTTGATGGTCGAGATGTGAGGGCGGCCTCGTTCTTCCTTTTCGGATTCCATCGAGAGTTTGAGGTCCTCGACGTTGCGCGAGACGATGGGGAGGGCCTCGGTGGCCCAATCGTGCCATTGATCGAGATCGCCTTCGCGCGGGAGGTTGATGCCGATCTTGGAGGCTTCCCAGTAGCCGACCTCGATGGCCATGGCCGCACAGACTTCGTCAGGGGCATCGTGGGCCTCGTCGAGGATGAGGAGATCGAACGACCCCATCCCGCGGCCATAACGATGGGACCGGGTGAAGTAGGAGTAGTTGGTCGTGACCAGGGGCGATTGGAGCATCTTCTCGCGGTGGCGTTCGTAGTCGCATTCGAGAGGGGGACAACGATGGTGTTGGCCTTCTTCGCAATTGCGGCATTCTTTGTCGATACAGACGTAGTTGTTGCGGCCCCGGATGTCGCAAAGACCGATGGGGGAGAAGTCGCCCATGAGTTGGTTTTGGAGGCCCTTGGTCGAGGTGAGGATACAGGCGCGTTGAGCGGTGAGGAGGGCCTTGGCGATGTAGAAGACGGACTTGCCGTCTCCGACCGGCATGGAGTGGGATTGGAAGTAGGAGGGGATGATGGAGGTCGGATTCGAGGGGTCCGGGGTGATGACGGGGAACTCGCGCGAGAGGGCGAGGATTTGGTTGGGCCGCCAAGAGGAGAACTTGGCGGGGAGGCCGATGTCGAGAGGGGAGAGACCGGAGATCATGACGATGGTTCAGTCCTCTGTCTCAACCCGTCCCGTACTCTTGAGCCACCGGCCATATTGACCGAGGAACCGCTCTGCAAACCGCCTCATCCACAACGACGGCTTCAACTTCAATAACTGTTGGTGGATTTGGCTGATAAGGCGGAGGGCCTCGCCTTGCTCACCCTTCATGACGTGATCGTTCACACGGTCTTCCAAACTCATGAAGACCCGCTCCATCCTCGCCGCGGTCTCGTCTTCCTTGATAAGTTCGATCCCGGCCTCAAACATCGCCATGTAGTGGGTGGGGACGGTTTGGCGGATCGACAATAACCAGACGCAATGACGGGCGAGGGCGTGGCGGACGAGTTCTTTTTTGTTGGCGTAAGGGAAGCGGCGGGAGGAGAGGATGACGTCCAGTTGGCGATCCATCGCTGGGTGGATGTTGAAGGTCACGGTAACCTTGCGGCCTTTATCGTCACTGCCGGGTACAACGAACTCGTCAAGCTCCTTGAGGGGAAGTTCACCGGCTGAGGGGTCGGCATCTTCAAACGGAACGACAACGGAGGCTTCGTCGGTCGCGGTGCGGCGACGGGAGCGGCGGGATGGGTCGGACATAGACATAACTAGGGCGTAATGGTCTGGATGAAGATGGCGATGGTGGCGGGACGGTTAGACCCGCGGAGCCTTGAACGGAATCGGACCGGAGGGGACCTCGATGCGGCGACCGGCCTGGGACTCGATCTGTTTGATGAGAGCGGAGAGTTGGATACGCTTCTCTTCGAGGGAGCGGAGTTGGAGCGTGTACTCGATGCGCTGGATCGAGGAGAATTGACGGAGGGCCATCTCGACGCCCTTTTGAGGGGGGTTTTCTAAGGCGCGGTCCATCTCGTCGAGATGCGCGATACAGGATTGTTTGATCGCGATGACGTCGTCGACCGCGGCAAGTTCGCGGCGTCGGTCTTCGAGGAACTGGGGAATCTGTTCTTTGGTGAGTTGAAGTTGCTGCACAGTAGGTTATTTTCCTTCCAGGATTTGACGTTCTTGGGCGAGGTCGCGATTGTTGGCGGCGTCCTCGGTGAATTTTTCGGGGAACCGGGCTTGGAGTTTGGCGACGTTGCGGTGGACCATGTCGAGGAAGGTGGTTTCGAGGGCGTCGACGCCGATACGTTCGTACCAGTTGGAGTCCCCGAGTTCCTCGATGAGGTTGACGGTGTCGAGGGGGCGGCCGTAGAAGATATGCTTCTTCAACTGATCGAGGAACTCACCGGCCTCGGTGACGAGACCCATGGCGACATGGAGGAGCCGGATGGTGCGGACGTCACTCAGGCGCGTGTGAGCGTTCGCGTAAGCGGCCATGTCAGGTTCGGTGCGAAGGGCTTTCTGGACCGTCGTCTCCATGTGCAAGGACGCGATCATTCTCGACTTCGGGGCCGCCGGAGTCACGGTTTCATTTTCCATACGGTGAAAACGATAATACTGGGTGGTGTTGCTGAGTGTCAACAAAAATCCGAGAAATTCTGGAAACAAAATATAGGGGTCTCGATCTATTCGACCGCAAGGCGGTGAATTGAGATTTATTTGACTTCGGGGAGCGGAATCACGATAATCACCCTCAGAGGAAGCCCCCGACGAGATAGGAGACCAAACTCGAATGATTAGCGAACTCCAGCGGACCTAAGGGGCTTCCGGAATTTTATGAACGCGACGAAGACGACGAAGAAAAAGAAGGCCGCGGTGGCCCCGGTGGAGGTTGAAAATATCAGCCAAGTCGCCAGAGAGGCCCAAGTCGACCGGAGCCATGTCAGTCTGATTTTGGCGAAGAAGAGAATGCCGTCCTTCCCCGTCGCCGGTCGCATCGCCAAGGCTATGGGGATTACGCTCGATGAACTCCACGAGAGGATTGTCGCGTAATCCTGTTTGATTTTTCGGTGTCCGTGAACGTGTTGGAAGTTGCCAGATGGAAGCATGGGGCGGTCTTCTTTCCGGGGGGCCGCCCCGATTTTTATCTGGACGGGATGTACTGTGTCGTCTGACACTTCTTTCGGATCGTCTCCAACTTGTCCTTCGTCGCGGCATCGATCTTGAGCGGGTGCGAGGAGAAAGACCCGTTGGCGACCTCGGTCAACACCGCCTCCGCCGCGGAGATCACACCCTGGGCGATGGCCAAGGCCGCGGGCGAGAGTCCAGGGATCGAGGACGGGACGTTTGCGTAATCGTTCACGACGGCCTGGGCGATCTGGGCGGAGGGTTTGCCGGATTCGGCGTCGGTGATCGCCTGGGAGGTGTCGGCCGACACGGTCTTGGACAACGCGATCACGGTGTTGACGTCCGCGGCCGATACCGTTCCTGAGGCTTCGAGCGCAATGACGGCCGCCGGAGCCGCCGCCGACGCGACCGCCACCGCATCGAGCAAAACCACCAGCTTCGACCCGCCACACGACGATGTCACCAGGGACGACGCGACCAGTACTACGACTGCCATAAAGTTTGTCGTTTTCATGAAAATGGGTTCCTTTGTTCCCTCCGTCAGATTACAGGGGCCGGATCTGGAACTCAAATTTATTTGCCCCCGCGATCCCGCCCATAGTAGGATTGATCGACCGGACGGCGTGACCGTCAGCAACCCTCACCAAGTCAGAGAAAGGGCGAACGAAGTGCCTGTAGAACACCACCGTCAACACCCAGACGTACATCAACCTTTTGCCGAATGGAGCGAGTCCGAGATCCTCCACGTCGCTTGTTGCTACACCAACCCGTGGCGATGGCGTACCCGGCGCGAACTCGCCAACGACTTCCGCCGTCACATGGAGAAGATGCCGAACGTCCGGCTCTACGTCGGAGAGATGGCGTTTGGGGACCGGCCATTCGAGGTAACCGACCCCACCGTCAACCCTCGGGACTTCCAATTCCGCGGCGACTCCGAACTCTTCCTCAAAGAACACGTCCAACGCCTCGTCATCGAACGCTTCCCTCCAGGTTGGAAACACGGGGCGGCCATCGACATGGACTTTCATTTCACCCGTCACGACGTCGCCCTCGAAACCATCCACCAGCTTCAACATTACGCCTGGGTCCAGATGTTCTCCCAATACGCCGACCTTTCCGGCGAAACCTACTCTACCGGACACCGCGTCATCGGTACCAACAACGGGTTTGCCTTCAACTACATCCAGAACGGATTCCGGCTTCCGGATGGGTACGAAAATGGCGGTTGGCGGCGTCGTGACATCCCAGTCGATGACGACTATCATTACGCGATGGCCATGGGAGTCGGCGGACTTCCCGGCGTCGGTGCAACCGGCGGGGCCTGGGCCTTCACCCGCGAAGGATACGAGACATGTGGCGGGCTCCTTGATAAGTGTATCCTGGGTCACGGCGATTGGTTCATGACCTTCGGCTTGGTCGGCGAAGAAGCCCCAGACATGCACATCGACGGCTATAGCGCCGATTATCGCCAATACATCCACGCGTGGCAACAGAACGCCGCCCGCCTCAAAAAGAACATCGGCTACGTCGACGGCTTCGCCACCCACTTCTTCCACGGGAGCAAGAATCGGCGGGCGTATTCGTCCCGTGACCTGATCCTGGTACGAAACCAATACTCCCCCACTTACGACCTCATCGCTAACTACCAGGGAATCTACCACTTAACCGGTAACAAACCCGCTCTCCGCGACGACATCCGCCGTTACATGATTAGCCGGAACGAGGACGACCCCAACCTCTACTCCATCAACGGAGGACCGGCCCGATGATCCAAGCCCTCTCCTACACTCTCTATCAACCCTGGGTTTGCGGTTGTGGGGCCAACGTCCAGGCCGGTGAAGTCCATGGTGTCGATCAAGGCTGTAACAATCCCTACCCGGCATCGAAACTATTCTTAACCGCGGGTGATTCACCCGCAAAATTCAACGGAAAGGAAAAAGAAGAGATGAGGAACATTGCGACGGTGATCGAGGCGGTTTTGGCCGCGGTGCCGAATCCGATGCCGCCGGAGTATGCGACGAATCTGACGGTGATGGTCGCGGAGTTGAAGGTGATCGAGAGGCAAGCGGCGTATTATCCGCCGGAAGCGGAGGGGGATTTGTGGTTGAGGGTGGGGCAGGTGGCGTACAGGTATTTGCCGCCGCCGACTGCCGCGGATTGGGCGATGACGATCTCGAAGATTTTGACGGGGGTGGAGTAAGATGGCAGGGATGATGATGGAAGTGAGGTTGGGGAAGAAGGCCCCGAGGTTCGATAAGAGGACGTTTAAGTTGTCGAGGTATACGGCGGCCCTTCCGCCCGCACCTGGACAGGCGTTCTTTCAGAGTCATGTGCCGGAGTGGCCGATGATGATGAATGACACGCTTGGGGACTGCGTGTGTGCCGCGGCGGGGCATATGATCGAGCAATGGACGACGTATGTGGGGAACCCGGTGGTGCCGACCGATGACGAGATTTTGAAGGCGTATGAGGTGATCGGCGGGTATGTGCCGGGGGATGAGGCGACCGACAACGGGTGCGATATGTTGACGGCGCTGAATACGTGGAGGAAGCAAGGGATCGCGGGGCATCGGATCGTGGCGTTCGCCGCGGTCAGGCAGGGGACGGAAGAGGCGTTGATTGAGGACGTGAAGTTGAGCGTCTCGATGTTCGGGAATTGCTACCTCGGACTGGCGTTGCCGGAGACGGCACAGAGCCAGTCGAATGCGGTGCCGGGGACCGGGTGGCATGTGGATGATAGCGATCCGGCGGCGTCGGCGGTGGGGAGTTGGGGTGGGCATTGCGTTCCCGCGGTCGGGTATGACGAGGATACGGTGACGGTCGTGACCTGGGGGATGCTGGTGAGGATGAGTTGGAATTTCCTCGTCAGGTATTGCGATGAAGGGTACGCGGTCCTGAGCCGCGACTGGATCGAGAAGACCAGGTTGGCTCCGAGCGGGTTTGATTTTGAGACCCTGACTCAGGATTTGAACTCGCTGTAAGAGAAGACAGGGAAGACGGGGAAGGAGAACGTAATCGATATGACGCCCTCAACTGCAAGGACTGACCGCAACAACAACCCGACCGCGATGACGACGGGAGTGGCTAAGGAGGGGGGATTGGTTGAGGGCGTCGATTACGTGAAGGGGGATTCGTTTCAAGTGGGCGGAATCACCCTGTATACGGCGAAGTTGGTGGGGGATGATCCGGTGGGGATGACGGTCAGGGTGTTGGATCATGGGACGTTTTACACGAAGACCGGCGGGCAGAGGTGGGATTATGTGGCGATACCGCCGGTTACGTGGAACGGGTTGACGGTGGATCAGAAGACGGACGTGATCGGGTGGATGTACAGGAGGGAAGGGGGGACGGCGATGCGCCACCTCTTCCCGAGAATTTTTCCTTCCTAATAGCGGGGACGATTCAGTCCCCGACCACGGCTACGATCTGACCGTGGAGCACAATGACATATTCGTTATCGACCTCGTCGAGGTGGGTGAAGTAGAGGACACGTTTGTTGAGGAGACCGGCCGGATTGAGGTAATGGACGGCGATGCCGGGGTTGGTGTGCGGTTCTGGGTTGATGAGGGTGACGGTGCCTTCGCGGAGGATCTGGGCGTGTTCGTGGGCCTCCGCGGCGGCCTGGGGGAGGTGGAGGCCGGAGTCGGTGGTGAGACGGATGGGGGCGACCTTGATGAGGGCGCGGCCGGGTAGAAGGCGGAGAGAGGCGAGTTGGGCCGGGGTGAGAGAGAAACTGGGCATTTTATTTATATTTTTCCGTCCTGGTTGAGTTCGTCTAAAAAACAGATGATGGTGAGGACTAAGGTTTTTGTGTCGGTGTAGTGCCTACTGACGTAAGCATCGCGTGTTTGTCCCTCTACGGGGACTCTTGACGACCGACGAGACGCTTAGCGTAATCTTCGATGGCTTCGCTAGGTTTGGGGTTGGACATTAGGAGAGGTGGACCTCCTTTGGGGACGATGTGGCGGCCGGAAGGGTCGATGACGTAGGCGATCCGGACGGAGGGGTTAAAGGATGGCTCCCCGTTCTTAATCGAGAGGGGCCATGTGGTGGTGCCGACGCCTTCTTTGGTGGTGAAACGGAAACGGCGAGGGATGCGGCGATGGTCGCGGATAGAACGGCGGTTCATTGAGTGGGTTCCTTTTTCTCTGATGGCGGGTTTATTCTGGAACGGCGGTGAACGAAACGACGACGACTAGGTCCGTCACAGTGCTCGTCGTGTAATTCATTTAATCGAGAGGACTCCGCAACAGCCGGGTCTAGTTCGTTTTCAATAAAACGCTTCATGACGGCAGCGGCCTTTTGATTCGTTGGTCCAGTCTTGAAAGCCTCGGATAGACCGAAGCGTAAGACAATCACCTTGAGATCGGCGTAGGCTAGATCGTCGTGGAGTTTGTCGAGTTCGGTTTTGGTCATTAGAATATCACCTCCAGAATCATGACGAGGGTGAAGGCAACAGCGGAGATGATGAGAGCGGCTCCGGTGAGACCCTTCATGTCGCCACTGTTGAACTTCATCGCCGGGGCGTCCTTGTAGAACTTGGTGCGGCCCTCGACGCGGTCGATAACGCGGTAGCCGAAGAACATGCGGCGGCAGAGGTAGAGGATGACGCCCCACCCGGCGATGAGGAAGGGGACCCCGAGGACGACGCCTAAGACGTCGCGGCCGATGATTTTCCAGGCGACCATGAACATGACGAAGGTACCGACCTTGGTGGTGCCGAATTTTTCGGCCTTGTCGACGACGGCCCCGAGACCTTCGTTGATGGCGGTGCCGATCTCGCGGCCGATGCCGATCCACTGGGCGGAGGCGGCGGGGGCTTGGTGGGCGACACCTTCCGGGGAGACGTAGCGTTTGGGGACTGAGATGATTTTGTCGCCGTCGTCGGAGGTGGAGGTGGACTGGGCGTTCGCGGACGGCGTCATCACGGAGATCATGAAGGCGGCGACCGCGAAGATGGCTAGGCGGTTGATGGTGATGGTCATTTTAGGGTTCCTTTTTTGACGTCTTGATCGTAACAGTCGATGAGATCGAAGAGGTCCTCGCGGCACTTCTGGATCTCGAAGTAGGTGCAATGATTGGCGTCGGCATGGCGGTAATGACGGGCGGTGAGGGCGATCTCGGTGAGGCGGCGGGTGTAGACGTCGTGACGCTTACGGAGCCGGATGCCGGTGAGGATGCCCAGGAAGAGTCCCCAGAAGAACACCATCCAGTGAAACGAGAGAATCTGGTCTACCATTTCGACGAGAACTCCTTAATCGCATCCTCGGGGGCGAGGTTGAGATAGATTTGGGTGGTCTGGAGGTTCGAGTGGCCAAGCATCTGCATGAGCGTCGGCAACGAGACCCCCTTCTGGACCGCTTGGACCGCGAACGTGTGGCGGAGGACGTGGGGCGTGACCGGCTTCCGGATCTTGGCCCTGGTCGCGACCCGCTTAACGATCCTCTGGGCCTTCCTCACCTCCATCGAGATCGCGTCGTGTGCGAGGACGTAGGCTTCGAGGAGTTCACGGAGCCGGGGAGTGAGAGGGACGATGCGGCGTTTGCGGCCCTTCCCCATGACGGTCAGGCGGTGAGTTTGGAAGTCCAGGTTTTCGCGGTTGATGGCGGTGAACTCGGAGATCCGGAGCCCGGTGTCCAGGAGGGTCCAGATCACCAACTTCTCCTCCGGGGTGCGGCACGCAGAGGTGAGGGTGGTGATCTGGTCCGAGGTGAGGGGTTCCCGTTTGTGCTGGTAAGGCATCGACTATGACGTCCTGAAGGTCCCGGTCACCACACACGTCGCGATCTTCTCCATCGCCTCCGCGGTCTTCTCGCACGCTACGGCCGCGGTCTCCGCCGCCCTCACCGACCTCGCCATCAAGTCGATCATCGTGACCCGCTCGACCGTCGCGGCGATGGCGATGTACTCCCCACACCATTGGTCCGGCGGCATCAACGGGAAAGCGGTCGATTTGAACTCGTTGGTCGGCGACCGGCGGCGGCAATGGCCCAAAACCCACTTAATCGATTCGGCTATGCTGGTTCCGCTTGGGGCCGTGGGTATGTCCGGAGACGCCCACATGTTGGGGACGTAGAACCGGCACGTCGCGCACGATTCGGCCGGTGAATCGGTATTAGTCTGGTTTTCCATTCGTTCGCCCTTCTCGTGACCCGGCCCTGTAAAGATCCGGATCATTGTCGTAAACGTTACCACACCACGTCCAAGTGTCGCAATACCTTTTTTGTCCGGCGTTGCAAACTAAGCCACTTTTTCACCCTCTTCCGAAGCCCTGTACGCCTTTTACTATAGAATGCGACACCCCTAGAACCGTGGTTTCGGCCGTCCTGGTACTGGCGCTCTATTCTCCGCGGCCGTGGAATCGGTCAAGATCCCCTCTATGACAAGCACCACCATCACCCAACTCCGCTCCTTCATCGCCCAACTCCGGCGCGACACCGAGCGGGAAGTCCACACGGTCGCCGTTTTAGAGGCCCTTCTCGTGGCTGAGGGAGCCCCGCGGCGCGGGCGTCCAAAGACCCTCCTCAACCCGCCAGAGGCCGCCGGAACCACCGCCACGCCGTCTACGCCACCCTTTCCAACCCGGCAAAATCGGCCGGATCGGATTTGGTCGGCGGCGTCGGCGAGGTTGGACGGCCGCCCAGAAGAAGGCCCAGGCGAAGAGGATTCGAGCGTATTGGGCGGTGAAAAAGGCGGCGGCGGCGGCGAATGCGGCCAAAGGGAGGCGGGGATGATCGGCCCTCGCCCCGGCCTCTTCACCGCGGAGGAGTGGATCGAGTACCGCAACAACACCCTCAAAGACTGCGAGAAGGTGTCCGATGTCTCGATGCACCTGTCCGAGAAGGAACTCGCCCGTCAAACGATGTTGGGGGTCTGGGCCATGACGATTGTCATGACCGAGATCGCGGCCCGCCTCGCGCGAAGGATCGAAGAAGACGAGGCTATCGCCCGGTAGCGATCAACAGCACCGCCGCGAGGGCCGCCAGAATCCCAATCGTCGTCCAGTCCGGAGACGTCGACGCCTCGATGGCCACCCCGCACGTCGGGTCGACACCTGGATCGCACACCGCCGATGAGTCCGGCGTATAGTACACGGTGCCGCCATTGGAAGCCGGTGGATTCGGGCCGGTTGTGATCCCTGGGTTGGACGCCGCGGCGATGGCGGCGCTCAACGGGGCGTCGACGCTCAACCCGGTTGCTTGGGCGATGTACTGGGCGTATGCGGCCGGGTCGTTGCCCGATCCGGACGGAGCGTACTTGGCGGTGAACTGGGCGATGGTGAGCCCTTGGGCCGCCGCGGAGTTGATGATCGAGGTCTCCGCGGCCACCCCGTTGTCGATGGTGTCGAACTGGGCGATACAGTCCTGTTTGCCGGTTGCGGTGTCGGTGAAGCAATTGGACGACGGCGAGGCTCCGGTCTGTCCGACGTAGATGACGTTGCCGGGGTTGTTGAGACCGTTTTTGGACTTCTCGACGTTCGCAATCGTCGCGAGGACCTGATCCATGGTCCCCATCGACGCCCGCTTGGCGTACCGGGTTCTCCAGGTGTCGGGAGTTCTGAATGGGGTCATCGCAATTCCATTCTAAGGTGTGTGGGTGTAGCTGTAAACGGCCATCGACGCATTCGACGGGGCTCCCTCACTCTGAACATAGAAGCCCACCTTATTCGGGGTGTTGGGCCAAATTCCAATCGCTACTGTACAGACGACCGAGAAACTAACCCCGTCATTCGACGCCAAAAAGTTCACATTCGTCCCTGTATTGTTGATTTGCCCAAAGGTGTAAGACCCATAGCGATACTGATTCCCTCCGGCTCCGCTCCACCCGGTCAGTGACCCAGAGATACACCGGGTCGAGTTGAGACTCCCGTCAAATTGCATCGCGACCATGGTGCCGCTCACCGAATCTCTCAACTCAACCCCGACTCCCATGTTGGAGTTGTTCGACACGGTCGGGGCGAACATGAAAGTGGACGTATATGGGGCCGCGCCTGGGACGCTCGTCTCCCTCGCGCAGAGATTGTCCCCGCCAAGAGTAGGCACCGTCAAATAGATCGTGTTATTCGTGTTCGTGTAACTCGCCGTTTGTTGATTGGCCCAGGCAAAGTTGGCGTCGATCACCGGAGTAATCGTCGGCAAAGGAATAACATTCCCACCCCCACCTCCGCCACTCGCCGCGAACGTGATCCCGTTCGACGCCGGGGTGATCGTCATGTTGGTCCCGGCCACGAACGGCAACGACGCAAAATAATTCGTCCCATTGGTCCAGACGTTCACCATCTCATACTGAGGGAGCGTGATGTTGGCAGTCCCGCCGTTAATCGTCAACCCGTTCCTTGAGATCGTCACGTTCGTCGCGTTCAGATTCTCGACCCAGATCAACCACGTATTCGACGGCGGAGGACTGGGTAACGTCAGGGTCAGATTGCTCCCGTTCATCGTCACCAGCTTCCCCGAGTCCCCACTGACCGGCGTATATCCGACCGTCTGGGCATTCACCCCGCCAATCGTCGCCCCGCCCCCGCCCGAACACGTCACATCGGTCGCCTTGGTACCGGCATTGTCGACCGGCGTACACCCGCTCACAAAGTTCAACACCGATCTCTGGGTCACCGAACTCCCGGCATTCTGGACCGTCGTGTACGCCCCGACCGTCAACGAACTCCCGATGGCGGTTTTCGGCAACAGCACCATCAATGCCTCAATCGTCATGACCGCGGCGACGATCACCAGGAACGGAGCGAACGGTGACCTCGACGTCGCCCTCGCCATCTTCTTCATTTTTTCCATTAGTGTGCTCCCAATCCGAACTGGTACACGTTCGATCCACTCGACACGTACACCTTCCCGTCCGCGACGACCGCGGGATTGAATTTATTCACATTCCCCAGGTTGTCGGCGATCAACGCCCCCGAGTTATAAATCTCCGACATCGTCGACGGATCGAACGCCCGCAACGTCCCTGGCTCCGCGGTACTCTCCGCGCTGATCGCGCAAGTAATCGCCCACAACACCCCGCCATTGGCCCCATTGGAGGAATACGAGAGATGCGGCCCCGGAAACTGATAATTCACCGACGACTGGACCGCGGTTTTGTTGAACAGTCCCGTCCCCGGCGAAAACGTGTACTTATAAATCGGCCCTCCGGTATTCGGCACGAACACCGCCCCGTTGGCGAACGTCCCGCCATAAATCCCCACATGCGGCCCCGGAGCCCCGTTATTCGTCAACCACACCTGAGGAGCCGTACACGACGACCCGGTCCCTTGCAGATGCCCCATGCACGCGGTATCGACCGCATAGACGTTATAATCCTTCGTCCCGCCGACCAGGAGTGTCGACCCATTCGAGGTCGACATCAACATCGCCCGCCCCGAACTCATGTCCGAATCGTTCGTAATCAGAGTCGCGTAGTTCGCCGGAGTGAACCAGTCCAAAAGATTCAAATTCTGGTCCAGCTTCAAAATACTTTCCCCGAACGCCGTGATCCCATCCCACCCACCATTCCCCGTCAGTACATAGAGATTCCCCGCGGCGTCGGCCGAGAACCCTCCACCGGCCCCCCACAACCCTCCTCCCGTATTCGACGGAGTCGTACAGAACACCGCGACCTGACTCAGATCACTCGCCTTGTACGCGAACGCCCACCCATGCCACGACCCCGAATCCGCATGACTCCCAAACCCGATATAGATGTTCCCGTTCGCCATCAACAACGCCGCCCTCTGCAAATGCAGCGACGGAACAAACTGCAACTTCCCCCCGATCACGTCATCCCCTTGCGGGTTCCCCGTCCCGGTCACCTGTCCCACAATCGTCGTACTCGCCAGAATCGCCCCATTAAACAAACTGATCTTGAACAGCTTCCACGACGGCGAACTATCCCCACACACCGCGTAGACCACTGCATTCGCAACATCGGCAACCGGCGTACTCACACACCCGACCGTCTCCAGATAAAGCAACGGATTATTCGGTTGATACCCGGTCGAGATCAACGAAGAGTTCCACGCCTGGACTTTGTTGTTGACATCGAACGCGTACATGGTCCCCGCCATCGACGTTACAATCAACAGATCCCTTTGCCCGCTCGACGTCGACACCCTCGGGATCACCAGCGGTTGAGCATTCACCCTCCCCGCCGCAACTGCCCACGTATACAACTTCCCGAACGACCCCCCGCCCACGTTCGCCGGGGTCAACGTGGTCTCATTCGCATACCACCCATCCCTCCGGTTATTCGCATACGCGGTCGCCAGCGTCACCGGAGCCGGAATCCCCGGCCTCGCCGACACCCCTGAGGCCATCAACCTCACCCCATCCCGCCCGCACCACGCCAGCATCACGAGGATACCCACAAACATCACTACCCTCATGACCTTCGGAGACACTCTCAATCTCGCCTTAGGGTTGAACATAAAAAATCGTCCCCCCTCCGTTCACGCTCGACCCCAAGTTAACGCATAGATCCTGACCCGCCGGGACGATAAACGGCACGTCAATCGTAATCCCCGCAATCGACTGATACACCCCCGTCAACGCCGTCGTCCCGGCCGCGCAATTCGTTCCCGTCCCATACTCCAGCTGAAAGTTCACCGCACTCGCGAACGCGATGCTATAGTGACTCACCGTCGTCGTATTCGACCCTGAATGCGTCACAATCCTGGTCAACCCACTCGCACTCAACGTAACCGCCGCACTCGACGGATACGCCCCATTCAACAACCTCCCCGCGACATCGCTCTGAACATTCTCCACATTCCCGCTCGTATCCTTCGCCCCCGCGGCCACCGGATTCCCAGTCGCCGCCGCCCCCGCCGCCGCGGTCCCGACCACCACCTGATCCCCGCTCGTGTCGGTCTTGATGGTCCGCATATTCGTCCCATCGCTCCCGCCCACCTGTACCGGAGCCCCACTCGGAGGACTCCCCGCCGCCGCGGTCCCGACCACCTGACAAGGGGTCCCGCATCCTCCTCCCCCTCCACCGCTCCCTCCGCCCCCAAAATTCCCCGTATTCCACCCTTGCAGCAACCCAAACACGGTCCCGCTTCCGGTCGCACTCGCCAGCGTCACCCTGATCCAGGGAATCGCCACCGCCCCGTTCGTCAGCTTCGTCTGAGCCCCGCTCGTACTCGTGTTCGGATTCGACCCAGTACTCACTGTCCCCGCGTAATTCACCCAACTCCCAGGCGTGCTCGACGTCGCCGCGGGCGCACTCTGGACAACCAAACTGATCGCGCTAAACCCGACACTCGCATACCCCAACGTCCAGCTATCACACAGATTGGGCCCTCCACTACTCCCGCTCCCGTAATTCGCCAGCGACGGCGTAAACTGCCCCGACGCCGTAAACATAAACGCCAACTGGCAGTCCGGGGCCTGTTTCTGTTGTCCCCATGCCGTCGATTCACCCGCAAAACCGGCGAGGACGGAGATGGCGATAAAGAGGATGGTTTTCATCATAGGTTGTTGGTTCCTTTGTGCTTGCGTTCCTTGACGATGCTGATACCGCGTTCGCCGACCAGACCGGACATGCCGACGACCAAGGCCCACATACAGGTCTGGATGAAGGAGGTCCGTTCGTCGATATTCTTGACGACGGTTTCGAGAACGGAGAAGCGGTGTTCGTTTTCGATGTTCTGGCGGTACTCCTGGGTGGCGAGATCGCTGAAGGTCGGGGAGGGCCGGGGCGGGGAGGTCATGGACTGGGCCAAGGCCGCCACGTTCAAGAGAAAAAGCATCATGAGCCACATCGAACACGACACCAAGGCGAGAACACGGATGACCGTGAACTGGGGTGAGGTGAGGAATTGGATGATTTTGTTCATAGGGGTGATGGTAGTGATTAGGTCCTCGGGTAGAAGTAGCCGTACAGACCGCATAGGATATTGCCGACGCCTGGGGTGATGAGCCCGGTCAGGTTGAAAAACTCGACTTGGTACTGGATGGATTGGTCGGAGCCGATCCAGATCCCGCCCTCGACGACCATGAGGGTGCGGGGGGACCCCATGGTGACCTGGATGTTGCCGAGGTTGCGGGCGTAGATTTGATTGAGGCGGATTCTCCAGACGAGGTCACCGGAGCCCTCGACGAAGGTGCCGGGTCCGGAGTAGAGGTGGTAATGACCGAGGATGAATCCGTCGTAACCGACTGGGGCGTTGAAAGAGATGACGGCGTTGTTGCCGGAGGCGACGGTCGGGACCGGGATCGAGTTGGTGTAGAAGAACCGGCGGGCTCCTGGGGGGATCGGGAGGTGATCGATGCGTCCGTCCTGATCGCCGTCGTAGAAGTCCTGGAAGACCACGCAATCGGGGCGGCGTCCGCATGAGAGGGCCTGGGGATCGATGAGATCGAGGAGGCGAAAGTCGCGGGCCAAGCAAAGATCGGCGGCGTTGAGGGTGATGGAACGGGCGGCTCCGCGGCCGGGACCATTGGATGAGGTGGCGGTCGGGGCCGGGGCGGCGATGGAGGCGAAGGCGGAGGAGTAGGAGATGTTGGGACCGTAGATCCCGAAGATGATGTAGGTCGTGGTTCCGGATACCAGAGCGGAGACGCCGTTCGCGACTGTGACGCCCGGGCCAACCCCCACGTTAGAGACCTGGGTGACCGGTGCCGACCAACTCGTCCCGTTGTAAGTGGTCTGGATGACGTTCCAGAGCGACGACCCCATCGGGGACGCCGGGTTGAAGGTGAAGGTGAAGAAGCCTAGAGTCGTTCCTCCTGCCGGGTACACGGTCATCGACTGGAACTCGGTGATCGACGTCGCCTCGTAGCCTTGAGCACTCACCGGGAAGTTCGAGTTGTCGACGATGGAGATGGTCGAGTTGACGCTCGTCCACACCGGGTTGTCGGCGAAGGAGGCGGAGGAGAACCCCAGGACCCCCGAGGCCGACATTCTCGTCGTCACGATCCTGGAGTTGGTCGCGTCGAGATACCCGCCGCCTAAGAAGGCGGAGATGAGACCGTTGGGGAAAGTGTTGATGAAGACGTCGGACGACACCACGGTCGTCGACGTGATGGCGTCGGCGTTGTTGAGCGTGACGCACTGGATCTGACCCACGCTCGTCCCCGTGTTGAAAAAGAGCATGATGACATACTTGCGTCCGGTCGAATCGATGTAGATGCCGTAAGGGACGTAGCATTGGACGAACCCGCCCGAATCGGTCGCGAGGGTCTGGTGACCGGTCCATCCGCCGCCGCCTGGATCCCAGACAACGTATTCGACGACCGGCGTGGCGACCGGGTTGGTGCAATACGCAATCGAGATTTTTCCGTCCGGCCTCGCCGCGGCGTTGACATTGCAGTTGTCGTCCGTGTAGGCCCCGATGGGATTGGAGGCTCCGACCTGGGTGTCGGGTCCGGCGGTGTCGGTCGCCCCATACGTCCCGGTCGCCATGTTGAAGGTCGTCGCGGCGAGGTGGAGGGTGCCGGTGCCGACCGAATATCGCCCCCAAATGACGTATAACTTGGCCCCGATCTGGACCCCATTGACGCAATACGGAACCACTCCCGTCGTCTTGGGTTCGTTGGCCGCATCCATCGCTGTCCACGTCGCCCCTCCATCGCTACTTTTACAGATGGCGAAGGCCGCGGCCCCGTTGGTGATATTCCCGGCCTGTTGAGTGAGGACGTAGAGATCGGTGCCGTTAACGAATGGACCGCATCCGGGGCCGTATGTGTTCGGGCTCCCCGGCAAGGCGGTTGGAGCGTTCGGTAGCTGTACAGGGGTCAATGCCATGGTCTTTATGTTCTCGGGTACATCCACCCGCGTAAACCACACGTCACATAGGCGTTCGGGTTCAGATTCCCCGCCCCACTGACCGAAATGTTCACCAAAAACGTGAGCACATTGCCGGAGTAAAGTCTCACCCCGCCGTCATCAAGATTCCCCGGACTCTTCAAACTCCCCATCGAGACCAGGATGTTACCCAGATCGCGGACGTAGTGATTATTGTTCCTCAGTCTCCAGGTGACGTCCCCGCTCCCCTCGACGAACCCGGTCGTCCCGTTCGCCGTCAATTGACACACGATGTCGAACAGATTCCCGTCGTAACCGGTGTCGACGATCATCTTCAGAACCGGAGTATCAACTCCCGGCGTGATCGACGATACGATGATCGACGCGACCGGACGGAATAACTTTCCTTCCGCGGGCATCGTAACCCATGGCGGAGAGTCTCCATACTTTCTACACGTCCCGCACGATAACGCGGTGGTGTCGATCTTTTCCAACAGACTGAAGTCCCGCGCGAGGCAAAGATCGGCGGCATTAAGCGTAATCTCTCTCGCCGCCCCGCGTCCGGGACCGGAAGTAGAGGTAACCGCCGGAGCCGGACCGGCCGGGACCAAACCAAAATAAATACTCCCCTCGATCTCCGCCGCCCACGGATACGACGACAACTGAACACAAAAGAACAACGCGACGTCAGGGACGGCCGCGGTGCCGACCGAGGAGAAGGCTCCAAACCCCAATCCCGAATCAATCGCTTGTTCGACGTCAAACGTCGTGGTATTGATCGCGATGAGATACGTGTTGGAGAGATTACGGACGATCTGAATACTCGACGTCCCCGCCAATGCGGTCGTGATCGTCTGGGTCGCGAAAGTGAGGGTCGATCCTCCCGCCGCGGCCGAGTAGGTGTAGATTTTAGTCAACCCGGCGTTTGTCGACGCCATCACCACCGTCGTCCCGTCTGTGCTTATGTTGGTGAGGTTGATGAGCGGGGAGGCGGTTGGATCAAGCAACTGGGTCAACGGCCCCAGAACTCCGGCATCGCTTAGGGACTGGTAATAGAGCGACGTCGACGAGTCGTCGTAGTTGAATCTCCCAAAGAAAAAGTACGTGTACCCCGAGGCATAAATAACCCCGCTCCCGGTCAGCGGAACAATCGGGAACCAATCGGAGTTTTGAGTCGGCGAGGTCCCACCGCATGGAATCCACCCGCTAAACGCAAGCGACGATACGTTAAATGTATAGTACGCCGTCCGCGCGAGTGGATTGAAATCGGGCGGGGGATCGACCGTGTTGGGGATGGCGACATCGTAGACGATGAGTTCGTTGGTCGAGGGACGGTACGCCACTCCGAGATTCCCGAAGTTCCCCGGCTCCCCCGCGGCAGGTACGGCCTGGGAGTTCGTCGTCGTCACCGCCCCCCACGTCAAAGTCGCCGTATGAAACACCGTCACCTGATCGGCGAACGTGGGGTCCCCCTCAGGGGCATTATTCCGACAAGCGATCCAGATGTCGGTCCCGACAACGACGCAAGCGATTCCCCCACCGCCCGCCCCATTGTTGACCAAAGGCCCCGCCCCGCCCACCAGGGTCCAGGTGACGCCTTTATCTACCGACTTGTACGCATGTAAGGCAAGCGAAGCAATCGATACGGCATAGAACGCTCCTCCAATTTCCACACTCCCGCTAATGGGGAGTGGAAACTCAGACGATAATGTAACCGTACCGGTAACAAAACTCATCGCCTCAAACGGCCCTTATCTCGGGTACATCCATCCCGACAACGACGTGACGATCCTCGCCCCAGGACTCAAATTCGCCAGTCCACTCGCGTCAATCGACACCAGGAACGTCAACACGTTCCTCGAAAAGATCCTCACGCCACCCCTTGGCACCACTCCAGGACTCGTCAGGCTCCCCATGGTCACCTGGATATTCCCGAGGTCGCGAACATAGTGTTGATTATTCTGCAACCTCCAAATGACGTCCCCGCCCCCCTCAATGAATCCGGTCGCCCCGTCCGCCACGACCTCGCACACAATATCCGTCAACACGCCGTCGTAACCCGTATCGACCGTCATGGTCAACGCCGTCTGGGTCCCGGCGACACCGCCGAACGAACTCACCGGCAGAATCCCCACCGGCTTGAATCTCCGCCCTTCCCTGGGCATCGTGATCCACGGCGGCGAGTTGTACTTCTTCCGGCCCCGCGGACAACACACGGTCCTCAACCCGCCCTCGATGACCTGATCCCACTCCATCCGCTCCCGCAACAAACACGCGTCGTAGTCATTCAACGGCCCGCGGTTGATGCGGCGATTCCCGGACGGGTCGAGAATCGGAACGTAACTCCTGACCTTCTCGGTCGGTTGACAAGTTCCTGAGATGTTCATGTCTTTATACCGAGTAACCCGATGCCTGGAAAATCTTCGCCAACTCGCCCATCGGCAACGACGGCTCCGCGAAGAACAGAAGGAGTTGGCAGGTAATCGACTGGTTGAAGTTGTTGTAAATCTCCACGTTCACCAGTCCGGGGGCTCCGATCAAAAACGGCTGATCGAGGAGGCAAGGCGGACGATTGAATCCCACCCCGCTCGTCGTCTCTGCGAACGCACTCCCCAACGTGTAATCGGAGAAGATTTTCGACTCCGTACACGCATCGGTCACCTGGATCGAGATGTTGGTGACGCTTCCCGCGCTCCCCTGGGTCAACGCGAACTGAACCGCCCACAGATACGCCCCCGGTTGCGTCCTGACCTGATACTCCAGGTTCCCATACGCCGCGATGGGTTCGTCGAGGTCATCCGGCACGTTGTACACCCGCATGTGGTACCCGTTGGCCCGCCTCAACGTGTCGAGTTGAGCGACACAATTCTGGTAAAAACTCAACGGGGTCACCAGTCTCGTCAACGAATACGAGAACCCGTCGACCACCGGCTTCGTCATCGAATCGTCTGTCACATTCACCCCCGTAACCTTCGCCGTCTTCGGATGCCTCGCCCCGCTCTCCGCCCCTAACACGGATACCTCCGCACTCCCGAGAACTCCAGATCATACGCCACCGGCAGCAACGTCGGCGGCAACAGGAGACTCGTGATATAGAACTGGATCACCGAGTTCGCCCGGTACATGATCCCAGGAGTCGGAAAATAATTCGTCGGGATATTCGTACCGCTCGTCGACGTGATCGGAAAATTCACCAGATTCGTCGACAACAACGGGATGTTGGAGACCGCCTCCTTGTTCCCGTTATAAAGCAAAATCTTGAACGTCGGCGTCGTGTACTCGGTCCCCGGCGTCGGCGTCTTGACGACCCTGATCCTTTGAAGAACAAAATCGTACTGATCGTCGACGTACAGTTGATTCAATTGCGGCGACGTCGACACCCCACTCACCGACGCATATTGATTGATGGAGAGGTCAAATCGATAGCTGTACGGCTTCTCGTAATACTTGTACCGGCTCTCCATCGGGTCCGACGCGACTCCGGCCCGCCGCCTCACACCGGCAAAGGCCAATTGAGCCCCATAAATCGTATTCCCGCCATCGGTCCCAATCACCGTCCTATTGACGTTAAACAGATCGAACCCGATGTACCCGCTACCCGGATACCACACCTCGGGAATCACCGGAGTACCGGTCTTAAACCCGCTCATGGTCGCCCCTTTGCTCCCACTGTTCAGCGGATTCTGCAACCGGTTCCGAATCTGAATCCCACTTGCGCAACTGTACAACCCGGCCCACTGCCGCATCACGAATTGCCCGTCCGCGATCACGACCCTCTGGTTATACGCGTCCTGTCCATTCGTCAACGAATCCGCATCGAACGCGTAAACATAAAACGTATCTCCAAACCCGGCCGGAGTCACATACCCACCCATTCTCATCTCTCCTTTCGCCCTTTTATCAACTTCCTTCTCGCCGGTCCGCCTACGACCGCAACCGGTACCGGTTCACACCCCTGAACAACAATTGGATCGTATTCGTCGCTCCACTCGTGTCCGTAATATCGATGCTAATTCTCCCACCGGCCGGAAACACCACCTCGGGAAACACAATCCAGGGGTCCGCGGGACTCGACGTCAGGTTAGCCGAGTCAATCAACCCACTCGACAAGTAATACCCCTGCCCGTCCGTAAACCTCACCTTAAACGTCCCGGTCGCGACGTTCACAATCAACGCCCTCCAGGCAAAGTCCGCCTCGGTGTAGATACTTACCACCTGATCGTTCAACACCTGATTCCCGCTCAACACCACGTCATAGACGTAGTCAAAACTCTGATCTTGAAACCCCATCGGACTGGCGTCATTCACGCCGTTAATCACTAGCGGGGCTTGCGGATTAAACGTTCCCATCGCCTCTTTCTCCTCTCTATTCTTTTCACCCGCAAAAATTTTTGGATGGGCGTTCAGATGGTCCGGTCGGCCGGGTGATGGGCATGGAAACTAGGTAAGGCGATGAAAAGGGCGAACTTAAACACCGCCAAACGTCTCCGCGTACCGGATGAGAGCCGAACGCCCACTCTCGCGCGTGACAGAGGTGAGGAGCCGGGTGAAATGGGGATTGAAAGGGGACCCCACACCGACGCCGACGCGTAAGAGACTGAAGGGGAAGGGGATGGAGTCCGAAGACCCCATCCACGACCCCGTTTTTGTTACTGGACGCCGCGGGCGTAGAGGCCCGAGAGGACCAACTGGTACTGGAAGCCGGTGCCGCCCGAACCCGCCGCCGTGAGGGCGATGGAAGAGGGGCAGTTGAGTTGGGCGTAGAACGACGCTTGGTTGTCGATGACGACGTTGATGGCCAAGCGGTTCATCTCGGAGCGACCGGGCATCCCGTTGTTAATCATCGACGTCGACGACGTCGTGAAGAACGGGTAGAGCCCGCCACCGGGCGAGTACACCCAGAGCGGCCCGCGCTGATAGACCTTGTTGCCGATGATGAACTCCAGGACCGCCCCGCCGGAGCCGATGAGGATGGTGTAGAGGTCGGCGAGGAGGACATTCGGTTGCCAGAAGAACCGGTAGGACTTGACGGTGAAGGCTTCCGGCGCGTCCAACTTCTTGGAGGTCTGGACGTTGGTCTGGGCGATGTTCTTGTTCTGGACGTTGACGAACAACTGGGACGTCGCGGTCGTGATGGTCTGACCCGCGGTGAACGTGACGGTATCGTACAGGGGAGTGTCCTGCACGTCCATTCGATTCGGTTCGTAGGTCTGACCGTTGAACTCGTTGAGGATGTATGCCTGTTGAGGCGTCAGGGACGGCATTGCGGCAGCGGCAGCGGCCATGATGATCTTTCTCCTTTGTCCGGGTTTGGCCCGCGACACAGTGGTTAAAGGGTGGAGACTTTCGAGAGGGCGGCGGCGGCCACGGTGAACGCTTCCGATACCGCCCTCATGACGATGCGAACGACTCGAACGTGAGGCCGACCGGCCTCATTTACGACCTCAGTACGCGGACGGGTAGGCCGACATGCCCCGCGCGGCCGGAGCCGAAGGGGCCACCATCGACATACCTGCGCGGATCGGGTTCTGGGGGACGACGAAATTGCCGTTCACCAGATCGCCCAACGAGAACGTCCCGCCAATGGAGGGAACGAACGCATTGAGGGCCACCGAGATCGTCTGAGCGATGCCGCCATACATGGCGTATTCACCCAGGGTCGGGTTGACGAACTTGCCCAGAACCCACCCGGTCAACCACGCCGAAACGCCCGAAACGGCGACGGCCATGATCGACCCGCTCCCGACCGACGCGGAGATCGAAGCCGGGATGGCTTTGGGGATGAGTTTGGTGGCGGTGACACCGGCCAAGATGCCGACCCCCGCCATGAGCATGTTCTTACCGCCGCCCATGAACGGGTTCCGACGCCGGTTCATCGAACGATGACGCCGATGATGGCGGCGGCGATGCGACCGGGCCGGATTGTGACGGCGACGGCGGCGAGGAGCGGAGACAACCACGACCCGAGTCCGACGATTGGTGCGTCGGCGGCGGGCAACGCGGTGACGGCGCGGGTTGCGCGAACGACGACGTTTGCGAGTTTTTGCCACTGACTTGGTTCTCCTTCTGGGATTGATGGACCCAAGTGTCACCACGAGGGCCGGGTTGGATCTACGGCGACGGGAGCGGCGTTTGGGATTTGCCGACCGAGACCGATAGACGACCTTTACGCGCGAGTGGGACGACGAGTTACGCCGACGCCTTCGCGTTGCACCCGCGGACTTCTGGAAGCGGGCGCGATATTTGCGCTTCAATGCGGCCTTCTGGGCCGCAGTGCCGAAGTGGCGGATCTGCTTCTCCGTCATTCGGCGTCGAGAACGACCCGCGTTGGACTTGCGGCGGGCGGTACGGAGACGGAATTTTCCGCGACCGGATGACCGCTTACGCCGCGGGTTGGCAACGCGTACGACTCTGGTAGCTACTGCCACGACTCGATCTCCTTTCTCAACTCGAATGCGATCATTCGGAATCTGACTCCCATGTACGAATCAATCCCGCCCTACGTGATCGCGGAGAACGGACGTTCCAGAATCAGAACGATGGTTCCGCCGGTCCCGACCGAACTCACCTTGGTCATCGTGACGGATACCGAGTTCGTCAGAGCCCAACTCAGCAACGGCGAGGCGGTTCCTGCCGAAGAGATATAGGCTTTGATCGTCGGCCACAAGTTGTTGAGTTGGGCCGTCGTCAACTGCCAGTTGTGAGTGATGGTCGCGGTGGTGTCCGCGTCACTCGTCTGGATCTGACACGTCAGCATGTTGCATCCGAGTGCCTGGGCGATGGCCGGAGCGACCGTCCCGGATACCGGATATGCGTAAGTGACTGTACTCATCTGTTTACTTCTCCTTTCTTCCAAAAATTGCCCCCGGCATCCGGAGGTGACTGCAAACTTTTTACGCCGGTTGCGGCTCCGGCATTTGAATCACGTTCGATCCGGCGATGGGGATCTCATCCCCGGACACCGCCCGCATCTTGTAATGCGGGACATACACGCGACGATCCACGGCAAACTTCAGACCATGACGCCGCATCTTGATAAAGAAACTCACGTCCTCCCCGGCCATGCCCCAGGAGTAGTTGTCGTTGACTTCGGCCCTGAACGGGAACGGGTCGGCCTTCAACGTGTCAAACCGAAGAAGGAGGGCGGGGAATCCGGACCAGTCAATCCATTTGAGCGGAGACGTACACGACTCCATCTCCGATTTCGTGAACGGCCGCGATTGGCCGATCTCGTTCAACGTTCCACACGAGACCGTCGACTCCAGGCACGCGTGACCGTCCGTCTGCACCCACGTCCAACCGGCGACTCCGGCGAGTTCGGGGTGGTCGTCGAGATCGGCGATCATCATCTCCAGTTGCGCGGGCGTCAGGGTGTTGTCGTCGTCCAACCAAAGGACGAAGTCGAAGTCCTGTTTGGACTGGATGAGGTTGGTGACGAGGGATGCCCTGGTCACGTACACCGACGAAGAGTATCCAAACAGGACCTCCGGTTCATGATTGCGGAGAAGATGTGCGAGTAAGCCGGTCCAGGCCGACACCCACAACATCGAAAATCTCTCCCCCGGCAGACACACCGCGATACGGCGGCGCTTATGAATCCTTACGCCGTCGTTGAAGTTCGACGCCTTCCTCGCCTCAAAGATCGCCGCCCCCTTCTCGTAAGCCTCGGGACGATTCTGGAGACTGTACGCCTCGTCCATCTTCGCCTCGGGGTCAAACATCGGGTGGCGATGCGGGAACGGGGCGATATGGCGGAGATCGATCACGCACTCGTCGCGTCGTGCGAGAGCACAAAAATCATTGTCCGCGTACATCGACTCGTACTCGGGAAAGAACACATACCCGAACCGCTCATACCTCGACCGCGAAAGGATCGGGAGGACGAGGATGCCGCGGTCATGCTCATCGGGGGTCAACGTATTGACCTCGACCACGAACTCGTCCGCGGGGGTCTTGATCCCCTCGGTCGACATCGACGCGATCTCCGCGTCCCATTCCGGAGCCGGATACTGATCGTCGGCGATCACGAACAGAAGGCGTCCTTGCGATTCCTTGGCCCCGAGGTTGACGTTCGAGACGTAGGTCGCGTTCTCCTTCACGCCGGTCCAGATGACGCGGTCCTGGGGCCGGGTCTTGGCCATGATCTCGAACGCTTCTCTCGCCTGATCCTCACTGAAGAACTTGGGATCGGCCACGAGAATGTACTCGACCATGTCCTTGAACACCGCGGCGTTGATCCAGGCGTCGTAAATCTCTCTCCACTTGTTCGGGCGGGCCGAAGGATGGATGACCGAGAAGAGGATCGACGGGTTGATCGTCATCGTCGTATTAATTCCTTTCTCCATTACGCCCGCCCCCCTTTCCGCCACCACACCCCCGAATAATCGATCTGGTGGATCTCGTTCTTAATCCCCCACCGTTCCCTGAACTGGTCGACCGCGCTCCGGCACGTCGGTAACGCGTAATCGTCGATGATGACGTAACCACCCTCGACGACATGAGAATAGAGAGCATTCAAACACGTCATCGTCGACTCGAACAGATCGCCGTCGAGACGAAGAAGGGCCAACCGTCCGATGTTCGCGGTAAAGAGCGTGTCCTTGAACCATCCCCGCACAAACACCGTCTTGGGATCGGGATGAAGCCGGTCCCCCGCCTTGTACTTGGCGAAGTTGGTCCTGACCTCCTCCTCACTCACCGCGATATACTCCGCGGGTGCGAACTCCAACCGGTCCTGAACGCATTCCCGATCTTTCGGGAACCCCTCGAACGAATCGGCCAGAATCACCTTCCGATCCGTCTCCCCATACATCGCCAGAAGCCTCCACATGAAAATCGAGGCCCCGCCCCGCCACACGCCGCACTCCATGAAGTCTCCGGGGACCTTCTCGACCACGATTCTCTTCGTCAGGTCGTGAATGTTCCGCATCCGCTTCAACCCGATCATGCTCAACGCATCGGCGGGCCAATCCTTCCCCTCTTCCCGCAACGCGAGGGTCTGGTGATCCGTCAACGGGATCTTGTCGTATCCCGTTAACTCCTTGGCGAGGTTCTCCGCGAGTTCCTCAACCGTTAATGTCGTCGTCACTTCCATCTCGTCAATCATCTGTTCGCCCTTTCACTCATCTTGCCGTCATCACCGCCATCCCCTACCCTTCAATCCCCGGCGACGTCTCAAACATCGGCTTCTCGATCTTGTAAATCCCTCCATCCAGATACAACTTCTGATTCCTGACGTCGTACCTCAACGTCGGATAATTCCCCACCCCGAAACTCTCCTCTTTGGGCGGCTCCGCATCGTTCCACAAGTCCGCATTCTTCGGGAGTTTGGCATGGTCCTTCTCATGCCCAAACCCGTGGATGTAATCGATAGGTTTGAACTCGTCGAAGTCCTTCTCGGTGTGGTATCCAATCAACCACGCCTCCCCGATCACGACCGACTCCTTCCCGGTCTCGTTATCGATCTTGAGTTTGTCGAGGTCGAGGCTTTGATCCCCGCCGACCAAAAACAACTGGGTCCCGTCCTCGTTCGAGCATAACAAAACGTCATCGAACTCAATCGTGACGTCGTACCAGGAGGGGGTCCTGACCTTCAACCCGATCATCCACCCCAACCCGGCGAGGTTCGAGTGGTAATGGTCCTTCTCCTCGAACTCCTCGATCTGGTCGGAGGGTTTCCCGTGGAAGGACTCGTACATCCCGGCGGCGGCGTCAGAGGGGTTTGACTTCCTCTTCCCCAACTGGGCCGCGATCATGCTGTCAATCTTTTCTGGCTTCACGTAACTGGAATCGTGTAGATGCTCCAACCTGACGTCGTGCCGATGGCGTAATTGCTCTTGAGCCTTTTCCGATCCATACTTTTTCTGGTAGGCGTCAGAGATCGCTTTGGCGTCCGCTTTTCCGTCCGTCTTCTTAGCGGCTTTCACGAGTCCAATCGATTCTGACCAACTCAGTCCGCTACGTCGAATTACCATCTCCAACAACCGTCCACCGTCATCAGTGATGTACCCGCCACTTTTCAATCTCCCTACGAGTTCGTTAGCGAGTGCGATGGGCTCCACTGGGTTCGACGCTTTCCCCAACTCCGCATACTCCACCCACCACTTCCCGCCCTTCTTCTCGACGTACTTGATCGCGATCCCTCTATCCGCCTCCATCACTCTCACGAACGCGTCGGCCGCGGCCTTCGAGTCAAAACTCGCCATCTTATGAATCGGGTTCGATCTCCTCGTCCCCTGGTCCACTAGCTTTTTCTCAAACTCTTTCGCGGTCGTGCTCACCACTCTGAACGCATACCCGACTTCCGCATCACCGAAGTCCTGGGCGTCTTCCTTGCTCTCCCACGGTCCCTCCGGCAACAGTCTCCACTTCTTGGTCCCCTGGGTGTTCTCGTAACTGTATTCGATGGCGTACATCTTCTTGGCCGGATTGGTCACCGCCCCTAAAGGTTTAAGGTTGTGCGTGTACGTTGTGAACACCCGACCGGTTCTTAGATTCCTCACCGTGGCTTTGGGCAATACTCGACGGCCATTACTGTCATACCCGTCCTTCACGGCTTCCCAATCCACCACCTCAACATCGAAGAACCCCCAGGCCCCCGCCTCCGGATCATTCCCATCGAACCGCATCCTCGTACCCGGTTCATAGAACTTCTCTTTTTTCTTTTTCGGGTTCCTCGTCCCCGCCGCCGTACAGATCGCGTACGCGTTCCCCGGCCGCCCCTTCGCCTTCACCTCTTTGACACACCGGTCGAACTTGGCGGGGTTCATAACCTTCTCCGCTGCCGACTTTTTAACCTTCACCACGCTACCCATCTTCAGCGCAGGCGAGTGCTTAAACACCGGCTCGTTGTCCAACACACCTTCGATAGCAGTAGGCGTAACTTTACTCACCCTCACCCACATGTGCTCAATTTCCCCGTCAACAGACCTGAAGGGAGCCTTCACAAAATTCCCGTACTCGATCTTCTTCCCAAATCCGAACCAGGGATTAAACCCTACCACTCTCCCCAACGCCTGATCCCCCGCCTCCACGGCCCCACTCATCAACCCCTGACTAAACCTCACCGCGCTCCCAATCGGCCCCGTCCTCTTCCCACCCTTACCCGTCTTTTTCCTTTTCGCCATAATTCACCCGCAAAATCCGCCAGTTGGTAAACGGTTACGACAACCTGTTACTTATTGGTGAAGATCGCCTTCCTCCTTTCCGCCGTCGTTGATGCCGATGTCGATGTGACCGTCGCGGTCGCCGTCGTCGTAAGTAGGTTCCGGTTCCTCCGTCGTTGCCAACTCCGGCATGTTGAGAGAGAAGAAGTTGGGGAGTGGGGAGTTGCGGACGTGGTTGATGACGCCGACGACTCCGAATGCGGCGAAGGTCCGCCAGAAGTTGAGGGTGAAGACCGCGAAGTGGTCGTGGTCGAGGTGATTGACCGCGAAACTACCCAGGCCGCCTGTGATGAAAGCGGTGATGAGGGTGTTGAGGTAGGCTTTGGTTCGCGGGGTCATGGTCATGGTCGTGATCGTCTCCTTAGGCGGCGGCGTAGCTGCGATACGCCCGTCTCGCCCTTGCGACCCGCGACGGGCCGGTCGATCCGGAGAACAAGAACATGTAGGCGAGGAGGCCGATTCCCAAGTAGGCGTAGTTGGGGAGGCCGAATCCGAGACTGTCCTCCTGGAGAGTCGGGGCGAGGGACGCCGTGAAGTTCGAGAACGAGGAGAAGTCTAACGCCCCCATACCGCACGTTCCGCCACACGACGCACACCCGAGACCGGACATGCCGGGGAGGGCGGCGGTTCCGAGCGGGGTGACCGAGTTGGTGATGTAGGCCCGGAACGGGTTTTGGGGAACGACGAAGGCTCCGGCCATGAACTCGCCCAGAGTCGGGACGCGGGAGATGCCCTCGGTCGCCATCTGGATCGGGTTCTGGGGGACCACAAAGAACCCGGAGGTGAGGTCCCCCATACCAGGCGCGGGATGAATGTTGAGATTGGCCATAGTCGTAATCGATCCTTTCGTTAGCCTTTCAATGCCGTTAGCAGAATCAACGCCCCGAACCCGAGCATGATGTACCCGGTAAGGGAGTTGAGTTGGTTTCCGACGCCTTGAGCCGCGGCACCCGCGGCGTTACCAACCGCCCCGCCGATAATCGACCCGGCCTCATTAGCGGTTGCCTGAACGACGCCAACAGAGCCCCAGGAGGTGGGGTCGGAGCATTGGCAGAACGACCGGCACGCGTCAGAGATCCAGATGTTGTCGAACCATCCGCAAGGGTTTGGTCCGCAAGTACCTGAGTCCGCACATGGAGCCCCGAGACCGGCAAGGGACATACGGCCGCCGGGGAACGACGGATAGGGGAGCCCAGTGCGGGCGATGTGATCGTTGGGGACGGTGAAGGTCATCGACGTCCTCCGATAGAAGTGAGAGCGACCAGACCCAACAGAACCGCGGCCAGCGTCCCCCACGGCATCGAGGAGAGAGCGGACGGGGCGATGGATGGGGTCCCGGCCAACAGAGCGGCGTCGGGGCAATACGAGGCTCCCGGAGGAAGCGGCCCGACGAAGGTGGACGGGTAGCACTGGGTTCCCGAAGGCAACGTCATCAAGTCCGACATCTGGTTACTTGATAGGTTGAGCGTCGAGAGGACCGCGGGGTCGGCCGACGTGATCGGGACCGCGGAGGTGTCGAGCGATACACCGACGTCGTAGCCGGAAGGGGTCCCGGCCGAGTCGCCCAATGCTGATAGTGAGAACTTCATGATGTGTCGCCGTCTACTTGCTGATCGCCATCGCGGCGATGACTCCGGCACCGATAAAGAACCACCAAGCGGTGGGACAGGGTTGGCCGTCACCGCCAGTCGGGGGAACGATCTGTTGGGATCGCCCCATGTTCTGACCGCCGCAAGTGTTGATCGTTCGCCAACCGAGACAGAGCATGTTCATGGTTGTGGTTCCTTTCCTAGTTCTTGAACTTCATCCCACCGGCATCGAGAGCCGGGATGCGGCCCCACGGAGAGCGTGAGGGAGATCCGGTTGAGGGGCGTACCGATTGTGTCGGGGTGATGGCCCCCATCCCCTGGGCTGGTTGTGCGTTGGGACGAGAGGCGACCGGGACGATGCCGGACATGCCGGAGGGTACGCATGAGCCGGAAGTGGCATCGGTCGGCGAGTACGCGAGAGTCGGCGGGACCGGGGCTCCGGGGACCTGGGCGGAGGCGATCTTGATGGCATTCGACGCGTTCTGGCATCCCTGGGCATTGGCCAACATCGCGTTCGCCTGATCGTAAGTGAGCCCTGCCGCCACCATCGCCTGGAACTTGGGGACGTCGGACGGATTGAGGAGGGCGATGATCTGGGCGATCTGATTCTGGGTTGCACCGGCACCCGCGGTCGTAGAGGGCGGTACAAAGTTGGCGGCGGTGGCCGAGGTCGCGGCAACGGAAGAGGACCCGGACGCCGGGGTCGTGTATCCCTTCTGTTGACGCATGGTCATGTAGGTGAACACGTCCATCGGGGAGCCGTTATCACCGAGGGAGACTTTGTCCTGGGTGACGCCGGATACTTTGCTGTAGTACCAATTCCACTGAGACGCCGACAATTTCCCAGTAGCGGGCAAGGACGCCGCGGCGAGGAGTTGGTCGGTCGATACTCCACCCTGGTCAACGATGGTCGTGGGGGCCGCGGTGACGCCGGGATTGGTGGTCGTGGTCGTCGCCGTCGTCCCGGTCGTGGTCGTAGTCGTGGTCGCGGCGGTCGTACCGGTCCCCGCCGTTCCACCAAACCACGTCGACCACCAGGACGGATTGGTCGCCGACACCGGACCGTTGGGGCCGTAGTTGGTGACGTACCAGTAGAGAGCATATGCTCCTCCGGCGATCAATGCGTAGGTGACGATGTCCTTGGTCTTCATTAGGCCCGGTGTCCTTTCTTCGACATCACGGCGATGAACCCGGCGGCCAAGATCGCAGCGGCGAGGAGCGGGTTATCGTTCACCCAGGCCGAGATCGGATCGCACGTCGGAGCGGGTGCCGCCTTGGGACCGGCGACGATCTGGGGCATCGGGTTGAGAAGCGATGTCGGCGAGAAGATTTGATTGTCAGCCACGGGCGTCGGAGCGGCGTTGACGACGGTGGGGAGCGGTTGAACGGTCGCCATCGGGAGAGGCGACGGTTGCGCGGTGGGGACCGCGTTCGAGGCCCAACACTGAGGACCGGTCGATGGAGTTCCGGTGGGGTTCGATCCGTAGGGACCCGGCACCCACACGGGGACGCCATTGGGATAGTCCCAACAAGAGACGCCATTCGCCGCCGCGGCGGCCCAGTCCGGGGTCATGGTGAAGTCAGGCATAGCGGTCGAGTCTCCCAACAAAGAAGTTGAAGCGGCCGGTGAACTTGCGGCCACGGTTAAAGCGGTCGAGGCCGGGACCCCCAACGCCGCGAACGCATTGGCGGCGACATCCAACTGTGAGGGCGGAGCGTCGATAGTCGCCGCGGCATTCGGGTCGTAAGGCAGGTTCGAGGTGTCGATCACCCCGAACGGGTACGCCGGAAGATACGCGGGGGAATAGGCCCGGTTCATATCGTTACCGCTTCCCTCCGATGACGATCACGGCGACGACCGCACCGGCCACTAACATCCAATTCGGAATCCCGCCAAACATCGACGCCGTCAACCACGACTCCGCCGACGCCAACGCCGGATTGAGCGACGACCCCGCCGCGGGTTGACCGTTGACCAGATCGGTCGAGGCGTTGTTGCCGGGATTGACGGTCGAGGTCTGAGGCGTCGTGGTCGAGGTCGTCGGTTGCGTGATCGAGGGAGCCTTGGAGGTCGGAGTCGACGCCGCGGGGGTCGCCGTAACGACCGGCCCAGCGCCTTGGGTACCGCTTCCTCCGCCGGGAGCGATCTGGTAATAGTTGGGCGTGACAACGGACCCGGCCGCGGCCATCGCGGAGGAGAGCGGCGTGATTCCGTTGCACGTCGCGGTATCGAGCGGCGTCCCCCAGATCCCGTTGTTAAAAACGTTCTGTTGACAGTAATCGTTGAGCGTCGAGACGGCCGCCTGGGTCGGAGTCTGGGGAGCCGCACCACTGGCGGCCTCCGCGGCAAGATACTGCGGGGAAGAGTAGTAGGGATCGGACGCGATGACGTCCTGATAGAAGTTAGCGACCGAGGACGACGCACCTGGACCGGAGATGGGAGCCGGAGTCGGAGGAGCCCCGCACCCCACCACCGACCCGTTCGGGAGGACGTTGACGTAGGACCCGTTGACCCAGGCACAGTCCCCGAGGCCCATCATGCCCCGACGCGTCGGTACTCTTAACATTGCCGTTCTCATCTCGTTAATCCCTCCCCGCGAACGCCAGCACCACCAAGATCCCCGCCCCGATCAACAACGGTGCCGGGATGCCGGACAGAAGCGACGACGAAGCCGCGGTTGACGTGGAGCCGGTCGCCGCACCTGTACCCGTAGTCGTCCCGGCCGGGGTGCCGGTCGAACTCGCCGCACCTGTAGCCTGAGCCAACACGGAATCGTCGAGGACGCATGGATCGCTTGCAATGGGATCGTGATACCCCACCCACCAATTCCAGCAACTCGATCCGCTCCCGGCCGCTCCGGGATAAGTATAGGTACAGGTTCCGTCAGCATTCTGCGTCCATCCGCCTGGACTCGTCTGCCACTTACAACTTCCTTGTTGCCGGTCGGAGATGCAATTCTGTCCGGCCTGGGCCAACGCCGGGTTCGAGCACGCCTGGACCAGCGTGTTCCAGACGGTCATGAAGTTATTGATCGCCGCGGCTTGCATCGACTTCGTCCGGATCGGAGAAGAGAGGTACGCCTGGAGATTCTGTTTGAGATAGGGTTCGAGTTGGTTGGCGTCGTTCGAGGACTGGATGCAAGTCTGCCCACACCCCTTGAAGAACTGGGCGATGGCCATAGCGACCCCAATCCCCGCGGCAATCGCCGCCCCGACCGGCCCGCCAATCGTTCCAATCGCCGTCAAGATCCCCACCGTCGTCGAGGCCCCGGTCGCGGCGAGAGAGGCGAGTTGGAGATTGTTGACGTCACCCAGAGACGCTCCACCGATTCCCGTGTACCCGGAGATCGGGTTGGGGGTGGTGATCGTCATCGCGTCCAGACGTGTGGACGGGTCGATCATCATCCCGGTCGGGATGGCGTTGCGGTACGTGAGGGTGACTGGCTGGAGCATCTAGTACGATTTCTCGAACACGACTTTGGACGGTCTCCCGTCCGCGTACACATGCCGAATCAGAATGTGTCGTCCATAATGAAGTCCGCGCGTTCGTAGTCCGGCGATGAACTTCTTGGCGGCAGCGAGGGTATCGAAGAAACTGACGTTCGATCCCCACTCGACAACGAATTGTTCTTTGCCCGGGTTCGATGATCTCCGTGGCAGAGACGTCGTCTTGAATTTCACATTCCCGCGGCTGTCAATCATCACCGCCCCATTGATCCACTTGTTCCGCGGGATTGACCTCGCCGGGTTCCCCACTTGCCCTTCCCGCCCGCTAAACTTCCCTTGGTACTTCTTCGGAAGCAAGTGGTCGTAACCGGCCATTGCGTTATCGCCTCCCGCTCATCGCGATCATCAACACCGCCAACCCACCAAACAACAGCAACGTACTCACGCTCGACGGATTACTCAACACGGTCCCGAACGCGTTCGCAAACCCGGTCCCGGCCTGGGTCACCGCCCCCGCCGGACTCCCCTGCACAACCTTCAACCCGTTCGGCAACTGCGTCACACTCCCACCCTGGGAGATCGCCAAAATCTGTCCAATCACCTGTCCGCTCGAATTGAGGACTTGAGCCCACGAGTACCCATTGGGCGGCGTCGGCGTCGACACATTCGGAGCCACCACGGTCGGCCCGGTCCAGTCCGGAACCGCGGGTGTGATCGACTGCAACCCGCTCAAAATATCCCCGCTCTCCGGCAACGGGGTCGACGACGGGATCGACGTCACGTCGGGAGTCGGAGACAACACATCGGTCGTCGCGGGCGTATCAATCACCGTCGTATCGTCTCCCAACCCACTCATCCCCGCCCACCGCGCCACCACCGGATTCAGCACCAACGGGTTCATCGCCCCCGTCCGGATCGGCAACGCCCCGAACCCCGTAGGCGTCCTCTGCCCAAACCCAGGATGCTCCGCGCGGAATCTCGCGAACGGGTTCCCGCCCCTGACCTTCAACTCCGCGGGGAGAGACTTGGCTCCACCGGCTTGCATCGGCACCGTCAACGGCATAGTCGCTCCTTAAATAACCCCACCCTCCGCCTCATACTGGCGAACGAACTTTCTGATCTTGGCGATCTGGGTCTTCGGCGGAGTGACAGTCCGATACACCAACTTCGCCAAGTGTGGCGCACCGGAATAACCAAACACTTTTATCTTTTCGAGAAACGTCTGGTATTCTTCGCTCTCCGGATTCCTCCGTCTCACCGCTCGATCCGACGTCCGAAACTGAATCTTCCCGCTCGACGTCACCATCACCTGACCCTTGACCCACTTGTTCCGCGGAATCGCCCCGCCTGGGTTCGTCCTCCGGCTCCGGTAAACCGCGTAGCTTCGTCCCATTACAGTGTCACCCCCATGACCCTCTGTCCCATCGCCAACTTCCACATCACCCACAACCCGCCAAAGACCAGCGCAGTCCTCACCACGTCGGCGAACGCCCCGCCGACTTGGTCACAACTCGCCATCCCCTCCTCAACCGGCCACTCCCTCCATCTCGCCCACGGCTTCATCTGCAACGCTTCCCACCCGAACTCCTTCCCATGACTCGCATCTAACGCCACCCTCACCCTCTGACCATCACCCCCCTTCGGGTACGCGACCACGTACACATGGGTAAACATCCCCGGATGCGTATCATCCCCGGCCACGGTCACAAACCCACACGGCACCCCCATCGCCACCAACACACTCGCCGCATACATCGAGTAGTCGTCGCAATCCCCAATCCTCGACCCCACCGGCAACGCCGCCATGTCCCGCGGCCTCACCAACACCTCGACCACATCACCCTTCCCCGCCAGTACCCCCGACGCCAACGGAGCCCCCGTCACCTCATCCCGCAAAAACTGAATCTTCCCTTGCGTCATCCCCCAGACATTCCTGACCGCGTCCACTTCATCCGCCGCCCCCGCCATACATCTCTGGGCGTCATTCTGAATCTGAGGTGTCGCCGCATCCTCCATCGCATACCGGCCCATCACCCTCAACGTGTCCGCAACCTGACCGTCAGGATCATCCCTCACCACGTCGGCCCGGTAATTCACCTCGCCCAACATCGGATGATTCACCACCCCCGTCTGTACCGGTCTCGTCACTCTCATCGTCCGGCTCCCATCCCGACATTTTTGCGGGTGAAGTTCTGGGGCGTGATCTGCGGGATATAAGGAAGGGCGGCTTGAGGGGCGGAGATCGTTCGGGCCGTTAGCGAATGATGACCGGGGCGATCATTGCGACCGCCGCGACACACTCCCCGCTCGATCTCCGCGCTCCCTTGCACGTCAAGAAGTTTATCGCGCGAAAAATTCCCCGCCGACTCCTACATCTAGTAACAGTAGAGTTATACGCCGGTCCGGGAGGGGTGCCAACAAAAATTTGCTTTTTCAATTATTTGGACCTTAGAATGATTTTCCGATCCGGGAAAATAATCGATTTCGAGGCCCTCACCGCCTCAACGACATAGGAGAATCCATGGAAAAAGACCGCCCAACCGACCATTCCCCGTCCAATACCCTCGCGTTTCCCACAAGACAACCCATTCCAGACGAAGAGGATGCCCTCACCCGCCATCTTCGCGAAACTTCCCCCGACAACCACCTCGACCACCTCGACAATCCCCCAGACGCTCCCGAATCCCCAGGAATTTTTGCGGGTGAAGCGTCGACGGGGGATGAGGAGCGGCCGGAGGTCGTGAAGAGGGGGAGGGGGAGGCCGCGGAAGGATGGGATGCCGGTCAGGAGTTCGACGATGGGGCCGATGCCGATGCCGACCCCGCCGTTCAAGAGGTTTTGGAGCGATGCGTCGAACGGGAACCAGAAGCCCCAGAAGTTATTGAACTGGATTCAGGAGTGTCCGGCATGGGCGAGGGAGAGGATGACGTTGTTCATCTCCAGGGATTGGCCGGTACTCATTCATATCACGCCGGAGATGAAGCAGAAGGCGAAGAGGGAGGGGAGGGCGGTAGAGCATAACTATATCGACAAAATCTCCGGGGATAAGATTATCAAGGCGATTCACGAACTCCAGGATCGATATGGGGCCGGGGATTACTCGATGATTCTGAGTGACGGGGAGACCAATCAGAATCTCGCGACGGTGAGCGTGAGGGAGGGATGGCGGGACATCCGGGCGTATCCCCCGAGCGATAACCGGGTGGATCGGGTCGAGAATCTGGAGATGACGGACAAGAGTAATGGTCCGTACATCGCGTACTTGAAGGGTCAGGGGAAGTTGGTTGATAAAGACCAGGAAAGGAAAGGTGAGGAGATGGCCGAAGTGAGTGCGGTGAAGGAGGTGGTGAGCCTTGCGCGAGAGGTGATGAATAAGAGCAATGCCCAGGGGCAGGATGGAGGGAAGGCCGCGGAGGTCGTGGCGGAGGCGGCCAAACAGGGGTTCGAGATTATCAGTAAGAGCAAGGAGATCGCGGACTCCCAGGCGGCGAACAAGAACCCGCTTGATGATTTGACGAAGATTGTGGATGTGGTGGACAAGTTGAGGCCGCCGCAACAGAAGAGTGACGGGGAGTTACTGGGGACGATTCTGGAGAGGATGGCGGACATGAATAAAGTCGTCCTATCGATCCAGAACGAGAGGATCGCGTTCGCGGAGAAAGTGGCGTTGGAGGCGGCGAACAGAGGGACGGCGGCGACGGCGGCGACCGCGGGGACGGTGCCGGGGGCGGGGACGGTGGACCCGTTTGAGGCCGGGATCGAGAGGTTCAGTAAGATCGCGAGTTTGATGGGGTGGAAGATGCCGGGGAGGATGGCGGGCGGGGAGGCCGCGGAACCGAGTACCGGGGTGAAGGTGATGGAAGTGATTAGCGATCTGTTGCCGGGGGTCAATGGGTTGTTCTCGAATATCCTGACGGCGTGGCAGACGAAAGTGTACGCGGACGCGGTCGCGAAGGGCGTGATGCCTGGGGGGATGATGCCGACCCCGCCGCCTCCGCCTCAACCGGTGCCGGTCATGAACCCGATGGAGATTGCGGGGACCGCGGGGGCCGGTGTGGAAGAGGAGAATGGGGCAGGTGATGGTGGCGATGACGAGATGGCGAACTTCACCAAGTTCATGGAAGCCATCAAGAGACCGTTGCTGAATCATATCAATCGGAATCTGGGCGGGGACCGGTTTGCGGAATTTTTGATTGATATGTACGATGAGGCGACGTTTGAGCAAGTACGGGGGGCCGGGAGCGATGCGTTGGCGATGGCGCTGAACTCGTACCCGCCGATTGCCGCGGAGATCCGGGGGAAGGACGCGGTCGTGAAGAAGTTTGTGGAGGAGTTTGTGGGGTATGATCCGAATGTGGTGGATGAGGATGATGGGGGACAGGGTTAGGCGGGTTTCCGGCGGAGCCTAGATTCTCTGCCGGGTTGAAGCGGGGAGGTGAGACGGCTAGGAGTCTGGGCCTCCCCTTCTAACTTCCCGTTCGATGGCGTCGTGAAGGTCTGAAAGTTTGCCGGTGTCTTTGGCCTTGCGGAAAGCATCGATGAAGTCCTGGGTATTACCAACGGCACCTTCGCGAAGTATACCCAGACCGCGAACGATCTCCATCTGTATGTGCCATGGCATATTGAGGAAGGCAATGGCGTTCTTTCTAGCGTCTCTCGTCGTCATGACGCCAACCATTCCCTCACTTTCTTCTCGATGTAGTCGTAAGGGGCGAAGACCGGCTTCTTCTGAATCTCCACGTTCAACACCTGTTGGCTATTGTTGTAGGTGAAAGCGAACTCGACCCCGGACTGTTCGATGGTGCCGGTGAATTGGGAGGCGGGGATACCTGCCTCGACCAGTTTTTTGGCGAGTTGGTCGGGAGGGATGGAAACGGTGAAGTCTTTGGGCATGGGGGCTCCTTTTTCGGGTGGTGAATTGGGTCGCCGGGTGGAGTGTCGGTTGTAGGAGTCGGAGGCCCCACCCGGCTATCGAACCGCCCTCGACGGAGGAATTAGAGAGCGGCCGAAACTTGAAAGAACTTATCGGCGGTTTCCGCGGGTATCCCCACCGCCTGGGGGATCTGCAAAACGCCGGGTATCCAATCTAGCGATGAAGTTCAGGATACCCACCGTCACCCGCTACGACCCCGACCGTCAGGCGGCGTCGATCTTGTTGGCGAGAGCCTTCTCTCCCAGTTTACCGTCCATCATCTTCAGCATGGCCGCGGCGACGGTCTGGACGCGGTCGCTGTACTTGCACTCGAACGCCTCCTCCTTCTTCTGGGCCTCCTCGAAGTCCTTCCCCACCCCGGCCAAGTTGCGGAGGACTTCTCGGGTCTCGCGGATGGTGAGGGCGACGGACTGGTCGGCGGGGGCCTTCTTGCGGCGTTTGGCGCGGGCGGCCTCGCGGCTGTAGCCCTTCTTTTTGCCGCCGGTCGAGGCGGCCTCGGTCCGCTCCTTGATGTACTCGTCCTGTTCGGCCTCGGTCATCTCGAACATTTCGCGGGCCTCGGTGTAGCCGATTTTGCGGTCGTGGATGAGTTTTTGAACGTGCGGCCGGAAGTCCGCCATCTTCGACATCTCGGTCACCCAGGCATTGGACCGGCCCAGAGCGGTCGCGACGTCCTTCTTCATCATCCCGTGTTGGGCGGTCATGACGTGGATGACGCGGGCGTAGTCGATGGGCGACATCTCGAACCGCTTGATATTCGCCGCGGCTCCGGCGAGGAAGGCCCGCGCATCGCTCATGTCGACCTTCATGGCCTTGACCTTCATCCGGCGATTGTGGGTCGTGTTGATGTGTTCGACCGCCATAACGCGTGTGTGGCCGTCGATGACGACCTTCTTCTCGTCGATCACGCGGTACAGGATCGGTTGGATCTGGCCATTGAGGAGGATGTCCTTGGCGAGATCGGCGACGTCCTTGGCCAACACCTTGAACCGGCGGACCTGGGAGTCATCGTCAAGTACCAGTTGGGAGGGGAGGAGTTCCTCGATCTCATCGGGGAGTTCGATGGGTTTGACGTCCTCGATGGTTATGGCGGGGGTCTGGGCCGCCGCGGCGTCGTCGATCACGTTTGAGGCGTGCAACGAATCCTGGGTCTGGTCGATTGCTTCAGTTGTGGTCACTAAAAAGGTCTCCTGAATTGAATTTAGTTCGTTCGTGGTTACTGCAATGGTGGGAAAGTGTTCGCCCTTTTCCCAGTCAATACGCGAGGTACGGAAAACTTACCGGATCACCAACTCTTCGTCGTCGACCGCGGCGAACGGGTCATTGTCGCCATCGTCGTCCTGGTCGTCCTCGTCTTCTTCCTCGTCCTCGTCGAAGTCGTCGTCCTCGTCATCGTCCAGATCGAGATCGAGGTCGTCGTCATCGTCATCGTCGGCAGTAGCGGTCACCGTCTCTTCGCCCTCGTCGCCTTCTCCGGCTCCGTCCGCGGTCTTGAACTCGACGTCTTCCATCTCGACATCCCCGACGCTCCGGCCGTCGACAATCCACTCGCCCTCCGCCAGAAGGCTAATGACGTTCTGGTCGTCGGTGGGGTCAACGTCGACGATGGCGAGGTAGCGATGTCCACCGACCTCTAACGTCGCCGGATCGCCGTACTCGACCAACTCCCCTTCTTCCCCTCCGTCCCCGACAATGCGGTAGACGTCATCCCCTAATTGCAACTTCGGCATGGTGAAAAATTCCTCCTTGGGAATAATGCGGTGAATTGGACGGTGAAGTCAAGAGGAGATTTTTCTCCCTCCGTACCTGAGGGCTTTACCTCTAAATTCAGGAGACGTGACCACCTTTTCAAGACCAACCCGGTCTTCCACCCTGAGATGGTCCGGCATCTTCACATAAGTACCGTATGGTAGTAATCTAACCGCCACTCGATACAATTCGTCAACATTGTGGGAGGAGTCCACCCAGAACCAATTCTCTGAGTGAGCATCCCAACAACCAGGATAGCAATCGCAGCTTAAGGGCATAATTTACTCCCAAACCCCGTCCTCTCCTTGCTTCAACTCCGTCACGCCCTCGGTCAACTGGGGAAGGTTCGGGTACACCGTCACCTCCCCGTCCTCCGCCCGGTTCACAAACGTACCCTCCCACCACTCGGTCCCGTCCTTCCGTCTCATCGGGACCGCGACCTTCACCAACTCCACCTTGGCCCTGGTCACCGCGACGTAGCAAAGATTGTCTTCCTGAGCGAGTTCCCAATCCTTCTTGGCCCACTTACTGGGCATGTATCGGTTCATCCCCACGACGAACACCCGGCCCCATTCCCGGCCCTTCGAGCGATGCACCGTACAAAGTCTCAAAATATCGCGGTCGCTATTATCGCCAAAAAGAAAGTCGATCTTGTTGACGAGGTCCGCCGTCGTCTTCACCGACCGGTACCCGCACAGATCCCGCAACGTCTCACACCGGTCCTCCAGACTGTCCGCCTTGGCTTCCTTCCCCGCCTCCCTCAACCGGGCCGTCTCGACCTCCTGGTACGCGTCCAACTTCTCCAAAAACGCATCCACCCCGAGGGCATCACCGTCCTGGTCCCACTTGGTCGCCAAGCCAATCAACCCCTTCGTACTCGCCCCCTCGACCATACACGGGATGTCGAGTTCCCGTAACCGCCCCGCCACGCCCACCAGAGGCCGGGTATTCCGGCACAGAATCACGTCGTCCGGGGTCAACTGTCCCTTCTTCGCCATCTCCCACAGATCCGTGTGTTTGATCGTCGTGACCTTCCCCAACGGGGCCGACTCATGGGCCTCGTACTTCGGCACCCACGTCTTCGCCTCCTCGACGATCATGACCGGACACCGGTACGTCACGCTCAACGGCAACTCCGACGAATTGAGGTCCCGTTTAATCACATCCATCGCGTCCGCGGTGGCCCCGGCAAACCCGTAAATCGCTTGATGCGGGTCCCCCACTGCCACCATCCTGGTCTTCTCGTGCATCATCGCGTAAGCAATCAACCGTCTCGCCGTATTCGTGTCCTGGGCCTCGTCGATCATCACCCACTCGTACTTCTTGAAGGCCGCCTTGAAAAAGAGTGGCGCGAGAAGCATGTCATCAAAGTCAATCGCCTTCTCGCATTGCTCCAAACTCGCCCGGTACGCCTTGATGCACATTTGAATGAACGCCTCAGTCGTGATCGCCCCCGGAATCTCATCCCTCATGTCATAGAAGTCGATGATGTCCTTCCACGCCTTCTCATCCCCGACGCCCGGTTGTCCCTGGACCCCCAAACACGCCTGTTTCGCGTAACTCACCGTCTCGCAGATCGCCCCCACCAGCTTCCGATCCCACAACCCGGCCGCGGTCACGCCCTTCGCGATCACCCGCATCTTCCCGCCCTCGACCTTCGCCCCCGGAGCCAACCCTCTCCACGCCGCAAACCCGGCCGAGTGCATCGTCCCGCCCTTCACATGCCATGACCCTTGTGCCTTCAACCTCGACACAAATTCATCCGCAATCGCCTTGTTAAACGCCCCCATAAACGCCGACCCCTTGATGATCTTTGCAATCTCCATCAACGTCGTCGTCTTCCCCGTCCCCGCATACGCGATGAGGTTGAGAGACCCTTTCCCATTCCTCACCCAGTCAAACACCACCTCCTGTTGTGGCGACGGCTTAAATGTCTTCATCGGTGTCATATTGTGGTAATTCCTCCCACCCCAATCATCGCCCAACTCCCCGAAATTTTTGCGGGTGAATCGTACCTAGATGAGGGGAAAAAGTACTTAGGACTTAGGGAATGATTCCTTCCACCTCTTCCGTTCGAGACACTTCTCGCAACGGCAGTAATGGTCCATGAAGTCGTAGCGCCATGAGGTGAGGCGGGAGACGAGACTGGAGAGGGTGTGGTCGACCCACCCGACGATCTGGTAGGTGTAGTCGACCCAGGCCGGGGCTCCGAGGAATTTACGTTTCATCAAATGCGTCCTTGTTCTCTGAGGTGGTCGGTTATGTCGTCCCAATTGTCGGCGGCGGCCTTGATGTAGCGTTTAGCATCCTCCTCACGTTCGACGGCAGCGGCCCATTTATCGACGTCACGAACGGCAAAGACGGCGTCACGGATGAGACCGACGATGACCGCGGGTTCGAGGGCGTCGAGTTCCCAACTCTCCTCACCGTACTTGTCCATGTACGCCGTAAAGCGGGCGTTGGTGGTCTTAGCCGGGTTGGGAGGTGGGTTGAATTGCCGGATCTGGTCCATGTTGAGGGCGAGGCGTTCCATGAGGATGGCGGAGCCGGTGAAGAGGTTGAGACGGTCCTGGATGTCTCGCGTCATGTCGAGACCGGAGGGGTCGTGGTCACCCAGATGGAAGACGATGGGTATCTGACCGTTCTTTCGATGCCGCCTCAACCTCATCGCTCCGGCCCACATCTCCGACGCCGACGTGTAGCCGCGGCAGGAGAAGTATGGGATGTCCAACTCCTCGCAGATTCCGGCGATGACCCCGACCAATGCATCCTTCTCGATCCAGACCTCAGGGCGGTAGGTTTGGTCGTCCCATTTGTCATGTTGGAAGGAGTTGGCCGCGGTCGCGATGATCTCGTCAGGGGAGCCCCAATGAGAGTTCTGGCGGACGTTGCGGGTACGGTCTTCGAGATGCTCCCAGTCGATGAGACCGGCAAGGCGGGCGTCGTTGATGAGGGAGCCCAGGTTTTTGTAGGACTTCTCGTTGTTGGGGATGATGTCGCGGGAGACGAACTGGTAATAGAGTTGGCGCAAGGTGAGGGTGAAGCCTTGGGCGGAGTAGGAGGCGATGATCTCATTGGCCTGGGTGATGAGGTCGTGGGACCGGGCGGAGAACTTTTTGAGGATGTAGCAGATTTTAGGCATACCGAGTCACCCACTCCTTCCAAACGTTCACGACCGGTTTGTTGGTCGCCACCGCGTACCTCACACAATTCGCCGTCCCGCCCTCTTCCCCGCCGTTGTAGAGGGCGATGACCATGTCGGCGTTATCCACCATCCACCGGTTCCGCAACTCCATCTTGTACGGCTGATAGCCGCCGGTGGAGACGATCTCGATGTCCTGGGCGGCGTCGAGGAGCCGGAAGTAGATGTCCTGGTATTCCTTGTTCCACATCTTCTCCTGACCGAGGAAGGGGATCGCGGCGATGTAGGGGATCTCCAACTCCTTGCACGCGAAGGCGACGGCCATATCCCACCCGAGGGCCATGCCGGTAATCACGGTCATCGGCGTCCCGTCCTCCTCGTGGTACTGGAGGCGGTAACGCATCGTGCGGAAGGCGAAGTGGTTGAGGCGTTGGGTGGCGTCCACGCTATAGCCACCCAGTTTGTCGGGCCGATGCCCGGTGATTGCGTATCTCATTCGCGATCCCTCCGTTCTCCTGGTACGGGTTGGAGAGGCGCGGTCTCGACCGGGTTCTCCTTCACCGTCATGTCCGCGGCGACACCACTAGACTTGATCGGGGCATTGGTCAACTCGATGCCCTCGATCCACTCAAACCCGCGGTCACACCTCAATGGGCAATTTTGAAATAACCGCCCCTTGTTCTCTCCGTCCTTCTTGACGATGAACGCCTTCCGGACTTGGCCACATCCTGGGCATCTGGTCAACTTCATCCCAACCCGATACAGGAGCCTGAGGATCGCCGTCATCCGCCTCTCCCACCCGGCCACCCTGGTCGTCCACTTCGTAATCTTGGACGCCATCGGTTCCCCGGTCTCCGCCACCACCAACCAACACCGGATCGAGTCCTCCCCGACCGCGGCGGACGTCCCGTCGACGTGGATGGAGGACCGGATCATGATCTTGAGCGGACAGAAGATGTTGGGGACGGCGATGGAGTAGGTGTGTTCGCCGCCAACCAAGCCTTCGTACTTCCAGAGGGGGAGGCGAGGCTCTTTATCCCGGTGGGTGGGGAGGGCGGCCTCGAATTGTTCGCGCGTGAACTGGACGATTGGCATGACGATTACGCCACCCTCCCCTTAATCTTCGCTACCGCCTTCTCCAACTCCTCATGGAACCGTTTCGGGACGCGATTATCCCCATCATCAAACATCTCCGGCAACTTCATCGTCTCCATGTCCACATACGCCCACGACCGCTTCTCCAAGTTGTCATCGAATGAACTGAACACGTCCCGGACCAACACGATGAACTTCTTCAACCCCTCCCCCGGCGTCAACGCCAAACAGTTTTCCAGGGTGTCGTAGTGGTGATCGTGTACGTCACCGTGTTCGTCAATCGTCTCCGCATCCCACTCGTACTTCACTTTGAACGCCATGACTACGCCGCCTTCCTTTCCGCCGCGACGATCCCCACCGCGATCTTAAACATCTCCTCGAACGTCATCGTCGTCAAATCCACCTCCCGCCCCAACTTCTCCATCAACGCCTCGCCCTTCTTCACACTCACGCCCATGTTCCGCAACGCACTCACCACGTCCCCAATCGCCGGGTTCACGGTCCGGGTCTGGGACGAGGCCGCCATCGCCATCTTGACCGGTGCCTGGGAGAGATCCTTCGCCGCGGCCTTCTGGTGGTTCCTGTACTGGGCCGCGATGTCCTCCATCGTCTTCGTCACGACCCACAACATCTTCGCCGTCTTCTTCGGCATCGCCGCAATCGGGATGACCACCGCGGCCACCCCCATCACCACCCCAATCACCACCGCGGTCGCCGTCGCCCCGCCGGTCAGGTAAACGGCGAGGGTCGGGATCGCCGCCCCCGCCAACATCGCCATCGCGTACTTAATCATTGCCGTTTTCCCTTCTTCACCCAGATCACCTCCGGCTCCGCCATCTTCCCCTTCGCCGTCTCATCCACGATCACGATCACCCCGGTCTCCTTGTTCTCCTGGACCCATTCGATCATCTGGTGAAGGTACTCCGTCTTATGGAGAGCCTGACCCGTCCTTCCTTGTTTGAAAAACCAGGACCTCATCCCCCCACCTCCGTCGCGACCGGTCTCCGAACCGTCGCCCACTCCGACTTATTCCGGATACTCACCTGGGTCATGTGGTCACCCTTCTCGCCACAAATAACCTCATACCGGTACTTCCCCGGCACCAGCTTCTTGATCGGAAGCCACAACACCGGATCGTACTTGCTCATACGAAACCGGAGAACGTCCCCTACTTTCAACTTGTCGGCGGGAACGGTCAGAGTCTCAAAGGTCATCGCCAAAATTCCTCCCACCAGAATCTTAACCTCGATCCCCGAAAATTTTGCGGGTGAATTTGACTTAGAAAGTACCGTAGAACTTTAGTCCTGGTGGTCGGTGTCGGGTGGACATTGAGGGCAGGGGATGGCGGAGCGTTCATGGTGATGGAGTTTGACGAGGTGACCGCATTCGAGATAGACGGTCTCGATGTTGCGCGGGTCCTCGGGGGCGTGGTAGCGGCGGAGGATGCGGCGATAGGGGATTGGGTAGTGGGTGGAGCCGCGGGGATGCTCCGACTTACGGAGTTTGCTGAGACTGTAAATGAGAAAGGCGATTGCGGCGAGAATGATGATGCACTTGTAGGTGTAGAGTGTGAGTTCTTGAGGGGTCATTGGATGGTTTACCTTTTTAGAGATAGCGGTCTTTGAAGGTGGCTTTGACGATGTCGTAGGCCCAGTCGTAAAGGTCGGGGTGGGTGAGGGTGACGGAGCCGAATTGGGATTGTTCGAGGAAGAGGATGGAGCGGGCGAGGACGAGGGCCTCCTCGGGACGCATGATGAGGACCCGTCCCCCAAAATAGTCAGGAGGGATCGGGAATGAGATGCGGCGGGGTTTGGTGGTTAATGGAGTGTGGTTTACGTTCATGATATAGGCGTAGATTTTGGTGTAGTCCTTTTTCCTGGGAGGGGGATAAAAGTCTGGGTCCTCTTGTTTGATTTCGTTGAAGATTTTGGTGGCGACCCAGACAATAGCATTGGTGCCGGTGTTTGTTACCCGCCGGAGACCGGAGTCGACTATGAGGTTAAGATCGTGAAGTTCTGTACAACGAGTGGAGCAACTATTAACTTGAATGCCGGTACCTTTGAAAATCTCCCAGATGTTGGCACCGTAGCCGCCACACGATTCGATGAAGTTGGGAACGATGATACGGTCCTTGTTGTGGGATTCAGTGTTGGACGCCGCGGCGTGGGAGGTGTCCGGGTCGGTTTTACGGGCCGTGTGGCGCATATAGGGGGTTTACCTTATTTGAGATCGCTCCAACGTTCGGCAATGTCGGATGAGGATTTGATCGGGATGGAGATGGGGGTGGCCCCTTCCATGATTTCGGAGGCGACGTCGGCGTAGTCGCGGGCTTGGCCGCGGTCGAGTTCGTGCATGAGTTCGTCGTGGATTTGGAGGAGGGGGAGGCAGACGCAACCGGGGCCGGAGTTGAAGAAGTCGGAGATGGGGTCGAGTTCGGCCATCGCCAACTTGATCGTCCCCTGGGCGGAGGACTGGACCCCGTGGTTACCGGCTTTACGGAGACCTTCGTTTTTGATTCGTTTGTGTGCGCTGTAGACCTCGGGGACGTGGCGGAAGCGGCCGAAGGCGTCCCATACCTTTCCCCAACGACGTGCGCGGGAGAATTGCAACTCCATCCATTCACGGATGCGGTTGTAGACGCCGTACCATTGCTCGATAAGTTTTTCGCAACGGGAGAGGGTCCATTGGGACTCGAAGTCCTGACGCTCTTTGTCGGACCAATTGGGGTCCTTGGAGAGCATGATGGAATCGTAGAGGCCCTGGGCGGTTTGGCCGTAGAGGATGCCGAACCCGATGGTTTTGGAGGGGAGACGTTCAAATTGGGTGAAGTATTTGTAGGTGGCTTCTTCGGCGGAGGTGGCGAGGCCCTTTTTGACTTTTTTCTTGAGAGCGGTGATCTCGTCGAGGGAGCGGCCGAAGATTTCGCAAGCGGTACGGTCGTGGACGTCTTCTTCGCGGATGAAGACCCCCATCATAGTCGGGTCCTGGGCGAGGTGGGCGGCCCATCGCATCTCGATCTGGGAGAGGTCGTTGGAGACGAGGACGTTGCCGGGGGAGGCGATGAAGGCGGCGCGGATGAGTTTTCCGAGGAGGGAACGGGTGGGGATGTTTTGAAGATTGGGGTCGAAGGAGGCCAACCGGCCGGTTGCCGCGGTCGTGACGGAGAAGCGGGTGTGGATGCGGTGGGTGATGGGGTCGGCTTGGAGTTGGAGGGGGCGGACGTAGGTGCCGACTAGTTTGGCGAGTTCGCGGTAATCGAGGATGAGGCCGCAAGCGGGATGACGGTCGCGATACTTTTCGAGGATGTCGCCGCCGGTCGCGAATTGGTCGCTACCTTCGGAGGCGGTCATGGCGACCGGGTCGGAGCCCTGGATTTTGAGGTGTTGGAAGAGGAGGCGGCCGACTTGGTCGGGGGACCCGATGTTGAAGGGGCGATAGACGCCTTTGTGGAAGTCCTGGTAGGCGGGGCCGATGGAGGCCATAACCGCGGCTTCGAGACCCAGGAGACCGCGGAACTCACGGTCCTTACCGTCGATGGTGCGGTGGAAGGTGTAGGAGGTGAAGTCGGTTTCGAGGGAGGCAAGGTAGGGGAGATCGACCCGGATGCCGTTGCGGTGGAACTTGGCGATCATCGGGAGAGCCCCGAAGTCCAGGCGGCGGACGTTGATGGGGGAGGGCCGGTCAAAGTAACGGACCCCGTTGTAGAGCCTCATAGGTTCTTCTTGTGGTGATCGAGGAAGTCCGTGAAGCGGGGGAGTTGAGGGTCGGCGTAATGGTAGCCACTCCGCTTGATGGCGGCGTGACATTCCTTCTCAAATTCGGCAAGCCGGTAAAGGTCGGTTCCCCCGTCCTTGCCGCTCTCCTCGATGAGCATGGCCGTGGCCTTCTTCGTCATCGGGCCGAGTTCGGAATGATACCCGCACATCCGGTCTGTGGCTCCGGCAATGTAGCCGATGCACGCCCACATCACCGCGGGGGTCATGACGGTCAACGTCGATTCCGGGATCGTCAAAAGGTCCGTCGTGATCGAGCGGTAGGGAGGGCACCCACAAAACACATCCTCCTGGCCACATTGCGGACAATAATCTTTGTGGTATCCGCGATCCAGACTCATTTAATCCCTTTCGGTGTGTGTTGATCCAGAAGGCGGTCATACTTCCGTCTCAACTCCAACACGTCCTGATATGCCGCCGACCACCCATACGACCCCTTTTTTGCTGGTCGTTTGGTGGCTCCCAATGCGGCGGAGGAGCATCCGGCGAGTTGAACTGTGAGTTGTTCGATGTGGCCTCGTTGTACGGCAAGCGCCCTCAACACTTGGTTGCTCATAACCCGCGGTGCGGGGGAACCCTTCTTGGCTTTCATGTTTTCGTCCTTTCTTTGCTTTTTACTTCCATTTCGGTGTCACGGCTACGTCTCAGACACCGGTTAAAACCCCTGAATTTGCCCCGCCGGACGATGCTGGTGAGGTTCCCGGCCCTTTCCCCATGTCCCAGGAACCCCACACCCCTTACCGGCGCGTTCTGGCGCGTTTCTTGTGGGCCGCCGCGACCGGCTCCGTGACCGGCTCCGATTTTGCGGCCGGAACCGCTCCCGACCCCGTCGCCATCGCCCTACGTGCGGCGAAAATCTTCTCTTCCTTCTCGTTGATCTCCGCCATGTTCTGGGCGATCTGAGAGTTCATGATGCTTTTGGTTTTTTTGATCCCCAGAGCGGCAAGGAAGGAGCCGGTCGTGGTGGACTGATCGAAGGAGTCGGCCGTAGGCTTGGGATTGGCGCGGATCGCCTCGATCTTGTCACGCGTCTCTTCCATGATCCGGAGGTTCGATTTGATCTCGTCCTGACGGATCGTTTCGAGGATCTCGAACGCGGGACCGAGATCGATAAAATCGTCTTTGGCGGTCATAATCATGACACCCCCTCCCTCGCTATGTCGTACCACTTATCGGACCTCGACGCCGGTTTGGGTCCGCGGCGCGGCTTGGTGCGGATGTGACTGTGATAAATCGTCAGGAACGTGATGATATTGGGGAGGTGGTAGTCGGAGGCGATCTCCATGGCCCGCTCGATGGTGTCGAGTTGCGGGTTGCCGCCGACCATACCTCCCTCGATCTTTTGGAGCGCAACCTCGGAGAGTCCCAGTTTTGCGGCCATCTGGGCGCGGGTGAGGTAGGCAAACCGGCGAAGGTCAGAGAACGCCTGGGCCGGGGAGATGTAGCGGGGAGCCTCGCGCGGTTGCGGACGCCACCGTTCGAGGATCATGGCGATGATAACGGCCCCCACATTCGTTGCCGTCTGTTTTGCCGTTGTCTTTGTCGTGGTCACAATCTCACGTCTTTCAGCGACACATTGATCGAGTCGGTCTTCACTTCCGGCGGCAACTGGAGGACTTCAAGAGCCCGGTCACCCCTTGCGATCTCCCATACGGCGTTTATGATCCCGGACTCGATCTGGGCACAGAGGCCGGGGTTGATCGTATGCCACGTAGCCTTAGGCGGCCCCCACGGTCCGCTATCCACCGCCCGGTCGTAAATCATGTGATGCGAGTAATACACCCTCAACCCGTCGTCCCCCATGACGAGGTAGCAGACGATCTCACTCTTGGATCGCGACGTGTGGAGGATCGGGATCTCGACCCTCCAAGCCTTCGGGTTGTCTGTAGCCGTGACCAATTCGTTCTCCCTTCCTGTATATTATATATATATCACGTATCTCTTACGAGTACCACTACTCTTTACTAACTTCACAGGAGCAAAATAGTCCGTAATCACCACATAACACAACCACTTATACCCAAAAATTAACGTTTTTAGTGTGCAAAACATTCCCGATTCACCCGATTCACCGGGATTTTGTAAGTATTTGTCCTACAGATTTTTCCGAGCGGGTGGCCTTTTTCAAAATTGCAGAAATTTTGCGCGGTGAAATTTGGCACGCAAAATCGACGGGATCTGGGCGGATCTGGGCTATGGCCGGTACGTGTTGAGGTACCTGGAGAGCCGTAAAGTGGCGTCCGCGTCCCCACACGCGTATGGGATGAGTTCGGATTCCGGGACCAGAAGGATCGATTTTTCGGGTACCGGGCCGATCATCGTGGTCATGAGGTCCTTTTCCCAGGGGTGCCATTCCTCAATCCGGGACCAAGGGGACCACTTCTTTTTCGTCAATTTTGCGGGTGAATTGGTCGGGGAGAGGAGGGATTGGGTGGTTTCGGAGAGGAGGGTGGTGAGTTTTTTTAGGAAAAAAGAGGTGGCGCGGTCGGGGGTGGGGAGGCGGCGGCGGGTGAATTTGGGGCAGGGGCAAACGTTGATGAAGGTGGGGGTGGTGAGGTCGTGTTGACAGGGGCCGGTGAGGCGGCCGGACTTGCCGCGGGGAGAGTGGAGGGATTGGGGGTGACCGCAGATGCAAGTGGGGACGGGGTCTTTGGTGAAACCGGCACCAACTAAGTCGATGACGGAGGTGAGGTAGTCGTGGATGAGGGGGAGGGCGTGGGGGGTGACGAGGTCGTCGAAGGACTTCATGGTCATGGAGAGGTGGCGGTAGGCGAGGGTTTTGAGGCCCAGGTCGCCACGGGCGGAGCCGGAATCGTCGGAGTCGCCGCCGCCGCCGATGCCCAGGTTGTAGGCGCGGACCATGGTGTCGGAGAAGCGGCGGGGGTCGATGGGGTGGCCGAGGATGCGGTAGGGGTCGACGTCGGCGAGGTAGTTGTGGAAGGTGAGGAGGGGGCGGAAGTGGCGGAGGTAGGAGAAGAAGGCGGAGAGGACGGTGGGGGAAGAGGCGTAGATGAGACGGCCGGTGCCGGGGGTGTGGGAGAAGGTGAGGCAGAGGGGGGAGGTGGAGGTGATAAATTCGGTGTCGGTGCCGAACTCGTAGAAGCGGCCTTCGCCGACGTTGCGTCCATAGGTCCATTCGGAGGAGCCGCGGAGGTAGTCGGAGAGGTCGTGGACGGTGCGGAGGACCTGATAGTCGGGGGTGGGATAAGGATCTGACGGCCATTCAAACGTCCCATTGTCGAGGTCACGGAGGAGGTGTTTGAGGGCCTCGAAGTCTTGGCGGAGGGGGATCATGTAGGCGGTCGAGTGGAGACCGGCGGAGGGGTGGAAGGTGGGGAAGACGATGCCGGACCAGTCGCCGTAAGAGGACCATTGGGGAATGCCGCGGTGGAGGGAGAGGGAGATGTTGGGGAAGAGGGACGCGGAGACGGCCCCCATGGTGACGATGATTTCGGGTTGGAGGCGGCGGAGGAGGGCGGGGAGGTGGTGGGAGGAACAAGCGGCGGCTTGTTCGGGGGTGGGGTTGTTGTAGCCTTTATCGCTGCAACAGACGGCGTTGTAGACGGCGACGTTTTCGCGGTAGAGGGCGGCCAAGGGGAGGTAGGAGTCGTTAAACTCGATGCCGGTTTTGCCCCGGTCGGCGAGGGGGGTCCCGGAGCGGTCCTCTTCGCGGGAGGGGCGTTCAGCGAGGAAGAGGATGCGGCAGGGGGAGGGGCCGGAAGGGGGAACCCGGTCCCGGCCGGGGACGTGGGGGCAGATGGAACAGTAGAGACCGGACATATTAGCAGGCACACTCGCAAGGTTTAGGATTAGAGTCTTCGGTGATTTGGAGACCTTTGATTCGTTTTTTGGCATCGGCCCAGAACTTGGCCGGGGGAATGTGTTCGGTGGGGATGACACCGGCCTCACGCATTTGGATGAAGAGAGGTTCGAGTTCGTCTAAGGAGACGCCTTTGATGATGGTGTAGCCGATCTCGTCCTCTGCGATTTTGGCCTTGGCCCATACATCAGGGCGAAGACAAAAGACACAGTACCAATGTTGACGGCCGGCTTTAAGGCATCCGATACAGTTGGCGTGTTTGAACTGTTCGTAGGTGTTGGGGCGGAGGATGCCGATCTCCTCAGTGGTGTAGATGGTACGGGGGGACCAGAGGGCGACCGGGTAGTCGGTACGGAATCCCATGAGTCCGAGGATTGTGGACCGGCGGGTGATGCGGTCCTGTTCGTTGGAGTCGAACCCGTAGTAGATGGTGACGGAGGAGGGGGAGTGGAAGCGGCGGAGCCATTCCTCGAATGGGCGGGTCTTGAGACGGTTGGTACAGAGGGCTGTGCCGTTACCGACTTTGAAGGCTTTGGCCTCGATGACTACGTCGAATTGATCTTTGGTGTCCCAACCCGGCATGTTGACGTAGGTGATGGGGAGGGAGAGGTAGTCGGCTACTTCTTGTTTGAAGCGTTTGATGTCGGGGGATTCGGAGCGGCCGATGATGTCGTGATTGACGAGGAGGACTTCATCGTTGGGGAACCGGCGGCGGACCTCAATGGCAGAGATCGCGGAGGAGTGGCCGCCGGAGTAGCAACAGATGTGGGTGGGCATGGTGGTAGTTTAGGGCGGGGTGGTGGGGGCGGTCAATAAGTTAGTTCACCTATGTATCCTTTTTGAGGTTGGTGATCTTGCGGTTAAGATACCACGCCGCCTTCTCGTGGTCCTGGAGGCCGCTGTTGCCGGGTTTGCGGCCGGAGCGGAGGATGTATTTGATGACTTGGCCGTCGAGGAAGTCGAGACCGTAACGTTCGATGATGCACATGACGTCGTCGCCCCGGTAGTGGGAGGGGTTGATGGGGTCGTCTGAGGTGGGGATTGGGGAGGGGGTGGTGGGGGAGGGGATGGCGTTGTTGGTTACTGTTTTGAGGAAGTCGGTGCAATCGGAACAGAGGCCGGTCATGGGGTTGACGAACTCGTCGACGATTGTTTTGAGGAAGTCGGTGCAATCGGAACAGAG
>Ga0209062_1000990_pt1 | contig 60334 bp, 50 predicted proteins | sample Coa_R2_2_FD_187158 | JGI IMG/M metagenome (GOLD analysis project Ga0209062, IMG submission 187158) | Surface soil microbial communities from Centralia Pennsylvania, which are recovering from an underground coalmine fire - Coalmine... | ecosystem: Environmental > Terrestrial > Soil > Unclassified... | reverse complement strand
CGGCCTCATCATCGATGCGGGCGTGCGCGACGTGGCGACGCTCACCGAGATGAAGTTCCCCGTCTGGAGCAAGGCGATTTGGGCGCAGGGCACGGTCAAGGCGAGCCTGGGATCGGTCAACGTGCCGATCATCTGTGCGGGTCAGCGCGTCGAGCCCGGCGATGTCATCGTGGCGGACGATGATGGTGTCGTCGCGGTGAGCCGCGCCGATGCGGCCGCGGTGGCCCAGGCTGCCAAGAAGCGGGTGGACAGCGAGGAGGCGAAGCGCAAGCGCCTCGCCGCCGGAGAGCTCGGCCTCGATCTCTACGAGATGCGCGAGAAGCTGAAGGCGCTGGGACTCGAGTACAAATGAACGGGCATGGGCAAGCGGGAGCAGCGGACGATGACCCTCTCTCTGTATGACGCGACGGTTCTCAACTATCGACAGACCCTCGGGGCCGTTGCCGGCCTGCTCGGTAAGGCAGAGGCCTTCTGCAAGGAGAAGAGTCTCGCGCCGGAGGACATCATCCAGGCGCGGCTCGCCCCGGACATGCTGCCCTTCAGCTACCAGGTGAAATCGACCGCGGTGCATTCGCTCGGCGCGATCGAGGGTGTGCGGCGCGGCGTCTTCTCGCCGGACATGACGCCTCCTCCGGATACCTTCGCGGCGCTCAACGCCCGCATCTCCCAGACCCTCGCCGCGCTCGAGGCTGTGACGCGGGCGGAAGTCGATTCATTCATCGGCCGGGACATGCGTTTCGAGGTTCGCTTCGAGGGCGGCGAGCGGCGCATCGACTTCACCGCCGAGAATTTCCTCCTCTCCTTCTCGCTGCCGAACTTCTACTTCCACGCGACCACCGCCTACGACATCCTGCGGTGGAAGGGTGTCCAGATCGGCAAGCGCGATTTCCTGGGAGCGCTGCGGGCGAGGACGTGAGGCGCCGGGTCGCGAGCGGTCGGCCTCTCGAGCCTGGCGAGCCTGGCGAAGTAGACGCCGCACGATCCGCACCGGACCGAGTCCTCCTGCTCATGACCGCAATTCGGACATCTCACGATCGAGCTTATAGCAGCGCTCGCGGTACGGTTCCTACGAACGGATAGCCGCTTCCGGCAAGAGCCGCAGGCGATCTGCCGCCCACCGCGCGACGGCTCTCCGCTTCGAACGCTATCGGCTTCCCGGCGGGAGCGACTGGATCGGCGCGCAATTGGTGCGGCCGGACATGACGCAGTCCTGCAGCCGAGCGGCGCGCCCGAGAACGCGAACGAGGACCATGCCCCCGAGCACCAGGAGGAGAGTGATGAGCAGGCCGATGAGCGCACCCCAGCGGGGATCGGGAACGCGCGGGTGGCCGGGCTCGTCCGCTCTACGCGGCAGGAAGCACAGCCTCGGTACGCCGAGGAAGGCGGCGAAGGTGCGCAGGCTCGACATGCGTCGAGCAACAGCTTAGACCAGCTGCGGATCGGGGTGAAATCGAGCGATCCCCTATATGCCGGTGATCAGGTAGCCGATCGCGGCGATGCGCGCAAACGACGCGCTCGTTTCGTCGACGAAGCTCAGGGCCTGAGGCGTGAGGATGACCGACCGGGTGCCGCGCCGGACGAGCGACATGCCGACGGCAGGTTCGAGCTGGCGGACCCGCTCGCTGACGGAGGACTTGGAGATGCCGAGGCGGCGCGCCGCCTGGGTGAAGCTTCGCGTCGCAGCGATGATCGTCAGGAGATGCCGATCGGTGATCGAATCCGCAACGCGCGACTTGCTCATGGGACCCCGGAATGCGCCGGCAACACGCCCGCCATCGTTCATCTTAGCGAACAATGAGGTCGCGGCCCCGGCACTTCCGGATGCCGAGGCCCCTGTGTAGCCTCTGACGATCGTTCCTTCGTTCCGCGGGCCCGAGATGTCACAGCCCGATTTCTATTGCAGCCAGGTTCCCGTCTGCCATTGGATCGGCGGCCGGCGTTTCAACCTGGCCGGCGCGCGCATGCAGGACGTGTTCAATCCGGCCTTGGGCGAGGTGGCGCGGCAGGTCGCGCTCGGGGGCCAGGCGGAAGTCGAACGAGCCGTCGCCAGCGCACGCGCGGCGTTCCCGGCCTGGGCCGATCTGCCGCCCGTGCGGCGCGCGCGATGCCTGAGCAGGCTCGTGCAGCTGCTCGATCGGCATCGCGACGATCTCGCGGCGATGGTCACGAGCGAGCACGGCAAGACGCTCGCAGATGCCCACGGCGAGGTCGCGCGGGGAATCGACGTCGTGGAGTTCGCCTGCGCCATCCCCGAGCTGCTGAAGGGCGAGCTCACCGAGCAGGTCTCGACCGGCATCGACAACTGGACGCTGCGGCAGCCGCTCGGCGTCGTCGCGGGCGTCACTCCGTTCAACTTCCCATGCATGGTGCCCTGCTGGATGTTCCCGCTCGCTCTTGCAGCCGGAAACACGTTCATTCTGAAGCCGAGCGAGCGCGACCCCTCGGCCTCGTTGCTGCTCGCCGAGCTCCTGCAGGAGGCGGGCGTACCGGACGGTGTATTCAACGTCGTGCAGGGCGGCAAGGATGCGGTCGATGCGCTGCTGAATCACGCAGACGTGAAGGCGCTGAGCTTCGTCGGCTCGACGCCCGTCGCACGGTACATCTATCAACAGGGCGCCGCGCGCGGCAAGCGGATCCAGGCTCTCGGCGGCGCGAAAAACCATGCCGTGGTGATGCCCGACGCGGATCTCAGCCAGGCCGTGGACGGCCTCGTCGGCGCCGCATACGGATCGGCGGGCGAGCGTTGCATGGCGATCAGCGTTGCCGTGCTGGTGGGCTCGGTCGCAGACGAGATTGTGCCGGCGCTTGCCGAGCGGGCGCGAACGCTCAGAATCGGCCCCGGCACCGCACCCGGTGTCGAGATGGGACCCGTGGTGACCCGGCAGGCCCTCGAGCGCATCGAAGCTTGCATTCAGTCCGGGGTCGACGAGGGCGCAAGCCTGATCGTCGATGGCCGCGGCCACACCGTGCCGGGATACGAGCGCGGCTTTTTCTTGGGCGGCACCCTGTTTGACCACGTCAGGCCCGGCATGCGGATTCTGCGCGAGGAGATCTTCGGGCCGGTGCTGTGCTGCGTGCGGGTGAAGGACCTCGCCGAGGCCATCGAGCTCACCAACAGCCACGAGCTTGCGAACGGCGTCGCGTGCTACACCCGCGACGGCCACACGGCCCGCGAGCTCGCCCGGCGAATCGAAGTCGGCATGGTCGGGATCAATGTCCCCATTCCGGTGCCGATGGCGTGGCACGGCTTTGGCGGCTGGAAGGGCAGCCTCCTCGGCGACACCCACGTCTACGGCCGCGAGGGCGTCCGCTTCTACACCCGCCAAAAGTCGATCATGCAACGCTGGCCGCAGAGCACACCGAAGGGCGCGGAATTCACGCTGCCTTCGGGGCGGTGAGGCTGTACGTGTGAGGCCGTACGTCGCTCTTGCCGCCTTCGAGGCTCATGACGAAGGCGAGCGGCGTAGCGTAATACCGTCCCGGGCCAAGAACGGGCAATCGCAGCATGCGGCGGTCGGCGTTGCCGAGCACGGCAACTCGGCGGTGCTGATCACGATGGTGCCGGGTGGGAAGCGGCTCGCTCGCCGACGCTGTGGCGCTCGTCGAGCGCGTGCGCGAGGCGGCGGCGCGAGGGGCCGGCGAGTGCCTCCAGGCGCCTGCCGCCGCGGTACCCGTGCCGATTGCCAGCATGGCGATCCGCGTGTATCCAAAGCTTCCACCCACGATCGAGGAGTGCATCACCGATCCTCGCGCCTCGAATGTCGCCGACTCCGTCATGTATCGCGAGGCGCTGGCCACGGCAGCAGAGAGGCGTGGTCGGTCCGTGCATTGGTATGAGCGCGAACGCGTACTGGGCGAGGCCGCTCTGGCGCTGCACGTCGAGGAGATCGATTCAGTCCTGCGCGAGACGAGCCGATCGCTCGGCCCGCCTTGGCAGGCGAGGCACAAGCTCGCAGCCGCCGCAGCCATCGCGGCCTGCGGGCGCCAATGAGCCGGAGGGGTCCGCTCCGCGGAGTTGATCCTATGCTGCCAAGGCGCTCCCCGAACCGTCATCAGGATAGCCCGGATGAGCGTTCGCCCACGTGACACGCAAGCTCACTCCCCCAGCGCCGCGGGCGCGCGCCCGGCGCGCTCCGGCGCTCTCGCCCCGCTGCGGCCCACGAGCGCGTGCAGCCGAGGGTAGTCGACCGCATTCTCCCACCTCGCGACGACGATCGTCGCGACCGCATTGCCGACGAGATTGACGAATGTCAGCGCCTCGGCCATGAGCCTGTGGATGCCGAGGATGAGCGCGATGCTCGCGACGGGCACGGTCCCGACTGAAGAGAGCGTGGCGGCGAGCACGACGAAGGCCGCTCCCGCAACGCCCGCCGCCCCCTTCGAGGTCAGGAGCAGCACGGCGGTCAAGCCCAGCTGCTGCGCGAGCGTCAGATGCGTATCGGTCGCCTGAGCGAGGAACACGACCGCGGTGGCGAGATACAGGCACGTGCCGTCGAGATTGAACGAGTACCCGGTCGGCACGACGAGCCCCACGACGGATTCCTCGCAACCGAGAGTGCGCAGCTTCTCGATCAGGCGCGGCAGCACCGTCTCCGTGGAGGTCGTCGCCGCGACGATCACGATCTCATCGCGAATGTATCCGAGCAGCCGCAAGAGGCTCACGCCGGCGCGGTAGGCGATCGCGCCCAGCACGAGGAACACGAACGCGAGCGATACCAGATAGAACTCCGCGAGCAGCTTCGCGAGGGCGAGGAGCGAGCCCGCGCCGAAGCGGCCGACCGTGAACGCGATGGCGCCGAACGCCCCGAGCGGCGCGATCCCCATGATGAAGCCAACGATGCGGAAGAAGACTTCCGACAGCAGGCCGACGAGCCCGACGATGGGGCGCCCGCGCTCGCCCATGAGAGAGACGGCGATCGCGAACAGAATGGACACGAAAAGCACCGGCAGCACATCAGGATGCGTGAATGCGCCGAAGAAGGTCTGCGGAATGACGCCGAGCAGGTAGTCGGCCACGCTCTCGTGATGCGCCCGAGCGGCGTAGTCGCCGACGGCGCGGACATCGAGCGCGCGCGGATCGACGTGCATCCCGGCGCCGGGATGGGCGAGGTTCACGGCAAGGAGCGCGACGATGAGCGCGAGCGTCGTCACCGCCTCGAAATAGACGAGCGCCTTCACCGCGACGCGGCCGACGCGGCGCATGTCGCGCATGCCCGCGATGCCGTGGACGACCGTGCAGAAGATCACGGGCGCCACGATCATGCGCACGAGCGCGATGAAGGCATCCCCCAGCGGGCGCATCCGCGCGCCCGCGGCCGGCCAGAGGATGCCGAGCGCGATGCCGGCCGCAGTGCCCACGAGCACCTGGAACCACAGCTGCCCGGCGAGCCGGCGTATCCGACGCGGCCCGCTCACGGGCTCTGCGCCCCGGCGCTGCGCACGTCCGCCGCAGGCCTGCCGGAGAGACCGCCGCGCATCAGGATCCGAACGGGGCCGGCAGCGGAATGGCGAGCTCGACCTGCCCGCGCATCGCCGGAAAGAGCGGCTGCGACTGGATGTGCACGCGGTACATCTGCACGTCGCGGAAGTAGCGCTGTAGCCGCTCGCCGCGCTTGCTGACGGAGGCGCCCGCCGCCTTGAACAGCATCTCGACCGCCTCGCAGGCCGCTCTGCAACCCTCGCGCGAAATGCTCCACACGCGCAGCGTGTCGGCCGCGGTGATCGGCCTGCCCTCGCGAGCCCAGCGCTCATTCAGCTCCATGCAGAGCCGCGTCGCCGCGAGCGTCAAGGCCTCCGCGGCGTCAGTCCGGCTCAGCGCCTCCCCGAGCGTCACCTGATTGTGCGGATCGTGCGAACGCGGCACCTGCGGATTGAAGGTGAGCTTCTTCGTCTTCAACAGATGCGTGAACTCCTCGAGCGCCGCGCGCGCGGTGCCCGTGAAGATCGCGCCGAACTCGCAGCTGAACCAGCCCGCGAGAATGCCGAGATACATCGGATTGCCGTGCGCGCGCGTGCCGTGCGTGCCGTCGGGCAGATGCTCGGAGGAGAGCATCACATTGGCGGGAACGAAGTGATGCTCCGGCACGAACACATCGGAGAGCTTGACGCTGTTCGAACCGCTCGCCTGCATCCCGAGGCTTCGCTCGCCGCCCCAGTCGGGCAGGATCTCGAGCCGCTCGCGCGGCACGACGAAGTAGACGTTCTGCGGCGCGCCATTCGCGCCGCGGATGAGCCCTGCGCCCATGAAGTGCGTGGACACCGGAATCCCGGACGCGAACGGATGCACTCCGTTCACGATGTAGCCTCCCGCGACGCGGCGGAACGTGCCGGCGGGTCCTGCGGTCATGGCGCAGCGGAAATCCCCTTCCGGACCGAACAGCTCGCGCTGCGCCTCGAGCGGCCAGTGCGAGGCGAGGACGAGGCCGTGGGAGGCCGCGAGCGTGAAGCACCAGCCGGCAGCCGGGTGGCCCTCCGCGAGCTCCATGACGACCCGGATGAACGTCTCGAGGGAGAACTCGTACCCGCCGAACATCCGCGGCTGCAGGATGCGATAGAACCCCCCGCGGAGCAGGCGTTCGTGGACCTCGTCGCTGTAGCGCCCGCGCGCGTCGCTTTCCTCCTGCTGCTCGCGCAGCAGCGGCTTCAAAGCGGCGGCGCGTGCGAGCAGCGTCTCGGCCGTGAGACCGGGCTCGGGCTGCGGCAGCGAATCAGCCGGCAGGATGCCGGCGGCCCCAGCGCCGCGCGCCGGCGCGCCGCCATCGCCGGCGCCGGCGCCGGCGGCATCGGCGGTCGATTCGATCTTTGACACGCGCGCTCCACTCGCCTGTCGGCTCAGAGCGCTGCCAGGCGCTGCTTCAATCGAGGATAGACTCTGTAGGCGTTCTCCTCGAAGAGCTTGCGCCGGTCGGCCTCGCCGAGCCCGAGCGCATCGATGTAACGCTTCGTATCATCGTAATGGTGCCCCGTCCGCGGATCGATGCCGCGCACGGCGCCGACCATCTCCGAGCCGAAGAGAATGTTGTCGATCGGCACGACCTCGAAGAGCAGCTTGATCCCAGGGAGGTGGTACACGCAGGTGTCGAAGAACACGTTCCCGAGCAGCAGCTCCTCGAGCGGCGGGCGCTTCATGTCCTGCGCGAGCCCGCGATAGCGCCCCCAATGATACGGCACCGCTCCGCCGCCGTGGGGGATGATGAACTTGAGCGTCGGGAAGTCCTTGAACAGATCGCTCGTCAGGAACTGCATGAACGCCGTCGTATCGGCATTGATGTAATGCGCCCCGGTCGCGTGGAAGTTGGGATTGCACGAGGAGCTCACGTGAACCATCGCGGGCACTTCAAGCTCGACCATCTTCTCGTAGAGCGGATACCAGTGCCGATCGGTGAGCGGCGGCGAATTCCAGTGGCCGCCCGAGGGGTCCGGGTTGAGATTGCAACCAATGAACCCGAGCTCCTTCACGCAGCGCTCGAGCTCACCGACGCTGCGCTCAGGCGGCACACCGGGTGACTGCGGCAGCTGGCACACCCCGACGAAGTTCTTCGGATACAGCGTGCACACCCGATGAATGAGATCGTTACACGCTCGCGTCCAGTCGCGGCTCGTGGTCTCGTCGCCAATGTGGTGCGCCATCGCCGAGGCCCGCGGCGAGAAGATCGTCACGTCGGTGCCGCGTTCGCGCTGGAGCTTCAGCTGCGCCCCTTCGAGGCTTTCGCGGATCTGATCGTCGCTGATGTCGAGCCTCGCCGGCTGCGGCACGTACGCAGGATCTTTGAGCCCGGCGATCTGGCCGTCGCGATAGGCCTGCAGCGCCTTCGGAGCCGTGGTGTAGTGGCCGTGGCAGTCGATGATCATGGGGGGGCGCCTCAGGGTCGAGAGTCGTGCGCCGATGCTATCGGCCGCCGGCCCGGCCTGACAAGCTGGGGGCGGGCCTGACGAGCATCGCGCGGCCGGAGCTGAGGGGCGTTCGACGACCCGGCCTGACAAGCGTTCACTCGCGAGCTCGCGAGCCCTGATACGCATTTGCCGCCCCGCCCACGGCGAGCGGCCCCGCCCACGGCGAGCGGCCCCCGCCCTCTGGCATCCCACGGCGCGTCGCGCGAAGATCTCTTGCTCCTCGAGAGAGCGATCATCATGCAGACACGACTACTCGGCAGGACCGGCGAACGGCTCGCGGCGATCGGCTTCGGCTGCATGGGGCTCGTCGGCTGGTACGGCGTCCGCGACGATGCGGAAGGCCGCGCGACGCTGCTCGAAGCGGTCGATCGCGGCGTCAATCATCTCGATACGGCCTCGAGCTACCAGCTCGGCGAAAACGAGCGCTTCGTGGGGTCGGTGATCCGGGACCGCCGCAGCGAGGTGTTCCTCGCCTCAAAGTACGGCATCACCCGAACGGCGGACGGGACGCTCGTCATCGACAACAAGCCCGACTCGCTCCGCAAGGCGGTCACAGCGAGCCTCGAACGTCTCGGAACCGATCACATCGATCTCTACTACCTGCACCGGATCGACCGCACGGTGCCGATCGAAGAATCCGTCGGCGCGCTCGCGGGCCTCGTCCGCGAGGGCAAGATCCGCTACGTCGGCCTCTCGGAATGCAGCATCGAGACGCTGCGGCGCGCCTGCGCCGTGCATCCGATCGCGGCGGTGCAGAACGAGTACTCGCTGTGGACCCGCGATCCCGAGCGCGGAATGCTCTCCGCCTGCCGCGAGCTCGGCGTCGCGCTGGTCGCCTACAGCCCTCTCGGGCGGGGCTTTCTCGCCGGCAATTTTGTGAGCCTCGCGGACCTTCCCGCCGATGACGCGCGGCGCAACATGCCGCGCTTCCACGATGCGCATGCCGCTCACAATGCGCGCATCGCCGAGGGCGTGCGCGAGCTCGCGCGCCGCAAGGGCTGCACGCCGGCGCAGCTCGCTCTGGCGTGGGTGCTCGCGCAGGGCGAGGATATCCTGCCCATCCCGGGCATGAAGACGCGCGCCCATCTGCGCGACAATCTCGGCGCGCTCGACGTGGAGCTCACGCCGGCCGAGCTCCACGGCCTGCGAGCGCTCGTCGATGAGATCGGCGTCCGCGGCGAACGCTACCCGCCCGCGATGATGCAGGCGCTCGGCGGCTGAAGTCGCAATGATCCGGCGGCGTTCGGCCGTGCCCGCCGGCCCACCCTCACTTCAGAATGCTGATGACGCGCGGCTCCATGTAGGACTTCAGGCCGAGCGCGGAGTATTGCCGCCCGATGCCCGACTCCTTCGCGCCGCCGAAGGGGACGATCGCCGAGGTCGCGCGGTGCTGGTTGACCCAGGCGGTGCCGACCTCGAGCCGCGCGGCGATGGCCGCAGCCCGCTCCGGGTTGCTGCTCCATACCGAGCCCGAGAGCCCGTACCGGGTGTCGTTCGCGCGCCGCACGGCATCGTCCACGTCGCGGAACCTGAGGACCGGCACGATCGGTCCGAACTGCTCCTCCTGCACGAGCCGGCTCTGCTCGTCAATGTCGGTGACGAGCGTCGGCGGGAAGAAGTAGCCGCGCCCCTTCGGAACCTCACCGCCCGCAAGGATGCGAGCGCCCGCGCGCCGGGTGTCCTCGAGCAGGCGGACGACGCGATCGTACTGCGCCTTGTTCTGGATCGGGCCGAGCTGAACGCCGGGATCGAGTCCGTTGCCGACCTTCGCCTTGCGCGCCTCCTCGGCGAGCGCGTCGCACAGCGCGTCGTAGATGCGTTCGTGCGCGTAGATGCGCTTGACCGCCATGCAGACCTGCCCGCTGTTCACGAACGCCGCGAAGAACAGCTTCGGCGCGATCGCCCTGGGGTCCACGTCGTCGAGCACGATCGCGGCGTCATTGCCCCCGAGCTCGAGTGTCACGCGCTTCAACGTTCCCGCGGCGCTCGCCATCACGCGCTTGCCCGTTGCGACAGAGCCCGTGAAGGAGATCTTGTCGATGCCCGGATGCTCGGTCATCCACTGGCCGAGCTCGTCGCCGCCGGCGAGCACATTGACGAGGCCGCACGGGAATACCTCGCGCAGCTTCTCGGCCAGCTTGAGCGTCGTGAGCGGCGTGTAGGGAGAGGGCTTCACGATCGCCGCGTTGCCCGTGTAGATCGCGGAGGTGAGCGGCCCCGCCGCGAGATTGATGGGCGCATTCCACGGCGTGATGATCCCCACGACGCCGAGCGGGAAGTACTGAAGCTCGATGTGCCGCGCCGCATCGTCCACGAGCACTTCCGGCTCGATGCGGATGGCAGCCATGCCCTCAGCCTGCGTCGCCGCGCGGCCGATTTCATCGCGCGACTGCTCGAGGGGCTTGCCCTGCTCGAGCGTCAGCAGCTCCGCGAGCTCGGCCTGGTGCTCGCGCAGCACCTGCGCCATACGCTGGATGGCTGCCCGCCGCTCCTCGAACGAACGCTCCCGCCACTGCGCAAATGCTCCGCGCGCGGCGGCCACGGCGCGGTCGAGCTCCTCGCGGCCGGCAGCCGGACAACGGGCGAAGACCTCTCCGGTCGCCGGGTTGATCACGTCGAGAGTTCCGCCTCCCTGCGCGTGCACGAACTCGCCGTCGATGAGATGAGCGAAGTCGGTGCGGAGCGGATCGGGAGAGATCGCTTCTTCGGCACGTTGGGCACTCATGGTCGATTCCTGTCGTCACTGCGCGGGTCGAGGGTCGGGTGGACGCGGCGTGAGCTCGAGCGCGAGGTGCGCTTCGCGCGCCTCGGGCCCATGTTACGATACCAAACTGCCCGCGCGAGGCATGACCCTGCAGCGCCGCGGGGGGGACTCCTTGATCGCCAAGCCTTGATCGCCACCAACCGCCCGAACAGCCGGGCCACGATCGCCGCCGCAGACAATGATTCCGCGATGATCCCGACTTGCAAGCCTCCCGATCCGAACACCCGCAAGCCGCAATACCGCCCGCCTCCGGGCGCGTGTGACGCGCACTGCCACATCTTCGGTCCCGCGGACAAGTACCCGTACGCGCCCGACCGCACCTACACGCCGCCCGATGCGCCGCTCGAGCGCTTCCGGGAGCTGCAGGCGACGCTCGGGCTCGAGCGCGCGGTGCTCGTGAACGCGAGCTGCCACGGCCGTGACAACCGCGTCATTCTCGATGCGATCGCCGCGAGCGGCGGCCGCTACCGGGGCGTGGCGAACGCCGATGACTCGTTCACGGACCGGGACTTCGAGGCGCTGCATCGCGGCGGCTGCCGGGGCGTGCGCTTCAACTTCGTCAAGCACCTGGGCGGCATGCCCGACATGGGCGAGTTCCACCGGGTGGTCGAGCGCGTGAGGCCGCTCGGCTGGCATGTGGACCTGCACTTCGATGCGGGCGATCTCGTCGAGCACGCGGACCTGCTCGAGAAGCTGCCGGTGCCGTTCCTGATCGACCACATGGGGCGCGTGCCGGTGAAGGCTGGGCTCGGCCAGGAGCCCTTCCGCAGGCTGCTCGATGTGCTGCGCTCCAACGAGCGCTGCTGGGTGAAGGTGAGCGGCGCCGAGCGCATCTCGAGCGCGGGTCCCCCGTTCACCGACGCTGTGCCGTTCGCGCAGGCGCTCATCGAGACGGCTCCGGACCGCATTCTCTGGGGCACCGACTGGCCGCACCCAAATATTTCCAGGTGGATGCCGAACGACGGCGATCTCGTCGACCTCATCCCGCTCTGCATGCCGGACCCGGCCATGCAGAGAAAGATCCTCGTCGACAATCCGCACCGGCTCTACGGATTCGGCGCCTGAGCCGCCGCCACGACGTCATTCCTATCGAGACCGCCATGACCGTACCGCAGCAGCAAGAAGCCTACGAAGACATCCCGGGCACCTGGATATTCGACGCGCAGCGCGCGCGCATCGGATATCACCTCAATGAGTTCCTGTATTCGCTGATGAAGGCGGAGAACCGCAAGGCTTTCCTCGCGAACGAGCGCGAGTACCTGATGAGGTTCAAGCTGACCGAGGAGCAACGCGAGGCCGTGCTGAGGCGCGATTGGAACCGACTGCTCGAGCTCGGCGGGGTCTCCTACGCGCTCGCGAAGCTCGCCTTCACGGACGGCAAGTCCTACCAGTACATGGCCTCGCAGATGACCGGCATGACCGAGAAGGAATACGTCGAGATGATGCTGAAGGGCGGCCGCGCGCCCGATGGCTGGCGCTCCAAGTCCGAGCGGCCGCAGGCGCGGACCGACCGGCCGGAGGCGCGCTGATGGCCCGGATCATCGCAGGAGTCGGCACCTCCCACACGCCGGCGATCGGCGCGGCCGTCGACAACGGCAAGACCGACCAACCCTACTGGCAGCCGCTGTTCAAAGGCTACGAGCCCTCGAAGCGCTGGATGGCCGAGGCGAAGCCCGACGTGGTCATCATGGTCTACAACGACCACGTCAACGCCTTCGATTTCAAGATCGTGCCGACGTTCGCGCTCGGCTGCGCCGAGGAGTTCCCGATCGCCGACGAGGGCTGGGGCGCGCGCCCCGTGCCGATCGTGAAGGGCTACCCAGAGCTTGCGGCGCATCTCGTGCAGTCGCTCGTGCTCGATGAGTTCGACATGACGATCTGCAACGAGATGCAGGTCGACCACGGCCTCACGGTGCCGCTCACTCTGCTCTTCGGGACGCCGCAGGCGTGGCCCTGCCGCGTCATTCCGCTCGCTGTGAACGTCATTCAATACCCCGCGCCCACCGGCCATCGCTGCTACATGCTCGGCCAGGCGATCCGCCGGGCCGTCGAGCGCTGGCCGGAGGACCTGAAGATCGTGATCTTCGGCACGGGCGGCATGTCGCATCAGATCCAGGGGCCCCGCGCCGGGCTCACGAACCCGGCATTCGACAAGGCGTTCCTCGACGGCTTGTCCCAGGACCCGGAGCGGCTGGTGCGCATCCCGCCGATCGAGTATCTGCGCGAGGCGGGCGCGGAGGCGATCGAGCTCGTGATGTGGCTCATCATGCGCGGCGCGCTCGGACCGCGGGTGGAGGAGGTCTACCGCTTTTATCACATCCCGGCCTCCTCGACGGCCGTCGGGCACATCATCCTGGAAAATCGCTAGATCCAACGATCGATCCGCGGCGCGAGCCGTGGAATTCCTCGCGGAGGGACTATGAGAATCTTGATGGCAGGACAGGGCGCCTTCGGCCAGAAGCATCTCGAGGCGATTCGGAACATTCCCGGCATCGAGGTCGTGAGCCTCGCGGGCGGCTCGCCCGATTCGACGAAGGAAGTTGCCGAGCGCTTCGGCATCCCGCACTGGACCACCAACTACTCGGAAGCGGTGCGGCGCCCTGAAGTCGAAGCGGTGATCCTGACGACGCCGACGCAGCTGCATGCGCGCCAGGGCATCGAGGCGATGCGCGCCGGCAAGCACGTCATGATCGAGATCCCGATGGCGGACAACCTGAAGGATTCCGAGGAGTTGGTGCGGGTGCAGAAGGAGACGGGCGTCGTCGCGATGGCCGGCCACACGCGCCGGTTCAATCCCTCCCATCAATGGGTGCACAAGCGGATCAAGGCGGGGGAGCTCGCGATCCAGCAGATGAACGTCCAGACGTACTTCTTCCGCCGCACCAACATGAACGCGCAGGGCAAGCCGCGCAGCTGGACGGATCACCTGCTCTGGCACCACGCCTGCCACACCGTCGACCTTTTCATGTACCAGACGGGTGAGCCGATCTCGGAATGCTACGCCGTGCAGGGGCCGCTGCACCCGCAGCTCGGCATCGCCATGGACATGGGCATCCTGCTCAAGACGCCCTCCGGCAAGATTTGCACGCTCTCCCTGTCGTTCAACAACAAGGGGCCGCTCGGCACGTTCTTCCGCTACATCTGCGACAACGGCACGTACATCGCCCGCTATGACGACTTGTTCGACGGCGAGGATCACAAGATCGACGTGTCGAAGGTCGATGTGTCGATGAACGGCATCGAGCTGCAGGACCGCGAGTTCTTCGCCGCCATCCGCGAGCGCCGCGAGCCGAACGCAAGCGTCGCTCAGGCGCTGCCCGCGATGCGCGCGCTCGATCGGCTGGAGCGGATCCTCGAGGAGAAGCGCTGACTCGTTCGCCTGCGCTCACCGTGCCCGCGCCAGCAGCACGAGCGACACGGCGGCAAGGAGCGAGGTCGGCAGCCACGCGAGCACGACCGGGTCGAGCGCGAAGACGACCGTGCCGCTCTCGATGAGCCGCTGAAGCAGGAAGAGCGCGACCCCGATGAGGAGCCCGACGGCCATGCGCGAGCCGGCGCCGGCGGAGCGCAGCGCGCCGAGCACGAAAGGAACCGCGAGCAGCACGGCGAAGACGATCGCGATCGTGCGCGCGATGCGGGACCAGAACGCAAACACGTACGCGGAAGCATCTAGCGCGTTCGTGCGGTCGTACTGAATGACGGTCCAGAGCGCGCTCGCCGCGAGATCCTGCGGCGCAGCCGCCGCAAGCCCCAGAAAGGCCCCGGTGACGTGCGATGCGAGCGTGCGGGTGCTCGCGGCCCCCGTCACGACGCGGTCGGCCGCGAAGCGCGACTCGCGGTAGTCCCGGAGCACCCAGCGCCCGTTGCGGCCGACGCTCGCGCTCGCGGCGCGGCCGATCGCAAGCAGCCGATGGTCCGGCGAGAGCCTGAAGACGAGCAGGCCACCGATCTGCCGTGTGCCCGACAGCCGTTCGGCATCGAGGATCAGATCGCCGTCGCGGACCCACGCGCCGCCTGCGCCGAAACTCACGTTGGAGAAGCGCTCGAACGCCTTCTCCTGCTTCGCCGCTTCGACGAGGGGCGGCGCAAGCAGCTCGCCGACCAGCACTTCGAGCGCAATCAGCACGACACCGGCGATGAGCGCGGCGCCCGCGATCCGCGCAATGGACACGCCGGAAGCCCTGAACACGATGAGCTCGCTCCCGCGTGCGAGCTGGCCGAGCCCGAGCAGCGAGCCGATGAGCGCCCCGATCGGCAGCAGCTCCCACGCTTGCTGCGGCAGATTCATGAGCGAATACCAGAACGCGCTCGCGGCCGTGTAGCGCCCCTGGCCGACGTCGCCCTGCTCGCCGATGAAGGTAACGAGCACCGCGATCGCGAGCAGCACGGCCATGAAGAGCCCGGTGCCCGAGAGAATCGCGCGCACGACATAGCGGTCGAAAATCGTCACGCCGGCCGTCCTCGGAGCGCTGTCGCCCGCTGGCTGCGGAGCGTCCGTGCTGACCGTCTGCGGAGCGGTCCTGCCGGTCCCCATCATTGCATCGCCGCCGTCGCGCCGCGTTCATCGAATCCCGGCGCGTCGCGGTGCTTGAGGCGCGCGAGCCAGCCGGGGCCCACCACGACGACCGCCGCCGCGCCGATCACGACCGCATGCGTCCACCACAGGCCGGCCGATGGCGGCGCCGTGCCGTGCTCGATCCAGCTGCGGCCGAGCGCGACGAGATTGGAGTAGACGAGATACAGGACCACCGCGACCCACAGCCGCGCGTAGCGGCCCTGGCGGGGCTTCAAGCGGCTGAGCGGCACCGCGACCAGCGCGAGCACGATGCACATCACCGGCAGTGCGAAGCGCCACTGCAGCTCCGCCTCGCTCACCCGATCGTGCGCGCCGAGGAGCTTCGCGGTCGGGGCGGCATCGAGGTCAGTGACCGGAATCACGGGCGGCGGCATCTGCACGGGGACGGTGTGCTCGGCGAAACGCATGATGCGGAACTCCGCGCCGCCGGGCTCGCCCTCGATGCGCTCACCGTCATAGAGCGTGATCGTGAGCGACCGGCCATCCGGCGAGACCGTATGCCTGGCACGATCCGCGACGGCGACTTCGACGCGGTCGCCGCGCCGGCGTTCGACGAAGACGTTCGACAGCGTGCCGTCCGGGCCCGCGCCCTGTGCGTACACGACGGCGCCACCGGCGCCGAATGTGCGAAAGCGGCCGGGCGCCACGGGCGCAAGCTGGCCGGCTCGCAGCGCGACCGCGCGCAGATCGAGCACGCTCGCCATCGCCTGCGGCGCCACTTCGAGCGATAGCCAGGCGAGCAGCACGGTCAACAGCGCCGCAAGCAGGCTCACGGGAGCGTAGAACCGGAACGGTCTCGCCCCGCACGCGAGCGCCGCGGTCATCTCGCTGTCGTGATACAAGCGGCCGAAGGCGAGCACCACTCCGAGGAGGATGCCGATCGGCACGATGATCTGCAGATTGCTCACGGCGCCGAGCCCGATGAGCTCGAGCACCATGCTGCGCGGGTACTGGTTGTCCGCGGCGCGCGAGAGCACGCGGGCGACTTCGTTCGTGACGATGAGCACGAGCAGCACGCCCGTGACGGCGAGCCAGCTCATGACGACCTCCCGCAGAATGTAGCGTTCGAGAATTCGCCTCGAGAAGCCTCGCCGGCCCATGATCACCTGCTGCGGCAGCCCCGGCCCGATCGGGTAGACTTGCGCGCTCGACGCCGGAGCGGAACGGAGCGCGCCGGGTAAGGTAAGACAGCCGGCGGCATATCACAACGTACGCGGACGCCGAGCCGGCGTAGGAGGAGTCGGCTCCGGCGGGAGGATGTCTGATGCAATTTGATCTGTGGTCGAAGGGGCTGGCGCGGCTCGAAGTGGAATGCGTCGCGGCAGGCGTGTTCGACGAGCCCAAGCTCGCACCCGAGGCGCGCACCCTCGACTCCGCGGCCGGCGGCCGCCTCGCGGCGCTCGTCAAACGCGGCGATTTCAGCGGCCGGGCCGGCGAGACGCTGCTCGTCACGGACGTGCACGGGATCGCGGCCGGGCGCGTGCTGCTCGTCGGCCTCGGACCGCAGAAGAGCTACGGCCAGAGGGCTTGGCGCCGCGCCTGCGCCAATGCGATCGCGGCCCTGGCGCGCACGCGCATCGCGAGTGCCGCGCTCGGTCTCGAACGACCCGCGGCCAGCGAGCTCGGGGATTATGATTTCGGCCGTGCGACGGCGCAGATCGCCGGGGGCACGCTCTACCGCATCAACGACTTGAAGACCGGCAAGAAACCTCCCGCGCCGCGGCTGCGCCGCCTCGTCGTGGGCCCCGTGCGCCCCGCAGGCGAGGCTGCTGCGCGGCGCGGCTTGGATCATGGCGACGCCGCCGCGCTCGCCATGAGCGTCCAGCGCGACCTTGCGAACCTGCCCGCGAACGTCTGCACGCCGAGCTACCTCGCGGAGCGCGCGCGCGCGATCGGGCGCAAGTACGCCTCGGTCCGCGTCCAGGTGCTCGACGAGTCCGCGATCAAGCGGCAGAAGATGGGGTGTTTCCTCGCCGTCACCCGCGGCAGCGCGGAGCCGCCGCGCTTCATCGTGCTCGACCATCGCGGTGGCAAGGCGGGCTCGGCGCCCATCGTCCTCGTGGGCAAGGGGATCACGTTCGATACCGGTGGCATCTCGATCAAGCCGGCCGCGGCGATGGACGAGATGAAGTTCGACATGAGCGGCGCCGCCGCGGTGCTCGCGGCGATCACTTTCGCGGCGGAAGTGCGCCTGCCGCTGCGCGTGATCGGCCTCGTCGCCGCCTGCGAGAACATGCCCGGCGGCCGCGCAGTGAAGCCGGGCGACATCGTGACGAGCGCAGCGGGCAAGACGGTCGAGATCCTGAACACCGATGCGGAGGGACGGCTCATCCTCTGCGATGCGCTCGAATATTCGCGCCGGTTCGCGCCCGCCGCCGTCATCGACATGGCGACGCTCACGGGCGCCTGTGTGATCGCGCTCGGCGCGCACTTCAGCGGCGTCATGGGCAACGACGACGCGCTCGTGCGCGAGCTCGTGGAAGCCGGCGAGCGCACCGACGACCGCGCCTGGCAGCTGCCCCTCACGGAGGACTACGCGGAGCAGCTGAAGAGCAACTTCGCCGACTTCGCGAACATCGGCGGCCGCGAAGGCGGGGCGATCACGGCGGCGGCCTTCCTCGCGAAGTTCACGGAAGGCCTGCGCTGGGCGCATCTCGACATCGCGGGCACCGCCTACCAGGGCGGCGCGCAGAAGGGCAGCACCGGCCGCCCGACACCGCTCATCACCGACTTCCTGGCGCACCGGGCGGGCATCCGCGCGGAGTGAGAGCCTAGGTAGATGCAATCCCGGCGATGATGCAGCGGCCCGAGGTCACGTTCTACATCCTCGACGATGCTGCGAGCGACGCGCGCCTGAAGCTCGCCTGCCGCCTCGTGGACAAGGCGTACCGCGCCGGGCAGAACGTGCTCGTCTGGCACACCGACGCCGTAGAGCTTGCGGCCCTCGATGAGATGCTGTGGACGTTCGGCGACGATCGCGGATTCATCCCGCACGAGCTCGTCGCGCCGGGCGCTGCGGCCGAGGCGCCGGTGCTGCTCACGACGAGCGCGGCGCCGGAGAGCGGGATCGATGTGCTCATCAACCTCGCCGCCGCCGTGCCGCAGATCGCGGAGCGCGCCGCGCGCGTCATCGAGGTGATCGACGGCGATCCCGCGCGGCGCGCAGCCGGACGGGCGCGCTTCAAAGCCTACCGCGAGATCGGTTGCGAGCCGGTCTCGCACAACGTCCGCGGCTGACGCCGGCGACCCTCGAGGATGCTGCCGGCGTGCCTCGCCGGTGCGCCGTTGCTGCGCCCGCCGCAGCGCCGCTGCCGACCCGCTGCGCGGTGTTGCTATCATCCCACGATGGACAAAGTTTACGCCCCCCACGAGATCGAACGGCGCATCTACGAGCGCTGGGAGTCGCACGGCTGGTTCGCGCCGCGCGGCTCGGGCACGCCTTTCTGCATCATGATCCCGCCGCCGAACGTGACGGGGACGCTGCACATGGGGCACGCGTTCAATCACACGCTGATGGATGCGCTCACGCGCTACCATCGCATGCGGGGCGACGACACGCTGTGGCAACCCGGCACCGATCACGCGGGCATCGCGACGCAGATGGTGGTCGAGCGCCAGCTCGACGCGGAGGGCGTGCGCCGGACCGAGCTCGGCCGCGAAGCGTTCATCGCGCGCGTCTGGCAATGGAAGGAGCGCTCGGGCGGCACGATGGCGGCGCAGATGCGCCGGCTCGGTGACTCCGTCGATTGGTCGCGCGACCGCTTCACGATGGATGCGGGCCTTTCGCGCGCGGTCGTCGAAGTGTTCGTGCGCCTCTACCGCGAGGGACTCATCTACCGGGGCAAACGACTCGTCAACTGGGACCCGGTGCTGCTCACGGCGCTCTCCGATCTCGAGGTGCAGAACGAGGAGGAATCCGGGCACCTCTGGCGCCTGCGCTATCCGCTCGAGGATGGATCAGGCCACCTCGTCGTCGCGACCACGAGGCCGGAGACGATGCTCGGCGACACCGCCGTCGCGGTGCACCCCGACGACGAGCGCTATCGGGCGCTCGTCGGCCGGCGGGTCCGACTGCCGCTCGCGGAGCGCTCGATCCCGATCATTGCCGACCCTTACGTCGATCCGGCATTCGGCACAGGATGCGTGAAGATCACCCCCGCCCATGACTTCAACGACTACGAGGTCGGCTTGCGGCACGGGCTCGCGCAGATCAACGTGCTCACGCCGCGCGCGACGCTGAATGAGAACGCCCCGCCCCGCTTCCGCGGGCTCGACCGCTTCGAGGCGCGGCGCCGCATCGTCGCGGAGCTCGAAGCCGCCGGGCTGCTCGAGCGCGTCGAGGACCACAAGCTCATGGTGCCCCGAGGAGATCGCAGCGGCGCCGTGCTCGAGCCCTATCTCACCGATCAGTGGTACGTGAAGATCGCCCCGCTCGCGGCGCCGGCGATCGAGGCCGTGGAGCGTGGCCGCACGCGCTTCGTGCCGGAGAGCTGGGCGAAGACCTACTTTGAATGGATGCGCAACATCAAGGACTGGTGCGTGAGCCGGCAGCTGTGGTGGGGGCATCGCATTCCGGCATGGTACGACCCGGAAGGCCGCGTCTACGTCGGCCGCAGCGAGGCGGAAGCGCGCCGCGAGCACGGGCTCGCCGACTCGGTCGCGCTGCGGCAGGACGAGGATGTCCTCGACACCTGGTTTTCCTCGGCGCTCTGGCCGTTCTCGACGCTCGGCTGGCCGGACCGCACCCCCGAGCTCGCCAGGTACTATCCGACCACGCTCCTCATCACCGGATTCGACATCATCTTCTTCTGGGTCGCGCGGATGATGATGATGGGCCTGAAGTTCATGGGCGATGTGCCGTTCCGCGACGTGTACATCCATGGGCTCATCCGCGACGAGCACGGCGAAAAGATGTCGAAGTCGAGAGGCAACGTGATAGACCCGCTCGACATCGTGGACGGCATCGACCTCGAGTCCCTCGTCGCGAAGCGCACGAGCGGCCTCATGCAGCCCCAGCTGGCGCGCGACATCGAGCGCATGACGCGCAAGCAGTATCCGCAGGGCATCCCGCCACACGGCACGGACGCGCTGCGCTTCACGCTCGCCGCCCTCGCCTCTCCCGGCCGCGACATCCGCTTCGATCTCGGGCGTGTGGCGGGCTATCGCAACTTCTGCAACAAGCTTTGGAACGCGGCGCGGTTCGTCGCTCTGACGGCGGGGGCCGGCGGCACTGCGGGCTCGGACGCCCCGGTGGGCGCAGCCGCCGCGGACAGCGCTGCGGGTGCGGGCGGCACTGCGGGCATCGCTGGCGCTGCAGGCATTGCTGGCGCCGCGGGCGCGCCGGCCGCAGCGGGCGGGCCGTCCTCGTGCGCCGAGCCCGCAGAGCCCGATGAGCGATCCGTCGCCGACCGCTGGATCCGCTACCGCTTCGGGCGCATGCTCGCCGAGGTCGAGGCCGCCTTCCGCGATTATCGCTTCGATTATGCGGCAAACGCTCTGTACGAATTCACGTGGTACGAGCTCTGCGACTGGTATCTCGAGCTCGTAAAACCCCTGCTGCAATCCGATACGGCCTCGCCGGCCGCGAAGCGCGCCACGCGCCGCAACCTTCTCGAGATGATGGAGGCCTTGCAGCGCGCGCTGCATCCGATCATGCCCTTCATCACGGAGGAGATCTGGCAGCGGGTGGCACCGCTCGCCGGGCGCCGGGGACCGACGGTGATGCTAGAACCGTACCCGGACAGGGCGGAGTACCCCGAGGACGTGGAGGCGGAGCAGGAGATCGCGTGGGTGAAGTCGATCATCCTCGCGGTCCGGCAGATCAAGGGCGAGATGAACATTCCGCTCACGCGGGGCGTGCCGGTGCTGTTGAAGGGCGCCTCGGAGCGCGATCGACAGCTCCTCGAGCGCCACCGCGCGTATCTCGAGCGCCTGGCCGGCATCACGAGCCTCACGCCGCTCGAGCCCGGTCTCGAGGCGCCTCAGTCGGCGACTGCGCTGATCGGGGAGCTCGCGGTGCTCGTGCCGATGGCCGGGCTCATCGACGCGAAGGCCGAAGTGGAACGGCTCGGCAAGCTGGTCGCGCGCGCGCAGCAGGATCTTGCCAAGACGCGCGGCAAGCTAGCGACCGAGAGCTTCGTGACCCATGCGCCGCCCGCCGTGGTTGCCGCCGAGCGCGAGCGCGAAGCGGATCTCGCCCGCACGCTCGCAGGGCTCGAGGCGCAGCTCGCGCGCGTGCGGATGCTGCTTCCCAATTGATTGGAGTGAATCCCTCGGGCGCGCGGCACGCCGTCCTCAATCGCCCCCTCCCGCCGAGTGCTCCCTTGTCTCGCGGAACACGATGTCCGGCCAGCGCTCGAGGGTCAACTGCAAATTGACGCGCGAGGGGGCGAGGTAGACGAGCGCCCCTCCATGATCGAGCGCCAGGTGCTCGTAGGCGCGCTCGCGCAGCTCCGCTACTTTCCGCGGATCCCCGCCCGCGATCCAGCGCGCCGTATGCACGGCAACGGGCTCGAAGACGCATTGCACCCCATACTCGTCCTGCAGGCGGAACGCGACGACCTCGAACTGCAGCGGACCTACCGCGCCGAGAATCAGATCGTTGTTCCGCAGCGGCTTGAAGAGCTGCGTCGCGCCCTCCTCGCAGAGCTGCGACAGCCCTTTCTGCAGAGCTTTCATCCGCAGTGGATCCTTAAGCACCGCCCGCCGGAAGATCTCCGGCGCGAAGTTCGGCACGCCGGTGAACGTGAGGGCTTCCCCTTCGGTGAACGTGTCTCCGATATTGATGGTGCCGTGGTTGTGCAGGCCTATGATGTCGCCCGCATAGGCCTCCTCCGCCTGCTCGCGGTCGGCCGCCATGAACGTGAGCGCATCGGCGACACGCGCTTCCCTGCCGAGCCGTGCATGATAGAGGCGCATGCCGCGAGTGTAGCGTCCCGAGGTGAGCCGCAGGAACGCGATGCGGTCGCGGTGGCCGGGATCCATGTTCGCCTGGATCTTGAACACGAAGCCGGTGAGCGCGGCCTCGACGGGCTCGACCTGACGCTCGCGCGCACCGCGGGGCAGCGGCCCCGGCGCGTGCTCCACGAACGCAGCCAACAGCTCCTCGACGCCGAAGTTGTTGATCGCGGACCCGAAGAAGACCGGCGTCTGCCTGCCCGCACGGTACGCTTCGGGATCGAAGGACTCAGTCGCGCCCTTCACGAGTTCGATCTCCTCCCGGACAGGCACCGCCAACCCCCCGAGCAGGTCGCGCGCCGCTTCGCTCGTCAAGCCGTCGATGATGCGATTCTCGCCGAGGCGACCCCGCTCGCCGGCGGTGTACACGTAGATGCGGTCCTCGAGCAGGTGGTAGATGCCGCGCAGCTCGCGTCCCATACCGATCGGCCAGGTGACGGGTGCCGTGCGGATGCCGAGCACGCGCTCTATCTCGTCCAGCAGCTCGATGGGCGGCCGCCCGTCGCGATCGAGCTTGTTGACGAACGTCATGATCGGCGTATCGCGCAGGCGGCAGACTTCCATCAGCTTGATGGTGCGCTCCTCCACACCCTTCGCGCAGTCGATGACCATGAGCGCCGAGTCGACGGCGGTCAGCGTGCGATAGGTGTCCTCCGAGAAGTCCTCGTGGCCCGGCGTGTCGAGCAGGTTCACGATGCGCCCGCGATAGGGGAACTGCATGACGGACGAGGTGACCGAGATGCCCCGCTGCTGCTCGAGCCGCATCCAATCGGATGTGGCGTGGCGCGCAGCCTTGCGGCCCTTCACCGTGCCCGCCATCTGGATCGCGCCGCCGAAGAGGAGCAGCTTTTCCGTGAGCGTGGTCTTGCCGGCATCCGGGTGCGAGATGATCGCAAACGTCCGGCGCCGGCGGATTTCGGCGGCAAGATCGGTCATCGAATGTTCCAGAGAGTTATGAGCGCGGCGCGCGCCGGCCGGGCGGGAGATACCGCGGCACGGCAGGCCTCATGAATGCGGGCGCCGGCCGCGCAGGGCAAGCTTCAGCACCGTGGCATCCTCGCGGCCGCCCACGGCCTGGTAGTACCCGCGGCGCACGCCGACCTGCTCGAAGCCGAGCGTTTGATACAGGCGGATCGCCGCCGTGTTCGAGGGGCGCACTTCGAGATAAGCCTCGTGCGCGCCGCTTGCCGCCGCACGGGCAAGCAAGTGCTCGAGCATCGCCCGCCCGATGCCGCGACAGCGCCAGCTCTGGCTAACGCAAAGATTGAGAACGTGGGCCTCGCCCGCGCCGGTGCTCATGATGCCGTAGCCCGCGAGCTCGTCGATCACCGTGACCACGCGGCAGACATAGCCGACGCGCAGGCAGTCGCGGAAGATCCCTTCGCTCCACGGGAACTGGTACGAGGCGCGCTCGATCTCGACGACGTGGCGAACGTCGGCGTCCGCCATCGGGCGGATGTCAAAGCGCGGCAGAGCCGCGAGCCGGTCGGGCGCGATCGCCATTAGAGTCGGGTGCCGCGGGCGGCGAGCTCTCGCAGAACGCTTCGCGCGAACTTCAGGTCCTCCCACGCCTTGCGCTTGTCGGCGGGCGTGCGCAGCAGGTACGCGGGATGATACGTCACGACGACGGGCGTGTTCAGCGCGCCGAACGTGTGAACGCGCCCGCGCAGCCGCGAGAGCGGCAGGTCCGTCGCGAGCAGGTTCTGCGCGGCGATGCGCCCGACCGCGAGGATCAGCGCGGGACGGATGAGCTCGATCTGCCGGATGAGGTAGGGCAGGCAGCTCGCCACCTCCTGCGGCTTCGGGTCGCGATTGCCGGGCGGGCGTGACTTGAGCACGTTCGCGATGTAGACGTTCTTGCCGCGCGCAAGTCCGATGGCCTTCAGCATGGCATCGAGCAGCTGCCCGGCCCGCCCCACGAACGGCTCGCCCTTGCGGTCTTCGTCGGCGCCCGGCGCCTCGCCGATGACGAGCCATTCGGCGCGCGGATCGCCGACGCCGAAAACGGCCTGAGTGCGTGTGCGGTGGAGCGGGCATTTGGTACAGGCCTCGACCTCCGCGCGCAGTACGCGCCACGCCTCGACCGTGGCGGCATCGTCTGCGCGGCCGGCCTGCGGCGCCTCGACAGGACCGGGCACCATGACAGGCGTGAGAGCCTCGGCGACACCAAGCGCCTCGATAGGGCCCCGCGCCTCGACGGGACCCGGCGCCTCGATAGGCCTGGGCTCCTCCATGAGCGCTGCCCCCTCGGCGCGGTCCGGCGCCGCGCGCGACCGCCAGACGTCGATTCCCAGCGCTTCGAGGTACTGCGCCCGGCGCACCGCGTCCACCGCTTCAGCCCGCCACCGGTCCGCGAAAGACCCTGCGCAGCCTCCGCCCCACCCACAGCACGGGCGCGGACGCCGCGTACGTCGCGAAAATGGACAGCAGCATCGCCGGCGGGTCGATCGCGATCAGCACGAAGAACAACGGCACGATGAGCAGGTACGCAAACTTGATCCGGCGATCGAGATCGAACTGCTTGAAGCTCGGATAGCTGAACCGGCTCACCATGAGCGCGCCCGCGGCCGCGGTGATGCAAAACGCCGCAATGAGCCCGGCGAGACCCGGCTCCCTCCATTCGCTCGAGAACCAGACGAACGCAGCGACGATCGCCGCGGCCGACGGGCTCGGCAGCCCTTCGAAGTAGCGCTTGTCGGCCGTCGCGGAGCGGGCATTGAAGCGCGCAAGTCGCATCGCGGCGCAGACGGCGTAGAAGAACGCCGCGAGCCAGCCGAAGCGTCCCCAGGCGCGGCCGTACTCGGCGATCCGCACGACACCCCACTGGTAGGACACGATTGCGGGCGCAAGGCCGAACGCGACCATGTCCGCGAGGCTGTCGTACTCCTTGCCGAACGCGCTCTCCGTGCGCGTGAGCCGCGCGATGCGGCCATCGAGCGTGTCGAAGGTCATCGCGACGAACACGGCAATGCCCGCCGGCGCGAAATGCTTGTCGATCGCGGCGACGACTGCATAGAAGCCCGAAAAGAGGCACCCTGTGGTGAGCAGGTTCGGCAGCAGGTAGACCCCCAGGCGGCGGGGCCTGCGGTCCTGATCGTCGTTCTCGAGCTCGCTCAACACGTTTTCCATCGATTCTCTGCGGCCGGGCGAATATCGGGCCGAGTAGGCGGCCGAATACCCGTCTGATGATACAGTGACGCGGATCTCGGCCGCCGGGCGGGAAATTGAAACACGATCGGCTTCTCAAGTCTCGCCGGACGCATCCCCCGGATACTGCCGCCGCCAAGGCCCTCCTCACCGCCATGTCCTCCGCCCTGCGTCCCTCCCGCCTGGCGGCGCCTCCGCCGCGCCGCCGGCATAACGTGCGGTGGCTCGCGCTTGCCCTGGCGGCCGGGCTCCTGTCAGGGCGAGCGGCGCACGCGGACCAGCAACGCGACCCCGGCCTGAAGGATGTCGTCGCCCGGGCGATCGGCGAGGCGCAATGCTTCGCGGACCGCTTCGACTCCGCCGTTTGGTATCGGCTGATGGAGCCGCGCCTGCGGCGCACGGTGCCCGATGCGCGCGAGCGCGTAGAGATCCTGCAGGATGTCTACTGCGAGACGCACCGCCCCGGCGAGACTCGACTGCCGCCCGGCCTCGTGATGGCGCTCATCGACGTGGAGAGCCGCTTCGATCGCTGGGCCGTCTCCTCGGCCGGCGCCGTGGGGCTCATGCAGGTCATGCCCTTCTGGCCCGAGCAGCTGGGCATGAAGCGCTACGAACTCACTCACATCGGACCGAACTTGAGAATGGGGTGCGCCATCCTGCGCTTCTATCTGCGGGAGGAGCATCACGACTATGCGCGGGCGCTCGCCCGCTACAACGGCAGCGCCGGGCGTCGCAGCTATTCCGACGCGGTGCTCGAGCGCTGGGGCGCCCGGTGGACCGGCGCGGACGACCTCGGTGGCCGCGAGGCCGCTCAGCCGGTGCGGAAGTCGGTCGGGGGCTGATCGCACGGGGCATCCCGAACCTCCACGGCGGTGACGCGGCTTGCGGTCGAGCCGATCCACAGCCACCGCACGAGCTCTTCGACGGCGGATTCCGGGCCGCACGCGAGCACTTCGACTCGGCCATCGGGCAGGTTCTTTGCGTAGCCCGTCACGCCGAGCTCGCGCGCCCGCTCGGCCGCAGCGCCGCGATAGTACACACCCTGCACCCGTCCGCTGACCCAGCAGATCTTGCCAACCATGCCCACCTCACCGCTTGACTTTGTGAGCTCCCCGATCCGAGCATCCCTCGGGCGGCGCCGCGGCGCTCAAAGGCGGCGCGCGAGCACCGACCGGATGAACGGCACGGTGAGCCGCCGGCGCTCGATCAGGGATTCCTCATCGAGCGCATCGAGCAGATCGTAGAGCGAGCGCATGTCGCGCGGGAACCGCCGCTCGAGCCATCGAGCCGTGTCGTCCGGCACGTCGAGACCGCGAACGGCTGCTCGGAGCCTGAGCGCATCCAGAGCCTGCGCGTCCTCGAGCCCCTTCAGCTGGAAGACCGCGCCGGCGGCCCAGCGCGAGCCGAGATCCTTCAGCGCCCAGCCGGTGAGCGCCGGAGGCCGCTTCGCCGCCGCGATCAGCCGGCCGCCCCGTTCCTCCATCTCGCGATGCAGGGCAAAGAGCGCGCGCGCCCATTCGCGATCCTCGGTGACGGCGTCGATATCATCGAGGCACAGCAAATCGAACTCCGCGAGCCCATCGAGCGCGCCGCCGCCGCAGGGGGCGAGCCTGGCGAGCGGAAGATAGCCCGCGCGCGCCTGCTCGCCGGCGAGCACGCAGGCCGCTTGCAGCAAATGCGATTTGCCAGTGCCGGCGGCGCCGCAGATCCACGCGGTCCCGGCTGCCTCGCCCCCGGCCAGCGCCTTCAAATGATGGACCGCTTCCGCGTCGCGACCGGGGAGGAACGTGGCGAAGACCGCCCGGTCCGGGATCCGAATGCCGAGGGGCAGTTGTCGCATGAGGCGGCGGGGAGAGAGGCGTGCAACGGCTCAGGCCGAGCCGGCCGGCACCGCGAGGGCGCGGCGCGTGTAGGCGAGGACGTAATCGAGGCCCGACGCGATCGTCGTCGCGAGCGTCACCATCGCGAGAACGGAGAGCGCGGCGGCGCCTGGGAAGTGGAATGCCACCTGCGCCATCACGGCGAGCAGGTAGGCGAGTTGCAGAGCCGTGTTGAGCTTGCTGAGCGGCGTGGGCCTGCCCTGCAGCGGCCCGAACCACAGGCGGAAGACGAGCGCGCCGAGCGCGATGAGCACGTCGCGCGCGACGGCCGCGGCCGTGAGCCATCGGGGCACGAGGCCGAGCCACGTGGCGCTCACGAATACGCTCGCCAGGAGCAGCTTGTCGGCCGCCGGGTCGAGGAGCTTCCCGAGCTCGGAAGTCCAGTGGAACCGCTTCGCGAGCCAGCCGTCGAGCCCGTCGGATACGGCTGCGACCGCGAAGACCAGGATCGCAGCATCGTAGTTCCCGCTCTTGAGCGCCGCGACGATCGGCCACGCGAGCGCGATGCGAATGACGCAGATGAGATTCGGGAGATGGCGGAGGATCATGGATGATACTGGTACGCGAGCGGCGCGGCCTGCACGCTGGTGGCCGGACGGCTGGGCGGGCTAGCCTGAGGAGAAGCGCTCTGTGCGCCGGGCTGCGGGCCAGGCTGCGCACCGGTCTGGGCACCGGCTCGCGGCGTGTCCGCGGCAATGGGCGCGGCGACAGGTGCGCCCTCGGCAGCGGCCTCGCCGCGCGCCGGCCCTGCGTCAATGCGCGTGAAGTGCTGCGAGCTCGCGAGAGCGCGCTCGATCGCTGCGGCGCCGCCTCGGATCAGCACGCGAAAGGTGGCGGTGGTGCCGTCGGCTTCTTCCAGTCCCGAACGCCGCGCGCCGGGCAGCTCCTCGAACGTGCGCTCGACCGCCGCGTAGTCCGCCAGGGTCGTGACGCCGCTGATCCGCACCCTCGCCTCTTCTTCCGTGAGCGGCAGTGCACGGCCCTCGACGCGCGCGAGCGCATCGACCGCTCCATTGACGCCGGCGTCGAGCGAGCCATCCCAGCTCTGCGTGGCGAGCCCCGTGATGAGCGTCCATTGCCAAAGCCCCTCCGACTGCGGATCGGCGCGCCCGAGCAGCACCGCATCGCCGCCCAGCCGCCGCGCCTTCGTGAGCAGCACGTCCGCGGAGAGCGGATTGCCGTTCTGATCCGCGACCGGCATCGGAACGAGCGCAATCGGCAGCCCGCGTTGTTCCCCGACCTGTTCGAGCTCGCGCCGCGTCTCATCATCCGCGGCGCCTGTCGGCGCCGGGCTCAACACGACGAGCGTGAACGGACGGGTCGGATCCCAAACGCTGCGCCCGGCGGCTGCGATCTGGCGCTCGACGGCCGCACCGTCGAAGGACACTTCGAGCAGGCCGTCTCCGGCCGGTTGCGTGGCGCGCACGTAATCCGAAGCATGTGCAACGAGCGCCGCGAACGCCGGATCGGTCGCGGCATCCTGCCGCCCGGTCGCACGGACGAGCGCCTGCCTCATCGCGTCCTGGATCGCATCGCTCTCCCCGGCGCGAACAGTGACCATGTAGACCTGCACGGGGCGCCCCGCCCACGCAGCGGGCACGACGCCGAGCGCGATGGCAAGCACGACAATGAGCGCGAGGAAGGACACGGCGCGGAGCGCAACCGGCGCAGGACCGCCCGCAAGGTGCGAGCGACGTACACGGGCGAGGCGGGCACGGGTATCCGGCGGAGGCATCAGCCTATTGTACGGTGGTCGGCTCTCGCCCCGCCCCCGTGCTTGCGTACAATGCCGCGGTGTCACCATTGAGGATGAGACGGCTCCAATCCTTCGAGCGTGGCGTGTGTTGCAGGCTTGCAGCCTGCCCTCTGGGCGCTCGGCACCTCGGCGCGCGACTGCTCGTAGCGCTCGCGCTGGCAGCCTTCCTAGCCGCAGGAGCCGTTGCGGAGGCCGCGGGAGCCGGTGCGGCAGGGACCGCGGAGGCCGGCGCGGCATGGACCGCGGGGGCCGGCGCTCCAGAGGTCGCGGGTACCGCAGGAGCCGCAGCAGGGGACCCCGCCGGACACATCGACGCCACCCAGCCGCCGCCCCGGCCCTTCACCGCCGTCTACGCGCTCGAATGGCATGGCCTGACGGCGGGCTACTCGACTCTCTCCCTCTCAGAGCCGAGCCCCGGCACCTACGTCTACAGCTCCGTCAATCGGGCGCGCGGCGTCTTCAAGCTCGCCTTCCCGGATCCCATCAGCGAGCGCAGCGCCTTCCGCATCGTGGACGGACGGGTCGAGCCGCTTCGATACCAGGAGGACGACGGACCCTCTCGCCACAATGAGAACGTGACGCTCGACTTCGACTGGAAGTCGAACCAGGTCCACGGCAACGCGGGCGACAAGATCGTGGACCAGCCGCTCGCGCCCGGCACACAGGACCCGCTCTCGGTGCAGGTCGCGCTCATGCGTCGGCTGACGGAGGGCCAGTCGCCGACGCATTTTCTGCTCTTCGACAAGACCGAAGCCGCGGAGTACCGGTACACGCGGGAAGGCGAAGTCGCGCTCGATACGGCAATCGGGCGTCTCGAGACGGTCGTCTATCGCAGCGATCGGCCGGATTCGGATCGGGTGATGCGGCTCTGGCTTGCCCCGAGCCTCGGTTACCTGCCCGTCAGGGCCGAGCGCAAGCGCGGCGGCAAGACGGAATTCGAACTCAAGATCCGCAGTCTCACACCGCCGCCGGACGTCATTGTCGAGCACGATCCGGCCCAATGACCATCGGGAGTGCGGCGAGCGCGAAGTACGGCGCGTGCGGGTTGCTCATGGACGCTCACATCAGCGCGTAGCCGAACCCGAGCGCGCCGGTGAGCATGGTGTGGCGCGTGCTGATCGACCTGTCGCCGATCCATCCGCCAATCGCGGGCGTCCCGTGGATGAGAGGGGGCCGCAGAGGCGCGCCGGCGCGGGTCGCGCTCCTGCCGCGGCGCCACTTCTGCCCAGGGGCGAGCGTCTGGCCGGGGGTGCTACCCATGCCCGAAGCGGCCGAGAAACGCCCGGCTCACGCATCTGCTTAGAGGACCCCAGCGGACAACCTATTGAGCGGGTGTGGATTGCTGCACCCACGCAGCGGATGCGGGTGTCAGCGAGGAGGAATCGGTCCGGACCTCTCCAACGAGAGGTCGCCGCCGTCTCTCAGGTCTTCGGCAGCGTCACTCCGCGCTGGCCCTGATACTTTCCACCCCGATCCTTGTACGAGGTGGCGCAGACCTCGTCGGACTCGAAGAACAGCATCTGCGCGACGCCCTCGTTCGCATAGATCTTCGCGGGCAGCGGTGTGGTGTTCGAGAACTCGAGGGTGACGTGGCCTTCCCACTCGGGCTCGAGCGGAGTCACGTTCACGATGATCCCGCAATTCGAGACGAACACGCCCGCCTGCAAAGCGAAGTTGCCTGCTTCCGGGACGGTCAGACAGTACACATCGTGATCGCCAGGCAGCTCGCGGATCGCGGCCACCTTGTGATTACGGTGCTCGGACCGGCCGCGAAAGGCCGCAAGCACATCCGGAAATCTGCGGAACACCGACCGATCGCAACGCAGAAGCGAAGCGGCTCCTCTTACCGAGCCCGTTTCGTGCAGCGCATGCCGAGCGGTCTCCTCAGTGATCTCCACGCGCAAATTGATCTTCCGCGCGATCTCGGCCTGCCTGCGCCTGCGCGAACCGTCGTCACCCGCCCAGGCGAGCTCCATGCGCCTCGACTGACGCGCTCGCTCCGCGGGGTCGGAATGAAGCTTGATGTGCTCGGACGCCGGGAGCCGTGCAATGTTCGTCGGCCGGTTGTTGCGGCGATCGAAGTCGAGGTGATGCCGGTGCGTTCCCCGCGCCTCGTCATGGAGTCCATGGCGTACATTCCATTCGTCTGCCAGCCGGTGGGTAGCGCAGAGGCGCCCGTCGATCGGCTGATAGACGACCTCATGGCCACGCACCACGTCACGATATAGGGGCATGAGCGCATCGCCGGGGCGCAATTCGTGAGCCTGCGCCATGCGGCCATCGCGACGCATGAATTCGTGGTCGGCAGTCGCGCGTATCCGCTCGCCGCTGTCCAATTCGATCTCGATCAGGGAATCTCTCCCCACGAATCGCGGCGCATCGAGCAGGCTCACGATCAATCGCCCGTGGGGGCCGATGCTGTAGCCCCAGAACAGCTCCCCGGAATCATGTCGCCTGGCGAGCTCTTCGAGTGACGGCGCGGTGCCGTCCACGAGAGCGACCCGCGTATCTCCGCGGAAGCACCTTGCGTACGTCGATTTCCCGCAGCAGATCGTGAGCACGTTGCGGGGGATGCGGAAGTATTCGACGGTGCGCGCGAGGACGAACGAATTCGGCGGGATGATGCAGACATCGGCCGTCAGATCGACGAAGCTCTTCTCGTCGAAGCGCTTCGGATCGACGATGGTCGTGTTGATGTTCGTGAAGATCTTGAACTCGTTCGCGCAGCGCACGTCGTAGCCGTAGCTCGACGTTCCGTACGAGACGATCTTGTGATCGCCGGCATGGCGCACCTGTCCCGGCTCGAACGGCTCGATCATCCCGTGCTCGCCCGCCATGCGGCGAATCCAATTGTCCGATTTGATGCTCATCCGACCCCCGGCTCGATGACGGCGCCGCCGCGTCAGCTCTCCTCGACGACGATCTTCGGCATGATGCGGCTCGAGTCCTTCGCGCGCCTCGCGAGCGCCGCCGCCGTGCGCCGCGCCATCTCGAAATACGGCCGCGCGCGCTGAGCCTGCGGCGCCGCGACGACGGTCGGCTTCCCCCCGTCCGCCTCCTCGCGGATGCGCGCATCGAGCGGCAGCTCTCCGAGCAGCCGCACGCCGTACTGCTTCGCCAGGCGCTCGCCCCCGCCCGATCCGAAGATGTGCTCGACGTGCCCGCAGCTCGAGCAGACGTGCACGCTCATGTTCTCCACGATGCCGAGCACGGGCACGGACACCTTCTCGAACATCTTGAGTCCCTTGCGCGCATCGGCGAGCGCGATGTCCTGAGGCGTCGTGACGATGACGGCGCCCGCGACGGGAACGCGCTGCGCGAGCGTGAGCTGGATGTCCCCCGTCCCCGGCGGCATGTCCACGACGAGGTAGTCGAGCGCCCCCCAGCTCGTGTCGGCGAGCAGCTGTGTGAGCGCCTGCGTCACCATTGGTCCGCGCCACACCATCGGCTGCTCGGCATCGACCAGGAAGCCGATCGACATCGCGACGACGCCGTGGCTCGCCAGCGGCTCGATGTGCCGCCCGTCCGGCGTGCTCGGCCGCTGGCCCGCGAGCCCGAGCATCAAGGGCTGGCTCGGGCCGTAGATGTCCGCATCGAGAACTCCCACGCGCGCGCCCTGCGCGGCCCAGGCGAGCGCAAGATTCGCGGCCACGGTCGATTTGCCGACGCCGCCCTTGGCGGAGGCGACCGCGACGATGTTCTTCACACCCTCGAGCGGCTTGAGCGTCCGCTGCACCGCGTGCGCATCGATCCGCGCTTCGAGGCGCACGGCAAGCTCGACCGCGAGGCCTCGAGCGCGCACGTGCTCGCGCAGCGCCGGCTCGATCTCCTCCCGATATCCGCCCACGGGGAAGCCGAAACGCAGGGTCGCGACGCACCGCCCGTCTTCGGCCTCGATCGCCGCCACGGCGTGCGCGGAGCCGAGCGATTCCCCAAGGTAGGGATCGACATAGCTCTCGACGGCGGCCCGCAGGGCCGGGTCGGCGGGCAAAGCCGCATCGGCGGACTGTGACATGGGTCGGGATCGCGCGCGAAAAAGCAAAATTATAGTCTTCGAGCCCGGCCGCCGCTCGAGAGACGCGCAGGCCGCGGCCCTCCATGTGGCATAATTCATGCCTCTCCGGCCGCCAGAGGGTCGCCTGTGCGGCTGGTCTCGAGGTCGCGCTCGGCCCCGGCGGGCACACGGTGACAGACAAGCCGGCAACTGGGATGAATGAGCTTCTTCACTAACCTGCGCGCGGAGCGGCTGATCACCGAGGTGAGGTCCGCCTCCTCCCCCACGGACCCCGCCGCGCTCAGGGCCGCCGCGCGGCTCAAAGAGCTCGGCCCCGGTGCGATCGATCCGATCCTCGCCGCGCTGCCGGACGCCGACAAGAACGCGACGGTCATGCTGGTCGATGCGCTCTCCGCGCTCGTCAGCGTGAAGAGCCTGCCGCAGCTCCTGCAGGGCCTCGTCGAGGGCAGCCCGCGCGTCATCGCCGGCATCGCCTGGGCGCTCACCTCGAGCCGCGCGTATCCCCCGCAACTCCTGCTCGAAGCGCTCTCGACCCAGGGCATCGCGAAGTCCACGCTGCTCGAGGTGATCGCCGCGCACAAGCAGCGCCTGGGCGTGCGCGAGTTGCTGACGGCGGCCTACGCGCAGGAGCCGAATGAGAAGGCCGCGCTGTTCCGCATCATCGGCGACATCGCCGACGCCCAAGCCCTCCCGGAGCTCTTGGGCCGGCTCCAGGGCAAGGATCCGATCGCGCGCGTGCACATCATCAACATCCTCTCCCGCTTCGCGACGCCCGAGGTGCAGACGGCCCTTCAGGCCCAGCTCAAGGACCCGAACAAGCTCATCCGCAGCGCCGCTCTCGGCGCGCTGCAGCGGATGGAAGGCCCGATCGACGTCGAGCGCGTCTGCGCGCTGCTCCGCGATCCGGAGCTCGAAGTGCAGAACAAGGCGATTGACGTGGTGATCAAGGCCAATCACCCCGAGACCATTCGCCACCTGATCGACGTGCTGAAGGACGAGAACGAGTACGCCCGGCGAGCGGCGGTCGAGGTCCTGAACGAGATCGGCGACGCCAAATCGGTCAAGTACCTCCTCGAGGCGCTGAAGGACAGCGACTGGTGGGTGCGCAGCCGCGCCGCCGACGCGCTCGGCAAGATCGGCGGACCGAAGGTGATCGACGCCGTGCTGACCCTCGTGCGCGACCGCGACGAAGACATCCGCCGCGCCGCCATCGAGATCCTGAACCAGACCAAGGACGAGCGCGCCGTGGACCATCTCATCCAGGCGACGCGCGATCCGGACTGGTGGGTGAGCGAGCGCGCGGTCGATGCACTCGCGGAGATCGGCAGCAAGCGCGCGCTCCCGCGCCTGACGGAGATGCTCCGGGCCGGGAATGCGAAGGGCTTGGCCGTGGTCGTCCGCGCCCTCGGCCGCATCGGCGACGCCAAGCTCGTCGATCAGATCCTGCCGCTCATCTCCCGTCCCGAGCGCGAAATCCGCATCGAGGCCATCCAGGCGCTCGCGAAGCTCACGGACGACCGGCATGCCGCCCAGGTGCGCGCGCAGCTCGAATCGCAGATCGCCTCGCCCGATCAGACGATCGCCCGCATGGCGGCGAGCGCGCTTGCCGAGCTCGACAATCGCACGACAGGAGGACTCACGCCTCAGCCGGCTGCGACCATCCGGCCGGCTGCCATCGCGGCGGCCCAGGGCGGCGCGGCAGCGGGGGCGCTCGGCTCGGGGACGTACGGACCGAGAGCTTCACAGCCGGCGGCGACTTCGAAGACGCTGCTCATCTCCGATGGCGCGCTCGCGCAGGCTTCGCGCCAGGGCGACTCGGGAGGCCGGCTCGACATCTCGACGCTCAAACCGGGCGACATCATCGAGGGCCGCTACAAGTACATCGACCGCATCGGCCGCGGCGCCTTCGGCACCGTGCTCCTGATGGAGGACACGGTGGTCGACGAGCGGCTGATCTTGAAGTTCCTGAATCCCAACGTGGCCGAGGACGAGGAAGTGATGAAGCGCTTCGTCCACGAGCTGCGCTACTCGCGCAAGATCACGCACAAGAACGTGATCCGCATCTACGACTTCCTCTACATCCAGGGCAATTACGCGATCTCGATGGAGTACTTCCCCTCGCACACGCTCGGCACCGAGATCGTGGGCGAGAAGCCGCTCGAGCTCAAACGCGCGCTCGGCTTCGGCTGCGACATCGCGACCGGCATGGCGGTCGCGCACCAGGTCGGCATCGTCCACCGGGATTTGAAGCCCGCGAACGTGCTCATCAATCAGGATGGGCTGCTCAAGATCGTCGATTTCGGCGTGGCCGCCGCCCAGCGCGAGGGCGATACGCAGCTCACCAAGACCGGCTACGTCATCGGCTCGCCGAAATACATGGCGCCCGAGCAGATCCTCGGCAAGAAGGTCGACGAGCGCGCCGACATCTATGCGCTCGGGATCATCCTGTACGAGATGCTGACGGGAGTGCCGCCGTACGCGCGCGGGGATCACATGTCCGTGATGTACCAGCACGTGCAGGGCAAGGCGCGCCCGCCGCAGCAGTTGAACCCGGGCCTGCCGCCGGGCCTCTCCGACATCGTCCTGAAGGCGATGGCGGTCGACAAGGCGAAGCGCTTCCAGTCGATGGACGAGCTGCGCGGCGCGCTGGAACAATACCTGTAGCGGGCGCGGCGTTTAGCGGAGGCCGCACGAAGATCGGACCGCACGAAGATCGGGATCGCATCAAGATCGGGGGTCGCACATGGCGCGCATCGACGCTTTCCTGAAGCTCGGCATGCAGCAGGGCTGCTCCGACGTGCATCTCGCGGTCGGCGTGCCGCCGATGCTCAGGATGCACGGCGATCTGCTGCCGATCAAATTCCGCGACCTGAGGGCGGCGGAGCTCGAGGGCTACATCGCCGAGATACTGACCCGCTCGCAGACGGAGCAGTTCAACGCCGGCCACGATCTCGACTTCTCGTACGTCTCCGCGGACGGCGGCCGCTTCCGCGTGAACGTCTACCGCAAGGACACCGGCGTCGGCGCGACCTTCCGCTCGATTCCGTCGCAGGTGCCGCTACTCGACAAGCTCGGCCTGCCGCCGATCGTCACCAAGCTCTGCGACTACCACCAGGGCATGATCCTCGTGACGGGCTCGACGGGCACGGGCAAGTCGACGACGCTCGCGGCGATGATCGATCATTTGAACAGCACGCGCCGCCTCAACATCGTGAGCCTCGAGGACCCGATCGAGTTCGTCCACCGCAGCAAGCTCTCGCAGGTGATCCAAAGGGAGCTGCACACGCACATCCCGAGCTTCGCGGAGGGCGTGCGCGCCGCGATGCGCGAGGACCCGGACGTGATCCTCGTCGGAGAGCTGCGCGATGCGGAGACCATCTCGATGGCAATGACGGCCGCGGAAACCGGCCACTTGGTGCTCGGCACGCTGCACACGACCGGCGCCGTGAAGACGATCGACCGCATCATCGACGCCCTGCCGGTCGAGGAGCGCGATCAGACGAAGAGCTTCCTCGCGCAGAGCCTGCTTGCGGTGGTGACCCAGGTGCTCGTCAAGACGGCGGACGCCCGCGGCCGCCGTGCGATCTGCGAGGTCATGGTGATGACGAAGGCGATTGCCAAGCTCATCCAGACCGATCAGACGCACCAGATCCCGAGCCAGCTGCAGACCGGCCGCGACCTCGGGATGCAACTGCTCGATCAGGCGCTCCTCGCCGCGATCACCGCGCGCGAGATCGATCCGGACGATGCCTACGCCTACGCGAGCGACAAGCGCCTGTTCCAGCGCTACGTGACCGATACGAGCATGCTGCCCAAGCTCGATGGCGGCGCGGGGTCGGCGGCAGCGGGGCCGGGGACGGGGGCTACGGCGGCGGAATCTGCGGCAGCCGGTCCCGCAGGGACAGCGCGGGCAGGCGCCGGGACTGCCGCCTGAGCGCCGGTACGGAGTTCCCATGCCCGTCATCGATTCCTACCTCGTCGAAATCCTCGAGCGGCGCGGCTCCGATCTGCACTTCATCGCGGGCGATCCGCCGCGCATCCGCCAGTACGGAGACCTGCAGCCGCTCAAACCGGAGCGTCTCGAGCCCCAGTTCGTCCGCGACGCGCTCTACGAGATCATGCCGAAGGCGGCGGTGGATCGCTTCGAGTCGAAGGACGGCGCCGACTTCGCCTACACGCTGCCCGAGCGCGGGCGCTTCCGCGTCAATGTGCTGCGCCATCTCGGCGGCATGGGCGCCGTGTTCCGCGCCATTCCCTCGAAGGCGATGACGCTCGATGAGCTCAACCTGCCGCCCGCCGTGCGGCAGATGTGCCGGGCGAGCAACGGGCTCATCCTCGTCACCGGCAAGACAGGGTCCGGCAAGTCGACGACGCTCGCCGCGATGATCGACGACATCAACTCGCGCGTGAAGGGCCACATCCTGACGATCGAGGATCCGATCGAGTTCGTTCATCGCCGCAAGAGCTGCCTCGTGAGCCAGCGTGAAGTGGGCGTGCACGCGGCCAGCTTCTCGGCGGCGCTGCATTCGGCCCTGCGCGAGGACCCGGACGTGATCCTCGTGGGAGAGCTGCGCGACCTCGAGACGATGAGCATCGCCGTCACTGCCGCGGAGATGGGCATTCTCGTCATGGGAACGCTACATACGAACGGCGCCGCGCAGACCGTCGATCGCATGGTCAACGTCTTCCCCGCCGACAAGCAGCCGCACGTCCGCACGATGCTCTCCACTTCGCTTCGCGGCGTCATTTCGCAGCAGCTCTTGCAGCGCGCGGACAAGCAGGGCCGCGTCGCCGCCCTCGAAATCCTCGTGAATACGCCCGCAGCCTCGAACCTCATCCGTCAGGGCAAGCTCGACCAGCTCGAGAACGTCATGCAGTCCGGCAGGGAGGCCGGGATGCGCACGATGGACAGCGCGATCCAGCAGCTGCTCGATCAGAAGCTCATCACCGGCAGGGAGGCGTACAAGAAGGCCATCAACAAGGCGAAGTTCGAGGCGATCAAGGACCAGGGCTGAGGCCGGCGCGGACGTTGAGACGGCCGCTGCGGTACACTGCCGCGCATGCCCCGCAGGCTCTTCGTCACGACCGCGCTGCCCTACGCGAACGGCCCGTTTCACATCGGGCACATCATGGAGTACATCCAGGCCGACATCTGGGTGCGCTTCGAGCGCATGCTCGGCAACGAAGTGCATTTCATCGGCGCCGACGACGTGCACGGCGCGCCGATCATGCTCAAGGCGGAGGCGGAGGGGTTGACCCCGCGGGAACTGGTGGCGCGGGTCGCGGCCGGGCGCCCGCACGACCTCCGCGGGTTCCATCTGAGCTTCGATCACTGGCACTCCACCGACTCGCCGGAGAACGTCCGGCTCTCGCAGGACATCTATCGGCGGCTCAAGGCCGCGGGGCTCATCTATGTGAAGCCGGTCGAGCAGTTCTTCGATCCGGTGAAGGGCCTTTTCCTACCCGACCGATACATCAAGGGCGAGTGCCCGCACTGCCACGCGAAGGACCAGTACGCGGATGCCTGCGAGGTATGCAGCACGGTCAACACGCCGACGCAGCTCATCGAGCCCTACTCGGCGATCTCCGGAGCGAAGCCGATCCTCGAGACGTCGGATCACTTCTTCTTCCGGCTCTCCGATCCCCGCTGCGTCGAATTCCTCGAGCGCTGGATCGACACGCCGGGACGCCTTCAGCCGCAGGTCGCGAACAAGGCCCGCGAATGGCTGACCGGAGCCGGCGGGCAGAGGCTCGGCGACTGGGACATCTCGCGCGATGCGCCCTACTTCGGCATTCCGATCCCGGATGCGCCGGGCAAGTACTTCTACGTGTGGCTCGATGCGCCGATCGGCTACCTCGCCTCGCTCGCGAGCTACTTCGAGAGCGGCGGGGCACGGGCGCACGGCGAGCCGAGAGGCTTCGAGGAGTTCCTCGCGGCGCCGGACACGGAGCAGATCCACTTCATCGGCAAGGACATCATCTACTTCCACACGCTCTTCTGGCCGGCGATGCTCGCGTTCGCCGGCCCGCCGTACCGCGTGCCCGACCACGTCTGGGTGCACGGCCACATCAGGCTCTCCGGAGCCAAGATGTCGAAGTCCCGCGGCACGGGGCTCTCCCCCCAACGGTACCTCGACATCGGCATGAACCCGGAATGGCTGCGCTACTATCTCGCGGCGCGCTTGGGTCCGGGCGTCGAGGACTTCGACTTCGATCCGGACGACTTCGTCGCGCGCGTGAACAGCGATCTGGTCGGCAAGTACGTCAACATTGCGAGCCGCGCGGCGGGCTTCCTCACCCGGCACTTCGGCGGCGAGCTCGCGTACACGGGCGGGCGCGAAGCGCTCGCGGCGGAGGCCGGCGCGGTTGCGCGCGCCGTGGCGCAGAGCTATGAATCGCGCGACTTCGCACGCGCGATGCGCGAGATCATGGCCCTCGCCGATCGGATCAATCAGGACTTCGACGCGCACCGGCCCTGGATCCTCGCGAAGGATCCCGAGAGCCGCGCGGAGCTCCAGGACGTGTGCTCGCGCGCGCTGCACGGGTTCAAGGTGCTCACCGTGCTGCTCGCGCCGGTGCTCCCGGCGCTCGCCGAGCGTGTCGCGAAGGAGCTCTACGGCCTCGATCGATCGTTCAGATGGAGCGACGCCGCCGCGCCGCCCGAGCGCATCGGACCGTACTCGCATCTGATGGCGCGCGTCGATCCGAGGCAGCTCGATGCGTTGCTTGAAACGAAGGAGGCTCAGCAGGTGAACACGGAAACTCGCCCGGCCGCGGCGACCGCAGGCGCCGGCACTGCCGCAGGCGCCGCTCCAAGTGAGGGCGCCGCCCCCGCCGCAGGCGCCGGCACTGCCGCAGGCGCCGCTCCACGCGACGGCGCTGCCACCGGATCGCCAGCGACCGTCTCCATCGATGAATTCCGGCGGATCGATCTGCGCGTCGCGCGGATCGCCGCGGCGGAACGCGTCGAGGGCGCGGACAGGCTCCTGAAGCTCACGCTCGACCTCGGCTCGGAAACCCGCACCGTGTTCGCGGGCATCAAATCGGCTTACGACCCCGCTGCGCTCGAGGGCCGCCTGACCATCATGGTCGCGAATCTCGCCCCGCGGAAAATGAAATTCGGCGTCTCGGAGGGCATGGTACTCGCAGCAAGCGGCGAGGGTCCGGGCGTGTACCTGCTGTCGCCGGATGCCGGCGCGACGCCGGGCATGCGGGTGAGCTGAGGTCCCTTTGACGACGTCTTGTGCTGAGGTCTTAAGCTCACGCCCGCCTGCGATGCAAAGCCTCGCCGACGAAATCGACGCCCTGCTGCCCCAGACGCAGTGCACCCGCTGCGGCTACGCGGGCTGCCGCCCCTACGCGGAGGCGATCGCGCGCGGCGAGACGGAGATCAATCACTGCCCGCCCGGCGGCGCCGCAACGATCGCTGCGCTCGCGCGCCTCACGGGCCGCGCGCCGCTGCCGCTCGACCCGGCGAATGGCGTCGAAGGGCCGCATCAGGTTGCCGTGATCGACGAGGGCCGCTGCATCGGCTGCGCGAAGTGCCTGCCGTCCTGCCCGGTCGATGCGATCATCGGCGCCCCGCGCTTCCTGCATACGGTCGTCGCGGCGCTCTGCACCGGCTGCGAGCTGTGCGTTGCGCCGTGTCCCGTCGACTGCATCGTGATGAAGCCGGCGAGCGCAGTGCCTGACGCTCCGAGCGCCGCGCCGCCGGCGGAGCTCAACCGCCGGCGCTTCTACGCCCATCGTGAGCGTACCGAGCGCCGCGCCCGCGAGCGCGCCGCGCAACTCGCCGCGCGCAAGCTCGCCGCCCGCACCCCGGCGCCATCCGGGATCCGCGCTTGAATCCTGCCCGGCGCCGCGCCATCTTCCGCCGGCTCGCGGCCGCGAACCCGGAACCGACGACCGAGCTCGAATACTCGACCCCGTTCGAGCTGCTGGTGGCCGTGGTGCTCTCGGCGCACACCACCGACAAGAGCGTCAACGCCGCGACGCGCAAGCTCTTCGCCGCAGCAAACACGCCGCGCGCGCTGCTAGAGCTCGGCGTGGAGGGGGTGCGCCCTTATTTGAAAGCGGTCGGTCTCTACAATGCGAAGGCGAGGAACATCGTCGAGCTGAGCCGGCTGCTGCTCGAGCACCACGGGGGCATCGTGCCGTGCGACCGCGCGGCGCTCGAAGCGCTTCCCGGAGTGGGACGGAAGACCGCGAACGTCATCCTCAACATGGTCTGCGGGGAGCCGACCATCGCGGTGGACACGCACATCTTCCGCGTCGCCAATCGCACCGGGCTCGCCCCCGGGAATACGCCGCGCGAGGTCGAGGAATCCCTGCTCGCGGCGACGCCGCGGCCGTACCTCAAGAACGCGCACCACTGGCTGCTGCTGCACGGCCGGTACGTGTGCACCGCGCGGCTGCCTGCCTGCCCGCGCTGCATCATTCGCGATCTGTGCGAGTATCCGCACAAGACGCCGCCGAGCCGGCTGCGGGCGAGGGATGCGCCGATCGCGCATCCACGACGCTGAACGGCGCTGCGTGCCAGCGCTGAACCGCGCCGCATCGAGCGTTTGAAGCGATTGTGGCCGGGGCGAAGCCGGCGGGGGCGGGGCCCGCGGCGCGGGATCGAGCCTCGGCGTGAATGAAGACCCCGTCAGAGCGGCGGTCGCCGTCCTGACGGGGCTCGATCGACAAACCGACCGGACGGCTCCGAGTCGGAGGAGCGTGACGCTCTCAGCCCGAGGAGCTGCTGCTCTCGCTGCTGGTGCTCTTCTTGCTCCGCTTGTGGTGATGATGACCCTTCGTGGTGGTCTTCGCCTCCGACGAGGAGCTGGCGGACGAGCCGCTCTCGCCCTGCGCGAACGCCGGAACGGCGCTCAGGGTCATGCCAATCAGGAGGGTGGATGCGGTCAGTGCAACGATGGACTTCTTCACAGGAATCTCCCTCTAGGAGTGTTGCCACGGTCGGCGGCTGATTGTATACGGGCCGAAGCCGCGTCATTTCTTAAAACGTTGTCATCTGAAGCGCGCGGCGAACGGCTTGCGAGGGCCGGTCACCGCTTCGGGCTGTACAGGTCCGTGAGCGTCCCTTCGAAGGCCTCCGCCGCGAACGCGACCGTCTCGGAGAGCGTGGGGTGCGGGTGGACGGTGAGCCCGATGTCCGCCGCATCCGCCCCCATCTCGACCGCGAGCGCCACCTCGCTCACCAGATCGCCCGCATTGGGACCGACGATGCCGCCGCCCAGCAGGCGGCGCGTCTCGGGATCGAAGAGGAGCTTCGTGAAACCATCATCCCGACCTAGCGACAGCGACCGGCCGCTGGCGGCCCAGGGAAAGAGGCCCTTCTTGTACGCGATGCCCTTCGCCTGCGCTTCGGTCTCCGTGACGCCCGCCCAGGCCACTTCGGGGTCGGTGTACGCGACGGCCGGGATGACCCGCGCATCGAACGCGCTCTTGCGGCCTGCCGCCACCTCCGCGGCGACCTTCCCTTCGTGGGAGGCCTTGTGCGCCAGCATCGGCGGACCGGCGATATCGCCGATCGCGAAGATGTGCGGCACGTTCGTCCGCATCTGCTTGTCCGTCGGGATGAAGCCGCGGTCGGTCACCGTGACGCCGGCCGCCTGCGCGTCGATCGCCTTCCCGTTCGGCACGCGCCCGACGGCGACGAGCACACGGTCGAACACCTGCGGCTCCGGCGCATGATCGCCGGCAAACGAGACGCGCAGCCCCTCGCGCACCGCCTCCACGCCGGTGACCCGCGTGGCGAGCAGCACCTGCTCGTAGCGGGCGCGGATCCGCTTCTCGAGCGGCCGCACCAGGTCCGGGTCGCAGCCCGGCATGAGCTGGGGGGTGAGCTCGACCACACTGACACGGCTGCCGAGCGCGTCATAGACGCACGCCATCTCGAGCCCGATGATGCCGCCGCCGACGACCAGCAGGCGACTCGTGCCTGGCAGCTCCAGCGCGGCCGCGGAATCGATGATGCGCGGATCGTCCGGCCAGCCGGGCAGGCGGATCGCCTCGGAGCCTGCGGCGATGATGCATTGGTCGAAGCGGATGCGTTCGGTGCCGGAGTCGCCGGTCACTTCCAGGATGTGCGGGCTCACGAACCGGCCGGCGCCCTGGACGACATCCACCTTGCGCTGCTTGGCGAGGAGCTTCAGGCCCCCTGTCAATTTCTTCACGACGGCTGACTTCCAGCCGCGCAGCTTCTCGAGGTCGAGGGTGGGCTGGCCGAACACGATGCCGTTCGCGGCCATCGCCTCAGCGTCCTCGATCACCTTCGCCGCGTGGAGCAGCGCCTTCGACGGGATGCAGCCGACGTTGAGGCAGACACCTCCGAGCGCGGGCCAGCGCTCGACGAGCGTCACCTTCATGCCGAGATCGGCGGCGCGGAACGCGGCCGTGTAGCCGCCCGGGCCCGCTCCGAGCACGAGGAGCTGCGTCGCGCGGTCCGCCTGCGCTTCGACGCGCATCCGCACCGTCGAGTCGGGAATGCGCATGCGTACCGTGTCGCCGGCGGATTCCGGCGCTGCGGCTGCGGCTCGGGGCTGAGATTCCTGCGCCGCGGCCGCCGCTCTGGCTTGAGGCTCCTGCCCCGGGGCCGCCGCTTTGGCCTGAGATTCCTGCGCCGAGGCCGCCGCGTTGGGCTGCGGCTTCTCGGTCTCGGCGCCGGCGACGCGCGCGATGATCGTGCCCTTGGAGACCTTGTCGCCCTTCTTCACCAGCACTTCGGTGATCCGGCCGCTCGCAGTGGAGGGGACGTCCATCGACGCCTTCTCCGTCTCGAGCGTGATGAGCGGCGTATCCACCTCGACGGTGTCGCCGGGTCGGACGAGCACGTCGACGACGGGCACTTCCTGGAACTGGCCGAGGTCTGGGACGGCCAAGTCGATGGTGCTCAAGGGACGGCCTCGAGAAGGCCACGGGCGTCGGCGAGCGTCTGCGCGAGGAAGGTCGTGAAGCGCGCGGCGAGTGCGCCGTCGATCACGCGGTGATCGTATGAGAACGACAGCGGCAGCATCAGGCGCGGCACGAACGCCCCCTCGATGTAGGCGGGCCGCATCTGGGCGCGGGAAACACCGAGGATTGCGACCTCGGGCGCATTGATGATGGGCGTGAACGCCGTGCCGCCGATGCCCCCGAGGCTCGAGATGGTGAAGGAGCCGCCCTGCATGTCGGCGAGGCCGAGCGTGCCGGCGCGCGCCTTCTCGGCAAGCTCCGCAGCCGCGCGCGCGAGCTCATAGACGTCCTTGCGGTCCGCGTCGCGCACGACCGGGACGAGCAGCCCGTTCGGCGTGTCTGCGGCGAAACCGAGATGCACGTAACGCTTCAGGATCAGGTTCTCGCCGCCCGGATCGAGCGAGGCGTTGACCTGCGGGAACTGCTGCAGCGCCTTCACACACGCGCGCATGATGAACGCGAGCGGCGTGAGCTTGATACCGCGCGCCGCGGCCTTCTCCTTCAAGCTCGTGCGCAGCTGCTCGAGCTCGGTGATGTCGGCCTCGTCGAACTGCGTGACGTGCGGCAGATTGACCCAGCTCGCATGCAAGCGTGCGCCCGAGATGCGCTGGATGCGCGTGAGCGGCTTCACCTCCGTCGGGCCGAATTGGGCGAAGTCCACCGGCGGTATGCCGGGCAGGCGCATCTCACCGGCCGGGGTGCCTCCCCGCGCCGCCGCGGCGCCGGCTCGGCCCGCGCCGCCCGTGAGCGCCCGCTTGACGAAGGACTTCACATCGTCCTGCGTGATCCGGCCTTTGAACCCCGTGCCGGTCACGGCCGCAAGGTCCACTCCGAGCTCGCGCGCGAGCTTGCGAATGGAAGGGCTTGCGTGCGCCTGCGAGAACCCCTTCTCGTGGACCGCCGCGGGCTCCGGCGCCCGCGCGCCGGCCGGCTGCGCGCCCCCTAGCTGCGTGCCAGCTGCTTGCGCGCCGGGCGACGGTTCCGCGCGCGCCGACTGCCGTGCGGGCGCTTGGGCCGACGCATCGGTGGAGCCTGCGGGCACCGCCGCAGTAGGTAGCGCTGGCACGGCAGGTTGCACCGGGCGCTGAGCTGGCTCCGCTGCCCCATTGCCCTGCGGCGCGGGCTCCCGGGGCGCTGCAGGCGGGGAGGCGGCGGGCGCACCCGTCCTCGCGTCAGAGGGCGGAGCGCTTGCCGTGCCCGGCGCCGGCGCGGTTGTGCCCGGCGTCCCTTCCTTCGGGGGAGTCGTCGCAGGGGGCGCCGAGGCACCTGCCGCGGGCGTTGCGCCCCCCGCAGGTTCCGCAGGCGAGCCGCCCTCTGCGGCGCCGTCCTCCGCGCGCACGGCGACGACGACATCGCCGGCGTTGACCTTGCCGCCCTTGCTCACGGCCACACGCTCGACGACGCCGCCGACGGTCGAAGGCACGTCCATCGTCGCCTTCTCCGTTTCGAGCGTGATGAGGGGCGATTCGGGCTCGATCTTGTCGCCGGGCTTCACGAGCACGTCGATCACGGCCACGTCTTTGAAGTTGCCCATGTCGGGCACACGCACATCGATGACGCGGGTCACGGTCGGTCTTCCGCTCGAGGAGCTTTCAGGCAAGGCGCGGAGGCGGCTTCGAGGGATCGATGCCGAATGCGGCGATCGCGCGCGCAACGGTCGCGCGATCCATTTTCCCCTCGTCCGCGAGCGCCTTCAATGCGGTGATCGCGATGAAGTGGCGATCGACTTCGAAGTGCTTGCGCAGCTGCGCGCGCGAGTCGGAGCGTCCGAAGCCGTCAGTGCCGAGCGTGACGTAGCGGCCGGGGACCCATTGCCGGATCTGCTCGGACACGGCGCGGACGTAGTCCGTCGCGGCGACGACGGGACCCGCGCACTTCTCGAGGCACTGCCGCACATACGGCGTGCGCGCCGGCTCCTCGGGGTGAAGCAGATTCCAGCGCTCGCAATCGGCGCCCTCGCGCGCGAGCTCGCTGAAGCTCGTCACGGAATACACGTCCGCCGGCACGCCGAAATCGCGCTCGAGCAGCTCCGCCGCCGCGAGGCATTCGCGCAGGATCGTGCCGGAACCGAGCAGCGTCGTGCGCACGCGGCCGCGCCCGCCGCTCTTGAGCGGATATATCCCCTTGAGGATTCCCTCGCGCACGCCTTCGGGCATCGCCGGCTGCGCGTAGTTCTCGTTCATGCAGGTGATGTAGTAGAAGACCCGCTCCTGCTCCACGTACATCCGCCGCAGCCCGTCGTGGATGATGACGGCGAGCTCGTAAGCATACGCCGGGTCATACGCCACGCAGTTCGGCACGGTCGTCGCGACGAGCTGGCTGTGGCCGTCCTGATGCTGCAGGCCCTCGCCTGCGAGCGTCGTGCGCCCCGCCGTCCCGCCCATCAGGAAGCCCCGCGCTTGGATGTCGCCGGCCGCCCAGATGAAATCGCCCACGCGCTGGAAGCCGAACATCGAATAGAAGATGTAGAACGGCACCATGTTGATGCCGTGGTTCGAGTAAGCCGTGCCCGCTGCGATCCACGAGCAGAGCGCGCCCGCCTCGTTGATGCCCTCCTCGAGCATCTGACCCTTCTTGTCCTCGCGGTAGGACATCAGAGTCTCCGCATCCTGCGGCGTGTAGAGCTGGCCGACCGAGGAGTAGATGCCGATCTGCCGGAACAGGCCCTCCATGCCGAACGTGCGCGCCTCGTCGGGGACGATCGGCACGATGTACTTGCCGATGTTCTTGTCCTTCAACAGGATCGTGAGCACACGCACGAAGGCCATGGTCGTCGAGATCTCGCGCTCGCCCGTTCCCTCGAGCACCGGCCCGAACGCCTCGAGCGGCGGCAGCTCGAGCGGCTGAGCCGCGGTGCGCCGGACCGGCAGGCAGCCGCCGAGCGCGGCGCGGCGCTCCTTCAGGTACTTCGCCTCCTCGGAGCCCTCGGCCGGCTTGCGGAACGGAACGCTCATGATCTCGTCGTCGGAGACCGGGATGTTGAAGCGGTCGCGGAAAGCGCGCAGCGTGTCGACATCGAGCTTCTTCTGCTGGTGCGCGATCATCTGCCCTTCGCCGCCCTTGCCGAGCCCGAAGCCCTTGACCGTCTTGGCGAGGATGACCGTCGGCTGCCCCGTGTGATGCGTGGCGGCCCAGTACGCCGCGTAGACCTTGCGCGCATCGTGGCCGCCGCGGTTCAAGCGCCAGATCTCCTCGTCCGACATGTTCGCGACCATCGCCTTCAAGTCGGGATACTTGCCGAAGAAGTGCTCGCGCGTGTACGCGCCGCCTTTCGCCTTGAAGTTCTGGTACTCGCCGTCGACGCATTCCTCCATCACCTTCCTCAGCAGGCCGCGGTCGTCGCGCGCGAGGAGCGCGTCCCAGCGCGAGCCCCAGAGCACCTTGATCACGTTCCAGCCGGCGCCGAGGAAGGCGGCTTCGAGCTCCTGGATGATCTTCCCGTTGCCGCGCACCGGGCCATCGAGGCGCTGCAGGTTGCAGTTGATGACGAAGATCAGATTGTCGAGCTGCTCGCGCACGGGCATGGTGAGCGCGCCCATTGCCTCGGGCTCGTCCATCTCGCCGTCGCCGAGGAAGCACCACACCTTCCGGTCCGAGGGCTTCGCGAGGCCCCGGTGCTCGAGATAACGGATGAAGCGCGCCTGGAAGATCGCCATCATCGGCCCGAGCCCCATCGAGACCGTGGGGAACTGCCAGAACTCCGGCATCAGCCAGGGATGCGGATAGGAGGAAAGCCCCTTGCCGCCCACTTCCTGCCGGAAATGGCGCAGTTGCTCCTCCGTCAGGCGCCCCTCGAGATAGGCGCGCGCGTAGATGCCGGGCGAGGAGTGTCCCTGGAAGAAGACGAGATCGCCCGGATGGCCTGCCGAGGGCGCGCGCCAGAAATGATTGAAGCCGACCTCGTAGAGGGTTGCCGAGGACGCATAGCTCGAGAGGTGCCCACCGTACTCCGAGGAGATCCGGTTGGCCTGCACCACCATCGCGAGCGCGTTCCAGCGCAGGTAGGCCTCGATGCGCCGCTCGATCGCGCGATCGCCGGGGTACTCGCGCTCCTGTCCCGGCGAGATCGTGTTCACGTACGCCGTATTAGGCTTGAACGGCAGGTAGGCGCCGGAGCGACGCGTGTAATCGATGAGCCGTTCGAGGAGGAAATGAGCTCTTTCCGGCCCGTGAACTCTCAGCACGGAATCGATCGACTCGAGCCATTCCTGAGTCTCGACCGGATCGAGGTCCTGAAGCTTCGGCAGATCAGTCATGAGGGAGGCCACTCAAACTCGTCGACCCCAGCCGGCCGGCCTCGGGCCCGGCGGATGCCAAGCGGCGCTGTGCTAGGATGGCGACGAGCGATTCGGCGTGGACGAACATCTTACACGCGATTCATTCATGATCCGGATTTCATCGCCGACGGTCAAGCAACCGGGGCGCGCGCGCGGAGCGCGCCGCGCGCGCCCACGGTGCGGCCGTTCCGCTCGCGCGTGACGCCGTATCGCCCGCCGTGGCCCGCTCTGCCGCGCCCGCCGCAGGTGGCGATGCGCGAACGTTTGAGCGAGCGCGACGCGGCCGACTTCGATGCCATTCTCGCGCTCGTGCCGGAAGACGCAGGAGACATGCCGTTCGCGGGGCTGCCTCAGAGCGAGCGCTGGCGCAGGCTCCGCGAGCGCGTGCAACGAGCGGGCGCGGTCCGGAGCGCAACGCTCGCGAATGCGCGCGACACCCGCATCGTACTTGGGCTCACGCCGCCGGGCGCGAGCGCCTTCGATGCGCTGGCGGTTGCCGGCCGCGCGTTGAGGGAGATCGCGGGCGAAGCGGAAGTCATCGCGCTTGCCGCCCCGGCCGCAGAGCACGCCGGGAACACAGCCGTGCGGCGGGGCGCCGTTGATGCCGGCGCGGCCGGCGCCGCGAGCGCTGTCCTGGGCGCGCTGCTCTCGGCGGCGCTCGCCCATGCGTTCGAGCTGCCGTCGTTTCGCACGCCGCCCCGATCCGAGTCCCAGCCCCGGCTGAAACTCCGTCGAATAGAGCTCATCGGCGGGGCGGGGCTCGATCTGCCCTATCTCGATGCCGCAGCGCAGGGCAACAATCTCGCCCGCTTCCTGACGGCTCTGCCCCCGAACGTTCTGGATGCAGCCGCCTACCGCCGCTTCCTTGCGGGCTATGCGCGCGAGCACGGGCTCGGGTTCACGTGGCTCGGCGAGCCCGCGCTCGAGCGCCTGGGCGCGAACGCGTTCCTCGCGGTCGCGCGCGGCAACCCGGATCGCAACGCAGGGATTGCCCATCTGACGTACCGGCCCGCCGGCCGGCGCGGTGCGCCGCCGCGGAACCGCGCGGGCTCCCGCATCGCCGCAGGCCGGCGCGGCGCTCCCGAGGTAGCGCTCATCGGCAAAGGCATTCTCTTCGACACCGGCGGGACGAACTTGAAGCCCCACCGCTCGATGCTCGGCATGCACACCGACATGGCGGGCAGCGCGGTGGCGCTCGCGACGCTCGGCGCGCTCGCCCGTTTGAAAGCGCCGGTCGCCGCAGACGCCTGGCTCGCCATCACGGCAAACCGCATCGGCTCGCGCGCGTATCTCCCGCAGGAGGTCGTGCGCGCGGCGAACGGTGTGACGATCCAGGTCATCCATACGGATGCCGAAGGGCGAATGGCGCTAGCCGATACGCTCGCGCTCGCGGCCCGCACCCGGCCGCGGCTCCTGATCGACTTCGCGACGCTCACCGGCACGTGCATCTACGCCCTCACCGAGCGGATGAGCGGCCTCGTGACGAACGAGCCGCGCCTCCTGCCGACGCTGCTTGCGGCGGGCCGCGCGAGCGGCGAGCGGGTGTGGAGCTTTCCGTTCGACGCCGACTACGACGCCGATCTCGAAAGCAAAGTGGCGGACGTGCTGCAATGCGCTGTCGAGGCGAAGGGCGACCACATCCTCGCCGCGCGCTTCCTCTGCCGCTTTGTGCCGGCGGGGATGCCATGGGTGCATCTCGATCTGTCGGCCGCCGTACGCTCGGGCGGGCTCGCGCACGTCCCGACCGACGTGACGGGCTTCGGCGTGCGCTACGCGCTCGAGCTGCTGCTGAAGACGCGCGTGCTCGAGGAGCTGCAGGCGGACGCATGACGATCGAGATCACGATCCGCCGTCCCGACGACTGGCACCTGCATCTGCGGGACGGCGCCGAGCTCCGAGCGGTCCTGCCGTACACGGCCGAGCGCTTCGCCCGCGCCATCGTCATGCCGAATTTGAGACCTCCGGTGGCGACCACGGCTCTCGCGATCGCCTATCATCGGCGCATCCTCTCACACCTGCCCGCGGGCTCGGCATTCCGCCCTTTGATGACGCTGTATCTCACCGACCACACGGACCCCGCCGAGGTCGATCGCGCGCGCGCGAGCGGCATCGTCTTCGGCTGCAAGCTCTATCCTGCCGGCGCGACCACGCATTCGGACGCGGGCGTCAGCGACATCCGGCGCATCGAGGCGGTGCTCGCGCGGATGGCCGAGACCGGAATGATTCTCGAGGTCCACGGCGAGGTGACGGACCCTCGGGTGGACATCTTCGATCGCGAGGCCCGCTTCATCGACGAAGTGCTCGTACCGCTGCGCGAGCGCCACCCTAGACTCCGCATCGTATTCGAGCACATCACCACTCGGCGCGCGGTCGAGCTCGTACGCACGGCCGCATCCGGGCTCGCGGCGACGATCACGCCGCAGCATCTGCTGCTCAATCGAAACGCCTTGTTCGCGGGAGGCATCCGCCCGCATCATTTCTGCCTGCCGGTCTTGAAGGCGGAGAGCGATCGCGAAGCCCTGATCGAGGCGGCGACGAGCGGCGATCGGCGATTCTTTCTCGGGACCGACAGCGCGCCGCACCCGCGGAGGGCGAAGGAAGCCGCCTGCGGCTGCGCCGGCGTGTTCTCCGCGCACGCAGCGATCGAGCTGTATGCCGAGGCATTCGAGGCCGCGGGCCGGCTCGACGCGCTCGAAGGCTTCGCCTCGGCGTTCGGCGCGGACTTCTACGGGCTGCCGCGCAACACGGATACCCTCACGCTTCGCCGCGAGCCCTGGGAAGTGCCGGAAGCGCTCCCCTATGGGGATGACGAGCTCGTGCCGCTGCGCGCCGGCGAGCGCATCGCTTGGCGGCTCGCGCCATGAGCGGAACAGTCGATGTGAACGGGCCATCGAACGCCCGTGGGTCAGGGGAATGCAGCGCGCCCGTCGAACGCAGCGCCGCGTCGGCCTTCGCAGCTCCCGCAGGCCTCATGGCGCGCCGCTTCCGCGGCTTCCTGCCCGTCGTGATCGACGTCGAGACCGGGGGGTTCAACGCCGCGACCGACGCGCTGCTCGAGATCGCGGCAGTGCTCATCGACATGGACGCTGGGGGCGAGTTGAAGCGCGGCGCGACCGTGAGCTACCACGTCCAGCCGTTCCCCGGCGCCCGCCTCGATCCTGCGGCGCTTACGGTGAACGGCATCGATCCGTTCCACCCGCTGCGGCCGGCGCTGCCCGAGCGCGATGCGCTGCAGCGGGTCTTCCGCGAGGTTCGCCACGCGCTCAGGACCTACGACTGCCGGCGCGCGATCCTGGTCGGCCACAACGCGGCGTTCGACCTCACGTTCCTCAACGCAGCCATTGCGCGCGCGGAAGTGAAGCGCAATCCCTTCCATCCGTTCTCGTGCTTCGATACCGCGACGCTCGCCGGCGCCGCGCTCGGGCAGACGGTGCTCGCGAAAGCCGTCACGGTGGCCGGCATGCCGTGGGATGCGAGCTCGGCGCACTCGGCGGTCTATGACGCGGAACGCACCGCCGACCTGTTCTGCCACGTCTGCAATGTGATGCGCGCGAGCTACGCGCGGGCGGAGGAGCGGGCGTGTGCGCTCGGCTGGCTCGCGGCGCCGCCCGTGGAGGCCATCACCGACGACCCGCGAATGGCGACGTAAGCGCCGTCCCCGCTCAGGCGATCGCGCCCGCTTCTTCGAGCAGCTTCTTGAGCTCCCCGCTGCGGTACATCTCGAGCGCGATGTCGCAGCCGCCGATGAGCTCGCCCTTCACGTAGAGCTGGGGATAGGTCGGCCAGTTGGAATAGCTCTTCAGCGCCTCGCGCAGCTCGGGATCCTCGAAGATGTCCACGTGCTTGAACTGCGCGCCGCATGCGCGCAGCGCGGCGACCGCCTGCGCCGAGAACCCGCATTGGGGGAAGTCCGGCGATCCCTTCATGTAGAGCACCACCGGGCTCGATGACAACTGCGCCTTGATTCGATCGATGACGTCCATCTTGACTCTCCGAAAGCCTCTGCGGACAGCATACTCCGAAGCGGCGTTCCCGCTGAATTATACTGCGGACCGTCATGGACACCGACCGCCTCGCCCCTCCCGCTTCTCTCGAAGCCCCTCCGGACCTGGCGCGGCAGGTCGCCGCGGCGCTCGCGGAGGATGTGGGCGCGGGCGATGTGACAGCGAGCCTGGTCCCGGCATCTCAGCGCGTCCGCGGCGAGGTGGTGAGCCGGGAGACCGCCGTGTTGTGCGGCGCGCCCTGGGTGGCGGAGACCTACCGGCAGCTCGACCCGCAAGTCGCGCTCGAATGGCTGGCGGCGGAGGGCGCGGTCATCGAGGCAGGCCAGAGCGTCTTTCGGGTCGAAGGACCTGCGCGGCCCATCCTGACGGGTGAGCGCACGGCGCTCAACTTCCTGCAGCTGCTCTCCGGCACCGCGACGGCGGCGCGCCGCTTCGTCGATGCGGTGGCCGGCACGGGCTGCACGATCCTCGACACCCGCAAGACCCTGCCGGGCCTGCGCACGGCGCAGAAGTACGCCGTACGCTGCGGCGGCGCGCGCAATCACCGCATGGGGCTGTACGACATGGTGCTGGTGAAGGAGAACCACATCGCCGCCGCCGGCTCCATCGCGGCAGCCGTGGCCGCGGCGCGGCGGGGCGCGGCGGGGCTTGCGATCGAGGTCGAGGTGGAATCTCTCGCCGAGCTCGAGGAGGCGCTCGCCGCCGGGCCGGACATCGTGTTGCTCGACGACTTCACGCTCCAGGACATGCGCGCGGCAGTCGGGCGCGTGCGCGCCGCCGGGTCGCCCGTGAAGCTCGAAGCCTCCGGCAGCGCGAGCCTCGAGACCGTGCGCGCGATCGCCGAGACGGGGGTGGATTTCATCTCCGTCGGCGCGCTCACGAAGCACGTGCGCGCGATCGATCTGTCGATGCGGCTCGACTTTGCGCGCTGACAGCTGGCGGAAGGCGCGCCCCACGCTGCCGCCGACTCGAGCTTGCGGGCTTGCGGGCTTGCGGGCCCGCGGGATGGTAAGATCGCTCGCACGCCCGCAACGCTTCAGGCGACGGCCGACTTGAGCACGCGCTGCGGCTGCGCGACGCCGTACCCCTGAGCGTAATCGACGCCGAGGCTTTTCAGCATCTGGATGATCTCGGCGTTCTCCGCGAACTCCGCGACGGTGCGCTTGCCGGTCAGGTGCCCGATCTCGTTGATGGAGCGCACCATCTCCCGGTCGATCGGGTCGCGCACGATCTCGCGCACGAAGCTGCCGTCGATCTTGAGGAAGTCGACCGGGAAGTGCTTGAGGTAGCCGAACGAGGAGAGCCCCCGCCCGAAGTCATCGAGCGCGAACTTGCAGCCGAGCTCCTTCAAGGCGTGGATGAAGCGGTTCGCCTGCGAGAATGATGCGACCGCGGCTGTCTCGGTGATCTCGAAGCAGATCTTCGCGGCATCGAGCCCGCTCCTGCGGAACTGCTCGATCACGAACGGCAGAAACTTCTCATCGCCCAAGCTCTGCCCCGAGAGGTTGATCGAGCAGAGGGCCAGCTTCTCCCGCTCGTCCGCCTCGCAAACGAGCCAGCGGAAGGCGTTTTCGATCACCCAGCGATCGATCGCGGTCGCGAGCCCGAAGCGCTCCGCCGCCGCGATGAAGCTGTCGGGCGCGACGATCCGGCCGCTCTCGTCACGGAGCCGCAGCAGCAGCTCGTAGTGCGAGCCGGGTTCCGCCCGCTGCAGCGGCTCGATCTGCATGCGGAAGAGCTCGAAGCGGCCCTCTTCGAGCGCCGCGTTGATGCGCGCAGCCCACTGCATCTCGCGCCGCCGGCGCATGAGCTCAACGTCGTTCTCGGCGAAGCTGTGGACGCGGTTGCGCCCGCTCTCCTTCGCCGCCGCGCACGCGCTGTCGGCGGCCGAGAGCACCGAAGCGACATCCTCGTTGTCGGCGGTGATCGGCACGACACCGACGCTCGCCCCGAGCCGAAACACGCGGTCCTCCCACGTGAAGCGGAAATTGCGCACCGCCTCGCGCAGCTGCTCGGCCGTGCGCATCGCCTCATCGAGCGAGCAGCTCTCGAGAAGAATTCCGAACTCGTCTCCGCCGAGCCGCGCCAGCGTGTCGCGCCACCGGACCTTGCTCTTCAGGAGCGCGCCGACCTGGCCGAGCAGCGCATCGCCTGCGCTGTGGCCGCACGTGTCGTTGATGATTTTGAACTGGTCGATGTCGAGATAGCAGAGCGCGTAGGAGGCCTCGCGCGCCTTCGCGCTCTTGAGCGCCCGCTCGAGCCGGCTCTCGAACTCGCGCCGGTTGACGAGCCCCGTGAGCAGGTCGTGGCTCGCGTGGTAGGAGAGCCGCCGGTTGAGCTCGCGCGACTCGCTCACGTCGTGGAAGACGAGCACGCCGCCGGAGACCTTCCCATGGCCGTCGCGGATCGGCGCCGCGGTGCTCTCCACGTAGAGCTCGTTGCCGTCGCGGCGGATGAGCAGCATCGGACGCACCGACTTCGTCGGGCGAATGCGGCGGATCGAGACGGTGAGCGGATTCTCGAGCGGCTCGCAGGTCTCCTCGTGGAACGCGCGGAAGACTTCCTCGATCGGACGGCCCATCGCATCTTCGAGCCGCCAGCCCGTCAGCTCCTCCGCGACCGGGTTGATGTAGTCGATGACGGAGTCCGCATCCGTCGTGATCACGCCGTCACCGATCGACTGCAGCGTGATCTGCGCGCTCTCCTTCTCCCGGAAGAGCGCGTCCTCGTAGAGCTTGCGCTCGGTGATGTCGAGCTCGACGCCGACGAGCCGCATGAGCCGCCCCTGCGCATCGACGCGAGCCCGCGCGCGGCTCAACACCCAGCGCCACTCGCCGCTGCGGTGGCGCATGCGATGGACGCTCTCGAAGACGGGGGTCTTGCCGGCGACGTGATCGCGGAGGGCGGTCTGCACGCGCGACATGTCGTCGGGATGAACGAGATTGCGCCAGTCGGGCGAGTCGAGCCGGTCGTCTTCCGCGTACCCGAGCATCGCTTTCCAGCGGGGGGAGAAGTAGATCTCGTTGCGCTCCACGTCGAAGTCCCACACTCCGTCGTTCGCCGCGGCCTGCGAGAGTCTGTCGCGCTCCTCGATGCGCGCGAGCCGGTCGGCGAGCCGCAGCCGCTCGAGGCCTGTCGCGAAGCTCGAGCCGGCGAGCTTCAGCAGCAGCTGCAGGTTTACGTCCCACGGGCCGCGGGGTTGAACGCGCGCGAGCGCGAGGAGGCCTGCGGGCTCACCGAGCACGTGGAACGCGGCGATGAGGACCGATCCCAGCTGCAGCTCGCCGAAGCGGTGCGCCTCGGCGAGATCGCCCCGGCGCGGGGCGGCGGTATCGCGCAGCTCGGTGAGGCGCAGATGGCCGAGCCGCGATTCGAGCCAGGGAAGCTCCGCCAGCGGGACGCCCTTCAGGCCCTCCGGCTGCGCGATCGCGAGCCCCTGGCGGACCGCGTGTACCTCCTCGATCGAACGGCGGGCGCCGATGAGCGCGACGAAGGCGCAGTCGCTGCCCGTGATCCGCGCGAGAGTGTCGAGACTGCGGCGGATCACTGCGTCGGCGGAATCGCGTTCGAGGTTTTGCAGATCGACGGCGATTTTCGTGCAGGCCACGTCGAGCCCCACTGCCGGCAATCCCGTTCGGCCCAGCCAAACGTCCGTCGATAGGACGTCCGAGGCCGTGAGATCGGGCGGCTCCACCGGCGGACTCGACATCGCGGATCGTCTCTCCTTCAGGTAAGCGGTTGAATGCTCGCGCGCAGCTCGCTCGAAGACGTGGCCAGTGTGACGGATTTCCTTGGCGGCCACGGAGACGTGCGTCAAAGACTGGTGCCGCAGTGCGGCAAAGCTCAGGACACGCAGCCGTGGCCAAGGCGCGGCCATTCCCCCCGACCCGATTCTCGCACGCCGGTTAAGGAATGCAAGCTAAGATGCTGAATTCAAACCGAGAGCGCTCCGAGCCTTCTGGTAAAGCCGCCGCAGCTCGAGCTCCATCTCGTGCTGCCAGCGCTCGAGGCCCGCCGCGTCGAGGCTTCGGGGCACGTGCCGTGGTGGTCCGATCGCCAGGGCCACTCGCGACAGCGGCTTTGGAATGACGAACTTGTCCCAGTGAACGAGCCACGCGCTCGATGCGGCGTAGGCCATCGGGAGGATCGGCCGGGCCGACATCTGCGCAAGCAGGATGGCCCCGGGCTTGAACCGGAACCGAGGCCCGCGCGGCCCGTCGGGCGTGATGACGGGCGAGACGTTGTCCCGGACGAGCGCATGATAGTAATCCCGCAGCGCCCGTGCGCCCGTGTGCGTCGAGGAGCCGCGAATCACCACGCCATCGAGGCGCCGCACGAGCATCGCGCCGAGCTCGCCGTCCACGGACGGGCTCACGAGCCAGCCGACCGCGAGCCCCCGCGCGCGCTGCTCGAGCAGATACTTGCCGCAGAAGAGTTGATGCTGATGCCAGTAGCAGGGAATGAGCGACGGCGCGTGAGCGAGCGCTTCCTCTAGGTGCTGCGCGCCCGCGACGTGCACGACGCGGCACATCCGCCACCACGCGCGGATGATCGCAAGTCCAAGCGGCACCGCCGCGCGATAGAGCGCGCGCCGCGCGGCCGTCATGCGCCGGCCGGAGCGCGCGCCCGCGCGGTAGAGCGGGTTGCGCGGCTCGTCCTGCCGGCCTGGATCGTTCATGGCGAAGCTCCACGTGAGCGCCCCTCGCGCGAGGAATCCGCTCGGTTCCGGTAAGATTGCCCGCTCCATGAGCGCCACAGAGCCCGTTCAACGCCATCCCCCCGAGGCGGAGGCTGCGTTCGACATCGGCTCCACGGAGGATTCCCTGGAGCGGATGACGCAGCTCTTTGCCAGCCTGGGCGATATCTACCGCGTCTACGCTCCGGGGCGGAAGTCCTACACGTACGTCATCAATCACCCCGACGACGTGAAGCGCGTGCTGGTCGTGAACCACCGCAACTATACCAAGGGAATCGGCCTCGACCGGGTGAAGATCCTGCTCGGCATGGGCCTCATGACGAGCGAGGGGGAGCTGTGGAGGCGTCAGCGCTACATGATGCAGCCGTTCTTCCACCGCCGCGTCATCACCGAGTTCGCGCGCGTGATCGCCGAGGCGAACGACCGCCTGCTCGAGCGCTGGGAGGGGCTCGCGCGGCGCGGCGAGGCGGTGAACATCACCGAGGAGATGAGCGAGCTCACGCTCGGCGTCGTGCTGCGGTCGATCTTCGGCCGCGATCTCGACCGGCTCGCCCATGAGCTCGGCGAGAATCCGTTCGAGGTCGTGACGCGCGAGCCGGCGCGCGATCTCAAGTTCGCCTACAAGTTCCGCTCCCTCGCGCGCCTCATCGCCGAGCTCATCCGGCGCCGCCGCGAGGAGCGCGAGGAGCATTTCGACTATGTCGCGATGCTCATGAGCGCGCGCGACAAGGAGACGGGCGAGGCCATGCCGGAGCGGCAGCTCATCGATGAGCTGATGACGCTCGTCGTCGCGGGCCACGAGACGACCGCGAGCGGGCTCAACTGGACCTGGTACTTGCTGTCGGAGCACCCCGATGCGGACGCGCGCCTCCATCGCGAAGTGAGCGCCGCGCCAGAGACCGCCGCGCCGAGCCTCGCCGAGGTGGAATCGCTCACCTACACGCAGCAGGTCATCAACGAGGCCCTGAGGCTCTACCCCCCGGGGTGGCTGCTCTCGCGCCGCAGCATCGGTCCCGACGTGCTCTCGGGCTATGAGATCCCGGCAGGCGCCGACGTGCTCCTCTGCCTGTACCTGCTGCACCGGCATCCGCGGTACTGGCGCGATCCGGAGGCGTTCGACCCGGAGCGCTTCGCTCCCGAGCACGAGGCGGATCGCCCGCGCTTCGCGTACATGCCCTTCGCCGCGGGGCCGCGGCACTGCATCGGCGAGACCTTCGCCCTTTACGAGATGCTCGTGCACCTGTACAAGGTCGCCCGCCGCTACCGGCTCATCCGCGCCACCGGCGAGCCCATCTCGCTCGAGGCGCAGATCAACCTGCGTACTCGCAAGCCGCTCTACATGAGGCTCGAGCGGCGTTCGAGCTGAAGGGGGCCGGCCGGCGCCGCAGCCGTCGCACTCGGGCGCGCTGCTGCCGCGGCCCCGAGCGGGCCGCCCACGTCGCACGGCAGGATCGCGATTGTCACCATGCTCGGGAGCTCTTGATGTTCAATGCCAGCACCCTCTCTGAGCTCATCGAAGCTCACCGCAAGGCCCCGCGCCGTATCTGCTACATCGAAAGCGGCGAGAGCGAGCGGTCCGTCGCCTACGGCGAGCTCTACGAGCGCGCCCTCGGCATCCTGCATCACCTGCAGCGGCTCGGCGCGCGGCCGGGCGACAAGTTGATCCTCTATCTCGGCGACAACGAGCCGTTCATCGACGCCTGGTGGGCCGCGGTCCTGGGCGGCATCGTGCCGGTGCCGGTCGCGCTCGGCATCAGCGACGAGCATCGCCGCAAGCTCCTGCGCATCGCTCGCAAGCTCGGCGCGCCCTTCCTCTACACCGACCGGCGCGCGCTCGAACGCATCGGCGCCCTCGCTGAGGAGGCGGGAGAGCAGAGGCTCTACGAGCAGCTGAAGTCCCGCGCCTTCCTCGTCGATCAGCTGGATGACATCTCGCGCGCCGGCAAGCCATACCGGGCCGGGCCGGACGACGTGGCATTCATCCAGTTCTCCTCCGGGTCAACGAGCGAGCCGAAGGGCGTGGTGCTGACGCATCGGAACATCCTCGCGAACGGCCGCGGCGTGAGCGAGCTCTGCGGGTTCACCGAGGACGATGTGAGCCTGTCCTGGATGCCGCTCACGCACGACATGGGGCTCATCGGGTTCTTCATCTACATGTTCGCCAACCGCATGAACTTGAGCCTGATGCCGACCGAGCTCTTCGTGCGCCGGCCGCTCCTCTGGATGACCCTCGCCGCGCGCAAGCGCGCAACCATCCTCTGCTCGCCGAACTTCGGCTACCGCCATTATTTGAAGGTGCTGGGCGACCGGCCGGTGGAGGGCCTCGATCTGTCCGCCGTGCGGCTCATCTTCAACGGCGCCGAGCCGATCTCCGTCGCACTCACCGAGGAATTCTTGCGCCGCATGGCGCCCGCGCGCCTGAAGCGCGAGGCGATGTTCCCCGTCTACGGGCTTGCCGAAGCGTCGCTTGCCATGACCTTCCCCCCCGTCGGAGCGCCGTATCGGACCCTCAGCCTGGACCGCCATCATTTGAATGTCGGCGAGAGCGCGCGGCCCGTCCCGCAGGATTCGCGCGAGGCCGTCGAGCTCATCTCCGTGGGGCGTGCGATCCCCTACAGCCGGCTGCGGGTCGTCGGGGGCGACGATCACCCGGTGCCTGGAGGCGTGGTGGGCCATATTCAGATCAGCGGCGAGAACGTCACCAAGGGCTATTATGAAGACCCGGAAGCGAACGCAGCGGCGTTCACGACGGACGGGTGGCTCCGCACCGGGGACCTCGGCGTCATCGATCAGGGCGATCTCTTCATCACCGGCCGCGCGAAGGAGATCGTGTTCGTCAACGGCCAAAACTACTATCCCCATGACCTCGAGGGGATCGCGCAGCGGGCAGCCGGCCTCGATCTCGGCAAGGTCGTCGTGGGCGGCGCACGGCCGCCCGGCGCCGAGGTCGATCAGCTCATCGTCTTCATCCTGCATCGCGGTCCGCTCGATGAGCTGCTGCCGCTCGCTGCGGAGGTCACGCGGCTCATCAACGAGCACACGGGGCTCGAAGTGGCCGAGGTCGTGCCCGTGAAGCGCATCCCGAAGACCACGAGCGGCAAGATCCAGCGCCACCTGCTCGAGAAGGCTTACGAGGACGGCGAGTTCGCCGCGGAGCTGGCCGAGCTCGCGCGGCTGCGCGCGGCGAGCCGCGGTCCCATGAGCGCTTCGCGTACCGCGATCGAGGAGAAGCTGCGCGCGATCTGTGATGCGGCGCTCGAGGGCAGGAAGCTCGACCTCCACGACAATCTGTTCGAGATCGGCGCGAGCTCGCTGAAGCTCATCGAGATCCACGAGAGCATCGACCGCGAGTACCCGGGCGCCGTCGATCTCACGGAGCTGTTCGAGTTCCCGACGATCGCGGAGCTCGCGAG